>Ga0209066_10000140_pt1 | contig 107657 bp, 106 predicted proteins | sample All_14_2_FD_187198 | JGI IMG/M metagenome (GOLD analysis project Ga0209066, IMG submission 187198) | Freshwater microbial communities in response to fracking from Pennsylvania, USA - Allegheny Zone_MetaG_DW_15 (SPAdes) (version 2) ...
TGGCCAGATCGATGCCGACTGTCGTAATCTGCATGGCGGACGCTCCTTCCGATTCGAGTGGTTGACGACACAGCCACTCTGGCACGTTGATGCCGTTGTCGGGTGGGGGCGTCCATCCCATTGCTTAATGCAATGCCGCTGCAAGCTCGGCAATCGCCGCCTCGCGCTCATCACCGCCTTCGCCCAATGCCCACTCCGGGTGCGCACGCGCTTTGTCGAGCGCATACGGCAGGTTGCCATCACGCCAGTGTTCGATCACTGCGTCGGCCTCCATTCCAGCCCCGCTTCCCGTCTCGTGCACCTCGATCGGCTTCAGCGCAGCATGGCCACGCCCGTCCAGCGCCGTCAGCAGTTGGTACTGACGCAGCGCCACCACGCGCAGGATGCTGTCGTCCACCGTCAGTTCGCGGTGGCCACGAAGCTTGGCCGCGATGCGCTCGCCATAGTGACCAAAGGTCTGCCACAGCCCACCGGCGATCGCACCCAGCGCGGCGGCAGCGCCCAGCGTCAGGCCACCCGTCATCAGATCAATGCCGACACCGGCCGCTGCGCCGGTCGCAACACCGGTCGACAGGCGAATCCCCATCTGACGCAGGGTTTCAGGGTTGAACAAGTCGTCGTCCCAGCGCCCGTCGGACAGCGGAAGTTCAGTGGCACGGGCATCATCGGGTCGGAAGCGGTAGAGGCGCAGCAAGGCATCGACGCAGTCCTGCTCGCACTGGCGCACTGCATCACGCAAGCGACTCACCGCCGCTTGCAACGCAGGCTCGGTGTCGTCGTCCACCCGATCACGGCGTGCCGCCAGCGCCAGCAGCAACTCCGCCACCACGTGCCGCGCTGCCGCCCTGCGTTCGTCCGCTTCGCGCGCCCGCACATCGATCAGGCCTTGCAGCACCGGGCGGTGGTCATGCATCAGCGTGGCCAAGGTGTCGAACAATTCGCGCTCGCCATCCAGTGCCGGTGCCACGGTGTCGAAGCTCACTGCCGCGTGGAGGTTGAGACGTGCAAGCGCGGCGCGCCAGTCGACGACACGAGCGTCTGCCGAGGCAACGAAGTTCAACACCGGCAGCAGCGGCCGCGCACAGCCGGCAAGCAGTTCGAGTTCGTCACGGTGCTTGGGCAACACCGGGTCGCGGGCGTCGATCACATACAGCGCGGCATCGCTGGCCAGCATTTGGCGCAATACCTTGGCCTCCTGCTCAAAACGCGCCCGGGCCTCGGAGGTCGCCAGGAAACGCGCCAGGCGTTCGGGGCCATCGAGACGCTCGCCGGGTGAAACCAGCGCATCGACGAACTCGAGCAATGCAATCGCGTCTTCCATGCCGGGCGTGTCGTACAGCTCGACCGCCGGCTGGCCGTCGGCCATCAGCCGCAGGCCTTCGACATGACGCGTGGTGCCCGCCGAATCCGACACTTCGCCAAAGGCGACGTCGCGCGCCAATGTACGCAGCAGCGAGGTTTTGCCGGTGTTGGTGTGGCCGACAACGGCCACACGCAGGATGTCGTTCATGATGAGGACTCCAGCGCCCGGCCGGCCAGCCAGTCGTATGCGGCTTCGGCATCAAGCATCAGCGTGTCGGACGGAAAACCGAGTCGGGCAAGACCTTCGCGCCACAAGGGCAGCCGTGTGGCCGCGGCGGGCGCATCGCCGCCGAGCGCCCAGATGCGCACCTCGACGGCGTGATCGGCCAATTCGGCGATCACGCCGAGGTTGCCACGATCGGGCGTGCGCCTCAGGTCCACGGCAATCAACAACCGGCACGGCGGCTGCGCCGCAAAGCGGGCAAGGGCCAGGCGCCGCTGCTCACGGCTGTCGAGGTGACCAGCATCGAAGGCGGCAAACGTCGGTGCGCCCTGCCGCGGCGAATCCCGTCCGTCGAGCTTTTCCAGCGACAGCAGGGCGGGCGGCCAGATCACATCGCTCCCCAGTTCCAAGGCCAACAAGGCCGGCTGGCCCGCCCCCGCCGGCACCACCGCATGGCGTTGCGGGCGCGGCATCGTGGCAGGCTCGGGGTCGCGGACGCCAATGCGCTCGCTATCAGGCAGCAACAGCGGGCGCAGACGCGCATAGCCGGACTGGCTCAAATCCAGCTTCAGGCTGCGGACGCTGCGCCGCCATGCGCCAGCGCACAGCAAGGCCAGCACCACGCGCGGCAACACGCCATAGACCAGCAGCGCACCCAGCAACCATCCCGCCCACGCACGCCGTCCGGTCTCTTCCAGCATCGGCGCATCGCCGCTGGCAGCAACGGTCGCGGCATCGGGCACCGGAAAACCCAGCAAACCGGGCAGGCGACCGAGTGCCTCGGTCAGCGACACGAAAACGCCTGCTGGCAAGATGGTGGTCTCCCACACGAACCCGTAGCGGCGAGTGGCCAACATGACCAACACACCGACCGCAGCACCGAGCAAGGCCAGCGCCCAGATGCCGTGGCTGATGGCGCCCGCCCCCCACGCCGCAGCACGCCCTCGCCCAAGCACACGGGTCAGCGCCAGCGGAAGGTCTGCCGCCGCGGGCGAGCGGTCGAAAAACGCCAGCAGACGTACGCCGAGCTTCCCTGCCATACCACCGGACGCTTGCCCGCGACCCGACAGCATCGTCGCCAACGCCCATAACAGCAGGCTGAACAGGTTCACTCCCAGCAACCCACCCAGCACCCACACCACATTGACCGCGCGACCGCCGTCTCCCAGCACCCCGGCTGCGGCCCCGAAACCGAGCACCACCGCCAGCAGCGCCGCAGCCAGCAACAGTACGCGCACGCGGGCCTGCCAGCGCTGAATGGCATCGCACCAGCCTTCGCGCATGCCCAGCACCGCCGCGCGGCGCAGGACACGCGCCTCGAAGTCGGGTGGCGCTGATCGCGCCACGGCAAGCGCAGCACGGTCTTCGAGCACGCCGTGATGCGTCTCATGGCGACACACAAGCTCGGCGAGCCAGCGCGATTCGAACGGAGTCAGGGAAGGGAGTGCAGTCAATCTGTCAGAGGCCGGATGCGGCCCGATTGCGGGCCATGAACCGACAGGATATCAACGTCCGTACCCAGGCTGCACCCCACGCCTGTCACGCGCGCGGCCCCCTGTGCCTGTCCATGCACCAGTGCTATCTTTTCGTCATCGCTTCGCGAGCGGACTGACACGCTGCGGACGCTACGCGGGCTTGACCACGATCAAGCCTTTGTTTGCCGGAAGGCTTAGCCTTCGGGTTTGCTGACTTTTGGGGGGCCACCATGACGACCGACCTGTTCCACTGGACCGATGAATTCGGTGTCGGCATCCAGGAAATCGACGAGCAGCACAAAGAGCTCGTCGATCTCCTGAACCAGCTGCACGTCGCCATCCAGGAGCACCACGGCTCCGCCACCTCGCGCCAGATCCTCGACAAGCTGGCCGACTACACGCGCACCCATTTCGCGGTAGAAGAAAGTCTGATGCGGGTATCGAACTACCCCGACTTCGCCGCACACAAGCAAAACCACGAAGACCTCATCGCCCAGGTCCATGCACTGCAGGAAAAGCTCGACTCCGGCCAGGCCGCGATCACCTTCGAGTTGCTGCACTTCCTCAAGGTCTGGCTGATGCGCCACATCAATGAAGCTGACAAGCGCTTCGGTGCGCATTTCATGGCCCACGGCGGCGCCACCCAGTGGTCGGACCATGTGGAAGAGGCCATGCAGAAACGCAAGTGGTGGTGGAAGTTCTGGTAAGCCCACCCCCTGTCGCCACACGCTCACACGGACATTTCCATGACCCGACCGATCCATCTCCTGCTCGCCCTGCTGGCGGGCGCCACCCTTGTCAGCGTGCCTGCACGGGCCGAGCAGCCGCTGTCCTGTCCGAGTTTGACCGACGCCGTACAGGTCGCCGCCTGCCCAACGGATGAGGAGCTGCGCTATACCTTCATGGGATTCTGCAGCGACAATGCCCGCCTTTACGGCCGCGACATCATGACCTGCGCCAGCTTCGAGAACTACCGCGAAGCCAAGAACACCGCGCTATGGGAATCGGCCGACGGCAACTTCAGCGGGTATCTGTCGTGCAATGTCGAACCGGGTGCAATCCGCGCGTCCAAGGCGACACGCATGCATGTCGAACGCAAGGGCACACTGTCGCGCCTGATGTGCGACTACGACAACGACCACCGCCTGGTGCACCGGACCAAGGCAAGCTGCGCGGTTGAAGCCGCAGACTGTGCGAGCGGCACCTGCCGCGCACGCTGCGAGTGATGATGTGGACGTGGGCCGGGACGCATCACGCGCCCAAGGGCACGGACGCGATCAATCTGCGATGATCGGCGCCTGGCCGGTAAAGCTGCCCAGAATGGCCACGATGTCGTCAGCCGACAGATGCCGGACGATGAAGACCAGCCGGCTACGGCGATCGTCATAAGGTGGCGTCTCCGGCCAGGCCGGAAGACTGACCGACGGATACAGACTGTGTTGCACGCATTGCACCACACGCGGCTGCGTATCGCCCTCGACGTTCAGCAAACCCTTGATGCGCAGGATGTTGGCACCGTAAACCTGCAACATGAGGCCGAGCGCATCGGAGAATTCGTACCAGGACAGCGGCGCGTCGAAGCGCAGCACGAACCTGCGCACACTGGCGTCGTGCCGGACCGGGGACTCTCCTGGCACGGTCTCCGCTCCGATAGGCAGCACTGGCGCACGACCACCCGTTTTGCGCCAGGCCGGTGCCTTTTCTGCTGCATGCAATCGCGCCGCACGTACCGCCTCCTCACCCAACCACACCGCCACATCCGGATGCTTACCGGCTGCGTCGTACAGCCCGCAGTCGAACAGATCCTCCGGCGCCACAACGCCAGCCGACACCGCGATCTGGCGCGCCGTCGGGTTGAGCCGCGCAACCTGCCCGGCAACCGCCTCGCGTGCCGCCTCGTCGACCAGGTCGCACTTGGTCAACAGCAAGCGGTCGGCCATGCACACTTGCCGCACCGCTTCGACATGGGTTTCGAGCTGACTGCGGGCATGCGTCACATCGACCGCCGTCACCACGCCATCCACCCGAAAACGCTCGGCGATGAAGGGCTCGGACATCAAGGTGTGGATGACCGGCGCCGGGTCGGCCAGGCCTGTGGTTTCGATCAGCACGCGATTCAGCCCCTTCAGCTCGCGCCGCAGCGCACGCATGAAAAGGCCCTTCAGCGCGCGTACCAAGTCACCCTGCACACTGCAGCAGATGCATCCCGAGTCCAGCACGATCAGGGTTTCATCCACCTTTTCGACCAGATGGTGATCGACGCCGACGTCGCCAAACTCGTTGATCAGCACCGCACAACCGTCCATCTGCGGCTGGCGCAGCAGATGGTTCAGCAGCGTCGTCTTGCCCGCACCGAGAAAACCGGTGAGGACCGTGACGGGAACGCGGCGATCTGCCTCACCAACGGGCGCGGTTGCGGCGGGAACTTCGCTCACTGCCAACCTCCGCCCAAGGCTTTGTAGAGCGCGACGCGATTGGTGGCGTCGGACAGTCGGACCGAGATCAGTTCCTGCTCCGCAGCATAGAGACTGCGCTGCGCATCGAGCAGATTCAGATAGCTGTCGACACCGCCTTTGTAGCGCGCTTCGGACAACTCGAAGCTTTTTGCCGTGGCCTCGACCAGCTTGCGCCGGGCATCCAGTTGCTCAGAAAGCGTCGCGCGATCCGCCAACGCATCGGCGACCTCACGGAAAGCCGACTGAATGGCCTTCTCGTACTGAGCGACGTTGATATCGCGCTGGATCTCGGCCACATCCAGGCTGGCCTGCAAACGGCCTGCTTCGAAGATGGGCAGGCGAATCTGCGGCATGAAACTCCAGGCGCGCGATCCCCCGTCGAACAAGCCATCGAGCGAAGCACTGGCCGTGCCGACGCTGGCGGTGAGCGTGATGGAGGGGAAGAAAGCCGCACGCGCCGCGCCGATACTGGCATTGGCAGCGCGCAAGGCATATTCGGCCTGCACAATGTCGGGGCGGCGTGTCAGTACTTCGGACGGCACGCCCGCGGGCAGCGCCGGCACGCTGGCGATTGCCTCGTTCAGCCCGCCCGGCAAGAACTCGGCAGAGACGGCAGCGCCGACAATCAAGGCCAACGCGTTCTCGTCCTGCGCCACCAGGGCCGCATAGCGGGCGGCATCAGCGCGCGCGGTCTGCAGCAAGGTCTCTGCCTGGCGCAGATCCAGCGCCGACACCGCGCCGGCTTCGAAGCTGCGCTGGGTCAGGTCGAAAGATTTCTGCCGTGTCTCGAAGGTGCTGCGTGCGAGCGCAAGGCGCTCGGTGTCGGCCGCCAGACGCAGCCAAGCGTTGGCGACCTCGGCCACCAGGCTGATTTGCGCACTGCGACGTGCCTCTTCGGTCGCCAGGTAAGCCTGCAGCGCCTGCTCTTCCAGACTGCGCACACGACCGAAAAAGTCGAGCTCGTACGCGGCGAAGCCGAGATTGGCGCTGTACTGGCGGCTGACGGCGGACTGACCTGAACTGTTGAGGTCGCCCGGCACGCGCTGCGCGCTCTGGCCACCGCTGGCACTGATCGACGGAAACAGGTCGGCGCGCTGGATGCCGTACTGTGCCCGCGCACGCTCGATGTTCAACGCGGCGACACGCAGATCGCGGTTGTTCTCCAGCGCCAGCGCAATGACCTCGCGCAGACGCCGATCGGCAAAATAGTCACGCCAGGCGATGGCATCCGCCAAGGGTGCGCCTGCCGGGACCTGCGTCGTCGCAGCCTGCGGGAAACGGGTGGGCACGGGCGCCTCCGGGCGCTCGAACGCCGGGATCATCGAGCAGGCGCCAAGCGTGGTCGCAGCCAGCGCCACCACCACGCTGCGCAGTCCGATGTGCATGCCGCGGACGGCCGGGTTGCTTGCATGAGTCTTCATATCAACGCCCCTCCTGGGCGACAGGCGCGACGGCCTCGTCCTTGGGCTTGTCCGGGAATACGCGCTTGATCACGACGTAGAACAGCGGCACGAAGAAGATGCCCAGCACGGTTGCGGCGACAGTGCCGCCAAGCACGCCCGTGCCGATCGCGTTCTGACTGCCCGCGCCCGCGCCCGTGGCGATCGCCAGTGGCAGCACACCGAAGCCGAAAGCAAGCGAAGTCATCAAGATCGGGCGCAGGCGCATGCGGACTGCGGTCAGGGTCGCGGCAACCAGGTCCTTGCCTTCCTCCATCTGTGCCTTGGCGAACTCCACGATCAGGATCGCATTCTTCGATGACAAACCAATGGTCGCCAGCAGACCGACCTGGAAGTAGATGTCGTTCGACATCCCACGTCCCGTCGCAGCGAGCAAGGCGCCCAGCACGCCGAGCGGCACCACCAACATCACCGCGAAGGGCACCGACCAGCTTTCGTACAGCGCGGCGAGGCACAGGAACACCACCAGCAGCGACAGCGCATACAGCGCCGGCGCCTGCGAGCCGCTGCGGCGTTCCTCATAGGAGGTGCCGGACCAGTCATAGCCAATGCCGGGAGGCATCTTCGCCATGATCTCCTCCACTGCACGCATTGCTTCGCCGGACGACAGCCCCGGTGCGGCCTGGCCGAGAATCTCCATCGACGGCTGGCCGTTGAAGCGCTCGAGACGCGGCGCCCCATACGTCCAGTGCGCAGTCGCGAACGCCGAGAACGGCACCATGTCGCCGGCCTTGTTACGCACATACCAGCGATCGAGATCCTCCGGCGTCATGCGTGCATGGGCATCACCCTGGAGATAGACCTTCTTGATGCGGCCACGATCGAGGAAGTCATTGATGTAGCTGCCCCCCCAGGCAGTCGCCAGGGTGTCGTTGATATCAGCGATCGACAGACCCAGCGCACCAGCCTTGGCGTGGTCGATGTCGAGCTTGAACTCAGGCATGTCTTCCTGTCCGTTGGGACGCACCCCCACCAGACGCTTGTCCTGCGCCGCCATGCCGAGAAACTGGTTACGCGCCGCCAGCAGGGCCTCGTGACCCAGGCCGGAACGGTCCTGCATCTGCACCGTGAAACCGCCCGAGGTTCCCAACTCGATGACCGCCGGTGGCACGAAGGCAAACACCATCGCTTCGCGAATCTGCGAAAAAGCGCCCATCGCCCGTCCGGCAACGGACTTCACGTCCATGCCAGGCGCCTGGCGTTCATCCCAGTGCTTCAGGTTCACGAAGCCGATACCCATGTGCTGGCCGCTGCCGCCGAAGGAGAAGCCGGCAACGGTGAAGACCGCGCGCACCGTGTCCTTTTCGTTCTCGAGATAATGGTGCTCGACCTTCTCCAACACTTCGATCGTGCGCTCCTGGGTGGCCCCGGCGGGCAGCACGATCTGGTTGAACATCACACCCTGGTCTTCCTCGGGCAGGAAGGAAGTCGGCATGCGCACGAATAGCAAGCCGAGCACCGCCACGATGGCTACGTAGATCGCCAGAAAACGCGCGCTACGCTTGACGATGCCCCCAACGGCATGTTCGTAGCGCTGCGTGCCACGATCGAAGCTACGGTTGAACCAGTGGAAGAAGCCGCCAAGGCGTCCACCTTCGCCATGCTCGTGGCCCTTCTCGATCGGCTTCAGGATGGTGGCGCACAGCGCCGGCGTGAACACGATCGCCACCAGCACGGACAGCGCCATCGCCGACACGATGGTGATCGAGAACTGCCGGTAGATGACCCCGGTCGAGCCGCCGAAGAAGGCCATCGGCACGAACACCGCCGACAGCACCAGGCCGATACCGACCAGCGCACCGGTGATCTGCTTCATCGAGCGTTTGGTGGCCTCCTTGGGTGGCAGGCCTTCATCGGTCATCACGCGTTCGACGTTCTCGACCACCACGATCGCATCGTCCACCAGCAGACCGATCGCCAGCACCATGCCGAACATGGTCAGCGTGTTGATCGAGAAGCCGAACGCCGCCATCAGGCCGAAGGTGCCCAGCAGCACCACCGGAATCGCCATGGTCGGGATCAGGGTGGCACGGAAGTTCTGCAGGAACAGGTACATCACCAGGAAGACCAGCACCACCGCCTCGATCAGCGTCACCACCACCGACTCGATCGAGATCTTCACGAAGGGCGAGGTGTCGTACGGCACCACGTACTCGACCCCGGCGGGGAAATAGCGCTGCATGTCGTCGAGCTTGGTGCGAACCGCGGTGGCGGTGTCAAGCGCGTTGGCACCGGAGGCAAGGCGAATGCCGACGCCCGCTGCAGGCTCGCCGTTGAAACGGGCGACGGTACCGTAGTTCTCGGCGCCGATCTCGACGCGCGCGACGTCCTTCAGACGCACCTCGCCACCTTGCGTGGAGCTGCGCAGCAGGATGTCTTCGAACTGCGCGACCGTCTGCAGACGACTCTGCGCGGTGATGGTGGCGGTGAAGCCCTGGCCCGGCACCGCCGGCGTTCCACCCAACTGACCGGCGGACACCTCTGCGTTCTGCGCGACCAGCGCCGCACGCACATCCGTTGGCGTGAGCCGATAATTCGTCAGCCTGGCAGGGTCAAGCCACACTCGCATTGCATACTGCGCACCGAAAACCTGGACCTCGCCCACCCCGTCGACGCGCGACAGCGGGTCTTGTACCGAGGACACGAGAAAATCCGACAGGTCGGTCCCGTTCAGGCTGCCGTCACGCGACACGAAACCGACGACCATCAGGAAGTTCGCCGCCGACTTGGCGACCGTCACCCCCTGCTGCTGTACCGGCTGCGGCAGCAGCGGCAACGCCGTCTGCATCTTGTTCTGCACCTGAACCTGCGCGATGTCCGGATCGGTGTCGGCAGAGAAGGTCAGCGTCGTCGACGCATTGCCGTACGCATCACTGGTCGACTTCATGTACAGCAGACCGTCGAGACCGGTCATCTTCTGCTCGATGATCTGTGTCACCGAGTCCTCCACCGCCTTGGCGGAGGCGCCCGGATAGCGCGCGTTGATGACGATCGCCGGCGGCGCGATCGACGGGTACTGGGACACCGGCAGCTGCTGGATGGACAGCGCGCCCGCCAGCATGATGACGATCGCGATGACCCACGCGAAGATGGGTCGGTCGATGAAGAAACGGGCCATGTTCGCCTACCTCACTGTGCCGCAGCGGACGGTGCTGCGGAGGCGGCCACACCCGCGTCCTGAGCCTGAACCGGCGTGCCGGGTCGCGCCTTCTGCAGGCCTTCGATGATGACCCGCTCGCCCGCCTGCAGGCCGCCGGTCACCACCCACTTGTCACCGGCGGATTGCGCCACCTGCACCGGTCGCGCCTGCACCTTGCTTTCGCCATCGACCACCATCACCAGCGCGTTGCCGCGAGGATCACGCGTCAGCGCCGCATGCGGCACCAGGATCGCTTCACTGCGCACGCCCTGCGGCAGGCGGGCGCGGACATACATGCCCGGCAGCAACTCGCCGTTCGGATTCGGGAACTTCGCGCGCAGCGTGACGCTGCCCGTGCCCTCATCGACCGTGACTTCGGAGAACGCCAGCGAACCTTCGGCGGCATACTCGCTGCCGTCCTCCAGCACCAATGTGACGGGCACCCCGGCGCTGCCGCTACGCTGCAGCTTGCCCGCGGCCAGATCACGCCGGATGCGCAGCATGTCGGCGCTGGACTGAGTCAGGTCGACATAGATCGGGTCGAGTTGCTGCACCGTGGCCAGCGCCGTCGCCTGATTGGCGGTGACGAGCGCGCCCTGGGTGACGGTCGAACGACCGATACGTCCCGGAATGGGTGACTTGACCTGGGTGTAATCGAGATCGATCTTCGCCTTGTCGAGCGCCGCCTTGGCCGCGGCAACATCGGCCTGAGCCTGCTTCAGCGCGGCCTGCACATCGTCGTTCGCCTGCTTGCTGACGGCTTCGATCTTAACCAGCTCGGCGTGGCGCTGTGCCTTCAGCCGCGCGACCTGCAGATTGGCTTCTGCGCGCGCAAGGCTGGCCTTGGCGCTGTCGTACGCAGCCTGGTAAGGCGCCGCATCGATGCGGTACAACACCTGTCCGGCCTTGACTTCGCTGCCTTCGTTGAAGGCACGCTGCTGCACGATACCGCCCACCTGGGGGCGCAGCTCGGCAATCAGGTAGGGCGCCGTACGACCCGGCAATTCGGTCACCAAAGGGACGGACTCTGACTTGACCGCAAGCACGGTTACGGCCGGCGCCTGTGTCGCACTGCCTCCGGCTGCGCGGGTCGTTTCCTTGTTGCCGCAGCCGGCCAGCAGGAACACCCCAAACAGTGCAGCAGCAGGGGCGAGAAGCGGAGTGCGTCGGGTATGCATGGGTGAAGCCTCTCGAAAAAGACAAAGACGGGACTCCCTCCCGCGAGCTTGTGACCCGAGGCAAGACGACCCGTCTCCTGAAATGGTTATTCTAGATTGAATGTTCATTCTATGTTAGGATTTGCTGCATTGCAAGATTTTTGATTCGTCTCGAATAACGAATCGCCCGCCGGAGTTACAAGAAATGCCCCCCGCCACCGCCGTCGACCCTTCCCGCGCAGAAACCCGCCGCCAACAGATTCTGTGCGCCGCCGCACAGTGCTTTCGCGAGCACGGCTTTCATGGCGCCAGCATTGCGCAGATTTCCAAAGTCGCCGGAATGAGCGCGGGCCACATCTATCACTATTTCGACAACAAGGAAGCGATCATCGCCGCGATCGTGGCGCAAGATCTGGAGAGTCTGCTGCGCCTGACCGCAGAACTGCGCAGCGCCTGCGATATTCGCCAGGCCATGATCGCCCGCGCGGCAGAGAGCGTTGCCGAGCAACTGGACCCGGCAACGGCCGGACTCAAACTGGAAATCGTCGCCGAAGCGTCGCGCAACCCGCGCGTGGCCGACATCGTGCGCAACGCAGACCACGCCTGCCGCCAGAGTCTGGCCGAGACGATCCGCATCGTCCGCCAGCGCGACGGGCACGACGACGACGAGGCCAGCATCTCGGCCATGGTCGAAGCGCTGGCCCTCCTGTTCGAAGGGCTCCTATTGCGCACCATCCGCAATCCCACGCTTGACCCTGCCCGCGTCGCCCTACAGGTTCAGCGCGCGATCGACGACGCCCTCTCCCAGCCGTCCTGAGCCGGGGCTACAGATAGCCGAGCTTCCCCGGCAACCACAGGGCCAACTGCGGGAACACGATCATCAGCGTCAGCCCGGCGCCCATCGCCAGCACCAGCCAGATCACCCACTTGAAGGTTTCCTCCATGCCGATGCCGGCGATGCGCGAGGTGATCATCAGCGAGATCGCCATCGGCGGAGTGAACTGACCGATGGCGAGGTTGATCGTCATCATCACGCCGAACCACACCAGGTCCCAGCCCATCGCCAGCGCGATCGGAACCAGCAGGGGCAGCAGGATGAGGAAGATCGAGATGGCATCAAGGAACATCCCGGCAACGAGCAGCAACAGGTTGATCGACAGCAGCATCAGCCACTCGCTGGAGTGCATGCCGACCAAGACCTTGGCTGCGGCGTCGAAAATGCCCAGCGTATTGCCCGCCCAGGCGAACACCGAGGCGATGCCGATGATCATCAGCACCACGGCCGACAGCTCGCCGGCCTCGACCAGGATGCGGAACAGGCCCTTGAAGCTGATGCTGCGATACACCACCATGCCGACGAAGATGCCGTAGGCCACCGCCACCACCGCGGCCTCGGTGGGCGTGAAGATGCCGGTGCGCAAGCCGCCGAGGATGATCACCGGCGCCAGCAGACCCCAGATCGCATCGATGAAGCTCTTGCCCAGAGGTGGCCGCTCGGCCTTGTAATCGCGGCCGAAGCCGTACTTGCGGCTGATGACGATGGCCGGCACCAGCAAACAGAGCGCAGCGATCATGCCTGGGAACAACCCGGCGGCGAACAGCGCCGGGACGGTCGCAGCCGGCACCATCACGCTGTAAACGATGAAGGCCACCGAAGGGGGAATCACGATCGCCGTCGAACCCGAAGCGGCAATCAAACCGGCTGAAAACCCCTTCGGATAGCCACGCGCAATCATCGACGGCAGCATCACCGCCGCCACTGCCGCCGCATCGGCCGGGCCGGAGCCGGAAATGCCGCCCAGCAGCATCGACACCAGTACCGCAACGACCGCCAGCGAACCTGTCCATTCGCCGACCATCGCGGTCACGAAGCGCACCAGCCGGATCGCCACCCCGGAACGTTCGAAGATCATGCCAGCGAGGATGAACATCGGTATCGCCAGCAAGGGGTACTTGGCGATACCGGCGTAGATATTGGTCGGCACGGCCAACTGATCGAAGCCGGCCAACGCCAGGACCGCAATACTCGCCACGCCCAAGCCCGTGGCCAGCGGCATGCCCGCAACCAGCGCGAGCAGGAACAAACCTATGAGCACGGTGCCGATCATGCGCGCCCCCGACTGCGGGTGATCACCAGACGCAGCACCAAGGCCACCGCCAACACCGGCATCCACACGGTGTACCACCACTGCGGCACACCCAACGCGGGCGAGGTCTCCTCAAACCGGTACTGATCCCAAGTCAGCCGCCCTGCGTAAAAAGCGATGAAGGCGAACAGGCTGGCCGTGACGGCGAACGACAGCCAGTCGGCAAAGGCGCGCGCACGCGGCGGCAGCTTGCGCGCGAAGAAATCGACACGAATATGGCGATCAAAAGCGAAGGCCGCCGACGAACCGACGAAGGACAGCACGATCAGCAGTGCAATCGAAAACTCCTCGGTCGCGGCAAAAGACTGCGAGGTGAAGTAGCGCGCCAGCACGTTGCCGAAGGTGATCAGCACGATCAACCCCATGACGATGCCGGAGAGGATCTGCTCGATCGTGTAGGGCGCGTGCGTTTCACTGTTGTGCGGGGGCGATTCAGTCTTCATCGGTTCAGAGTGCTCTTAACGGAAAAAGGCCGGACAGCCCATATTCGGTGCTGTCCGGCCAGCGTGCTGCGGATGCGAATCAGCGCTTGGCGATATCTTCCTCAGCCTGCTTCACCAGGTCCGAACCGATCTTCTCGGCCCATTCCTTGTAGACGCCCGCCGTCGCGGTGCGGAAGGCGCCACGCTCGGCGTCGGTCAGACGCACAACCTCGACACCGTTGGCCTCGATCTCCTTGAGCAGCGCGTCGTCGCCCGCCGAGATGCCGGCGCGGGCGCGGGCGATTTCTTCCTTAGCCGCCTGCTGCGCGGCCTCGGACACTGCCTTGCGGTCGGCCTCGGACCACGCGTTCCACACCGTCTTGTTAACCACGAAGATCAGCGGATCGGCCACGTAGCCCCACAGGGTCAGGTTCTTCTGGCCCACGGTGTGCAGCTTGGCGGCATTGAACACGGCCAGCGGATTTTCCTGCCCATCGACTGCGCCGGTCGCCATCGCCGGCTGGGCATCGGCCCAGCTCATCTGCGTGGGGTTGGCGCCGAGCGCGTTGAAAATGGCAAGGAACAGCGGCGAGCCCACCACGCGCATCTTCATGCCCTTCACATCATCCGGCGTGCGGATCGGCTTCTTCGAGTTGGAGACTTCACGGAAACCGTTCTCGCCCCAGGCCAACGGCACCACGTCGCGCTCAGCCAGGGTGTCGAACATCTTCTTGCCGACGCGACCCTGGGTCAGCGCATCGATCGCCTTGTGATCGGGCATCAGGAAGGGGAGCGCGAACAGGTTGAGCTCCTTCACCTGCGGCGACCAGTTGATGGTCGAGCCCACCGCCATGTCGATGATGCCCTGGCGCAGCGCGGTGAACTCCTTGGTCTGATCACCCGACACCAGCGAAGTGCCCGGATAGACCTTGATCTTGATGCGGCCTTCGGTCTTTTCGGCGACCAGGTCGGCCCAGCGCTTGGCGCCCCAGCCCCACGGGAACGCTTCACCCAGCACGGTCGACAGCTTGTATTCGTCCTTGTACTGCTGGGCCGTCGCCGGCATCGACAGGCCGAGCGCGGCCGAAGCGAACAAGCCGGCGATAAGGGCATTGAAGCGGCGTTTTTGCATGAGACGTCTCCATTTCTTGGTTTTGATTCGAGACGCGCGGCGGAAGGCGCAGCGCAAGACGAGGGGCGATTCTACAAACCGACAGCCCGGACGACCAGCAAAAATCACCCGCGGCAGGTCTCCGGCTCACCGTTCAAGCTCATCGCAAGCCCGGGAAGCAAGGCCGAAAGCCCATCCATGACTCGACAGGGCGCTCCAATCAGAGCACCTGCCATCCGCATTCAGCCCACCCAGCCAGCCCACCACAGCCGGGCACGAATCCCCCACTCGGTGGTGTAGCCGACCGTTACTGAACGAATCTGCCCTGCCCGATCGAGCACGACAAAAGCTGGAACACCGCGCAAGCCGTAGCTCGCCGCGATACGCCCATCGGCATCGACCGCCGTTGTCCACGTCAAACCACGCGCGGCCAGCACCTCCGACACCGCGGCAGCATCGCCCGACTGCATCGCCACCGTCAGCACCGGCCAGTCCGCCTGCACGTCGTCCATGCTGCCCTGCTGGGCCGAGCAGATGCCGCACCAGTCAGCCCAGAAATACACCCCGACCGGCCCCGCCGCATGACGCGCCCGCCATTCCGCCAGGCTGATCTGCCCACCCGTAGCGGCCGGCGCAACGAAACCTGGCGCCTCGCCTTCAGGCACATGCCGGGTCTGCACCCAATGCATGCCCAGCACGATCGCCACGACAAAAGCCAGATCACGCGCATAGCGCCGCCAGCGCGGGACCTTCCGGGGCGAGGGCGAGCGCGCCGGATCAGGCGCCGACGCGCTCAATCGACCACCCAGCGCAAGCCACCAAGCTCACGCTCGAACAAACGCCAACCGCCCTCGCTGCCACACAATCCATAGCGGAAAGGCGTGTCCTCACGCCCCGGCGTCATGAAGCGCAGATCGGTAAAGCTGGCGCAGGCCTGGCCGGACGGCCCCCGTCCTGCATGATCGAGTAGCGGAAACATCGCGAACCAGCGATAGAAAGCGAAATCCTCCGCCTGCCACACCTTCTGCGCCAAGTCGCGCACGCCATTGTCGCCAAAACGCGCACGGACCTCCCACTTCGCCTGCGCCACCGGCAAGTAAGGTGCCGAGAAACGGCGAATGAAGTTGTCGTCGGCCGTCACCACCAGCGGTTCGCTGCGACGGGTATTGATATGGGCATAGTGGTAGCGCTCACCGTCGAACACGATCGCCGTCCAGTTGAAAGGCGAAGCGGGACGCGGCGCGGCATCGACCCGTACCGTCGGGATGCCGTGCTGCGCAGCATAGGCCCGCGCAGCGTCGACCGCCTCGCTGCGCCCCATCGCCTGCACCCCCACCCAACCCGCCAGCAGCACCAATGCCGTCGCCGCCGGCACACGACTGCTGCGCCACAGCGCGCTTGCCAACAAGCCGGCCAGGATGATGCCGGTGAAAGGCAGATCGATGATGAAGCTGGTGCCCCAGCCGAAGCGCCGGTCCGAGAATGGCGACAGGATCATCGTACCGAACTGGGTGATCAAGTCGCCCAGGATGTGAATGAAGATCGCGCTGCAGACGACGACGTAAAAGGACCGCCAGCCCGCCCCTGCGCGCCCGCCCCGCTGCCAGAAACGCGCCAGCAACCAGGCGATGACTACCCCCCACAGCGGTAACAGGATCAACGAATGGGTGACGCCGCGATGGCCGCGCAGATAGGTGAGTTCGGAGACCCAACCCAACACGAAGTCCAGGTCGGGGAACGTTGCCGCCACCGTGCCGGCAACCACCATTTGCCAGACCGGCGGCCGATATGCCTCAGCCGCTCCAGCGGCGGCCGGGCCACGGCGCCGCGCGAGCACACGTCCAACAAGGGCGCCCGAAAGCGCATGTGTCAATGTATCCATCGTATCCAGGGAATTGCTGCGAAGGCGTTACTAATGGTCTGGCACCCTGTCCGGCCACAGCCGGGCAAGTTCGGGCAGCAACGTGCGCCACACTGGCGCAGACTGGGTATCGATCGGCAACAGGTGCGCAAGTTCCTCGGGATCGAAGGCGTCACGCGTGCGAAGTTGTGCTTCCAGCACCCCCTCGTCAGCCTCGGACGCATCACCCCCCGCAGCAAGACGGTGACGCACGCGCTCGCGCAGGATGTCCGGCGGGGCATCGAACGCGAGGGTCACGAACGGCACACCGAGCACAGCAGCCAGCTCGGCAAAATCACGCCGCTGCACCCGCTTCAGAAAAGTTGCATCGACCAGCACGGGGTAGCCTGCCACCACCACGGCTCGCGCCGCTTCAGCCAGTCGTGCATACGTGCGTGCCGTCGCTTCGGCGGAGTACAGACCGCCACCGAGCGGGGAACCACTCAAATCCGCAGCATCGAGACCGTACAGACGCTTGCGCTCGACATCGGCGCGCACACGGATCACCCCGCGCTGCGCCAGCAACGGCAGTGACTGGCTGGTCTTGCCCGCGCCTGACACCCCACTGGCGATCAGCACAGCCGGCGCCGGCATTTGCGCCGGCGCGGCAGCGAGCGCGAGATAGCGCGCGCACTCCGCCAGACTTCGCATACGCGCCTCGCCCGCCACTTGTGTGGCACGGATCGCCGCGATCTTGGCGCGCACCATCGCGCGATAACTCAGGTAATACGGCAGGACACGCAAGCCAGCGTAGTCGCCGCTGCACTCCAGCCAGGCATTCAGGAACCGCCAACCGAGTTCAGTCTGATCCTGGGCCTGCAGATCCATGACCAGAAAGGCAATGTCGGCCATCACATCGGTCCAGCGCAGTACGACGCTGAATTCGATCGCATCGAACAAGTGCGGCTGGCCGTCGAGCACGATGAGGTTGCCAAGATGCAGATCGCCGTGGCACTCGCGCACCCGCCCCTCGGTCAGACGCGCTTCGAATACCGGCGCCAGCACGGCAAACTGCGCCTCGGCCCACGCCTCCACCCGCGCCAGTTCGGCAAACAGGGCCGGATCCTCGAGTTGCACCGCGAGCAGACACTCACGCAACTGGACGAAGTTCTGCCGCACCGGCGCATGCACTGCCGCCGCATCGCCGAAGCCCTGTGCATTCTGCGCGACCGCCGCTGCGGCATGGAAGTCGGCAACGTGACGGGCGAGACGGTCGAACAGTGCCGGCTCGAGCCGCCCCCCTGCAAGCAGAGCCGAGAACAGGGCCGACTGCTCGAAGCGACGCATGCGGACCAAGTAATCGATCGGCACTGCCCCCTTACCTGCACACGTCTCACCGACACAGACGCCCTGCGCCGTGCGCCACACCGGCACCACCGCCTCGTACAGTTCCGGCACGGTGCGCCGGTTGAGCCGCAGCTCGGCCTCGCAGGCCTCGCGACGACGCTCGACTGTGCTGAAATCCAGGAAACCCAGGTTGAGGGGCTTCTTCAGCTTCCAGGCATGCTCACCGGCGAGCAGCACCCAGGAAATATGCGTCTCAACCAATTCCACACCAGTGCAGGGCCCGGGCAGGACGCCGGGCTGCATCAGTTGCCGTACCAGATCGCCCTCGTCGTACGCTTCGACTGCCATGCCTGACGCCCCCCCCAGTCCAATCAACATGGTACCGCCCTGCTCACGCTGCAGATGCCTGCCACGACGCCAGACGCTGAGCCCCCAACCGAACGCTTCAAAAAAAGAAGCGGGTAAGCCTCAACACCTCAGCTTCACCCGGCTCCCACGCGCGCTCTGCACCACTTCGATCGCCACGTCGATCTGCTGCTTCATCTCCTCGACGTGCGAGATCACCCCCACCGTACGACCGCGCTGCTGCAAGTCGATCAGCGCCTTCATCGCCATGTCGAGCGATTCGGGATCGAGACTGCCGAAGCCTTCGTCGATGAACAAGGTGTCGAGCTGCACACCGCCGGCGTAGGCCTGGACAACGTCCGACAGCCCCAGCGCGAGCGACAGCGAGGCCATGAAGCCCTCGCCGCCAGACAAGGTACTGGCCGGGCGGCTGCGGCCGGTGTACTCGTCGAACACTTCGAGATCGAGCCCCGCGGCGCGACGGGCGTCGATAACGTCATCGCGACGCTGGAGCTGATAGCGGCCACGGCTCATCGCAGCCAGCCGTAGCGAGGCAGCGCGCAGCACGTCGTCGAGCAAGGCAGCCAGCACATAGCGCTGGAAGGTGAGGTTGCGGCCGTTGTTGCCGTTGGCAATATCGGCGAGATGGCCGACGACACGGTACTCGGCCTCGATGGCGCCGGATTCGCGCGCGATGTCGTCGAGGCGGGCCAGTGTATCGACCACTGTGGCGTGTGCGGCCTGAGCCTGGGCGATGCGGGCGAGGACCGCTTCGACCTGATCGCGCGCGGCGCTGGCGCGGGCCTCAAGCGCCACGAGATCGGGCCGAACGAGGCCCGCGATCGCATGCGCAGCACGATCGGTGCGCTCCCGGGCGGCAGCCAGACGATCGTCGGCATCACGTAGCGCGGCTTCGAGGGCCTCGATCCGGTCGGCGGGCAGCAGGGTGGCACGCCATGCGGCTTCGACGGCGGCAAACCCATTGGAGTCGGCTGCACCTCGGGGGGCCGGACCGAAACCTGCCGCATGCAACGCGCCTGCAAACTCATGACGGGCTTCATCGACCCGTGCTTTTGCGCCCTGCACCGCTTCGGTCAACGTGGCGAGCTGGGCGCGTAGCGCGGCATCACGGCTGGCGGCCTGTTGATGGTCGGACTGTGCTTGCTGCAAGCGCTGCTCGCCTTGCTCACGGGCGGCCCGGGCAGCCGTAGTCGCAGCCTGCAGTGCTGCGGGCGTACGCAAGCTGTCGGGTACGCCGGAGCGACGTTCCTGGGCAAGCTCCAGCGCGGCACGGGCAGCGCTGGTGGCTTCGGCGGCCTGGCTGCGCGCGTGCTCACAGGCCCCAGCCAACACGGTGATTTCGTGGTCAGCGGTTTGCAATTGCGCGCGGAGGGGCTCCAGTTCGACTGCCGCCGCACGGGCTGCTTCGAGTTGTCGGCGCAGAGCGCTCAGCGCATCGGCATCGCCAGACGGCGCTGCCGTCGCATCCATCACACACTGCGCAGAATCGTCGCGCCCCCACAGCTCACCTTGAACAGCACTGCCGCCCGCCGGCTTGCCCGTTGCGGCTTGCAAGGCAGCGACACGCGTCGCCACCTCAGCGGCGGCCGTGGCACGTGCCAGTTCGGCCGAATTGAGCGCACGCCGCATCTCGTCCAGCACGGCCTCCGTTTCACGCACCCGTTCGGCTGCGACCTGCACCGCCTGCTCGGTCGGCAGTTCGCCTTCATGCTGCGCGGGAGCCGGATGGGTTGCACTGCCGCACACCGGGCAAGCGTCACCCTCATGCAGATGACGGGCAAGGATGGCAGCCTGGGCCTGGCGCCAGCGGGCATCGAGTTCGGCAAGCTGCCGACGGGCGGCAAGGCTGCCTTGCTGAGCGCGGTCGAACTGCTGCCGCGCCTTGGCTTCAGCCGCCTCATGAGTGGCAAGCTGCGTTCGCACACGCGCCAGCGCGGCCTGTGCCTCGGCACGCTGCTCGGCCTGCTGCAGACGCAGTTCTAGCGCGGCGGCATCGGCAGCGAGCGGCTGCAGGGCTTCGATGCGGGCGAACAAGGCAGCACGATGCGAGACGACCGTTTCGTAGCGCGCGCGCTGTGCGGCCAGGGCCTTGTCCGCTGCGATGCGTGCGGTTTCGCGCCGGGTGGCATCCGTTTCAGCCTGAGCGAGGCGGGTGACCGCATCGGCCAAACCTTCCAGCCTCAGCAACTCGCGCTGGGCGGCTTCGCGCGCGGGTGCGCGCACCGTCTCCGCCTGCAAGGCCGCTTCAGCCTGGGCAAGACGGCGCGCAGCCTCGGCGGCATCCCGGGTCGTTGCCAAGGCACGCGCCTGTGCTTCATCGGCCGCTTTGCGCGCAGCCGCCAGCGCCACTTCGGCGGGCACGACCTGTTGTGCGCGGCGCGCCTGTGCCAACTGCGTGCGCGGCGCATCGAGCTGAGGCTTGCGCGCTTCCAGCACCTGCAGGGCCGCCGCTGCGCCACCGGCCTCGGCAAACCGGGCGTCGACGGCTTGCCCCTGTTGCAGGGCGAGACGTGCGGCGGCGTCCTCGGCCCGTGCGCGCAGTGCATCCTCGGCCAGCGTGGTGAGCGTTGCCTGCAGCCCATCCCGCTGCGCAAGGAGCGCCTCGACGGTGTCTGTACCGGCCTGACGCAACAAGGTCTGGCGCTGCAGCGCGGCGTGTTCACCGCATTCGCGCAGGGCGGCGGCCTCGCTTTTCAGCGCGTCCTGCACACGTTTGTAGGTGACCGTGCCGAACAAGGTCTCGAGGATCTTCTCGCGCTCGGCCGAACTCGCGGCCAGCAGCTTGCGGAACTGGCCCTGCGGCAACAGCACGACTTGGCGGAACTGTTCGGCCTTGAAGCCCAGCAGGGTCTCGACCAGGGTGGTGACTTCGGTCGTCTTCTGCGCCAGCGGTGCCCAGGTTTCGCCATCGGTTTCCAGCCGGAACAGCTCAGCCTTGGCCAGCACCTTGACCTGCTTGTCGCCACGCAGGGCAGCACGCTCCTGCTCGGGCACACGGCGCACGCGGTAACGGTGCGCACCCAGTGCGAACTCGAACTCGACCTCGGTCTGCACGGCCGCATCCGCATGGTGGCTGCGCATCTCGCGCGCGCTGCGCTCGCCGCCCGAGGTGTCGCCGTACAGCGCATAGGTGATGCCGTCGAGGATGGAGGTCTTGCCCGCGCCCGTGGGACCGGAGATGAGGAACAGGGCGCCGGGCGGCAACTGGGTGAAATCCACTTCCTCGCGGGCGGCGAAGGGGCCGAAGGCCTGCAGATGGAGCTTGAGCGGTTTCATGCGCTGCGCGCCTCCCGTTCGAGCCTGTCGACAATGCGCGCCAGTGCGGCCTGTCCAGCCGCGTCGATCGCCAGGCCCGTGGTGTCGTGGTGGAAGCTGGCGAACAGATCGGTAAGCTGCACGCGGCGATGATCCGCCGCTGCCCGGCTGGGGCCGTCGCCGAGCAGCATCGGGCGCTCGATGGCGAGCGCGTTGGGATAAACGCTACGCAGCCTGCCCATGGCGTCGAGCAGCGCGCCACTGTCGGTCAGGCGCGCGAGCAGGTAGTCGTCACGTCCCGGGTCGGCGGTACCGGCGACAAGGAGGTCGTCGAGCCCGCCCTCGACGATGCGCAGGTCGCGCCGCGGGCTCAGCGCAATGCGTTCGACCGTGCACGCACCCACCGCATCGAGCTCGACCAGGCTGACCGACTTCGGCTGATCCGCTTCCGAGAACGAATATTTCAGCAACGAGCCGGAATACTGGATACGCGCCGCACCCACGTGTTGCGGCCGGTGCAGGTGGCCCAGCGCCACATAGTCGAAACCGTCGAACAAGGCGGCGTCGACAGCACCACTGGCGCCGACCGACAGCGGACGCTCGGACTCGGATTCGCTGCCACCCGTCACGAAGGCATGCGCCACCACCACGCTGCGCGCACCCGCCGGCCGCAGCACGCGCGCCGCCTGCAGTTGCGCGGCCAGCGCGGCGTGGTGCGAATCGACGACGGGCGCCGCCCTGTCGTCTGCTTCATCGCCTGTCGCCTCGTCCGCAACACGAACAACGCCGCCAAACGCGCTACGCACAACGGCCGGCTCGGCATACGGCAGGGCATGGATCGCCACCGGTCCCCAAGCGTCGTGCAGCACGATGGGTTGCGGCTGTGCATCGACCAGGCCGCGCACGGTCAGCCCCGCACCGCCCAGCAGACGGGCACCGAAGGCGAGGCGATCGGGGCCGTCATGGTTGCCGGCAATCATCACCACCGGAATGCGCAGCCCCTGCACCAGCTCGGTCAGCACCACGTCGAGCAGGCGTACCGCCTCGGCGGGTGGCACCGAGCGATCGTAGATGTCACCCGCCAGCAAGATGGCGTCCGGACGTGCCTCGGCCGCCAGCTGGACGAACTGTTGCAGGACATGGGCCTGGTCTTCGAGCAAGGAAACACCGTGGAAGACACGGCCAAGATGCCAGTCGGCAGAATGGAGAAAACGCATGGATCGTCAAATAGGTGGGGAGTCGCACACGGCAGGCACAGCATGCATCAATTCGTCACGCTCACCCGCCGACACGGTGTGCTGACGGGGGATTGTGCATGGCAATATCCCGCCTTTGCACGAATCAAGAATAAAAATGCCAAAATCATTCCCCGTCGAAATGAGCGAAACCATCGAGAACGACTGGATCGCGCTATTCGAGAACGCGCCCCCCACCGCGCGCCACGCCGTGCGCGACATCATCACCGAACATAAGTCGGCGATGGCCGATGCTTTCTATGAGCGCATGCTGCAGGATCCGGAAGCGCGGGTATTCCTGAACAACGATGTCGTGCACGAACGCCTGCATGCCTCGATGCAACGCTGGTTGAGCACTTTGTTTTCGTGTGAGACGCGCGAACAGTTCCTGACCGCCATGGCGATGCAGCGCCACGTGGGTGAAGTGCATGCGCGTGTCGACGTGCCGGTCAACATTGTCGCCCGCGGCGCGCGCGTGCTGAAGCATCGCGTCGGCAAGCATCTGGCAGAAAGCAGCCTGGAACGGGACGAGCTGGTCGAAGCGGTGATGTACTTCGACAGCCTCGTCGATCTGGCCTTCGAAGTGATGAGTTCGGCTTTCGTCGCGTCGCATGAGCGCACCGCGCGCATCGACGAAGCCTACCGTTCGTTTTCCACGGGGCAGAACATGTCGCTGGAACGGGAACGCCAGCGCTCGGCCCTGCTCGACTGGGAGAACCGCTACCTGCAGGCGGTGATGACCGGCATGCCCGGTGACGACCTCCCCCGCGTCAGCAGCTCATCGTTTGGCTTGTGGATGCAGCACAAAGCCTCGGCCGTGTTCCGCGGCGCAACGGAACTGAGTTCGGTGCGCACCCTGATGCGCTCGATCGACGACACCTTGCTGCCACTATGCGCAGAGCAACTCGGCGCAGGCAACGCCAGCGAGGTGCGCCACCTGCTCAAGCAGGTCCAGTCCGAAGTCGCCGAACTCAAGTTTCTCGTCGAGAGCATGTTCGAACACCTGGTCGATCTCGAATCCGGCAAGGACGCGCTGACGCAGTTGCTGAACCGTCGCTTTCTGCCGGCCATCCTCGCCCGCGAATCCGAAATCGCCCGTAACGAGCACAAGCCTTTTGCCTTGCTGCTGATTGACGTCGACCACTTCAAGAACATCAACGATGAGCACGGCCACCAGGCTGGCGACCGCGTGCTGCAGCAAGTGGCCGCCATCCTGCAGAACACGGTGCGCTCCGGAGATTTCGTGTTCCGCTACGGTGGCGAGGAATTCCTGGTCGTGCTGGTGGAAATGGACCCACGCCATGCGATGCGCGTCGCCGAGAAAATCCGCAGCCGAATCGCCGGCGAAACCCTGTTGATCTCGAACGGCGGCAAACTGCATGTGACGGTCAGCATCGGCGTAGCGATGCACGACGGCCATCCCGACTACCAACGTCTGGTGAACCGCGCCGACGACGCCATGTACCGTGCCAAGCAAGGCGGGCGCAACCGCTGCGAATACGACAGCGGCGCCGACGCCATATCCGTCTGAGGGGACACGCCTACAGCCGCGCAGGCGACGATTAAAGCTCCCTGCGTTATAATCCAAGGCTTTGTTTTATCTGAAAAACAGGATTCTTCCGTGCTCGTCGCAGCCAACATCACCATGCAGTTCGGGGCCAAGCCCCTGTTCGAGAATGTCTCCGTCAAGTTCGGCGACGGCAACCGCTACGGCCTGATCGGGGCCAACGGCGCGGGCAAGTCGACCTTCATGAAGATCCTGTGCGGCGCGCTCGAGGCCTCCGCCGGCAACGTCTCCAAGGACGTCCACGAGCGCATGGCCTACCTGCGCCAGGACCAGTTCGCCTACGAAGACATGCGCGTGCTCGACGTGGTGATGATGGGCCACGAGGAACTGTGGGCAGCGATCAAGGAGCGCGACGCAATCTACGCCAATCCGGACGCCACCGAAGACGACTACATGCACGCCGCCGAACTTGAGGGCAAGGTCGGCGAGTACGACGGCTACACCGCCGAGTCGCGCGCCGGCGAGTTGCTGCTGGGCGTGGGCATCGGCACCGAGCTGCACAACGGCCCGATGAGCGAAGTCGCCCCCGGCTGGAAGCTGCGCGTGCTGCTGTGCCAGGCGCTGTTCGCCAACCCCGACATCCTGCTGCTGGACGAGCCGACCAACAACCTCGACATCAACACCATCCGCTGGCTCGAGGACGTGCTCAACAACCGCGACTGCACGATGATCATCATCTCGCACGATCGCCACTTCCTGAACCAGGTCTGCACCCACATGGCCGACCTGGATTACGGCACGATCACGATCTACCCGGGCAACTACGACGACTACATGGAAGCGTCGACGATGGCGCGCGAGCGCCAGTCCTCGGCCAACGCCCGCGCCAAGGACAAGATCCAGGAACTGCAGGCCTTCGTGCGCCGCTTCTCGGCCAACAAGTCCAAGGCCAAGCAGGCCACCAGCCGCCTCAAGCTGATCGACAAGTTGAAACCCGAAGACGTCAAGCCGTCTTCCCGCCAGTACCCCTGGATCCGCTTCGACTACGACGAGAAGGACAAGCTGCACCGACTGGCCTGCGAGGTGGACAACATCAGCTTCGCCTACGAAGGCATGGAGAAGACGCTGATCAGCCGCTTCTCGATCGCCATCGAGGCGGGCGAGAAGGTCGCCATCATCGGCGAGAACGGCGTCGGCAAGACCACACTGCTCAAATTGCTGGTGGGCGAACTGCAACCGCAGAAGGGCGCCATCAAGTGGGCGGAGAAGGCCAAGCCCGGCTACTACGCACAGGACCACTCGAGCGATTTCGCCGAGAACGTCAGCCTCACCGACTGGATCGCGCCCTACTCGCGCATCACCGCCGCCGCCACCGGCGAGGACAACGAGACCCTGCTGCGCGGCACCCTGGGCCGTCTGCTGTTCTCGGGCGACGAGGTGAAGAAGTCGGTCAAGGTGATCTCCGGCGGCGAACAGGGCCGCATGCTGTTCGGCAAGCTGATGCTGTCGCGCCCCAACGTGCTGCTGATGGACGAACCGACCAACCACCTCGACATGGAATCGATCGAGTCGCTCAACACCGGCCTCGACAAGTTCAACGGCACGCTGGTGTTCGTCTCGCACGACCGCGAGTTCGTCAGCTCGCTGGCCACGCGCATCATCGAGATCAAGCTCGACGGACAGATCGTGGATTACCGCGGGACGTACGAGGAATATCTGGCGTCGATCGGCGTCGAGTAAAACGCGGGCGTATTGCGCTCAGCACGCCTTCACGACAATGTCGTGCAGCGTGTTGGCGCAGTGGGCCATGCGGTCGGCTGCGTTCGACAAGTGGCGGTAAATCTCGCGGCGCTTGAACATGCTCAGGTAGTCGTCGCCCTGGAACAGTTCGGCAAGCGCCTTGCGATACAGCTTTTCCACCCGGCGCTCGGCCTTGCGTGCCAGGTCCGCACCGCCCACGGCCTGCGCCGGCGTTTTGGCCAGCAGCGCGTAGCCGCCGCTCAAGGCTTGCATGCCTTGTAGCAAGCAGTTGGACATCTCAAGCATGAAGTGATCCGGACCGACACCGAGCACATCCATCTCATTGACGGTGGTCTTGCAGTAATTGACCACGTCATCCAGATCCATGATGGCGCGGTAGATATCCTCGCGGTCGAAGGGCGTGGAGAAGGCCTCGTTCAGGGTGTGCAGGTTGCGCACCTTGATCGTGTCGGCGACGTGCTCGTCCTGCTTGATGTCCTTGCCCAACGCGGGGTCGGCGTGCTCCATGAAACGCACCAGCAGCGTCACCGTGTGCACCGCCTGTGCGGCCTGTTCGGACAACAGACGGTAAAAGTCCGGCGCCTTGGGAAACACATGGTCCAGGATGCGATGGACGATCGAACGGGTTCGGTTGTTTTCTTCCATGCGCGACTCCTCAGCCCAGCAACCCGCTTAGCAGTAGATAGACCACCGCCCCCACCAGGGCCGAGGCCGGCAAGGTGACGATCCAGGTGGTGACGATTTCCCGCGCCTTGCCCCAGCGGACGTTGCGCGGATGCTCGGATGCACCGATCCCCATGATCGAGCTGGCGACGACATGGCTGGTCGACACCGGCGCGCCCACGAGCGACGCCGAGAAGATGACCGCAGCCGAGGTCAGCTGCGAATCCAGCGCGTGGAGCGGCCGCACCTTGTACACCGCAAAACCCAGGGTGCGCACGATCCGCCAGCCGCCCGACAAGATGCCTGCGGTCAGTGCGCTGGCGCACGCCAGCATCACCCAGAACGGCACCTCGAAGCGCGGGATGAGCCCGCCGAGCAGCAACACCAGCGTCAGCACGCCCATGCTCTTTTGCGCGTCATTGGCACCGTGGGCGAAGGCCAGGCCGGCGGTCGTCACATATTGCGCCAGGCGCAGCCGGCGGTTCAGCGCAGGACGTGCCGCCCGGAACAACAGCGAAAAGAAGCGGTGGATCAGATAGCCGATCGCAAAACCCAGCACCGGCGACAACACCAGCGCCAACAGCACCTTGGTCACACCGCTCACCTTCCCCTCGGCCAGTTCGGCGAAGCCCCACAGCACATGGTCCGGCCCCACCGCCATGACCACCGCCCCCGCCAAGCCGCCGACCAGCGCGTGCGACGACGACGAGGGCACACCCCACCACCAGGTCAGCAGGTTCCAGACGATGGCCCCGACAAGCCCAGCAAATAGCACGCCCAAGGACAGCAGCGCCGGAAAACCGCTCAAATCCACAAAGCCGCCAATCGTGTTGGCCACCGCCGTACCGCCCAACAATGGCCCGAGAAACTCGCACACCCCCACGACCACCACCGCTTGCGCAGGCGTCATCGCCCGCGATGCGATCACGGTGGCGACGACGTTGGCCGCGTCGTGAAAACCGTTCGTGAAGTCGAACAGCAACACGGTGAAGACGGCCAGCAACACCAGGGCAAAGAGAGGGTCCATGTTCGGAGCGGCCAGCCGTTGCGAGCAATAGAGGTTTCGCGAACATCATAGAGGGCACGGCCCTGCACCGCATTCCGCAGCGCACAAGGCGGTCGGGCGGATGCACGCGCCGCAGCACACTCAGCGCAGCAGCTGTGCCAGCGGGGTTTGTGGCGAGAAATGGTGCGCGACCTGCGCCTGCAACAGCTCAGCGGTCGCAAGCGCATCCGTCAGCGCATGATGGGCGCGGTAGCGCGGCAGCGTGTAGCGCGCACGGCAGTCAGCCAGTCGGATCGAGACAGGTCTGGCCCGGCGCCCCAGGACGCGCGCCAGCCAACTCGCGGGAGGCTGCCGGTGCAGGCGCGCCTCGAGCGCCATGGTGTCGATGACCGGGAAGACCAGCCCCTCGCCGATGCGCGACTTGAACGCGAGGTCGAGAAATCGGCGCTCGATCTCGCGACAATGCACCACCACCACGCGCCCGGCCAGCGCGGCCAGCAGGGCGTCGACAACACCTTCGAAATCCGGGGCTGTCTCGATCTGAGCGTGGGTGATGGCGTGAATCGCCACCGAATCGGGCGTCAGTTCGGCACGCGGCCGCAGCACCCAGTAACGAGCCGCGCTGGCCATGATGCATTTGAGCGTCATGGGCACCACCCCAATGCTGACAATCTCGTCGCGCGCAGGGTCCAGCCCGGTTGTCTCGACGTCGAGCGCCACCATCGGCACCGCCTCGAGCAAGGTGCCAGCAGCCGGCACACCGCAAGCATAAAACGCACGTAGCCGCGGGTCTTGCGCCGTCGCGGCCAGGTCAGCAAAGCGCTGCGCCCAATCGGACACGGTTTGCGACTCGCCCGCGCTACGCCGGCCGGGCGTGTCCCTCAGGTGGCCCAGATGCAGCACGGCGCCCTCAGTTCGCCCGCCCGGGCTGGTAACGGTACTTGAGGAATTTCTGCGCGTTGCCGAGGATCATGAAGGCATCGCGCAGGCTCTTGCGCTCGAATTCGGACAGCTTCTCGGGGTCGATACTGTTGTCCGGTTCGACACCGACCGCGAGGTCTTCAGCTTGGTGACGAGCACGCACCATGGAGATGAATTCGAGTGCGTCATACAAGTCCTGTCCCCGCCCCAGCGGCAGGATGGCAGCGTCGATGATGTCCCTCAGACGATCGAAGGAATTCAAGGCCTGCGAGCCAATCGCCAGCGCATGCACGCGCACCAGGTCGGCCAGCGGCGCAGTGCCGCGACGCTTGATGTTGATGGCGCGGGTATGACGGCCATCGGACTCGACGACGAAATCCTTGAAAAACCCCAGCGGAGGCGTGCGCAGCAATGCATTGCGCGCCATGCACGCGAGAAAACGGGAATTGCCCTTGGCCTTGAGTGCAATCAGCTCGCGCAGTCGAGTCGCCCACTCCACCCGCCCCCACACACCATCGAGGTCGAAGAAGATACCGGCGTTGAGCAAGGATTCGGGCGTCGGGCGTTCGATCCAGTCGGCGAATGTCCGCTCCCAGACCTTGAGGGGCTGGCGCCAACGCGCAGTGCTTGCCATCACCCCACCGCTGCAATAACTGTAGCCACAGCGTGCCAGCCCGTCGCTGACGAATGCCGCGAGCGCGGCGAAGTAGGCGTCGTGCCGCGCGGGGTCGAAGCCGTTGTCCAGCACCAGCGCGTTATCCTGGTCCGTGACAATCAGCTGCTCCTGCCGTGCCATCGAACCCAGCGCCAGGAAGCAATAGGGCACGGGCGGCGCACCGAGCCGGGCCTCGGCCAGCTCCAGCAGACGCTGCTTGAAGCTGCGCCCGATCGCCGCCATCGCGCTGCCGACCATGTGCGAGCTGGCATCTTCACCCAGCATGCGCACGAAGCAGGCGCGCACATCCGGCACCCGCGCAGCGAGTTCATCCACCGACTGCGCACGGAAAATGCTGCCGACCACGAACAGGCTGTTGCGCGACTCGTAGCGGATGATGTCCGACAAAGCGACGATGCCCAACAGCCGCTGGTTCTTGAGCACGGGCAGGTGATGCACGTTGTGGCGCAGCATCGCCAGCATGGCCTCGAACACCAGCTGGTTGTGGGCGATGCTGACCACGCCGGTGGTCATGATGTCGGCCACCGGCGTGTCGTAGCTCAACCCGGGCGCCAGCAGCCGGGTACGCAGGTCGCGGTCGGTAAGGATGCCCGACAGCAGCGGCAGTTCGGGCACCTCGGGGTTGGTGTCGACGATCAGCAGTGAGGACACGCCCTCGTCGCTCATGCGCTGTGCGGCTTCGCGCGCACGGGCTGCACTGCCCAGCGTCACCGCGGGACGTCCGACGAGCGTCTCGACCGTCGCCGACATCAGGTCGTTGGCGTCTTCACGCCGCGACATGACCTGGCGCAGGCGGGTACGGTCCTCGATCTCGACGTGGTCGGCAAAAGCCTCGTTGTTGTCGAACAGCTCGAGAAACACCGACAGAGGGATCAGGTAGAGCAGCGTATCCTCGAGCGCCCTGACCGGAAACCGCACCCGGCCGTGGCGCAGCAAACCAAACTCGCCAAAATACCCGCCTGCCGTCAGCCGGTTGTACAGGGTGCCGTTGCGCCGAAAGACCTCCACCGCACCGCTGCGCACCACATGCCAGTATTCGGCCGGCTGGCCGAATTCGACGATCTGCTCGCCGGCTTTGTAATAGCGCACGTCGATCGCACTGGCGGCGCACTGCAGCGCTTTATCCGGCAAGCTGTCGAACGGCGGATGCGCGCGAAGGAAATCCAGAATTTCGAGGTGTTCAACCTGCATGCGTTCGGTCCATCGATACCCTCGAGGCTACGGGCGAGATCAGGCCGCGCGCGGCTCGGACGCCAGCCCCTTGATCACCGCAACGGTCGACATCAACAGCACTAGCGTAAACGGCAAGCCGGTCGACACCGCCATGGCCTGCAGCGCCACCAAGCCACCGCCCAGAATGAGTGCAATCGCGACCAAACCCTCGAACACGCACCAGAACACCCGCTGCGCCGTCGGTGCATCCACCTTGCCGCCGGCGGCAATGACGTCGATGACCAGCGAACCCGAATCAGATGAGGTGACGAAGAACACCACCACCAGGATGATGGCAATGAAAGAGGTGATCTGCGCCAGCGGCAAGGCCTCGAGCATTGCGAACAGTTGCAGCGGAAGCTCGGCCTGGGTCGCCGCCAGGTAGCCATCACGCACGACTTGCAGGATGGCCGTCTCGCCAAACACCGTCATCCACAGGACACAGGCGAGCGACGGCACGATGAGTACCGACAAGATGAATTCACGCACCGAGCGGCCACGTGACACGCGCGCGATGAACATGCCCACGAACGGCGACCACGAGATCCACCACGCCCAGTAGAAAGCCGTCCAGCCCTGCGAGTAGTTGACGTCTTCACGCCCGATGGGGTTGGACAGCGCTGGCAGGTATTCCACATAGGCACCGAGGTTGGCGAAAAAGCCGGTGACGATGTCCAGCGTCGGTCCCACCGCGACGACGAACAGCATCAGCAACAACGCCAACGCCATGTTGATTTCGGACAGGCGCTTGACGCCCGCATCCAGGCCAGCGACCACCGACACCAGCGCGATCGCGGTAATGCCGATGACGAGCACGATCTGCGTCGTGTTGCCGAGCGGCACATCGAACAGATGGTTCAGGCCGGAGCTGGCCTGTGCCGCGCCATAGCCCAGCGAGGTGGCCAGACCGAACAGCGTCGCCAGCACCGCAAGGATGTCGATGATATGACCGGGCCAACCCCACACCCGCTCGCCCAGCAGCGGGTAGAACACCGAACGCACCGTCAGCGGCAAGCCCTTGTTGAACGAGAACAACGCCAGACCCAGCGCGATGGTGGCGTACATCGCCCACGGATGCAGCGCCCAGTGATAGATGGTGGCCGCCATGCCCAGCCGCGTGGCCGATTCGGCGTCACCCGCGGCGCCACCGAGCGGTGCCCAGTCGGTACGTACGCCGTTTTCCACCGCCGTGCCCCCCATCGCCGTACCAAAGTGGGAGAGCGGCTCGGACACACCAAAGAACATCAACCCGATGCCCATGCCCGCGGCGAACAGCATCGAGAACCAGCCCACGTAACTGTAGTCCGGCGTGGCCTCGGTGCCCCCCAGCCGCACCTTGCCCAAGGGCGAGAACGCCAGCCCCAGGCAGACCAGCACAAAGACGTTACCGGCCGCAATGAAAAACCCGTCGAGGTTCGATGTGAGCCAATTGCGCATGCCGCTGAACAACGGCTCGACCTGGTTCTGGAAGGCCAGCGTCAGAATGACGAAGGCCACCACCAGCACGCCCGAAATCGCGAACACGCGGTTGTGAATATCGAGGCCGAACGGGCCTACGTTTACGACGATATTGTCTTGCCCGATTTGGTAGTCGGTATCGATGGGATTGACGGCACCATCGGGCACCATCGGATCCTTCGTATCTGTCATCAGCACTCCTGATTAGGCTCTCAGCATGGAGAGTCTTTATCTCTAAAATATTTAGACAAATATATTTTACTCGATTTGCTGCTCTGCACAAACCCAGGCAACCCGCAGGATCAAAACGACCGAAGGCATCCCCCTGCCCCATCGGCTAAAATCCCCGGCGTCGGAGACCTGAACACAATGATCGGAATATTCTTGGTAACCCACGGCACGCTCGGCGAATCGCTGATTCAGTGCGCGTGCCACGTACTCAACAAGCGCCCACTGCAGATCGCGCAGCTCGGGTTGTCGGCGCAGGACGATCCGCTCGACATCCTGCCGCAAGCGCGGCAGATGCTGGGCTGGGCCGACAGCGGCCACGGCGTGCTGGTGATGACCGACATTTACGGCGCCACGCCCTGCAACGTTGCCGCCAAGCTCATCGACCCCGGCCGGGTCGAGGCCGTCACGGGCGTCAATCTGCCCATGCTGCTGCGCGTGCTCACCTACCGCGAGCGCGACATGGATACGCTACTGAAACGTGCGGTGTCCGGCGGCTGCGACGGCGTGCTGCACATCGAAGCCCACTAAGCGCCACAGAGCGCACATCAGACACCGCGGGGGAGCACACCATGCCAAGGGCAGACGCCGACATCATCAACAAGCTCGGTCTGCACGCGCGCGCGTCGGCCAAACTGACGCAGCTCGCCAGCAGCTTTCCGTGCGAAGTCTGGCTCGAGCGCAATGGCCGCCGGGTCAACGCCAAGAGCATCATGGGCGTCATGATGCTGGCCGCTGCCAAAGGCAGCACCATCACCATCGACACCGAGGGCGACGACGCCGATACGGCACTGAAGGCGCTACAGGACCTGATCGCGGACAAATTCGGCGAGGGAGAGTAAGCATGACCTTCGCCCTCCACGGCCTGCCGGTTTCGCAAGGCATCGCCATCGGCCATGTGCACCTGATCTCGCATGCACTGCTCGAGGTCAACCACTACCACGTCGCGCCACGCCACCTGCCTGACGAAATCGACAGGCTGGATGATGCGATCGCCACCGTGCAGGGCGAGTTGATCGGCTTGAAGGCAGCGGCCACCTCGGGCCAGACCCATAGCGAGGTCGGTGCCTTCGTCGACCTGCAGCTGATGATGCTGGCCGACCCGCTGCTGGTCGACACCGCGCGCAATCTGGTCGAGACCCGCCGCTGCAACGCCGAATGGGCGCTGGTGCAGCAGATGGAACACCTCGTCGAACAGTTCCGCCAGATCGAAGACCCCTATCTGCGCGAACGCCAGGCCGATGTGGTTCAAGTCGTGGAGCGCCTCGTCAAGGTGCTGCTGGGCCATCCCGGCCACCTGCCGCCCAAGCGCCGGGACGGGCTGGGCACCATCGTCGTCGCCCACGACCTGTCGCCGGCCGACACCATCGGCTTCCGCGACCACAACATCTCGGGCTTCGTCACCGATGTCGGCGGCCCGACCAGCCACACCGCCATCGTCGCCCGCAGCCTGAAGATTCCGGCAGTGGTCGGCCTGCACCACGTGCGCGACCTGCTGGAAGACGACGAACTCGTCATCGTCGACGGCACGCGCGGCGTCATCATCATCGACCCTGACGAAACCATCGTCGAGGAATACCGCCTGCGCCGCAGCGAGCTGGAGATCGAGCGCTCCAAGCTCAACCGCCTGCGCGACACCCGTGCCACCACGCTCGACGGCGAAACGGTCAATCTGCTGGCCAACATCGAAGGCCCGAAGGATCTGCCGCGGGTCAAGACCGCCAACGCCGACGGCATCGGCCTGTACCGTACCGAGTTCCTTTTCATCGGCCGCGACACCCTGCCCGACGAGGAAGAGCAGTACGAAGCCTATCGCGCCGTGGTCAAGGCACTGCCGACCAAGCCGGTCACCATCCGCACTTTCGACGTCGGCGCGGACAAGGCGCTCAACGGCATGAACTCGCGCGTCGAGCCCAACCCGGCACTTGGCCTGCGGGCAGTGCGCTACTCGCTGGCCGAGCCGAAGATGTTCCTCACCCAGCTGCGCGCCCTGCTGCGCGCTTCGGCGCACGGCAAGCTGCAGATCATGATCCCGATGCTGGCCCATGCGCAGGAGATCGACCAGTGCCTGGCGCTGATCGACAAAGCCAAGGCCGAGCTACGCACCGAGAAGGTCAAGTTCGACGAAAGCGTGCAGATCGGCGGCATGATCGAAATCCCCGCCGCCGCGCTGTCGCTGGGCATGTTCATCCGCCGCCTGTCCTTCCTGTCGATCGGCACCAACGACCTGATCCAGTACACGCTGGCCATCGACCGCTCGGACGAAGCGGTCGTTCACCTCTACGACCCGCTGCACCCCGCGGTATTGAAGCTGATCGGCGGCACCATCTCCACCGGCGCACGCTACGGCGTGCCGGTATCGGTATGCGGCGAGATGGCAGGCGATCCCGAATACACCCTGCTGCTGCTCGGCATGGGACTGCGCAACTTCTCGATGCACCCGGGCAACATCCTGGAGATCAAGCAGCAGGTCCTGCGCGCCGACCTTGGCGACCTGGCCCCCAAGGTGCAGCGCATCCTGAAGATGGACGAGCCTGCGCGCGTGCGCGAAGCGGTGGAACGGCTCGGCAGTTGAGCCAGGCCGGCATTGCCATGAAGCGCAGCGCGCCATTAGAATGTCGGTCTTGATCGTGCTGGCACTCGTGGCGGGCCGATTTGGCGGGTGTCGTATAATGGCTATTACCTGAGCTTCCCAAGCTCATGACGAGGGTTCGATTCCCTTCACCCGCTCCACTTCAACTTTCCATGGTGTTCCAAGGAAGTCCATGGAGTGCTGCAAGTCATTGTCACGGTTCGGTTTTTCCAGAAAAGCCGTTCCAGTGATGTCCAGCGAAATCCACTGACGGCCGGCCCAAACTGGTACAAAAAGTGGCCCAAACAATGCGCGAACTTCCCCCGCCGCATTGTTGCTGGAGGAGCCGGGACCCGATGGGAAACATGGCACTCAACTCGCTTTCATGGAGTTGGGATCATGCTTTCAGACCTCATGGCCCGGCAGGCCAAGTCCACCGGCAAGCCATACGCACTGGCCGACTTCGACGGCCTCTATCTCTACGTTTCCGCCATCGGCACCAAGGCTTGGCACTTCCGCTATTCGTGGTTTGGAAAGCGTGAGCGCATCACCCTAGGCAACTATCCGGCGCTTTCCCTGAAGGACGCCCGTGCGCTTCGCGATGAAGCCCGCTCGCTGCTCGCCAAGGGCATCAATCCCCACAGCGAACGCAAGCGCAAGCGGCACGCGATCGTCCTGGCCGGCGAGCACACTTTCATGGCCGTCTACGAGCAATGGCTGGCCCATCGCCGGCTCTCGCTGGAGGAAGGACGGCAGACCAGCCTGGAACAGATCGGCCGCGTCTTCAAGAAAGATGTGTTCCCCTCGCTGCGGCACCTGACCATCTACGAGATCACCCGCGCACACCTGCTGGACATCATCGGCAAGGTGGAAAAGCGCGGCTCGCTGTCGGTGGCCGAGAAGCTGAGGACCTGGTTCACCCAGTTGTTCACCTACGCCACGGTGGCGATTCCCAACATGGGCGATAACCCGTCCAGAGACCTGGAAGTGGTCGCGCTGCCGTTGCCGCCGGTCGAACACAACCCGTTCCTGCGCATGCACGAGCTACCGGTCATGCTGCAGACACTGCGCAAGTACCGCGGGCGCCTGAACACGCAGTTGGGCATCCGGCTGCTGATGCTCACTGGTGTGCGCACCGGCGAGCTTCGCTTCGCCACGCCCGATCAGTTCGACCTCGACCGGGGCCTGTGGGTCATCCCGGTGGCCAGGCTCAAGCAGCGCAAGCTGCTGACCAAGAAGAAGCGCAAGCGTCTCATCGACATCCCGCCCTACATCGTGCCGCTGTCGGTGCAGGCGCAGGAGATCGTTCGCCACCTGTTGGACCAATGCAAGCCTGCCCAGGTCCATCTCATCCCAGGCGACTGGTGCCTGAAGAACCCGATCAGCGAGAACACGCTCAACGCCGCGCTCAAGCGCATGGGCTACGAGGACCAGCTCACGGGGCATGGCATCCGGGCGACGATCTCGACGGCGCTGAACGAACTCGGCTACCCGAAGAAATGGGTGGACGCCCAGCTATCGCATGCCGATCCAGACAAGATCAGCGCGACCTACAACCATGCCGAATACGTCGAGCAACGCCGCGTCATGATGCAGGACTGGGCCGATCGCCTGGATCTGTTCGAGCAGAACCAGGTCGAGGTTGCCAGCCGGCATCTGACCATCACGCTTCAGGGCCTGCCGACCATTGCCGGCCAGGCGACCGTGCAGCCGCCGGTGGTCGACCTCACCGCGCCGCAGCTGATCGTGACCGCGCCGACGTCCAACCAACCCGAAGCGCCGGCATCGGTGCAGCGGCTGTCGGCCGTGCGCATGCCCGAGTACGCGCGACCGCGCCTGTCGGAGGCGCAGCGCGAACGCCTGCAGGTGCTGGAGACCTTCGAGGCGCCACACAACCTCTCGGTGGCGGACTACGCCAAGCTCGCGGGCAAGTCGCGCCGCTGGATCACCTACGAGATCCAGGCCGGCAACCTGCTGTCGATCCACATGGGGCATCGCGGGCAGCGCGTGCCAGACTGGCAGCTCGATCCGCTCAAGCGCAGGCTGGTCCAGTCCGTCCTGAAGCAACTGCCACGGGGCATCGACACCTGGGACATCTACCACGCACTCCTGCGCTCGTACGAGGCTCTCGGGACACGGCCGGCCGTCGAAGCTGTCAACCCAACGAACCTGCACCTTGCCGCGCGGCTGGTGGCCGCACAGTGCATGCAGGCGAGCGAACCAGTCGTGACGACCGAGTTCCCTGAGCAGGTCCGGCAAAGCGTGCAGCGGCTGGTGCGCGAAGCCGTAGCTGCCGATGCCGCCGAAGTGACGCCCGGAGACTGATCGAGCCAGGGTCGCGCCGAAGTTCGGTCAGGCGCTTGCCTGGAGCGCTTGGAAGAACGGCTCCAGGCGGGTGCTGTCCGTATCTCGACGGCTCAGGAAGTACGTGGTGAGCATCAGTGCTCCCTCTTGCAAGGGACGCTGGACAACGCCAAGGGCACGATGGCCCTCGATGCGGGCGGCGGGTGCCAGGCAGACACCGTAGCCGGCGGCCACCAAGGTCATCATCAACCCGAACGATGTGGCCGTCGTGACGGCCGAGGGGACGACGCCGGCCACCGTCAGCAGTGAGTCGATTTGCCCACAGTAGCCGACACAGTCGCGCCCATCCAGGGCGATCCAAGGGTGGTCGGCCGCTTGCTCCAGGGACACTGACGCGAAGGCCAGCAAGGGGTGATGAGCCGACACGGCCAATGCCAGCGCGTCGCGCCAGACGGGTCGGACTTCGATGCCTTCAGGTGCTGCGGGCGATTGGCAGAGGCCTGCCTCGAAAGCCCCCGCGAGCAGTCCTCGATGCTGATCCTCCAGGCGCTGTTCGTGAAGACGAATCGGGTTGTCCGGATGACGCCTACGATGTTCTGCCATCGGTACCGACAACCGTGGATAGGCCAGGCAGTCCGACAGGGCAATGTTCAAAGGATCGGAAGCGATCATCGTGTCACCTGCACAACGCCGACACTGGAAAAAACCGCGTGCCATCGGTCAATGAGATAAGTTTAACGTGGTTTAAATTCGCTTGACACGTAACGCTTCTGTTGATGCAGAAGCGATCGGTGCAACGCGGGAGACCTGCGGGAACAAGAACCTATGAAAGCGAGCCAGCGCGCGCTTTCGGCGTTGCCGTGCGCGAGGCCCGGTCCGCGCAGGGGCTGGCGCAGGAGGTGCTCGCGGAACAGGCGGGCATCGCCCGGTCGCACATGGGCAAGATCGAGCGCGGCGAGCACATGCCCACGCTGGTGTTGATCCTGCGGATCGCGAAGGGGCTGGGTTGCTCGGCCGCGGCACTGATGGCTGCGACCGAGGCGCAACTGTCCGAAAAACAGGAAGACGCTGTCTAGGTCGGCGTTGCGTCTCTCACCTACAACGAGGTAGTACGCAGGCGCCGCATTGCCGTCAGTGATTACCTATCGATAGACGGGATGGCGACGGCACAGATCCGCCACCTGCTGTCTTACTCGATCCCGCACGGCAATTAATCCAACACCACCGGTTTCCAATGCATCCAGCACGTCGCACAACCAGCCGGCCAGTTCCTCGCACTCGGCCACGCCGAAGCCGCGCGTGGTCACGGCGGGCGTGCCGATGCGCACGCCAGAGGTCACAAACGGCGAACGCGGGTCGCCCGGCACGCTGTTCTTGTTGGTGGTGATCCAGGCATCGGCCAGCGCCGCGTCCGCATCCTTACCGGTGTAGGGCCTGGCGGACAGGTCGATCAGCATCAGGTGATTGTCGGTACCGCCCGAAACGATTTTGTGGCCGCGCTGCTGGATCACGGCGGCCATGGCGCGAGCGTTCGCCACCACCTGGCGCTGGTAGGCCTTGAATGCAGGTTGCAGCGCCTCCTTGAACGCCACCGCCTTGGCGGCGACAACATGCATCAGCGGCCCGCCCTGGACGCCGGGGAATACGGCGGAGTCGAGCTTTCTGTAAAGGCCCTCGTCCTGCCCTTTCGAGAGAATGATACCGCCACGCGGGCCGCGCAGGGTCTTATGGGTGGTGCTGGTGACCACGTGAGCGTGGGGCAACGGGTCAGGATACTCGCCTGTCGCCACCAGGCCGGCGACATGGGCCATGTCCACCCAGAAGATGGCACCCGCCCTGTCGGCGATGGCGCGCATGCGTGCCCAGTCCTTGTGCCGCGAATAGGCGGAGAAGCCGCCGATCAGCAGTTTCGGCCGTGCCTGCATCGCGATGCGCTCCATCTCGTCGTAGTCAATCAGCCCGGTTAGGGGGTCGAGTCCATAAGGCACGATCTTGTAATGGCGGCCGGAGAAGTTGGATGGGTTACCGTGGGTCAGGTGGCCACCCTGAGCCAAGTTCATGCCCATCACGGTATCGCCGGGGTTGGCCAGCGCCAGAAACACGGCTGCGTTGGCCTGGGCGCCGGCATGGGGCTGGACGTTGGCCCAATCACAGTCGAATAGCACCTTGAGCCGCTCGATGGCTAAGCGTTCGGCCACGTCCACATGCTCGCAGCCGCTGTAGTAGCGCTTGCCTGGGTAACCCTCGGCGTACTTGTTGGTGAACACCGAATTCTGGATGGCCATCACCAAAGGGCTCGCGTAGTTCTCGGAGGCGATCAGTTCGACATGATCCTCCTGACGGCGCGCTTCGTGGTGGACTGCCAGGGCAAGTTCCGGGTCGAAATCGGCGAGGGCAACAGAAGTGTCATACATGGTGTGCGTCCTGGTCGGGCGGATAGCGGTTGGGGTTGGACGTCATACGGTGATGTCCATCGGCTGAGCCGGAACAGACCAAACCTCGCAATCAACCAGGTCCGATGAAAGCAGGCGCGCTACACGCACCACGATGTCGTCAATCTGACGCTCGTCGCAAACGAATGGTGGCAATAGCCTGATCACGGTGTCTCGGGTCACGGTGATGAGCAGGCGCTGCTCAGCCAGCGCGCGCCCAACTAGTTCCTTGCAGGGCCGGTCCAGTTCGATACCCACCATCAGTCCCAGGCCGCGAATGGCGAGGACGTGCGGGTGACCTGCCAGCGCCTTGCGCAGGCCCACCAGCAAGCGAGCGCCCAGCACCATGGCGCGCTCGGGCATCCTGTCACGGGCCATGATGTCGAGGACGGTGCAGGCCACCCGGCAAGCCAGCGGATTGCCGCCGAAGGTCGAGCCGTGCTGGCCCGGCGAGAACAGGTCTGCCGCAATACCGCGCGCCAGGCACGCGCCGATGGGAAAGCCATTGCCCAGCGCTTTCGCCAGGGTCACCACATCCGGTGAGATGCCCGCGTGCGCGTATCCGAACCACGCGCCGGTGCGCCCCATGCCGGCCTGGATCTCGTCGAGCATCAGCAACCAGTCCCTCTGGTCGCACAAAGCGCGCAGTTCGCGCAAGTATTCGGCACTGGCCACCCGAATGCCACCCTCGCCCTGTACAGATTCGATCAACACCGCCACGATGTCCGGGGATTGTTCTGCCGCCTGGCGTACCGCGCTGATATCACCGTAGGGAGCACGCAGAAAGCCAGGCAGCAACGGCCCGAAACCCTGCTGGTTGGCCGCGTTGTCTGTGGCGGCGAGCGTGGCCAGCGTGCGGCCATGGAAGGCGTTGCCCATGACTAGGATCTGCGGTCGTGCCACCTGCCTGCGATGGGCATGCAGCCTGGCCAACTTGAGGGCGGTTTCGTTGGCTTCCGCACCCGAGTTGCAGAAGAAGGCGCTTTCCATCCCGGTCAGCGCACACAGGCGTTCCCCCAACTGCTCCTGCCAGTCGATGCGGAACACGTTGGAAGTGTGCAGCAGCGCCCCGGCCTGTTCGGCGATGACGGCCGCGATTTCCGGGTGGGCATGACCCAGGCTGGTAACCGCGACACCGGCAATGGCATCTAGGTACTCCACACCCTGATCGTCCCAGAGCCGCGCGCCGTTACCGCGCACGAAAGAGACAGGTTGGCGGGCGTAGGCGCGCATCAGGTGAGGGGCGGTCGTCTGCATGGGAGATTCCTCGAATTCGGCACGGTTGGCGTAACCGTCAGTCCGTGTGTTGAAAGCCTCGGTCATCACTTCACCCTCTCGTTTGCAGGCGTAGGCGTAATGACCGATGTACGTACCCGCAGCAGCACCTGCCCGTTGAGCACAGCATGCGCCGCCAGCCCTAGCACCAACCCCCAGAACGCCCCGCCAATGCCCAGCAGGGTGATGTTGGCGGCGGCCGCCAGAAACGTGATCAGTGAGGCTTCCCGGGTCCTGGCATCGGACATGGCGGTGGCTAGGCTGCCGCCGATCGTCCCCAGCAGGGCCAGGCCCGCCAGCGTGGTGATGAAGGTCGCCGGGAAGGCCATGAAGACCGCGGCCAACGTCACCCCGAACACGCCGATCAGAACGTAGAACACCCCAGCGGCCATCCCCGCGATCCAACGCCTGGACGGGTCTTCGTGTGCCTCCCGGCCCGTGCAGATGGCGGCGGTGATCGCCGCGATGTTGAAGGCGTGCGAACCGAACGGCGCCATCAGCAGCGAACCCAGGCCCGTGATGGTCACGATGGGGTTGGCGCTGGTCTTGAAGCCGTCATTGCGCAATACCAGCATGCCCGGCATGTACTGCCCGGTCAGGGTAATGAGGAACAGCGGCAACGCCACGCTCAACAAGGCGTTGAGCGAGAACGCGGGCATGGTGAACACCGGCGCGGCCAGTTTCAGGCTCAGTCCCGACAGATCGACGCGGCCCTGCGCCAGCAGGAATACCAATCCCAGCACCAGGATGCCCACCACCGCATAGCGCGCGGAAAAGCGCTTGAACACCAGATAGGCGGCGATCAGCAGTCCCGCCAGCAGCGGATCGACGCTCAAGCCGCCGAAGGCGCCAGTGCCGAATTGCAGCAGGATGCCGGCCAGCAGCCCGGCAGCCACGCCTGGCGGTATCAAACGGATAACGCGCTCGAACCAACCCGACAGGCCCAGCAGCACAAAGGCGGCAGCCGAGATCAGGTATGCCCCGACGGCCTCGGCATAAGGTGTGGTTGCCAGTGCTGTGACCAGAAACGCCGCTGCCGGCGTGGACCAGGCGGTGATGATCGGTTCGCGGGATACCCAGCTCAAAATGATGCCTGTCACGCCCACGCCAATGGAAATCGACCACACCCACGAGGCCGTCAGCTCCGGGCTCAGGCCCGCGACCTTGGCTGCCTGGAACACCAGGATGAAAGTGCCGCCATAGTTGACGATGACCGAAATCAGTCCGGCCACGACGGGATGGGTGAGATCGTTCCAACGAACGGGCGAAGCTGAAGGATCCGACGGCATGATCTGAATTGGGCTCCTGGCATGGGGATGAAATGACCATGAGACGATAGACTTGTAATGGCATGATGTTCCCTACCAATTTCCAGATGAAGTACCTACCAATTGTTCAAGCATGCCCAACTTGAATCCGTCAAAGCCTGGCTCGGCGACCCCGCGCACGGCGCCTTGCCCCTGCATGCACGGGTACAGCGGGCCATTCGCCAGTTGATCCTGGATGGCGCGCTCGATGTAGGCCGCCCCCTGCCCGCGTCGCGCGCGTTGGCGAAGTCGCTGGGGGTGTCCCGCGACACGGTGGAGTCGGCCTATGGCCAGTTGCACGCCGAAGGTTTCATTGAGCGGCGGGTCGGCAGTGGCAGCTTCGTGTCCGAGCAGGCCCGGTGGCTGCCCGGGCGCGGCAGACCACGGCGCACGAGCGTGGATCGCAAGGCACCCCTGCGCCTGAGCCGGCGCGGCGATGCCATGCTCCAGGGCGGCGGCGTGCGCGACTTCCTGATGTCGCGCCCCTTCGCGCCCGGCGTGCCGGAGACGCGCAGCTTTCCGCTGCCAACCTGGGAGCGCTTGCAGCGGCAGGTGTTGAAGGAGTACGGCACCCTGGCGCTGCTGCACAGCCCACCGCAGGGCATGGAGCCGTTGCGACGCGCCATTGCCGCCTACGTCAACCTCGAACGAGGCGCGCAGGCCACACCCGAGCGCGTGCTGGTGCTGACCAGTTCCCAACAGGCCATGACCCTGTGCGCCACCGTGCTGCTCGATGCTGGCGAGCGCATCTTCATCGAAGACCCCGTGTACCACGGGGCGCGCAAGGCATTTGACGCCGCCGGGTTGGATTGCGTGCCCGTGCCGATGGATGACCAAGGCATGCAGATAGCGCACCTGCTGGCAAAGGCGCAGACCCCTTGCAATGCCGCCCGGGCGGTGTTCCTGACGCCCTCGCACCAGTTCCCAACCGGGGCTACGCTGGCGTTGGACCGGCGCCTGGCCGTCATCGAATGGGCCCGCCAGCACCAGGCTTGGATCATCGAGGATGACTACGACAGCGAATTCCACTACGAAGGCAAGCCCACCGCATGCGTACAGGGGCTCGACCCCCACGGCCGCACGATCTACATCGGCACCTTCACCAAGTCGCTGTTCCCCGGCCTGCGCATCGGCTACATGGTGCTGCCGGAGGCTCTGGTGTCGCCCATGACCGTGGCCCGCACCCTGCTGGATGGGCACAGCGCACCGATCCCGCAGCTCACCCTGGCTCGCTTCATCGAGGGTGGGCATTTCGGAGCCCATGTGCGAACCATGCGGGCCGTCTATGCGGAACGCCGCGATGTGCTGGCGCAGCTGGTGCGCCAGCACCTGGCCGACTTCGTGGAGCCCAGGGTGCCCGCTGGCGGGATGCAGATGCCTTGCGTGTTCATCCGCGACATTCCCGAGCGCGAGGCGGTGGAATCGGCACGGCGGGTCGGCATCGACCTGCTGGGGCTGACCGCGCTGCATGCATCGCGCCGCCATGCATCGGGCAGGGATGGGGCCGGTTTCCTCATGGGATTTGCTGCCCATGCACCCCATGAACTGGAGATCGCTGTCAAGAAGCTGGCAAGCGTGCTGCGTGCGCTGTGTCGCCGATCACCATGAGGCGCGCTGGCGCCTTTCGTGCTGCTAGCTCCGCGTCAGGGACAGGTAGGGGTTGTCCGGCGGGACTTCCGCGAACAATGTCGAAGGCGTCGCCAACAGATAGCCGTACAACCGCCGCGACTTGCGCGGCCCGGTGACTTCGCAGGTCCAGATGTTCAGGCCGCTGTCCTGTTTGCGGTGCAGTCCCAGCTTCTCGAAGCGCTTCTGCACCCATTGCCAGTCGTGCAGATTGTCCTGCCGGGCCAGCACCTGGATCTCCGGATGTTCCTGCACGTAGCGCTGGAAAACGCCGGGGCTGACCAGGTACGCCGTGCCAACGACGGTATGCACCAGTGCGTTCGCATCGTTGATGATGAGCTTGCGCGATTCGATGCCTTGCTTGAGCCAGGCAATGAAGTCTTCCCCGGACGGCGTGGCCTTGGTGGGAGCCGGCATGGTGGCAGGACTGGTCGGCGCCAAATGAGTCACTGCCGCAGTTGCGGCGGCGGATGGTGATGGCGGTTCCGCGCTGGCGGACGATGCACTGGTGGTGGTTGCGTCGGACGCATCAAGCATCGACAGCAGATCGGAGACCGGGTCCGCGATCCCGGCCGGGGAATCCGCCACCCCAGGGGACGGTGAGGTGGCCGGGATGCCGGCGGAGGCCGGCGCTGCCTCATCGCCAGGGAGGGCCTCTTCCGTCGTGACCGTGCCGGCGAACGGTGCGGGACGCTCGCCGGACTCCCAGATCAAGGCCGGCGACAGGCGCAGGAAGGTAAAGCTGTGCGACCAGCCGGTGCCGCTCGTGACGGTGGCCCGCCAGATCGCCTTCCCATCCGGGGCGGGCTGCACGATCCCATGGTCCTGGAGCACCGTGAAGACGGCAGTGTTGTTCGATGGAATGCCTTCGATGCCCTGCGACAGGAGGTGCGCGCGCAGCTTGTCGCTGACCGTCTTGCTGACGAGCCAGAGTGCCTCCGGGGTCAGCCATCCATCCGACGGGCCGCCGGGCTGGTTCAGCTTGAATTCCTCGCGCAGCAGGTAGCGCAGGCCATCCAGCAGCTTGCGCTGCAACGCATGCTTCGGCGCCGCCATCGCCCTGGCCGGATCACCGCCGAGCGCCAGGGCCACCGATGCCTGGTCAGCCTTGACGACCAGTTCTCCAAGCGTGCCGGCATGCTCGTACTGGCCCGCCAGCACGTACAGCAGCGCCGACCACAGGTCCTGGTAGTCGCTCAGCCAGTCGAGGATGCCGGCATCGAGCACACGGGTGTAGAGCAGTCCCGTGGCGGCGCCATGCAGCCGGTACTCGCGATCCGTCCGGTAACGAAAGCGGTACGGCTGCCGCAGCGGCCCGTGCCAGGGGTGCCAGACCAGGCCATCGGCCTGCTCGACGTGCAGGTCGACCGCGATCTTGCCAATGTCGTGCAGCAACGCGGCGTAGGCGGTCCCGGCGGTCCAGGCCTCGGCTTGCGCGGCCTGGGCCTCGGGCGAGGCGCCGGCCGGAAGCAAGTGGGACTGCCTCAGTTTGAGCGCGTAGGCCACGATCTCCAGGCCGTGGTCCAGCATGCCGCCCGGCCATGCATGGTGATACGCCTCCGAGGCCGGGAACTGCTGGACCAGCTCGGCGTAGCGCTCCAGCGGCGCGAGGTACAGCGAGCGGAACTGCCGACGCGACAGCGAGGTGCGCTGCCAGATGTGTTCCAGTAGCCGCTGCCGGCGCGGCTCCGCCAGCAGCGCTGCGGCCGACTGCGGTGGCGTCAGCCCTTTGGCAGGCTCGGCAGGAGGTGGCGCGGCGGCGGTGGCCAGCGGCACCCGTTTGCGCTGGAACAGCGAAAGCATGGCGACATCCTGGTGATGGGCTGGCCGGAGGAGCCTTTTGGCCTTTTCGGGTAGGGCCTTTCCCCTTGAGGCCATTCCCTTGCTCCATCCCCAGCCCTTTGGCCTTCGACAAGCCCTTTGATATAGGGGCAGTCGGCTTCGTGTGCCGCAATCAATGCGGAGCCGGTGCGCTCCAGGATCGAGCGGAACAGGCACTGTGTTTTCACCAGATCAGTCCGTTTCAACCGGCGCTGAAAGCGCAGCAGGCCCTGAAACCCCTGCGCCCGAAGGCATGCTTGTCGAGAATGAAGTAAGGAAGTAAGATTTCCTTTGAAACTTATGGAGGCCTCCCATGCTTGCCAAGCTCACATCGAAAAATCAGATCACGCTGCCCAAGGCGGCCGTGTCCGGCGTGGATGCGGCGGAGTACTTCGACGTCACCGTCGAGGGCGGTCGGATCGTCCTGACCCCCGTGCGCGTCCAGAAGGCACAGGCTGTGCGCGAGAAGCTGGAGCAACTCGGGATCACCGAGCAGGACGTTGAGGATGCCGTGGCCTGGGCACGGCAGTGATGCGCAGGGTCGTCCTCGACACCAACATCGTGCTGTCGGCGCTGATCTTCAGTGCCGGACGCCTGGCCTGGATACGCCACGCCTGGCAGCACCAGCAGTTGCAGCCGCTGGTCTGCCGGGAGACGGCCAGTGAACTCCTGCGCGTCCTGGCCTATCCCAAGTTCAAGCTGTCGACCTCGGAACAGCAGGAGTTGCTGGCGGACTTTCTGCCCTACGCCGATGTGGTGGAACTGCCTGCGCCATGGCCAGACCTGCCGGTCTGCCGCGACAAGAAGGACCAGGTGTTCCTGGTGCTCGCGCATGTCGGCAAGGCGGATGCGTTGATCACGGGGGATGCGGACATTCTCGCCATGCGAGAGGACTTTCCCGGCTTGATCATGACCGCCGAAGCATTCGCGGCGCGGCAGGCATGAAGGAAACCGGCACGGCCTTGCCCAACGACCGTGGAACGACCATGAGGTAGCCAACCATGAAGCACACCGCACGCATGACCACCGCAGCGCGACTCGGCCGCTGGCTGGGCGGTGTATGGGGCGGTTGCCTGCGCGCGGAGCGTCGGGTGCATCAATGGCTGATGGCGCAAGGACTGCCGGCGGGCGGTGCAGCGGTGCTGATCTGGGGGGTCAAGCTGGCGACCCTCGGCGTGTTGCTGTATGTCTCGGTCTGGGCGGCGCTGTTGCTGGTCGCTCTCGCTGTGGCAGCCAGGATGGCGGAGCAAGCGCCGCAAGGTGACGATGATTTCCTCGGACGCAAGGCCGAAGAGCTGGATCATCGCGAAAGCCTTGCCTACGACCCCATCAACTACAGCGATGACCCAGATCCACGATTCGAAGACGATTGAACCGGCGGTTGGAGCTATTTCTGCTTGGCCGCACCGATCATCAAGCCGCCGCCCCTGCCACCGGCTTGTCCGGCATCCCGCGTGCCAGTACTCAATCCTTGAAGCACGTTGCCTGCACGGATACCAGCCCAGGCCAATGCCGCCACCCAGAACGTGGGCAAGATCAAAAACATCGTGGCCATCACGAAGTTAAGCAGCATGTCTCCGAAGGTGTTGTTGAGGCCCACCAGCGGATCGAAGTTCGTGTGCGGCCGGTTCCAGCCCCACCCCCAGCCGTAGAGTGCATCGAGGATCGTCGAGTCGATCCAGCGGGCGAGCTGAAACCAGAATTCGGTGAAGAACAGCGCGAACTGCACCACGCTCACCGTGACCACGGTCTTGAGGTCATAGGTGCCGGTCAGCATCACCAGCGGGATGCAGATGACCAGCGCCATCTTGAGCAGGGACAGCACCATCGGCAGCGCCTGCCGCACCACGTCCATCGCCGGGAAATAGCCCAGTGATCCGACGGTCAGCCCCACGTCGCTGGCGGCGCGGGTGACGATATTGGGCAGCGTCATGTCGATCTGGCCACCGTAGTCCGTGTAGACCGCCCCCTGGTTGAGCTTCTGCTGGCGAGGGCTTGCGACGGCGCGGATCACCGAGTCGTTGACCTCGGACTGGCTCAGGAAGCCCGCCCAGCCGACCAGTCGCGTCAGCAGGCTGGGATCGACCTGGGCCAGCAGTCGTGCCCGCAGGCCGTGGTCGCCGTCGGACCACCACTGCCGGCAGGTCGGGTAGCCGCCCCCGCCGGGCACCTGGGCTAGGCCGGCGTCGCGCGTGGCGTCGAACGGCCAGGCATCGCGCGGAGTCCTGGAGCGGTAGCTGTCGTAGAAGCCGGCGGTGCCGACGAAGTAGCTGGAGCCGATCCAGGTGACGTCGTGCATCTGCTCCTCGCTCAGGCTGGGCCGGGTCATGAACAGCTTGGCGCGGGCGGGGCCGTAGCAGTCGCGGGTGAAGTCGCTGATCTCCTGGGCCAGCACCGGGTCGTCGATGCGGGTCGCGTCGATGTCCATGCGGATCTGCCGCAGGTCGGTGCCGCAAGGAATGGCCGCGACCGAAGCGCCGGTGATCGCGCGCGAGATCGCGTGCATGGCGAACCACCACACCGGCACCTTGGCCGACTGGTTGTTGATCGTGCTAAACGATTGCGACCAGCCCGTATCGGTCGGCTCTGGGACATTTACTTGGCATTGGGTCGAACGCGAACGGTCGTACTTGATGGTGTTGAAATCGACGTCGATGAAGGGAATGCCCGCGAACATGATCACCACGATGGCGACGAAGACGCGGTTCTCGATGCGAGCCGAGGACAGCACGCCCTTGTTGCCTTCGTCCGCGCCTTCCGCGCGGGCCTTCAACCATTCCTGGATGACGATCGCCAGGAACGGGACGGCGAACACGCCGCTGGCGACCAGCACCGACCAGATGCCGTTGTGGACCACCCAGGACACCAGCGTCAGGTAGTACTCCAGGTAGTCGGTGGTGTACAGCGTCATGGCGAACCTCGCGCTACCGTGCCTGCATCAGCAGGCTGGCTTCCAGCACGATCACGGCGACGATGGCCGCAACCTCCGCGCGCAGCAGCCGTTGCCCGGTAGCGCGCTCCGGTTCCCGCGCGCGCAGGCGACGTCGCATCCAGAGCCAACCCCAGGCGGTGGCGGCGTAGAGCAACAACCGCCAGGCCAGGAAGGCCCCGGATTGCGCCGCCATCCAGCGCTGCCAGCCCTCGATGCCGCCCGCGATGCGGATGCCGACCACATTGACGGCGGTCGCGGCGATCAGCAGCGACACCGCCCACACCAGCACCAGGATGGCACGCCGGCTGGACAGCCAGCGCAGGCACCGCCCCACGGAATTCATGGATGGCTTCCGCCAGACGGCGGCCGCTGCAGTTCATCGACCCGATTGCGCACCGGGTCACCCTCGTAGATGCCACGCGCACCGGCGGCGCGGGTGCTGTGGCGCTGGATGATCGCCATCGGCGAATTGCTGGCCAGTTCGCGGCGCAGCTCCAGCTCTGCTTTCAGGTTGTGAATCTCGCGATCGAGGATGTCGCTTTCGTGGGTGACGGCCTTCTGGGCCAGTTCGTTGGCGGCCACGTTGGGCTCCTTGCGCCCGGTCAGCAGCGTGCGTTGCAGCAGCAGCGCCTTCTCCAGCACGCTGGCCAGCGCAACCTCCGAGGCCAGGCGCCGAGCCAGGATGTCCTGGTCCGTCTCGTCGCGCAGCGCCTCGATCACGCCACGGGTGATGGGCAGCGACGCGCTACTCGCAGCCTGCAGGTTCTGCGCCGTGGTCGGACGGCTGCCGGCGACCAGCTCCTGCAGGGCCTGCAGCTTGTCCTCGTATTCCTCCTGAATCAGCGGGGTCAGGCCAACGCCCGGCGTGGTGACGGTCTTGGTGCATGCATCGCAGGTGCGCTGCTCCTGCTCGCCCAGCACGCGAATGGCCCAGGCTGCGGCGGCATCGGGCGAACTCCAGGTCTGGCATGCCAGGTTGCCGCTGCAACTGGCTTGCGGAATCGAACTGGCATCGCCGACGCCACGGCCATTGAGCAGGTTGTAGCCGGCGCGGGTCACGTCGCCGACCACACGCACCGGACGTTGGCCCGCGCCGCCAGCGTTGTCTCCGCCGACCCACGGCACGCCATTGTTGCCACGGTTCGCCTCGGCGTCGTCGATCGCTGAGACCGCATCGGTGCTCGCGACGGCCTGCTTCAGCGCCATGCCTTCGGCGAGCTGGTCCCAGCCGAGCTGCCCACCCGCCATGTCGGCCATGCGATTGGCGATGGCACGGCAGGTCAGCTTGCTGCGATCGAAATCCAGCCTGGCTTGCAGCACCCCATTGGTCAACAGGTTGTACAGCCCTGGATCGGCGCGCTGGATGATCAAGGCGGGCAGCGACGCCACGGCAGCGGTGGCGTTCTGGATCACCGAGGACATGATGGCCTGGAAGCCATTGGTGATGCCGTTCAACTGGTTCTGCAGCGTGGTGGTGATGCTCATGTCGCCACAGATCAGGTTGCTGTTCCAGCCGACGCCAACGCCGATGGAGTGCATGTTGGCCGCACCGCTCATGGACACCGCGCGGCCGCCCCCAATGCTGTAGAGCACGTCGTCGCCTATCACGCTGCCTTGATGCTGGACGCCGTACTCGTTGACGCTGGTCTGCGCCCCGGCGCTGGAGTAGCACAACGCTGCGACAACGGCCAATGCGACGTACAGAAATCGACGGGCGCTCGGAAATGAAGTCGTCATGGCATCGGGTCTCACAGGAAATCGACGCTGCCGAGGAACACCTGGCCGCGGCGCTGGCAGCAGCTATAAGGACGCCACAATGCCCAGGCGTAGTCGCCTTGCCGGGCCTGCACCTTGGCATTGCCGTGGGGGAATACCGCGCAACTGCTGGACAGCGTGGGGGTCAGCTCCTGCCACTTGCCCGTGGCGGCATCGGTTTCCATCAGGGCGCCGGCCGGCCAGTAGCCATCGCGCGAACTGGCGAGCAGCGGTTGGTAGACGTGGATCTGGTTGCGGCGCGTCACGATGTCACCCGCGCGCTGGGCGACCACGGCTGCGGCCTTGTGGTCATCCACCTGGTGCAGGAAGCCGCCACGCGGATAGACGTTGCCCCAGAGATTCATGGCCGTGCGCGTGCCGATCTCGCGCCGGCCGGGAATCAGTGCTTCCGGATACAGCGCCTCGGGGATGTTGTAGCGCCATGCCAGCGTGTCGAGCGTGCTCAGCAGATAGGGCATGAAGGCGGTGCCTGCGCCCTCGCAGGTGTAGCCGGACGCGCTGGCGAACTGGCTGAACACATGGCCACCGGGATGGCCGATGACGTCGGCGTTCTTGAACTTCGCCAGGTTGTTCTCGTGATCCTCGTTGGTGGTGCCGTCGCCGCCGGCCTTCGCGGTCGGGTTCGGCAGGCTCATCGCCCGCACCTCGACCCAAGGGTTCTCGCCGGTGTTCGAGTAGCTCGACACCACGGCATCCGGGATGTAGTGGCGCACCTTGACCGAGGTGCGCACGGTGCATCCCGTCCAGGTGCAATAGAGCCAGTAGCAGATGCCGGTGACGCGGTACTCCAGGCAATCCGGCGACAGGGTGGAGGTCACGATGGTGGCGGTGTTCAGTGCAAAGGACGATGCGGAACACCCCAGCAACAGCGCTGCGATGGCCAACCGCTGGCGCCGGGATGGTGCGAACGGACGCCTCGTCATGGCTGCGTCCTCCGGTATTGGTCGATGCGGGAAACCGCACGGGCCACGTCCGTCTCGCCATAGACCACGTATCGGCGATCCACCACGATGGCCGGAACCTTGGCGACGCCAAGGCTCCAGGCATCGGCAACGCCCTGGTAGGCGGTGCCGATCCTTCGCTGCAGGTCTGTACCGCCCAGCTTCAGGCGTTGCTGGACGATGGCGCTGGCGCGCTCAGGATCGGTGGGCAGGTTGTCGGCCAGCTCCGCTTCGAGCACCGCGGCCGCGTCCAAGATGAGGTGTCGGTCAGCCTGGCCAAGGACCGGATGATGCGAGTCGGTAACGACCCATACTTCCGCTGCGGCGGCGCGGGTGGCCAACGTCAGGATGGCAATGCCCGGAGCAAGCCATGCTGGGCGGGTGCGAGTGGCATGAGGAACAGCGCAAGAGTCCATGAGACAACACCGGAGGGAAGCCAATCCGGTGACAGTCGAACCGAAATCCGGCTTCGACACGACAAACAATCCGGAGACCGCCTCATCCCGTTTTCGCCATCCCTGTCATCGCGTGATCACCCCAAACGGTGCCTGCGAGTGCGCCTGCGACAAGGCCGCGTTCGGATCGACAGCCAAGGCGGCCGCCACAAGTCGGTCTCGCCTTCAGCGGCGATGAATCGCCTGGAGAACGAAGTCGGCCCGTTCGGCCACACTGGCGCGCGGAAGCAACCTGACTTCGTAGCCGAGTGCCCGGTAGGTTGCATCCAGGTGGGCGTATTCCGCCTCAGCCTCGGGAAAGCCGTGCCGCCGCGCCTCGTCGGCGCAATAGATGTCCGGCCAGGGCGGAGCGAGGAACACGAGCCGCCCATAGGGGCGGGATTCGCTCAGGCTTTCCGACAGAGGTACACCGAACAGTCGCTGAAGCGCTGCGGCTGCGTCGATTAGCCCTCGGTCGAAGAAAACCGGACCAGCGTCCCGTGCCGCGCCTTCGAGATCCATGGCGGCGACGCTCAGCGCCTCGCGCAGAAAGGCCGCCATGTCGGTCCATGGCAGGGCGTTGCCGCCCTGTCGAATCTGCTCGGCGATGATCCTCCGCCCGGGTTCGGCGACGGTCGCATGACCACGCCGCCGCAGTTCCCCGAGCAGGGTCGACTTGCCGCCGCCGGAGCACCCCGATATGACCACCTGAGGTGGCATCGGCGTCATGTCAGGGTTTTCTTCGACCAGCAGACGGTTTGTCAATTCACTTGTCATCATTGGTTAGCCGAAGAGACAGGCCCCACGCAATGGTGGTGCTGAGCATGCCAAAGGCGCAGACCCCGGCCCATCCATGGGCAGTGAAGGCCCACCCGCATGCAGCAGCGCCGAAGGCCCCGCCGAGCAGCATCGTGCCCATGAACACGGTGTTCAGCCGGCTGCGCGCACCCGCATCCAATGCATAGACCATGGTCTGGTTCGCCACCTGGGCCGACTGCACGGCCACGTCGAGCAAGAAGATGCCGAGGACGAGTGCGGGGATCGATGAGCCTCCCAGGTACAGCACGGCAAATGCCGTTGCGGTTCCCACCGCGCCTGCACGAACGACTGCGTCATGTCCGCGTCGGTCGGCAAACCGGCCAGCCGCCGGTGCAGCCAACGCGCCGCACACGCCGACCAGCGCGAACAGGCCGGCGGATACCGCGCCGAGCTGCAGTGGCGGCCGCTCCAGCCAGAGCGCGAACGTTGCCCAGAAGCCGATCATGCTGGCAAACAGCAGGAACTGGACGGCCACAGCCTGGCGCAAGGAAGCGTGCTTGCGCACCAAATGCCACATCGACAGCAGCAATCGTCCATAGCCGAGATCGGAGGACGGTGGTACCACCGGCAGCGTCCATGCCAGCCGAAAGCCCAGTACCAGCATCAGTGCCGCAGAAAAGCCGAAGACGGACCGCCAGCCCCAAAGCTCGGTCATCCAGCCGCTCACCACACGGGCCGCCAGGATGCCGATCAGGATGCCGCCCGTCACCACGCCGAGCACCTGCCCCTTGCGGTGGGAGGGTGCCAGGTGGATGGCCAAGGGAACCAGTTGTTGCGCCACGGTGGCGCACAAACCCACGGCGAGGCTCGCCAGTGCCAATTGAACGAAGCCGGAGGACGCGGCTGCCAGCACCAGGGAGAGCACCAGCGCCGCCAGCGTTCGCAGGATGAGCGACTTGCGCTCCAGGCGGTCACCCAGTGGTGCCAGGAACAGCACGCCCAGGGCATTGCCCGCCTGGGTGAGCACGGGCAGCCAGGTCACGGTCCCCGCAGAGAGCGCGAACTCCCGGCTCAATTCGCCGAGAAGCGGCTGGTTGTAGTAGCTGTTGGCCACGGATGCGCCCGCCGCCAGGGCAATGGTCCACAGCAGATGGGAGGGCAAGGCTGACGTGGCAGGCATCGGTGCGGCACGCGATGCATCGCCGGGGTGACCTGGGATATTGCTCATTCAAGGGGTCCGGCCGTATCAACTCTCGGCTTGCGGACAAGCTCTCACCAGTTCGGGCGATCCGTTCCCGGCGGCACTGACGGTCGCGCATAGCCGGCCGGTGTTCGCGCCATTTGCGCGCTGGGGCGCACGGCGCGCAGCAGGCCGAAGCCGGAGACTTCGTCGGCGAGCCAGGGGCTGAGGTCCGGCCTGCCGGCCCGCAGACCCTCTTCGATGCGCCCCAGCCCGCGCAGCCAGTGCCCGGTCTGCGCCAGCGACACCTGCACGTGCCAGCTTCCCCCTTCGCGCGACTGTCGCCACAGCGCGGCGGCGGCGCCGAAAGCCATCAGGAAGCCGCTGGCCTGGTCGAGGATCTGCATCGGCAGCGCGCGCGGCTTGCCGTCGCCCGCCGCCTCGCCCTCGGCGTGGTTGAAGCCCATTGCCGTCTGCACCAGCGAATCGAAACCGCGCCGGTCGGCCCAGGGCCCTTGCGTGCCGTAGGCGGTCAGCGACACGGCGACGATGCCGGGCCGGCGCGCGGCCAGGGCCTCGGGCGAGAAGCCGAGCGCGGCCAGGCCGCCGGGCCGGTACCCCTGCGAGAACACGTGGGCGTCTTCCAGGAGCTGCCACAGCGCTTCGCGCCCGGCATCGCTGCGCAGGTCGATGTGCGCCGAGCGCTTGCCGCGGCTGGTTTCGGCAATAGCGGCGATGTTGGGCAGGTTCGGTGAGTTGACCAGCATCACGTCCGCGCCGAACGACGCCATCGCCCGCCCACCGACGGGGCCGGCCAGGATGCGCGTGAGGTCGAGCACGCGCAGGCCGGCGAGCGGCCGCTCATCGGCCGCCAGGGGCGGCAGTGCGCGCGGTGGCGCATCGGCGATTCGGGTGATGGTCATCAAGGGTTGCGAGGCCACCGCCTGACCCTGGGGCGTGGCATCCCACTCGGCGAAGCTGCGCAACGCCGTGGCCACCAGCGCGTGGTCGGCCGCGGCCTGCTCGAAGTCCAGCGCCTTCCAACCCCGCAGGGCCTGCTCTGCGTCGGCGCGTGTGGCAGTTGCGGGGTCCAGGCCCAGCAGGCGCAGCGCGCCATCGCGGTGGTGCGGGAAGTTGGTGTGTACACGCACGTAGCCATCGGCGCAGCGGTACAGGCCGGCGAACGGGTCCCACAGCTCGGGCTCCTGGCCGTCGAGCGTGAACCAGCCGGTGCATTCGGCGGCGGCGTGAGCCATGTCCACGGCGACACGCTGGCGCGGAGCACCCCGCTCATGGCCGAGTTCGCAGGCGGCGAGCGCAGCCGCGGCAATGCTGGTCTGCGCGGCGGTGCCGACGGCGAAGGACGAGGGGAACACCGGGTCGCTGCCCGTCAGCGCGATCCCGGCCAGCGCCTGCGGCGGCAGCCCGCCCAGCGACCAGAGCGCAGTCAGTGCATCGAGTGGATTCATCGAATGGACTCCTCACAGAAAGTTCGCCAACTAAATCGACACGCTACCCCGTCGGCCGAGTCGGGTTGGCAGATCCAGGCGGGAGGCAGGGTCGGCGCCGCGTTGTCCGCAAACGCAGCGGACCGCGGAAAGCAGCATCGCGCGCCATTGGCGATGCCGGGGAGCGCCGTATTCGCACAGGCGTGGGCGTCGCGCGCCCGCTGCAAGCGATCCATCATGCGCCCGCCTTCAGCCCGAAGTACGCAGAGAGCGCCAGGCCGGTCGCCACGATCGTCCAACGCAGCGCCAGCGGCGGAATCCAGCGCGCCAACCGCGCGCCGGTATAGCCCCCCACGATCGCGCCCAGCAGGACCGCACTGCCTTGCGTCCAGGCGATGGACCCGGTGGCGACGAAGAGCATCACCGCGGCACTGGTCACGACGGTAGCCATCGCATTTTTGACGGCGTTGGCCTCCTGGACATCGCGCACACCCAGCAAGGTCAGGATCGCCATCAGCATGATGCCCAGGCCGGCGCCGAAGTAGCCGCCATAGAGTGCGGTCAGGAACTCCGCCCCCGCCGCCACCAGGTGCGGCACCTGACCGCGAGCATGCCGCTCGATGGCCTGGCGCAGCCAGGGCCCCAGGGCGAACAGAACGGTCGCGACGAGGATCAGCCACGGCACCAGACGGCTGAACTGTGCATCTCCGGTGAACACCAACAGTGCGGCGCCCACCAGCGAACCGGCACCGACCACGGGCAGGCTGCGCCGCAACGCGGCGCGGTGGCGCCCGAGTTCGCTGCGATAGCCGAGCAGACTGCTCGCATGCCCCGGCCAGATCGACACCGCGCTGGTGGCGTTGGCCGCCACGGGTGGTACGCCGGCAGCCAGCAGCGCGGGAAAGGTGAAGAATGTGCCGCCGCCGGCCACCGCATTGCAGATGCCGCCGATCATGCCGGCACCGGCCAGCAGCAGGAAGGTTCCGATGTCCATGCCGCTCGCACCTCAGCTCGTCGGCCTGGACAGGGCCAGACGCAGGCCAAACCCCATCAGTGCCAGGCCGGTGAGCGCATCGAGCGAGCGCATCACCGTGGGCCGGCGCAGCCAGCGTGCCAGGGGCCGCGTGGCCAGCACCAGTGCGGCGAACCAGAGCAGTCCCATCGCGGCGTGGATGCCGGCCAACAGCACGCTGAACGCGACCACCGGCACATCGGCGGGAACGAACTGTGGCAGGAGGCTCACGTAGAACACCCCGACCTTGGGATTGAGCAGATTCGTCAGCAGACCGCGCAGGAACCAGCGCTCGCCACGCACGAGCGGCGGATCGTCTGCGGGCAGCGTCGGCCGGCTCTTGAGCGCGCCAGAGATCAGCTTCCAGCCGAGCCAGAGCAGATAGGCCGCGCCCGCGATCTGCAGCAGGGTGTAGGCGAGTCGGGAGACCGCGAGCACCGCGCCGAGCCCGAGGGCCGCGATCAGCCCCCAGATCAGCACGCCGGTCACGATGCCGCCGCCCGCCCTCATCGCCTTGCGCCCCCCTTCCACAGCGGCCGTGCGAAGTACCAGCGCCGTGTCCAGGCCGGGGGTCAAGGTGAGCAGCAGCGCCGTCAGCGTGAAGCCCAGGATCGCAGTCGATGCATCCATTGGGGGATCTCCGTCAGAGCACAGACAAGTCCAGTGACTCGCTGTACGTCGTCGATTCGATGGTCTTGACGATGGCCTGGCCGCAGATCACTGCGCCACGCACCGCGTCGTAGGTCAGGCTCGGCGCGCCATACAGCTCCCAGCCGCTGTTCAGGGCCGCGGTGACGCGGTGGCAGAACGCCGCGTCGTCGATGCCGGTCAGGTAGCGGTACGCGCGCATGCTCATGCTCCCCGTCGATTCGATGCCGGCATCTGGACGCGCAGCCCCGCTCCGAATGCCTGCAGCAGATGCCAGCCGGTGTCCCAGTCGCCCACGCCGCTGGCGGCATTGATATGCCCGAGGGCGCCGACTTCCAAGCATCCCGCTGCCCAACCCATGGCCATGCGCCGGGCGTGCTCCGGCGAGCCATAAGGGTCGTCGCTGCTGGCGACCACCAGTGCGGGAAACGGCAGGGGTTCGGTCGGTGGCGGGCCGAACTCGCTCGCCTCGCCTGGAAACGCCGGTGCGCCGGGGTCAGGGACGGCAACCAGGAAGGCGCCCCGGACCTGGGCGATCCGATGCTGGATGTCTTCTCCGATTCCCGGCCGCGATGCCCAGTGCGCGACGAGCAGGCACGAAAGGCTGTGTGCGACCAAGACGACGGGCGCACCGCACTCGTCGATAGCCGCATCGAGTGCCTGCAGCCAGTCGGCCAGGTCCGGCCTGTCCCAGTCGGCAGGCTGGAATCGCCGGCCATGCTCCTGGCGCGACGCCCAGCGCGTCTGCCAATGCTCCGGCCCGGAATTGCCGATACCGGGAAGCATCAAGAGGCGAACGGTCTGAAGGTGGCTCATGGTGGCGTGCGCGGATATCCGGGGTGAGGTTGTCTGGCTGGAAACCTTAAGACCGATGCGTCGAATTGCCGAGTGAGAAGGTCTCAGCAAGCGTCGAGAAAAGCTCAATGGTCAGCTGGAATGGCCTTGGCTATCGTCGAAGTGCACTTCCTTCACAACCGACGAAGAAGCCCCCCGAGTTCGCCATGTCCGATATCCCGCTCCTGATTTCCTACGTCCTGGCGGCCTGGCTGTCCATCCTTACGCCCGGCCCGGCCATCCTGCTGGCGATGCGCAATGGCGCTCGCCAGGGCGTGGTCGCGAGCCTGTGGTCGACGCTGGGCAACATGTTGGGGTTGCTCGTGGTTTCCGCGGCGGCCGCGTGGGGCGTCGGCCTGTTCCTGCTTGCATCCGCCCACGCGATGACCGCACTGCGGCTGGCCGGCGCCGCCTACCTGGCGTACCTCGGTCTTCGCCTGCTTGTGCAGGGCAGACACACACGGCCGCCGGACGCCGGTGCCCATGACGCAGGGCCGGTGCAGGCCTTCGCGCTGGCGAAGGAAGGATTCCTGGTGGCGACATCCAATCCGAAGTCGATCCTCTTCTTCACCGCCTTCTTCCCCCAGTTCATCCGGGCCGACCAGGCGCTCATCCCTCAGTTCATGGGCCTGACCGCGATCTTCGTGATCCTCAGCGGCGCCACCTTGACCGGCTATGCCGCCATTGCAAGCCGGGTGCGGGGAGCATTGGGCACTTCCGTCTGGCGCCAGCGCTGCACGCGCTTGGCGGGCATCGGCTTCCTCGGATTCGCCGCATGGATTCTTTTGTGGAGACCGTCGAGCGGCGCCAAGGCCCTGGCCGCGTGATTCATTCCCGGCCACGCGCACGCAACCGAGCACAGGCGGTGCGACCGAACCTGGAGAAGCGATGAACAAATCCTTCCTGCAAGTCGATGTGTTCACGAGCCAGCCGCTCAGGGGCAACCCGGCTGCCGTCGTGTTCGATGCCGACGACCTCGATGCGCGGACCATGCAGCGGATCGCGCGCGAGATGAACCTGTCCGAGACGGTCTTCGTGCTGGCCCCGGAATCGCCCGACACCGACTATCGGGTGCGCATCTTCACGCCCTCCAGCGAGCTGCCGTTCGCGGGGCACCCCACCATCGCCACTGCGAGCGCGGTGCGTGCGCACCGTGGCGATCTGGTCGATGCAAGTCTGCTGCGGCAGGCCTGCGGCATCGGCATCGTGCCTGTCGAAGTCGTTCCGACCGAGGGCTCGCCGATCTACTGGATGACCCAGGCCAGCCCGCAGTTCCGCAACACGGCCATCGGTCCTGGGGAAATGTCGGCCCTGCTGGGCTGCGATGCGAACATGCTGGCCGCGATGCCGGTAGAAGTCGTCTCCACCGGCATCCCGTGGCTGATCGCCGAGCTGCGCAGCGTCGCCGCCCTGGCGTCGCTGCGTCCCAACCTGCCTCGCATCGCCGAACGCTGCCGCGCATCGGGTGCCGTCGGCGTGACCGTCTTTGCCGAGCACGAGGCCGACGCGCCGGTACGCTTGCGCCTGCGCACGTTTGCGCCAGGCGAAGGCGTGGCCGAGGACCCCGTCTGCGGGTCTGGAAACGGGTGTGTCGCGGCATTCCTGGCAAGGCACCGGCACGCATCGGCTCTCCAGGGTGGCTACCTTGCGGAGCAAGGCATCGAGATGGGACGCGATGGCCTGATCCACGTCGAATGGACCCGAAACGGCGACGAATTGACGGTGCGCGTCGGTGGCCAGGCCGTGACCGTCGCCAGCGGCACCCTGCATCTGTAGACGCGGCGGCACGTTCAGCCGCTCGGTCGCCCATGGCTTGCCATGGCACCTGCGCGGCGTCCCCGACGAAGGTCTGCGCTGCGAGGAACGCGGTTGCCCAGGGCTAGATCGGATCGACGGCGGGACTGTCGTCGCGCGAGAGCATGGCGCGTTCGATGAAGTGCTGCAGCGGTTCCGAGGGCTCACTGTCCGGCCGCAACAAGTAGGTGGTCATGCATGCCGACGGGTCCGACAGGGGCCGCGCAATGACCTCGGGATGACGGCAGACCGAAATCTGCGCCGCCGTGGCGAAACCCAGTCCGTAGCCCGCGGCCACCAGCGTCAGCATCAATTCCAGTGTCGCGACCCGCTCTGCGATCCGGGGCTGGATGGCGGCCGTCCGGAGCAGCCGTTTGATCTGCCGGTACGCACCCTCGCAGGTTTCCGGGTGGCACTTGATCAGGGGATAGCGCAGCAGTTCATCCAGAGGGACCTGCCTGAAGGCCAGCAAAGGATGGCGCGTCGGAATGGCCACCAGGATGGGATCGGACCAGACCGCCTCGCACAGGATGCCCTCTCCAGCCTCGTCAGACTGCGCAAACCCGGCATCGAAAGTGTCGTCGCGCAACCCGCGCACTTGCGATGCGAGCGGCGTCTCGAACAGGCGGATTTCCACATCGGGCTCCTCCTCCCGGCACAGGGCCAGGAGTGCCGCGAGGCGTGTCTGCGCGATACCGTCCGACAGCGCGAGGCGCAGCATGCCGCGATAGCCCGTGGCGGCGGCCCGGACGTTGGTTCGTGCCTGTTCCAGCACCGCGAACACGCGGCGGGCATCTTCCAGCAGGACCTGGCCCGCCCAGGTGAGCTGGGTGCCGCGCCGATTGCGCTCGAACAGCGTGGCGCCGAGGTCAGACTCCAGCTCCCGGATGGTGCGCGACAGCGGAGACTGCTCGATATGGAGCCGCACCGCCGCACGCGTGAAGTGCAGTTCCTCGGCCACTGCCACGAAACAGCGCAGGTGTCGCAGCTCCATCGCGCCACCTACGCGTACATGAGGCCGGGAGCTTGATTCACGCGAGCGGCTCCTCGGGCGCCGTGCCAGACAGCAGCGCCGTGATCGGCAAGGGTTGGAACAAGAGCTCGCGGCCGAGGACCTTCAGGCCGCCAGGACCGCTTTCGAGCAATCGGCGCTCTTCGCGCGCGACGAACAGTTCGGTGCGATAGCCATCGCATTCGGGAAGTCGCTGTAGCAGGTCGCGGATCGCGTCGCCCGCCCAGGGCGTTTCGCTGTCGAACTGACCCAGCAGCCGGCTATGCCGGGAAATCACGAGGCGGTAGGCATTCATGGCCGGACGCTCCCGGCCATAGCGTGGATGGCCATTTCCTCCCAGCCCAGGCGCCGGGTGCGGGTCAGTTGCTCGGCGGTTTCGCCGCAGGCGCGCTCGACGGCCTGAGGCATCTCTATGCCAAGCAGGCAATGGCCGGTCAGGCGCGCGGCGAAGTAGTCGCCGGCCCCTTTCACCACGCAGGGCACGCGGGGATGCTCGAAGAGGCGCGATACCCCCTCTCGCGTCTCCAGCAGCGTCTGGACGACGGCGCTTTTAGGATCATCCTGGACACTGGTCACCACCACCCATTGGGTGGGGCCGCGCAACAGCGCACGGGCAGCCTCGCGGCAATCCGCCAGACCCTGCAGCGTTCTGCCGGTGACCTGTTCCAGCTCGAACCGATTGGGGACGAGGCCGTGGGCTTCTGGAATCAGCAGCGTGCGCCAGGCCTCGGCCATGCCAGCCGCCGCATACACGCCTTGGTCGTAGTCGCCAATGACCGGATCCAGGTGCAGGCGCAGTTGCGGGTGGCGCTCGCGCATCGTCGACCACCAGGATGCGAGGATCCGTGCCTGCGACGGCGCGCCGAGGAAGCCGACCTGCACAACGCGAGCGCACGCGGGGATGCCGCGCGCCTCCAGGTCATCCAACCAGCCAGCGAACCACGCGTCGGGCACCGCACCGCCATGGACCGAGGGATAGTGCGGGGTGTTGCTGAGCAGCGCGGTCGGCACCGCGGTCGTAAGCAGCCCGCAGGCTTCCAACGCGGGAATCGCCGCGTTGTTGCCGACCCGCCCGTAGACCACCTGGGACTGGATGCTGATGACATCGATGGGCACAGGTTGGGTCACCGTCATTCAGGACGCCCCCCCCGTGTCCTGCTGCCGGTCCAGCCACGCGCCGATCGTGCGGTGGGCCGCAGCCTTCAGCGTTGCCCCATGCCGCTCGGCATCCGCGCGCAGCGTGCGCGGATCGACGCCGGCCTGGCCCAGCTCGCAGCAATGGCCGACCAGCCAGCGTTCGATTCGGCTGGCATCGGCTTCCAGGTGGAACTGCAGACCCAGCACCCGGTTGCCGACCGCGTAGGCCTGCTGCACGCAGCTTTCGGTGCTCGCCAGCAGTTCACTGCCCTCAGGCAGCTCGAAGCGGTCGCCGTGCCAATGCAGCACCGGCACGCCGGCCAGCGGTGCCAGCACCGAGCGGCGGCCCGCATCCGTCAGCGTCAGCGCGCCGAAGCCGATCTCCTTGAAGCCCATGGGGGCGACGGCGGCGCCGAGCAGGCGCGCGATCAATTGCGCGCCCAAACAAATGCCGAGCAGCGGCCGGCCGCTGGCCAAGCGCCGTTCGAGCAGACGCAGTTCGTCGGCAAGAAAGGGATAGGCCCGCTCGTCGAAGGCGCCGATCGGCCCACCCAGTGCAATGAGAAGATCGCTTGCCGCGGCCTCCTCACCGGCCAGGTCGTCCGTCGCGGGGTCGAGGTAGCGCACGTCGAATCCACGCTCGCGCAGCAGCGGTTCGAGCGTGCCGAGGTCTTCGAAATGGATGTGGCGCAGGGCCAGGGCGGTCTTCATGCGGTCTGCTCCGATGCGGTCGATGTCGCAGCCCGGTCGTCGTCGGGCCAGTAATGGCTGTCCGGCGTCGCGCGAGCGCCAAAGATGGCCTGGCCGACGCGCACGACGGTGGCGCCTTCCTCAATGGCCAGCTCGAAGTCGCCGGACATCCCCATCGACAGTTCGTCCATGCCGATGCCCGCCGGCGCCTCCTGGCGCAGCCGATCACGCAGTTCGCGCAACAGCACGAAGCAGGGACGGACCCGCGCCGGATCGGCCGACAGCAGCGCCAGTGTCATCAGGCCTCGCACGCGCAGGGCGGAGAAGCCCGGCAGCGCCCGGACGAAGCCGGCCACCTCGGAAGGCGGCAAGCCGAACTTGCTGGCCTCGCCCGAGGTGTTGACCTGCACGAACACATCCAGTGCGCGCCCTTCGGCTTGCAGGCGACGGTCCAGCGCCTCCGCCACACGCAGGCTGTCCAGGGCCTGGAACTCGCTGGCGAAGCGTGCCACGACCTTGGCCTTGTTGGTCTGCAGGTGGCCGATGACCGACCAGCGCAGGTCGGCGAGATCCACCATCGCTTCGGCCTTGCGCTGCGCCTCCTGCACCTTGTTCTCACCCAGGTCGCGGCAGCCGGCGGCGTAAGCCAGACGGATGCGCTCCTCCGGCACGGTCTTGCTGACCGGCAGCAGGCGCACATCGGACGGATCGCGTCCCGCGCGGGAGCAGGCATCGGCGATGCGCCGATGCACCGCCGCCAGATTGCGCCGAAAGTCCTCGACGCTGTGTGCGGTGGGCCAGGGATGCGTCTGCGCGTTCATGGACAAGGGGTTCTCCGTGCTGCTAACATTGTCATAGGACAAAATATACATTGTCACGGGACAAACGGGAATGGCAGAAAAGACCGCATCGGACATCTTTGAGCGCATTCGCCGCGAGGCACATGCGGGCCAGCTTGCCGCGGGCCAGACACTGCCGTCCGTGCGCGAGATGGCCGATCAACTGGGCGTCAACCGCAACACGGTCGCCGCTGCGTACCGGAAGCTGGTGGCCGCAGGCATTGCCGAGACGCTGGGGCGCAACGGAACGGTGATCCGGCCAGCGGCGCGTCTCGGTGAGCAGGAGGGCCTGCAGCCCGGCTCGGCGCTGGCGGATCTGGCCAGCGGCAATCCGGACCCGGCCTGGCTGCCCGATCCATTGCAGGCGCTGGCAGCCAGCGGCTACCGGCCCGCGCTGTATGGCCAGCCTGTACTCGACCCAGCACTCGAACGGCTGGCGCGGCAGTGGTTCGGAGTGGATCTCCGGGAGCGTGACGGTCTGGTGCTGGCGCATGGTGCGGTCGATGCGATCGAGCGTCTGTTGGCTGCCTACCTCGTCGCCGGCGACAAGGTGGCGGTGGAGGACCCGTGCTTCCTCGGCAGCCTCAACATCCTGCACAGCACGGGCCTGGCAGCGGTGCCCGTGGCCATGGATGCGCACGGCATGCGCCCGCAGGCGCTGGAAGCGGCGCTGGCCAATGGCGCCCAGGCGGTGCTGTGCACACCAAGGGCGCAAAACCCCACCGGCTGCGGCCTGAGCGAGCAGCGCGCCCGCGAACTGCGCCGCGTGCTCGCCCGCCATCCGCACGTGCTGGTGATCGAGGACGACCACTTCGCCTTGCTGGCCGAGACGCCGTACTTCTCCATCGCGCCCGCGGCCACCACGCGGCGGGCGCTGGTGCGCTCCGTGTCCAAGGGCTTCGGCCCGGATCTGCGGCTGGCCTTCATCGCTACCGATGCGGGGACCGCCGCAAGGCTCGGCATGCGACTGGCTCCCGGCACGACCTGGGTCAGCCACCTGCTGCAGGCGGCCGTGCGCGGCCTGCTCGGATCCGACGCGGCCACGGCGCGCCTGCATGCGGCCAAGACCGCCTACGCCGCGCGTCGCAAGGCCCTGATCGATGCGCTCGGCGCCGTGGGCATCGCCGCCAGGCAGCCCTGCGACGGGTTCAATGTGTGGATTCCGTTGCCGGAAGACCGTGACGTTCACCGCACCGCGCAAAGCCTCGCACGCTGCGGCTGGGCCGTGCGAACCGGCGATGCCTTCGCGATCGCGCCCGCGGCCCCCGCGCTGCGAGTCACGGTCTCGACGCTCGAACCCGGGGACGCGGTGCGTTTTGCCGCGCAACTGCGCGACTGTCTGGGGCGTGTATGAAGCCAGTCTGCATGGCATCGTGCCTGTCCTCTCGCGGGTCCGTCTGCGTACCGGTCCATGGCGCGCTACGGCGCCTGCAAGGCGGAGGCGACGCGAGCGGGCCACGGGCGCCGTTCCAACAAGCCGGTCTCCCGTTCCCGCAGCGTCCGGCCGACCTGGCTCGCCTCGGTCACGGACGCGCGAAAGTCCCGGATCAGTTGTCGCGTCACCGGCCCCACGGGCCATTCGGTGGTCGCCGCGTCCTCGACCAGCGCCACCACCGGCTGCAGTTCGACCGAGGTGCCGGCGGTGAATACCTCGGAGGCGGCGCGCAGTTCGTCCAGCGTCACGGTCCGCTCCTCGACCCGCAGCCCGCGCTGGCGCGCCAGTCCCATCACGTGCCGCTTGGTGATGCCGTCGAGGAAGCAGGTCGGCAATGGGGTCACCAGCACCCCGTCATGGACCATCAACAGGTTGGTTGCCGTGGTCTCGGCGACCCGGCCTTCGCTGTCGAGCAGCAGTGCGTCGTCGCAGCCCGCCGCTGCGGCGGCATGGCGCGCAAGGGTACCGATCATGTACAGCCCCGAGCACTTGGCCGCGGTGGGTGCGGTGTCAGGACGGGGACGCCGCCAACTCGCCAGCTGCAGCCGGATGCCTTCCTCGGCGCGGCCCTGGGACGCCGCCGTGGGCCAGTCCCAGGCCGCGATCGCCACGTGGATGCGGGCGCGCGGCGAAGCGATGGAAACACTCTCCGCGCCGCGCCAGGCCACCGGGCGGATGTAGGCGTCGTCGAGCTGGTTGGCCCACAGCACCGCCTCGATGGCCTGTGTCAGTTCGCCTTGCGACCACGGCAGGTGGTAGTCCAGCAGCGCGGCGGACTGCTGGAAGCGTTCCAGGTGAGGCGCATTGAGGAAGACATGACCGCCATAGGCGCGCATGCCCTCGAAGACGGCCCCGCCCATATGCAGCGCATGCGTGAGCACGTGCAGGCGCGCCTCGCGCCAGGGCAGCAGCTCGCCATCGAGCCAGATCAGGCCATCGCGATCGTCAAGGGAATTGAGCATGGTGCGCACCGCTGTACAGGTTGTCGATGGCGTCAGTGTGCGGCCGGTTCGCCGTCGGCACGAGTGAGCAAATCTCAGACGATGCTGAGTTTTGGTCCTCGTGTCGGCGAGCGTGGAGACGACGATTTCCGGTTTAATGAGTCCATGAACGACCAATGACTTCCAGGAGGGTGAATCCCCCATGCGCATCCCTGTCCCGTTGAATGCCTTGCGCGCCTTCGAGGCTGCGGCGCGCCATCTCTCGATCAAGGACGCGGCCCTGGAACTGGCGGTCACCCCCTCGGCGGTCAGCCACCAGTTGCGCACGCTGGAGGACATGCTCGGCGTCGAACTGCTGCGCCGCATCGGTACGCGGCTGGAATTGACCAGCGCCGGCCGCCGGCTGGCACCTAGCCTCAACGAGGGTTTCGCCCTGATCGCCGAGGGCGTGAGCAGCTTGCGCGAGGAGCGGCGCGACGGGCCCCTGCGCGTGAACATGCTGCCGACCTTCGCGACCAACTGGCTGTCGCCCCGCCTGAGCCTGTATCCGTTCGAGCGGCGCGGCTTCTCGCTGGACATCTCCACCACGCAGGACGACGTGGATCTGGCCGCCGGCGTGGCCGATGCCGGCATCTGGTATGGCGACGGCCAGTGGGCCGGCCTGCAGGCCGACCTGTTGTTCGAGGCCACCATCGATCTGTACGCGCGCCCGGGCTTTGCCACCGGCTCGCGCCGGGAACGCCTCAAGCAGGTCGCGCGCGCCAACCTGTTCGTTTCGCGGCATTGCCTCACTTGGCAGCGCTGGATGGACAGCCTGCCCGGCGGGCCGTTCGAGCCGGCTGTCGTGACCCGCGTGGATTCGGGCGGCCTGACGATGCAGGCGGCCGCCGATGGGGCTGGCGTGTCGATCGCCGTCTGCGAACTGGCCGAGAGTGCCGTCCGGCTCGGACGCCTGGCCTCGGTCTTCGACCACCCCGTGAGCGCGGGTGTCGGCTTTTGGCTCGTCTATCCCGAGGCGCTATCCGAGGATCGACGGCTGGATAACCTGCGCGGCTGGCTGCGCGAGCAATGTCAGTCGGAAAGCGGAACTCGGAACCCAGAAGCGCGGACAGCATAGACACGTATGAATACCGCATATCCGAAAGACCAGAAAGCACCGCCGGATGACGATGTGACGCTTCGACGGCTCGTTGCCCATGACGCCGTTGCGCTTGCCTCCCTGCTGGCCGCCTATGGCGACGAGATGCGCCACGGGCAAGGCGCCGGGGCGAATGCACTGGCCCGTGCCGATGCCTTGATCGCCGATCCGATCGCGGAAGTGCTGGGTGGCTTTCTCGGCGACGAACTCGTCGCCTTCGCAGTGTTCTTCGATCTGCCCGAGGCGATCTCCGGAGGGCGGTCGGGCCAGCTCGACGACCTGTACGTCCTGCCCGCCGCGCGCGGGAAACGACTCGCGCAGCGGCTCATCACGGCCATCGCCGATACCGGGCGATCACGCGCCTGGATTCATCTGCGCTGGCTGGTCCCCGAAGACAACCCCGATGCCATCCGGGCCTACACGCGCTTCGCCGAACCCGCCGGCTGGAAGAGCTACGTGCTTTGGCTGGCCGGTAACGAGCGGTGGTAAAGCCATGAACAACCTGCAACAGGTCGATTGGTCGCGTCTTCCGCAGCCGGAGGATGATGGAGGGGCTCGCCACCTGAAGGGCATGCGCCTGCCCACGCTTGAACTGGCATCGACGGATGGTGGCCGTATCGATCCTTCGCGCCTGCGCGGACGCACGGTGCTTTATCTCTTCCCGATGACGGGCCGGCCGGATGTCGCACTGCCTCCAGGCTGGGACGAGATTCCAGGAGCACGGGGCTGCACCCCGCAATCCTGTGCCTTCAGGGATCATTTCGCCGAACTGAAGTCCTTGGGCGTCGCCCAGTTGCTCGGCGTGTCCACGCAGGACACCGCGTACCAATGCGAGGCGGTGGCGCGCCTGCACCTGCCTTTTCCCTTGCTGTCCGACCATCGCCTTTCATTCGCAACCGCGCTCGGTCTGCCGGTCTTCGAGGTGCAAGGCCTGACGCTGCTCAAGCGGCTGACCCTGATTGCGCACGATGGCGTGATCGAGCATGTGTTCTATCCGGTGTTCCCGCCGGACCGGAATGCCGACGATGTCATCGAGTGGCTCAAAGGCCATCATGCCAATCAATCCGGCAAACCATGAATATCGGATCATTCGGCGGTTCCTGGAGTGAATTTCCCGACATGCAAGACATTGCCAGCTTCCACCGCTGGGTTTACCCGGTGAACAGGGCCAAGCGCTATCTGGTGCTGCCCGACGGATGCCAAGACGTACTGTGCATCCGCCATGCGGATGGCTTGGTTCAGATCATGTCAACCGGGTTTGATGTTCGGCCTCGGCTGGTCGATCTGCTTCCCGGCACCACGATCACAGGCTATAGGTTGCGCCCGGGCGCGGGCGTGAGCGCGCCTGCCATGCAGGCGATTGCCGCAGACCATGATCGAATCGGGGAAATTCTCGACGAGCAGTGCGAAGCCTGGACGCATCTGGACGAGGCCATCCTGGCGCTCAGTTTTCCGGGTGCAACGGTTGGCGCCGCCTGCCGCAGCATTGGCATTTCCATCCGAACGATGCAAAGAGTCTTTCTGGGCAGAAGACTCCCACCGCCGGACTACTGGCGGCTCTTGGGACGAGCGCGCCGGGCAACCGGACTGCTTTCGTCAGGTGAACCTCTTGCCGAAATAGCCAGCATATGTGGCTTCAGCGACCAAGCCCACATGACCCGCGAACTTGTCCGCTGGTTCGGCCATTCTCCGGCGCAGTTGCGCAGGCAAGCCGACGTCCTTGAGCGCCTGCGTCAACCCGGGCTGGGCAACTGGGCGGGCGAACAAATCTCCACCAGATAACCGTCGATATCGGTGACGTAACACGTCGTCTGCCCCCAAGGTTCACTTCTAACCTCCTGCACAGGTTGTGCGCCTGCGGCTAAGGCACGCGTATAGGCCGCATATACGTCTTCCGTTTCAAAGGCGATCTCGAATACCGGGGTTTCGGGTGCGGGCTTGCCGGGTGTCTTGCCCAGAGTTCGCATTAATTTGACGGAAGAAAAAGCCAGCTTGGTTGCCCCCGTGACAAGTTCACCATAGTCCCCCGACTCGTGCAGAAAACCCCTCTCCATGGCAAAAGCACGTTCGTAAAAGGCCAGCGAGGCGGCTACGTCTTCGACGTAGAGAATCGTGTATCTGAAAATCATCTCAGCTCTCCAAGTTAGATGGAGAGATGGATTCTGGGCCAGGCTTCATCCCCTGTATTGAATGATCGCGACAGGTGCATGCCAGTGAGCACCCCACGATCACGTTCAGTCAAGCCGCAGAATCGCTACTGATGTGATCTTGATCGGCCAGCGCTTCCGCTTCAGTCGTGGTGAATGGGCCTCATCCACAGTCATGCCGTACCTCTCGCTGCCCGAGGATTGTCCGCAGGTCGATGCTTCAGTGCGCCGAGGGGGCGGGTCGGTGGCTCGCCGGTGCGCAACCAGTCCAGCGCCAGGGGCCACAGCGCCTCGCGGAAGCGCTCGTGGAAGAAGGCAAAATGGCCGATTTCGGCCTGCCCGATGGCCGCGGGAGCCAAGCGCAGGTGATGGCGCTCGCTGCCGGTGTAGTAATCCAGCAGGCGGTCCAGCGCCGGTACCGTGCCGAATGGATCGTCCTCGATGCCCAGCGCCAGGATCGGTGCGCGCACCTGGCCGAAGCGCCGTGCCAGCATTTCGGCTTCGGGCTCGCCTTCCAGTGTCTCCCGGCCTCGGCGCACCGTGCCCTCGAAGCGGGGACCCATGCGTGCCCAGTCCAGCGCCACGCCCTTGGGCGTGTCCTCCATCCATCCCAGGCGCTTGGCCGGCACGTAGCCAAGCACCCGCGCCAGCAGCGGCATGGCCACGTGCCAGCGCAGGAACATGGCGCGGCGCGCGGCGGGCGCATAGTCGCGCCAGTAGGCGTACTGCGCCCCCATGGTGAAGATACGCCGCACGCGGTGTGCGGACGCGGCCAGCCCGATCACGAAGCCCCCAGCGGAGTGGCCGACCACGTCGATCGGCTGGCTGGGGAATCGCCAGGCGAGGTACTGCAGCACACCCTCGAAATCGTGCTGCCCCCAGTCGATCCAGTCGGCCTGCAGCCGACGCAGCCCACGGTGTCGCGATTCGCCGATGCCGCGGTAGTCGTAGGTCACCACGTCCCATCCGTGGCTGTGGAGCCAGTCGGCAAAGCGCCCGTAGTACCGGCAGCGCACCGAGGTGGCAGCGTTGATGACCGCGACCGGATGCGGGCGTCGTGGATCGCAGGGGCGGCGCCAGGCGAATCCACCCAGTGCATAGCCGTCGGCGGCGCGAATGTCGATGGGCTCAGTCATTCACAGCGAGACCCTGGACCAGCAGCACCACGGCCTGCGCGCCGGCCATGCGATCCTGGGCAATGCGTTGGTACTCGTCCGATTCCGCCCAGTCATGGAAGGCGGCTTCGTCGGGAAAGGACATGAGCACGAGCTTCTGGTGCGGCCAGGTGCCTTCGATGGTGCGAGGCTGCTCGTCCGCGGCCAGCAGACGTCCCCGGTGGTGTCGGAACACCTCCATGAAGCGCGCCTGGTAGCGGTCGTAGGCGGTCCGGTCGTGGATGGTGAGTTGGGCAATGGCGAAAACGGTCATGATGCAGGCTCCGAGTCGCGATGGCGATCCGGTTCGGCGGCCGAGGTCGATTCGATGCGGTCGCCCTGCGTGCTGGGGCTGGAGAACACCAGAAAATTCACGTCCTCGTCGCCACCATTGGCGGCGATGTGGCGAGTGCCGGCCGGGACATGCACGCCTTGACGGGCTGCCAGCAGCACGTCCTGGTCGGGCGTGCTCAGGCGCAGGTGGCCACTGAGCACGTAGAAGAACTGGTGCGCCCTGGCGTGCCAGTGGGGTGCTTCGGCGCCGCCTGCGGGCATCCACTCCTGCCGCACCTGCATGTGTTGCAGTTCCAGCAGTCGCCAGCCCAGGCAGACCCCGCCCCAGTCATAGCGGTTGCCGTCGTCGGTCTGGACGGCGCGCAGCAGTGCCGTCATGGCGTGCCCTCCTCGGCAGGGACGCCGTGCAGGGCCTCGCCATGGACCTGCCGCCCGCTCTCGAAGCGCATGATCTCGCACATGCGCGTGCGCTTGCCGTCGGCCTGCGCCACGTAATGGACGACGACGGTCTGCGCCTCGACATCGCAGATCGCCGAGATGAGTTCGAACCGCAGGTCCGGCCTGTCGGCGAGCGCGGCCAGCCAGTAGCGGCGCAGCGCGTCCTTGCCCTGTACCCGCGTGCCACCGGTATAGGGCTGCGCCAGCGCGCTCACGAACAGAGCATCGTCGGCATAGGCCGCCAGCACCGCCGGCACGTCGCGCCGGTTCCAGTCGTCGATCCAGGCCAGCGCATGGGCCCGGAGTTGATCATGGGAGAGTGTCGTCATGGCATCAGATCCAGAAGAGAAGAACGGTCAGGGCGGCCAGGGCCGCCATTGCACGGTTGATCGCGCGAGCAACGGCGCGGTCGCGCAGCCAGGGCCGCAGGCCAGCGCCGAAGGCGGCCCAGACCAGCATGCAGGGCAGTCCGATGGCGGCGAACACCAGGCTGACCACCAGCAGGCGCAGCGCGTAGCCTTCGCCCGGCGGCAGGAAGGTGGACACCACTGTCACCGAGATCAGCCAGGCCTTCGGATTGACGAACTGGAAGGCCAACGCCTGCATGAAGCCGATGGGCCGGCCGGCTTCGGTCTCCTCCAGTTCGGCCGCGCGCCACAGGCGCGCGGCCAGCCAGAGCAGGTAGAGGCTGCCCACGACCTTCAATGCGACCTGCAGGCGAGGTTCGAGGGCAAACACCGCACCGAGGCCGGCGCCGGTGATCCCGAGCTGCACCATCACGCCCGCGGGGATGCCCAGCAGGTGCGGCCAGGTTCGGCCCAGGCCGAAGAGCAGGCCCGAGGACATCAGCATCACGTTGTTGGGACCGGGCGTGATCGACATGACGAAGGCGTAGACGATCAGCGCCACGAAGGCAGTGTGTTCCATGGGAATTCGCTGGGACGGGGAGTACCTGAGCGTTGAGGGAAAGACGAGGCCCGTTCGCGAATCGATTCTGGGACGGGCAAGGCGTTGGCTCCAGCGAGTTTTTTTCAGCCGGCGTTGAGATTTCTGTGGGCGCCCGACGCCACCTACGGACTGCCCACCCTTTCCACGACCAGGAGGCGTGCCTCGCCACGAGGAACCGCGCGGTGCTCGCATCCCGTTTCCGCGAAGAAGACATCGCCGACGCCCAGCTCAATCACCTGCTCCCGCCCATCGACTCGATGGTGCATGTCCACCGTGCCGTCCAGGACCACGAAAACCTCCTCGCCGTCGTTGATGTGCCAGCGATAGGCCTGGTCGGTCCAGTGAATCTTCACGGATAGGCCGGACAGTTCGGCAATGGAGACAGCACCCCAGGGTCTGCTGGTGGTGACCTCCCGGCCACGGACAACCTTCATGGAATCGCCTCCGTTGTCGATGTGTTGGCCGGCATTCTTCAAAGATGTCGGCGACTGCTCCAGCGAGAAATTTTCAGTCCCACCTGAGATATTCGCGTTTGGCCGCAAGCGTCATCGCGCAGCAGACTTCTCGGGTACTGCCCGGCGCTGCCGAATCGATGACGGCCCGGCACTTCGGGCGGTTCCTCGCAGGAGAACCCATGTCTTCCGATTTCATTCGATGCGCGTCGCACCCAGACGGCTATGCCGAGTTGGTCATCGACCGGCCGGCAGCCCGCAACGCCCTGTGCCGCTCACTGACCGATGCGATGGCCGCGCACCTCGACAGGCTGGCGGCCGACGCCGCCGTGCGGGTGGTCCTGCTGCGCGCCGAAGGCGAACACTTCGCGGCCGGTGCCGATCTCAAGGAAATGCTGGGCATCAGCGCGGAGCAGGCGCGGGCTACTGACTTCGCCGGTTGCTGCGCGCCGCTGGGCACGTTCCCCAAGCCCGTGGTGGCGCTGGTGCAGGGCTTCGCGCTCGGCGGCGGCTGCGAACTGGTCGAGATGTGCGATATCGTGCTGGCGGCCGAGAACGCCGTGTTCGGCCACCCGGAGGTTCGCGTCGGCACCATGCCCGGCGCGGGCGGCACGCAGCGCCTGCCGCGCCTGCTCGGCATGGCCAAGGCGCTGGACCTGCTGCTGACCGGGCGTCGCATGGACGCCCGCGAGGCCGAACGCAGCGGGCTGGTCTCGCGCATCGTGCCCCCCGATCACCTGCTCGAAGAGGGCCGCCGGCTCGCCGCCGACATGGCGTCGCTGTCGGGCGAGGTGCTGGTCCTGATCAAGCAGGCCGCGCGTGCCAGCGCCAGCCTGCCCATGGACGAAGGACTGCGCCGCGAGCGGGCCGCCTTCCACCGCACCCTTTCGCTGTCCGATCGAGAGGAAGGCATGCGGGCATTCCTGGAGAAGCGGCCACCTCTATTCAACCCCCTCTCCACTGCAAAGGAACCTTAGAGCCATGAACCAAACCGCTCCCTCCTTGCCGCTCGATCCCCAGGTCGAGCGAATCGTCCGCGACAGCTTCGCCCGCCAGGGCCTGATGCACCACCTGGGCGCCGAACTGCACGAGGTTGCGCGCGGACGGGTTAGCATCCGGTTACCGTTCCGCGAAACCCTCACCCAGCAGCATGGCTACTTCCATGCCGGGGGCACCAGCGCCATCGCCGACTCGGCCGGCGGCTACGCGGGCTTCACGCTGTTTCCACCGGACAGCTCCGTGCTGACCGTCGAGTTCAAGATCAACCTGCTCGCCCCCGCGCAGGGCGACTACCTTGAAGCGGTCGGTACGGTGGTGCGCTCCGGACGCACCCTGACCATCTGCCAGCTCGAAGTCTTCGGCGTCACCGAACAGGGACGAGCCCAGGTGGCGCTCGGCCAGCAGACCCTGATCTGCCTGCAGGGCAAGCAGGATCGATGACGTTTCCGGTGTCCGCGCAAGGATGCGCTCGGCGGCCAGTTCCGCCATTCATGAAGGAGAACCCATGACCCCAACCTCGACCCAAACCCTCGGGCCCCTCGACACAACCCGCTGGCTGCGTGGACAGTCCAACGCGACCAAGGTGCTGGCGGTGCTGTTCGGCACCCTCGTGCTCACCGCGTCGTCCCACGTCAGCGTGCCCATGGTGCCGGTGCCAATGACCATGCAGACGCTGGCCGTTACGCTGGTCGGCGCACTGTACGGCTGGCGCCTGGGTGGCCTGACGATCCTCGTCTGGCTGGCCCAGGGCGCGCTCGGCTTGCCGGTGTTCGCCGGCGGCACGGGAGGTCTGGCGCGCTTCCTGGGACCGACGGGTGGCTACCTGCTGGCCTTTCCCGTGGCCGGCGCGCTGACCGGCTGGCTGGTCGAACGCGGCTGGCAAGGCGAGCGCGTCGTGCTGGCCTTCGCGGCGATGCTGATCGGCAATGCCCTGTGCCTGCTGCTCGGCGGCGCCTGGCTGGCCGCGATGGTTGGCGTGCAGAAAGCCATCGCCGTGGGCGTGGCCCCCTTCGTCATCGGCGGCGTGCTCAAGTCGGTGCTTGGTGCAGCGCTGCTCAAGGCCATCGACAGCGGTACCCGCAAGGCGGCGCACCGATGACGCGCGTCTCGGGCCGGCCCGATACATCACGATGAACGCCCTCGATGTGGGGCAAGCGCGGCGCTTTGCGCAGGCGTGGCTGCCTGCCTGGACCGGCAACGATCCCCAGCGGCTGGCTGCCTTCTATTCCGAGGATGCCTTCTATCTCGACCCTGCCGTACCCCAAGGGCTGCGGGGAAAGCCCGCGTTGCTGGGCTATTTCGAGCGCCTGTTGGCACGCAATCCGGCGTGGGTCTGGACGCAGGTCGAGGGCATCCCCATGCAGGATGGCTTCCTCAACAAATGGCGCGCGGACATCCCGGTCGGCGGCGAGGTGTTGACCGTGGTCGGCGTATGCCTGGTGCAACTGGACCATGCGGGCAAGATTCGCCGCAACGAAGTGTATTTCGACCGCTCCGAGCTACTGGCAAGAATTGCCGCAGCTATCGAGCCGCAGAACAGCGAATGAACCGGCAGGGCGGGAAGTGTTGCCGCCTTGACAATCATGCTATCTCGCTCGACTCTCGGTCAGAGTGGCATCGCTTTTCGGTGATTCGGATGCCTTGGGTCCAACAGTTTCTTCTGACGCGACCAAGTCCAGAGCCGACAGCAGCGCATCGCCCTCGACCGGACCGTGCAGCAGCAGCGATTTCCCCGTCAGGCCGTCGTCAAGCCGCACGGTGGGCGTGGCGTTGATGTCGCTACGCACAGCCTCGTCGGCCTGCGCGCGAACGATGGCTGCGGGGCGATCGCTGTCCAGGCAGGCCCGCATGGCGGTCGTCAGACCTGGCCAGGCCTGATCGGTGGGCAGCCCCTGGCCATCGCCCCGGGTGTTTTGGTAGAGCCAGGCGATGGCACCGAAGAAGGCCTCGTGGCCTTGCGCTTCGCCTGCGCACTCGGCCACGCGGGCCAGCCGACTCGCCTCGGGATCGTGCATCGCCAGCGGCAGGTGATGCCACCGCAGGCTGGCTTCGGGATGGGCATCGATCCAGGCCATCAGGGTCGGGTAGTAGGCCTTACAGAACGGACATTCCAGGTCGGCGTACAGCGTCAGCGTGAAGCGCGCATCGGCTGGGCCGTGGCGCCAGGGTGGGCCGGCCGGATGCGCCTGCGGGGCCTCAGGCCCCGTGCGTGGTGCCGGCGCACCGGGCGTGCGGTACAGGAGCCAGCCCAGCAGGCCGACTACAAGGATGCCGGCGACCACCCAGGGCAGCCGTGGCAGGCGCCCAGCGCGCTTGCGAATGGCCTGGGATCGGCTCGGCAAGGTGGTTTGCTTCGAGGACATGACGCGCTCCGGTCATTTCGGCAGGGACAGCGGCGGCGATGCGATGCCACGCGCCTGGTCGATCTTTTCGGCCACCTTGAAGGCGGCATCCAGTTCGTCGATGCCGTACTGGCGCATGAGTTGGTAGCGCTCGGCCTTCTCTTCCGGCTCGGTCTGCGCAAGGGCCAGATAGAGGCTGGGCGGCACGGCGCGGAACAGCACTTCCATCGACTTGGACAGGATGACGCCCTCGCTGAACTTGCCCGCCTCCTTGCGCGCGGACAGCATCAGCGCCTTCTGCGCGGGCGACAGTTCGCGGAACCGGGCGATCTTCTCCACCTCGTCGGGCGGCATCGACAGGCAGATCCACCACTCGATCATGTTGAGCATGGGCTCGGCGGCCTTGGGCAGGTCGTCGATGTTCTGCGTCGCCAGCCAGTACCACGCACCGAGCTTGCGCCACATCTTGGTGATCTTGACCACATAGGGCGCGAGCAGCGGATTCTTGGTGATGATGTGGCCCTCGTCGGTGACGTTGATGATCGGCCGGCCCAGGAACTGATCGCGCTCGGCGATGTTGTTCACCGTGTTGATCAGCGAGATGTAGGCGATGGAGAGCTGCGCGTTGTAGCCCTCGCGCGCGAAAGTGGCCAGATCCACGATGGTGATGTCCGCCTCGGGCCAGGGCGTGCCCGGACGGTCGAACATCTCGCCGTCCGCGCCCTGGCAGAGCATGTCCATCGCATCGGCCATCTCCAGCAGCCGCGCGCGCCGGGCATCCGGCAGGTTGGCGTCGCGGGCGCGTTCGCGCAGCGCGTCGCGCACGTCGCGGGTCAGCACCGTGCGCGCCTGTTCCACGCAGCGCTGGGCGGCGTCCAGGATGCACTGGCGAATCAGGCTGCGGTCGGCGCGCGTCATGCGCGCTTCCTCCTTGTCCTCGCCGCCGGTGATCATCAGCCGGGCGGTGATTTCGAGTTCGCCGAGCACGTCGCGCTGGTCATCCCCGTCGTCGGCCGGATGGGTGTCGCCGTCCTCGTCCAGAGCGTCGGCATCCAGCGTCTGCACCTGGCCCGGTGTATCGACCAGGCGCCAGGCATCGGCGAATGGCGCCAGGCTCACGCCCGCGCCGGGTGCCAGCTTCACGCGATGCACGCTCAGGCCCAGCCGAGCGGCGAAGTCACCGAACAGGCCAAAGCTGTTGCCGGCCTCGACAATGAACAGCCTGGGCCGGTAGATCGCCGTGACCTGGTTGAGGATGTTGTTCAGCGTGGCGCTCTTGCCGGAGCCGGTTGGGCCGAAGAGGAACAGGTGGGCGTTCATCTGCCGGTCGAGCCGGTTCAGTGGATCGAAGGTGATCGTGCCGCCGCCCCGGTTGAAGAAGGTGATGCCCGGATGGCCGGTGCCCTGGCTGCGCCCCCACACTGGCGCCAGATTGGCCGCGTGCTGCGCGAACATCAGTTGCGTGTACCACTGCCGCTTGTCCGCCGCCGGGTCGAACAGACAGGGCAGCCAGCGCAGGTAGGTGTTGAGCGGTGCCACCTCGTCCTCTTCGCGCACCGGTTGCAAGCCCGCATTAAGCATGACATTGACCAGTTGCAGGCTGCGGGCGTCGAGCTGCGCCATGTCGCGGCCGCGCAGGTAGAACGCCAGCGTGCCCCGGTACAGCTTGTGCGCGCTGCCGATGAGGCCGCGGGCCTGCTGCACGTCTTGGCGCGCCTGTTCGCTGGCGAGCGTCTCGCCAACCGCCTTGCGGGCCAGGTGGTTGAGGTGCGCCTCCAGCACATCCTGCGGCGTGGCGACCAGAGTCAGGCACATCACCGTGTCCTCAGGCATCTGGTCGAACAGCGCGTTCATCGCATCGCCGCCCTTGCGCGTCTCGCCGGTCACGTGTCCGGTCGCGGGCGGCGAGCGCAGGCGGTCCATGACGATAGCCCGGTGCGGCATGCCGTCGAAGAACCACAGGCCGCGGGCGACATCCGAGCGCGGCTGACCGAAGAACAGGCGTTGTGCGAAGTCGCCGCTGGCCAGTTCGATCTCACCTTCTTCCCGTTCCTCCGGGTAGCGGGCGAGCGCGTAGAAGCGTTCCCGGTCTTCGGCCGTGCTGCCCAGCGCGCCGGGATTCGGGTTGAACCAGCGCAGCAGCCAGTCGTGAATGTCCGCCGCGCCAAGGCGCCGGGCCTTGACGCCGGCATTCGCCAGGCCGCCGACCAGGCGGTCGCAAATCGTCGCCAGGGCCTGCTCGGGCGATTGCCCCCGCCGGGCCGATGCTGCGTCCGGGGTGCGCCGATAAACCACCATGCGCACGCGCCGGGTCTGGCCGCGCCACGGCAGGCGAGTGACCGTGGTGTCCTCGAACAGGCCGCCCGGCTTCGCGATCGCGCGCAGGTGCTGCCCGAAGAAGCGCAGATAGAACTCGCTGAACGCGCTGCCCTGCGCGCGTGGATGCAGGTACGCCTCCAGCGTGCGCAGGTAGTGGTCCCAATCGGCTTCGTCCTGCGCGTAGAGCTGCACCACCCACGGGTTCTCGTCCAGTTCGTCGAAGGAGTCCTGCAGCGCATTCTCCAAGGCATCGCGGGCCTGCCACAGCCAGGCGGTCTCGCGCCCTTCGGTACCGATCGGCTGCAACTCGAAGAACGCCGCCACCGATTGGCCATCTTCGAGCAGCATGCTCTTCGTGGCCGGCAGGTACTCGACCCAGGGCAGCAGGTCGGCGAAAGACGGCGCCACGTCATAGAGCGCCGCGTGGTCGGCCCGCGTCGCGGGTCGCCGATGATTCGACCCAAGGGCGGCGCCAGGTGCGTCGATGCCGTGCGCAGCGAGGCGGTCGACATGCCGCGTCCAGGCGTCCGGCTCGATGTCGGCCTGGACTGGCCTGGGGGCCGGACGACGCGGCCACGGCAGTCGCCAGCCCATCAGTAGTCCTCCAGCCGCTCGCCGGGCATCGCGTACTGCACGCGCTGGTAGAGCGGGAAGACGGTGCTGTAGCCGGGCACCGGTACTGGGTCGGTGCCGGCCAGGTGCGGAAAGACGTACATCACCAGATCGGGGTTCGGCAGTCGATGGAACTGTCGCTGGATCTCGTTCGCTGCTGTGCGGGTGTAGGCCGCGTTCCGGGCGGACGCCGCGAGGGTGTCAGCGTCGGTCAGCGGACGGCGCAGGTCCTGGCGTGCGTCGAGCAGCAGGCGGCCGGCCTGGCCGCCGCTGTAGCCGCCAGTCTCGTGCTCCCAGATGTCCTGCATGGTGTGCTCGCCCCGAGGTAGCAGCTTTTCCGAGCTGGTGGCACAACCCGCGAGAACGGCGGCGGCGAGGAGGACAAGGGGGCGGTCAATCCAGGTCCGATGCATGTGCTTCTCCCATGAGGTGATTCACCCGGCGTCCCTTGGCGTCGTGGTCGATGGCGATCGGCTGCTCCAGGTGCACGGCCACCCTGGCGCCGGGCTGCACGTAGACCGCCGCGAAGGCCTGGCCGTAGAGCTTGTTGACCCAGTCGGCCATGTCGCGCACGCCACCGGCCAGGATGCGGCCCATGGCCTCGTTGCCCGAGATGCCGACCGTGCCCAGCGAACCGTTGTTGTTAGCGACCACGGCCACGCTGCCGTTGTCGGACTTGATGAGCGAGGCGGCGCCCGCGCCGGCCGCGGTGATCAACGCCTGCGATCCCAGGTACTGCTGGGCATTGCTGCGCCGCTCGCCCGAGATGCACGGGATGCCGTAGGGATCGCTGATCCAGCCCAGGCCATCCAGCAGGCTGGTGCTGTTCTGGCTTCGACTGCGCTTGCCGTCGTCCTCCGGCACCGTGCGGATGGTGCCGTCGCTGAACACGAAGGTGATGGAACGGACCTGCCCACGCACGCACGAGAGCGTCCAGTCGCCCGAGGCCGTGCCGCTGACCACCGCACCGGCCACGTCGGGAATCTCGATGCCGTTGGCCGCCAGGTTATCGGCCCCGATCAGCACCTTGAAGGGAAACGGGTCGTTGACGGCGCCGTCGATGGGAATGCGACCGATCAGTGCAGTCATGGCGACCGAGCCCATCAGCGTGGCATTGGTGGGCACCGTATAGACCGCCTGGGTGGTGCCGCCAACAGCCTGCGCCGTGCTGTCGCTGACGGCCTCCGCCGAGGCCGGGCCGAAGCTGGAGGGAAAGGCGGGCAAGCGCAGGCTGCTCGAACCGCCCTTGGGATCGGGCCGGGCGTCAGCCGGTTCGATCCAGCGCATGCCGCCATCCGTGAGCGGTCCGCCGTCATGCCCGTCCAGTCCAAGGCCGATCGGCAGGTCGGCGGCATCGCCCTTGCCGGACAGTCCGTCCAGGCGGCGCTGCAAGTCCTGCATCAGCCCTTGCGTCTGCTGCCGGTCGCTGGCGGCCTGGGTGCGCTCCTGTTCCAGGCGGCGGCGTTCGCTGTCGAGGGCGTTCTGGATGCGCTGGTCGATCGCACCCTCGCGGGTACGCAGGCGCTCGTTCTCGGCCTTGTGCTGGCGGTTGTCGCTCAGCGCGGTCTGCAGCTCGGTGCGGAGCTGCTTGACCTGCGCGACCAGGGTGGCGACGGTGTCGCGCGGGGTGTCGCCCGCGATGCCGAGCGCCTTCATTTCTTCGGGAGTGAGCTGCCCCGGAACATCCTGCTTGCCAGGCGCAGCGTCACTGCCTGAGAACAGCCTGGCACCGACGAACACCAGCAACAATGCCATCGGAATCAGCAGCCACTTCAACAGGGGATTACTCCTCATCGGACGTCCTCCCCGCAGCGGCGGCCGGCGGCAAGTTCGTGCCGGCATCGATGGGGCTGAGCACCGGCATCAGGGACTCGGCCAGGCCACGGCCGCGCGTGACCAGATAGACCACCGTGGTGTCGGTCGAAGCGCCCGCCGGCCCCAGGTCCGGATGCTGGAAGGTCGCGGCCACGAAGTCGCCTTGCAGCACCCTTGGATCGAGATCGATACGGTGAGGCGAGGTGTTGGTCAGGCGCACCGCGGTGACCCACTGGTCTTCGAGTCGCCAGGCCGCCAGCGCCCGCGCCTTCAGCGGCAGCGTTGGCAGCAGTGTGTCCAGCGCGAGCGGGCGCCGCAGCGGCACGCGCCCGATGCCGGCCACGGGCTCGACGGTGCGCAGCGGTGCGTAAAGGTTCTGCGCCGCGTAGCGCGTCAGGACAACGGTTATCGGCGTTTGCCGACGCCTCGCGGGTTGCGCTGCCTGGGTTGGACCGGCGGCAGTGTCACCGCTGGCCTCCGCGACGGCCTCCTGCAGGACGATGCGTACAGGCTCCAGCGGCTGCTCGCCTTCCCCGGCGTCCGTGGCTGCGATGTCGACCAGCACGATGGCGCCGGATTCCACGTCCTGCAGTTGCAGCCGCGTCGGCCCGATGGCCTCGCTGGCGCGCAGGTAGATGGCGCCACCCGCGCTCTGCACGCGCAGCCGCTCGCCCAGGCTCGGGGGCAGGCCGACACGCACGTTGCGATCGATGAAGACCACGCGCTCTTGGCCGACGACCAGCGGGACGGCCAGCGGCAGCCGCTGCCAGCGCAGGACCTCGATGGCATGGCTGTCCGGCACCAGGCCGAAGCCAACGGCCAGGCTCGCCACGATGGTGAAGACGTGGTGTTTCATGGGTTGCCTCCCTGCGAAAGGCCGCCGCCGGGCGTGCCGGACGGAGGCACTGCCGGCGACGGTGCCTCGATCCGCTGCGGCGCGCCGTCATAGCAGTCCAGCGCAAGACCGAAGGGGTTGTGCTGGGGATCGACGTCCAGCCGCACCACTTTCAGCGGATAGCGCACCAGGGCCCGCTTGACCTGCTCGGCGCCGTAGTACTCGTCCGCGCTGACATCGAGCGTGACGATCCAGTCGCGGCTGGAAACCGTCTTTACCCGCATCGTGGGGTTGTCGCCAAAGCCGCGCCCCGGAATCTCGTAGATGCCACGCACCCGCTGGCGCAATTCGCCACTGCTGCGCCGGTGCTCGTAGTCCTGGCGCAGGAAGGCCTGGCAGGCCGGTGTGAAATAGGCCGACAGCGCGTGGAGGTTGCGCGGGTAGTCCTGTTCGCCATCCGTCGGCCAACGTTGTACCTGCTGCCAGACGTAGAAGGCGAACGCATAGACATTCTCGGGCGGCACATCCCACCAGGCGCGGGTGCTGCCCGAGCGCAGATCGGGGGGCACGTGGATCGTCAGTTGCCTCGGCGCACTCCACCAGCCGAAACCGAGCAGCAGCGCCACCACGAACAACGCACCGGCGCCCAGGCGCAGCGTGCGCACATGGGCCTGCAGGTGATGGACTTCATTCCTGAAACGGCTCATGAGGCGGCTGCTCCGCGTGAGCGCCGGGTGGTCCAGTACCCAGACCGCGTGATGAGACGGTGCCCACCGAGCGAGGACGCTGCCAGCGGATGGCGCAGCGCCAGGCGCCACTGCAGTTGCCGGTACAGCCAGATGTCCGGGCGGCCGCGCTTCTGCCGGCGCAGGAAGCCGCCACCACCGAACACGCCAGCCGCCACGCCGGCCACGATCAGGGTCGGCACCATGGCGACGCTGTGCGTGGCCCAAGCCAGCGGCACGCCGGCGATGAACCCCGCCACCGCGGACAGACCGGCGCAGATCCAAAGTTCGTCGGCGGTCAGGCCCCTCACCACCACGGGCTGGCGGTTCAGCCTGTGCGGCAGGAAGGTCACCAACCCGTCACGCGCGATATCGTTCAAGGCAGCCATCGCCGCTCAGAGCACGCCGGTGGCCTTGGTCAGCAGCCAGATGCCGACCACCAGCAGGATCGCACCCACGGCCACGGTGAGGCCGAACTGGCCCCAGGTGGCGCGGCCGGTATGGATTTCCGAGTAGCGCGTATAGGCGTGGTAGCACACGCCGACGAACATCGAGGCGACCACGAGGAGCGCGATCAGCAGCACGATGTCGTAGCCGTAGTTCTGCAGCGTCTGCATGATGCCGCTGCCCTGGCCGCGCGAGGGGTCCTCGATGGTCGGCAGGCCCTGCGCCCGGGCCGCCAATGGCAAACCCATCAGCATCAATGGCGCGAGGATGGTGGTGGCAACGCGATGGGGAATCGGATGGGTCTTCATGGCGGTAGGGCCTTTCGTGGTGGTCAGGACAGGAGGAAATAGGTCAGCACCAGGTACATCGCGACGAAGCGCACGACGACACCCAGGAACTGACGCTGGGACAGGCGCTGCTCGGCCCAGCCGGTGTAGGCGGTACGCATGGCCCACACGCCCCACAGGAGCAGGACGGCGAACACCAGACCGAGCACCACCGTGGCCACGGCGGCGGGGGCGAAGCCGCCGTTGGCCTGGAAGGCGCTGACCTGGGCGGCGTTCATTGGGGTGCCTCCTGGTCGGAGGGCGGGCTGGACTGGCGGTAGTCACCGGACAGCTCGACCGAATCGCGCGGCTGGGCGCGCGGCGGCGTCAGGTAGTCCTGGATACCGGCCCGAACGCGCTGGAGGTCCTCGCGCAGGCGGGCATGGTCGAAGTGGTAGCGGGCGCGCTCCTGCGGAGCGGTGAGAGCGGCGTGCTCGGCGAGGCGGTTGATCAGATCGAGCTGGCGGGTGAGCGCGGCGAGTTGCTCACGCTCCATGGCGAGGCTATCGGCGGCCACGGAAGGCTGCAGCGCCGAGAACAACACAGCCAACACCACGGCAAGCGCAGGCCATGTGGATGTGCGGCGGTTGGTCTGTCCCATCTTGCCATTCCCCGTTGAAGCGGATGGCACGATGTTGCGGCGCGCTCTCGCTTTGCGCCGCAGGGAATGGGAACTACAGGCTGACCGGATTGATGAGCGAGTCGCCGTCCTTGAGCGTCTAGCGGAACCAGGGGTTCAAGCGAGGCGAGAATGCTGGTGACGGGCTTCGTTGCACAGCGGACTGATCTCTTCGGCGGGGGATCAATGAGCGTGGATCAGACCTTGCGAAGCTGATCCAGCTTCGCCTCAATTCGCTGGATGCAGCGCTCCATGTTCTTGTTCACGTCATGCTCCCAGAGGTGCATGACCGTCCACCCCTCTCGGCGTAGGAGCGCCCTGTTTCGAAGGTCGCGCGTGATGTTCCCGCTGATCTTCTCACGCCAGTAGGGGGCAAGCTTCTGTGACCATTGATCAAACTTCCATCCGTGCCAAAAATCACCATCGACAAAGATGGCGAGTCGAAACCTGGTGAAGACGATATCCGGTTTGCCTACGAGCCATGCGGCGTTGACTCGGAAGCGATAGCCCCGTCTGTGTAGTTCCTTTCGGACGACGAGTTCAACTTTCGTATTGCGCCCGCGAATCCTCGACATGGTCATGCGCCGTTGCTCGGGCGTCATGTTGTCAGCCATTGTCGGCCGCTGTTTCCAACTCGGGCTCTCGACGAGGAAGAAGCGATACTGCTACCTGTTCGAACACGTCCTCGACGTGTCGGTCGATCTCCGCCTGGTCGATTGATTCAAACAAAAGGAATGACGACAGCCGAAGAAAGCGCTTCTGCGCTTCCCTGATCAGCTGGCGCCGGGTTAAGTCTGAGTATGTCTGCGATGCAGCCAGAAGGCCTGCCGCAATGGAGCCGGGCAGGCCGGCGATGCCTGCGATGGAAGGGCGCTCCATCAACTGGACCAACTCATCCTCACCAAGTGCGCTCAGTAGATCGGAAAGCTGTGGAGCGCTGTCTGTTCTGGGCATGAGGTGGAATGCACGCCACCATAGACGTTGAAAGACATTGCGGCGGCCCGACACAAACCGCTCAAGCGGCGTAGTCGTTCCACCGACGCCGCTGAAGCGCCATCGGACAATATCCGGCAACAGGACACAGGCGAGGAACGCCCATACGCCCCCCCGTGCTGCCTCAGCAGGCACCATCGGCATCTGCTGTATCAGGACGATAGAAGCCCTAGCATCGAAGTCCGCCGCGGACTGCCCGCCAGGTGGTTGTGGGTATCCGGCGTCCATCGCGATTTGCAGAAGGTCGTTCCGCAGCTTGATCAGCGCCGTTCTCGTCGACCGATTTCCGATAGGCGTGTATTCGCAGGAGGGATGCTCAGGGGCTGCCATGCCGGCGAGGACGTCGACTGGGGCTGATCGAGCGCCATCGGCAATCTGCAGGGCGATGTGGTGCGGCAATTGGGGAAAGAGAATCACCACTCAGCTCCAGAAAAGTCTGAGCCGCCCCTGCAGGTCGGTATTGAAATGGTCAGGCCGCTGGGCTGCAGCGGCCGCAAGGCCGCTGATGCCGTCGCCGGGAAACAGCATGTGAATCATCGCGCAGACAATCATGCCGCAGCTGCCCTCTCCGAAGTCACCGTTCCTTTCAACGAAATCCTCGCTGGCCAGCGCGCCAACAATCAAAGATTTCGCTACATCAAAGTAGATCGCCGACCGGATGGCTGAAGCTTCTGCAGTGGGGGCGTTCCCCGAAACGGCTCGAACCACTCGGGGATGCGCCGCATTGACGAGCAGACGTACAGATCCGAGAAAGGGCTGGTCCAGGAAAAACACGTTCCAGGAAAGATGCCATCCTGCATCTGGATTGGCCCAATAGCCCTTGCTGAAGTCCACAACTTCAACAGGAAAGAACGACTGCGACGAATCCAGCCGAATGGTTTGTCGTTCCTGAAGGAGGATAGCTCCTGCATGCCGGGGGGCGAGCGGACTACCCTCCCCCTGGCAGCGAGCGAGCAGAACTGTGGTGTCAATGTGAAGCGTGTCGGCAATGTCACCGCCTGCAATCTCTCCGGACAGTTCAATAAGGCAGACGTCATCGTCGTCGGATATCACAGCGCTGGCCAGAGCACGCCGTAGCATAGTTCCCGTACTAGACCAGCTCGCAGCCGCCAGTAGAGGGGCGTCGCTGGGAAGGCCGCAGTCGCCCCGGAGTCCTTCGACGTCAATGACAACTTCTCTGCGCAGACGGAGCACGGCGCCGTAGTCCAGTTCGGATAGAACCGGCGGGAGCGGCCGAGCATGCTCTGTCGATAGAATATCCCATTGACCCGCCGTCATCCGGTGCAGCGCGGCACGTTTGTAGGGAAGAGAGGTCGCAGTCCTCATCCTTCTGTTTCGACCTCCGCCTTGAGCGCGACAGAAATCATGGCGTCGGGCGGGACGCTGACCACCACAGCCCATGTGCCACCAGCTGCGGGAACGACGCAGCTCGCACTATCTGCTGCGGCGATGGCGCCTCGCGAATCCAGCCACCTCAGAACTTGCGGCTGCTGTGCCCCGTGCGGAGGGTCGCTTTCAAAGCCGTCGGCAATGACCACTTTGGGTAGCGCTGAGACCCGGATAGGTACCCCACTTGGGCTTGATGCTTCGAAGCGGGCAATCATCGCTGGAACGCCATCGACCATGTCGAGCTCGGGTTCTCCGACATACGCAATCTGAGGCCCTCCGGCCCGCCGACCTCCACCGCCGCTCGGTCCGCCAGTGCCTCCAGCAGATCTGGTCGAGCCATTCGAGCTGCTCTGGTGCGCTGCATCCAGACTCAGCGCAGGTACGAGCCCCCCCAACAGACGGGAAAAACCTGCAACCGAGGCGGATCCGCTCCCCGCCGCTTCGATGGCGGGGGGGGCAGCGAAGGCTCCGACGGCATCCTTCACTCTGCGAAGGGCTACCCGCACGTAGGTCTTCTCCGCCGCGTCGAGCAGCAGATCGGGAATCCAATCGTCATGTGTTGGCGGCTCGGCCCGAGCAAACGCCGCATCCGCCTCGGCATCGACTCGAAATACGCCCGCGTACTCGGCAAGTTCGTACGGAACTGGTGGGCCTTCCAGGTACTTCACCACAAAGTTGGGCGCCCGCATCATTGCTATATGCCGAAGCGGCCGTCGAAGAGGCCGCTGATAGAGCATGTCCGAACCATCACTTTCGTCCTGGCCCGGCGCACCTGCTGGTTCGACTGTCGTGGAGGGCTGCCGAACCAGTGCCAGGTGGCCAAGGAGCTTCTTCGGCCGCTGCGAAGCAATCGGCTCCAGTACCGCGCCGCTGGTCGAGGATTTGGTAGATGCCGCGGTAAAGGCACGCGCGAGCAGCCTCAGCTCCGGCTCGCTCTGGATGTTAGGCAGTGGCAGCTCGCTGCCCTGCCAGCGCACGCCGAAGGACATGGTAGGTGCTTCATCGATGCCGTCGATGAACTTGGGCCAGAAGTAGTCGGCTATTGCGCGTCCCATCTGGCTCAGCACCTGCTCCGGCCCCTGCTCTTCGAAGTCAGGAGCCAAAACATAGACGGTGGTGCCGGAATCATTGGAGCTACGCTCGGCGAACCCCAGGAGCTGCGCCAATGCATCGGCCTCAGCGCCTGCGACCGGGTCCACAACATCATCATGAGCCAGCCGGCCCCACCAATGCCGACCGGTGAACCGTCGTCCGTCCGGCCCGCTCGTCTCGAACTGCGGCCCCAATGCTGCGGCCATGAACCTCGAATCCATTCCACGCCCGCTATTGAAGCGGCTGTAGACGCAGATGGTCCTCAGCGAGCTGGCGAGGAAGTATGCAGCCTTGCCGAAGCCGTAGGTGCCGCCTGCATGTGAACGGTTTGGGGGCCTGCCGATGTAGCGCATGAAGTCAACAAAATTGGTCGACTCTCCCGGCTGAGGGACGACGTTTCCACGGGTAGGGCCGCCGAGCCCGTGGGTGCCGAAGTCGCTTATAGCAAGCACCGGGAACTCGCCTCCGGCAAGGAGACGGGCTCGAATTCCGATCGCGGCCGGGACGTTCTCGAATAGCTCCTCGGCGATGGACTGGCGGACATCTCGATCGAGGAGGTAGCCATCAACTTGGAAGCGCACGCCTCCTTCGGAAGCAAGTCTCGCATCCCAGCTGTTCTGAACGGCTTCGCGGATCAACAGGGTGAAGCGGTCAGCTCGCGGGCGGCCAAGCTGGTTGGATACGCCCTCGGCGGCCGCGCCACCCGTTGCCGAGAATGGCTCAGACTGCAGATCCAGTGGCGTCGGCATCGAGAACTCCTGCGAGCACTTCGTATATGCGGTCCAGTGCTGCGGGCTGAAGAGGTGCGGCAGGGCACGCGGCAAGATCAATGGTGTAGTGGATGTCGAACACGCCGTTCGGAGGCTCCGCAAAGGCGAAGGACGCTGCGGTCAGCCGTGGGAATGATGCTGCCACCTCGTAGGCCCGCCAGTCGATGACGTCAATTCGAAGCTGTCGATAGTGGGCCTCGTCGCGCTGGTCATATCCAACTTGAGCCAGTCGTACAAGCAGATCGCGGCGATCAACTCCAGCCGTCAGAACAGCCTGAACCAGGTCGGGTACGGTGGATCCGGACGCACCATTGAGTTCCAGGCGCATTGCGCACAAGTACAGCCGGGCGTCGCGCGGCTGCTCCAACTGCGTCAGTCCGTGGACGCGAAACTTCCATTCATCTCGGCGTGCCGTTGTCTTGATCTCCAAGGCACAGCCCGTTGCCGAGAAATCGTGCCGCGCACCCAGCGGTCCTTGCCAGGACGAGATGCCTTCTGGGCTGTTGGCGACGATGCGCAACAGATGCCAAAGTTCGCCGAAGAGTCCACAGAGCGCTTCTGTAGATAGGACGCTTGACGGCTCGCGATCCAGTAGCTCGCGCCAGCGCTGAAGGGTTTGACGGCAGGCCTGCAGAGGCTGGGTGGAATCGATGCGCAGTTCGCCGAGGACTTCCTCCGCAAGGTGGGCGAAAACATGGTTGAGATGCGCTTTTTGACATGCAAGATCGAGATACTGCCGCTGACCCGAAGAATCAATGAGAGGGCGGGTGGTCAGATGTACGCCGCCGCTACGCCGGTCGTGCGCAGCCGGAAAGTCGGCTGCCACAGGGACCAACACATGCCGGAGCCCAGCAGCATCGACCGCCAGCAGCACGGCACCGTCTAGAGTACGCAGTGCCGTGTCGAAGACGCGGAACTCGCCCCGCGTCGGCGCGTCTGCACCCAGCTCCAGGTGGCGCCACCCGTCCGAAACAGTCCAGGCGTCGCCGCTTGTCATTCGTCCGTCTCGGTCATGTCTTCGAGGTCGTCGATGTCGATCATTTCGCTGCCGACATCTGGCAGATCGACGGTCATATAGTTCTGCGGCGTCAGGTCGCCCTGAGGGACGTTGGGGAAGACCATTGCGAGACCGACGATATGTTGAACGGCCTTCAGCGGCGCGCGCTGGTTGCTTTCTCTAAGGGGCGCCGAATCCTTGCTGATCGGATACAGCAGAAGCAGGCCGGTGTCCGGAACAGCCTCCTCGCGTAGCTGGTGAAGCTCTTCTCTGTCCTTGCCTCGCAGTTCGGCGGCGGGACGCGGCACATCGGCTGCAACATCGGTCTCCGACATCAAAGCCTTGATATCAACAACCTGCGGACTTCTCTTGCGCTGCGACCGTGCGCGGTTGACCAAGGGCACCTCAGCGTCCAATCCAAGATCAATCGTCCCAAGCGTCGGCAGGGGCTTCGACCGCGTGATCACAGCAACTGTCCAGGAGGTGATGTGGCCGCGCTGATTCTGGTCACGGATGTAGCTGCACAACTGCGGCTTTGGCATTTCGCTGTTGCCACTGTCGATTTCGTACTCGTCCAGGAACTGGAGAACTTCGGTAGAGCTGACGTTGAAGAATATCTTGTGCGGCTTGTCTTCTACTGTTGTTTGCCGGATTCCAGCCGCATCAATCCTTGCGATCAGGTCGCGTGCCGCCTTGAGGTTGCGGTCCAGCCATGCCTGGTCTTCATGGCGGAAGACGATGGTCTGCACTTCGCGCCCATTGAACGCCATCGTGGCCTGCACCGCATGCTGCATCTTCAGCTTCGCCGTGATGGCTAAAGCAGGATGTTGGCGGATGCGGACCGCGAACTCCATGGGTGTGACATCGCCGTTCTTGTAGCGCGAGATGTCCTGCCGAATTTCGCGCTCGACACTGGCAAGATCATAGAAGTAGTCCCGTAGTTCTTCCGTCATCCAAACGCGGGCCAAGTCGCCATAGCCCGGCCTGTAGCCAAACCAGCGCCCCATCTGTAGCAGCGTGTCATAGGCCGACGCCGATCGGATGAAGAAGCTGACCGTCAGCCCCTCCAAGGTCAAACCGCGGGAAAGCACGTTACCGCCGATCACGATGTAGATGCGGCCGTTGCCATCGGCATCCTGCTGATAGTCCACTCGGTCAAGCGTCGGGCTACTTCCGTTCTCCACCTTGGTCTCGGTCTGCTTGACCACGTCTGCCAAATGCACCATCAAGTCGATGAAGGCAACTGGCTCCAGGTCAAGCTGCTGCGAAGGAAGGGCTGCCTGTTCGCGCAGCCACAGTGCTTCCAGTTCACCAGCCAAAGCGGCGTCGCCCTTTTGGATCTGCTTCAGTACATTATTCTGAAACGCGTCGATGACGCCTTTGGCGTTTCGATGAACCACCGCATATTGGGTGGTGTGAATGAGCATGGAAGCGTGCTTGCTGCGCTGGCCGCGTACGCGGCGTGCGGCGGTAGCCATCCAGAAGTACAGCATTGCCTCGCGCAGCGTAGGCGTGATCTCGGGAAAGAAGGTAAAACGTGCGTCGCGATTTGGCGGCTTCAACTGCGCCCCTTCATGTTCGGGCACCAGCCGAATGGCGTTCAGCCCATCAACTGGATCATCGTTTTCATCCAGCGGGGCTCGTCCAAATATCTGCTCCGCGCCAAAGTACCCATTTCCACGAGGCAGATCGACGATGAAGTCCCTGGGATAGAGATCTTCCGGGAGGGAAGGATCAATGAAGAGGTTGGCGAAAGGCGTAGCGGTGTAGCCAACGTAGGCCGCCTTGGGCAGGTCTGCCAGCAGCTTTACGATCAGCTCGTTGATCTTGGTGCGCTCATCGGGCTTCGGATGAGAGTTGGGGCTGGCCTGATCGGCTTCGTCGTCAATGATCAGGACGGGGCATGCGCGAAGCACTTCGGGCCTCGCCCCCGTGAGCCATTTGTGAAGGCGCTTGAGCCTGGCGCTGTTTTTCTTGACAACCCCGAGCACCTTTGTCGAGTGCTTTTCTGTCAGGAAGGAGTTGACGTTGGTATTGGATGCGAAATCGTCCTCAACGTTCGTCACGGTGATCCAGTGCTCCAGGTTGGCAGCGATAAGATCCTCGTCTATGCGTAGCTGTGTTTGGTAACGCAGGACGTTGTTCATGCCGGAGAGCACGATGATGAATCGATAGCCGACGTCGGCGGCCTTGGCAATGACAGCGGTGAAGCTGGCAGTCTTGCCGCTCTGGACGTGGCCCAGGACAAGCCCACGTGTGCGAATCTGCGCCTTTCCCGGCGGGTCAAGTAGCGAGACCACCCGCGTTGATGCTTCATCAATGTCTTTGATGGCTCTTGGGTCCCATCCCTTGTCTCTCAGATGCCTTTCATAGGAATGCCACAAGCGATCCGACGGGTCTGGGCCCAAATACCATGGGTCAAGATGCTTGTTGTAGATGCTTCCTGGCTCTTTCAACGTCCATACGCGGCGGCTGGCGTCGCGGTACTTTTGGAGGGCCTGCTCAACCAGGGCGGGAGGCAGCAGCGTTGAAAGGCGCGCTGCTGCCTCCTCCGGTGTTCTCCCTGCCCGCACCGAATCGAGGATCTGCTCAGCCAACTGGCCGATTCGATCATTGGCGCCATCACTCAGCGGCATGTACGGTTCCCCTTGAAGTTATTGGTCCTGGTTCAGAGCTCGAGAATGAACTCCGCAACGGCTTTCGTCACACTTGGGCAGACTGCGTTCGCGAGCTGCTGCTGCTTGTGCATGAGACCGCCTTCACCGCCCGACGGGGTGCCGGCAAAACGGAACCAGTCGGGAAAGCTCTGTAGCCGTGCCGCCTCTCGGAGCGAAAGACCTCGATGCTGTGCCGGATGGATGATCATGCTTTTTCGGTAGTGGCCGATGGTGATGGCGGGCTCCGACCACGCCAAGCGGCGGTAGATGTTGCTATGTGTACGCTCCACGTCGGCGTAGTTGGTCATCATGTCTCGGACCGCCTGCCAGTTCTGCCCCTGGCCGATGCCTTTGTAGCGCTCGATTACGTACTCCGCATGTCGGGAGGTGACGTGGTCCCAGATGATTCCTTTAGGCGCGCCGATACGCATTGCTCGAAGAAAAGCGTTCTGTTGTAGGAGGGTAGGATTCTCTTCATAAGGCCGCTCAGCAAGGGAATCTCCATTTCCAAGCTCTGGCAGATCAGCGATCGCATCGCGAACTGTTACGAACGCGTTACTTGTGCCAGGGCCGTGAGTCGGCTTCGGAAACGGCCCCCACTTGCCAAAGTCTTCCTGCGAATAGCCCACGTCCTTGTGGATGCCGAGTAGGAAGAAGCGGTTGCGGTTTTGGGGGGCTCCGTACCAGACGGCGTCAAGCAGCTTTGGGAAGACAAGATAGCCCATGCTTCCAAGCCGCTCCAAGACATGAGCGGCGACGCTGAGGTCGGAATCAGAATCTTCTCTGGGCGTCCAAAGTATCCCTTGTACGTTTTCCATCAGCAGAACCTTTGGCGCCATTTGTTGGACGCAATCCAAGAAGGCATCTACCAGACGGTTGTTGGGGTTCGAGCTGGACCAGCTGTTTCGGTTCGCGCTTGAAAAGCCCTGACAGGGGGGGCCGCCGATCAATACGTCGACGTCCCCATACTCCTTTGCCATGGCCCCCAGCCGCGCTCTGACCTTGTCTGAGCAAAGGTCCATGGGGGCATACTCGGCCGGCGTTGCATCTGCCGGTGTAAGCCCTGCCTTTTGCATGTAGGCATGATTCAGTTTCAGCGTCTGTGTATAGATGGGATGGATCTCGGCAGATCCTGCAATGCGATAGCCGCGCCCATCGGCCGTCCCAGCGCAGAGGAAGCCTACGCCCATGCCTCCCGCCCCGGCAAACAGCTCTACTACATTCAGCTTGCTCTTGTCTGCTGTCAGCCGACGTTTGAGCTGCATGGGCTGATCGAACAGCTGCGAGCGCTGGCTGGCGGCTTTCGCGTCGTGACCAGCAGCAATCTTGCGATTGGCCCGTACAAGAATGTTCAGCGGTGCGGTGCCGTCTGTGGCATCAGGCCCCCGAGAGGAAACGGCAGCGACTGCCGAACGCTCCCGTTTGGCCTTTCGTGCTGCAAGCCGGACCCAGCGGGTCCACGCCAAGAGTTGCGCGAGCTTCTTCAGTCCGTCGTCAAGGCTTAACGATGTCATGCCTACGAGGATGCCGCGCTGGTATCCCTTGATGCCGCCGATGGACAAGGCAAAGCAGGTCAACTCCTCTACGTTACCCAACGCTGCCTTGCCAAGGTTTGCGGCGTAGCATTCGGAACCTCCTGCGGGGCCGCTCAGATTGATCTGCTGCCAACTCGCGTTTTCCACACGCTCCTTGGGTGCAGATGTGCGCACCCCGTCCCTGGCGCGCGCAAACTCAACTCTGCGCGTTGGATCGACCTCGACAACGTAGTGGAGTGTGGGAGAACCATTTGTTTCTAGGCGATCCACCAATTGAGCAGCAGCCACCGTACGGAAGCTGCAGACAACGACTCCACTTCCTGCCTTTGCCTCTTCAAGAAGAGACATGGCGGCGTCGATGCGTGAAGCTCCCTCGACCAGCTCTTGTTCGTGCAGGGCCGTCAACACATCTCCACCAAGGCGGTAAAGCCTCATGCGCGGAGTGCCTGTCTTTCTGCCTTGGGCGCGCAAGTGTCCTGCGACCTCTTCGAGAATCCAAACCGGCCCCAGGTCGGCCGTTGCGGTACCGGCGCCAGTCAGAATCTGTGAGTCGAATGCCAGGTCCGGTGTGGTGGTCAGCTCAAGGCTCATGACATTCACGCTCCTACCATCCGTGAGGGGCGTGGCACTACGGCCGCTCCGAACTGAAGGGGCAATTGCTCCAGTGCAGGGAAGCTACTGGCCCATGCGGCCTGCAGTTGCTCCGCAAAGGGGCGCATAGGAACCAAGATGGCCGGCCTATCAAGATCGGGTTCGCTGGATAGCAGGATCACCCGCCCATCTTCGACTTGAACGAGGAGACGACGATCCGCAAGCTGTGGCCAGCTCGTATTGCGGCAGATGGAGAACAGGTCTGAAGAGGCCGCTGCCAGCGCACCGACGCTGATGCCCATTACCTTGACCAGATATCGAATTACTAGCAATGCCAGAGCATCGCCAGGCGTGAAGCAAGGGGTATAGCCGTTCAGACCGGCGAGCGGCGGCAGAACGCTGCGCCAATGACGCAGGGTCTGATCGGGTAGCTGCGCTACCTCGGTGACTTGTGCCGGGGTAAGTCTTAGCATATTTTCGTTAGTTTCGCATATATCTTGTCGCTGACAACATGATATATGGTTGCCGCGTGCGAGTCGATCACTTTTGGAGGCATTGGAGGTCTCCAGGACTGTTCGCTACTCCCTCGCGTTGCTCCATGAAGCTCTGTTCGAGACGTCATTGGTGGCCGTGACCTGCCGGCGTCTCGTGGGTAGAGCCGACCTGCCGCCATGCACCCGGTTCTTGAGTGTCTGGATCACAGGTATTTCTTGAATGTCGCCGCCGCGATGCACACCGCCACGCCGAGCAGTGCGGCGCCAGGCAGCAGGATCAGCAACGGGTTCACGCTGACCGGCAGTGCCAGGTAGGTTACCCACGGCAGTACGGCCAGCGGGATCAGGCTGACCCTGGCGCGGTGATAGATGAACCCGGACTCGCGCCCCGCGCCGAAGCGGCGGATGTCGCGGCGAACCAGTCCATCGACCAGACCGACGAAGGCCGCGAGCAGGAACAGCGGCAGCGTGAGCACCAAGATCAGAAGGCGGACGATAAACGTCAGGAGGGTGAAGCCGGCGGCAATCAGATAGCGCTCGGTCCAGAGATAGACCTGGGCGAGGTAATAGCGGAAGTCTTGGTGCGCGCCTCGGCTGGGTGCGCTGGCCTGCGCCGAGGCGTCGCGCATCCAGTCCAACAAGCCCGTCTTCACGAAAACCCACTCGTACGTGCCCTCCACCAGCCAGCGCGCGGTGCGTCCCGGCTCCTGCACAACGGCGCTCCGGGTGAAATGGGTGGAGAGCTGGTTCAGTTCGTAGTCGAGCATGCCCTGCGCGTGGCGCCAGCCCTGGTCGGGCCAGAACAGGTGCATGCCGACGCATTCGATGACGATGGACAGCAGCAGCGAGGCGACCAGTACGCCGAACAGACGCCACGGCAGCGTGACCACGCTGGCGACCAATCCGCGTTGGCGTGCCTGCTGTCGCTCGGCGGTCGCGGCGGGCCCTTTCACGATGGCGCCTCTTTATCCGGCGTGCCTTCTTGCACGTCCTCGGCCAGATCCGCTGGCAACGCGTCGTCGTCGTGCAACGGGGGTTGCCCGTTGCCCTCCCACCATTCGCCCGCCTCGGCGTAGTGCTGGCGCATGTAGCCGGCCAGTTGTTGCAGGTCCCGGGGCATGGCTTCGTCCGGATCGGGCGCAGGCAACGGCATGCGGACCTTCCACAGGTTACCGCCTTCGATGAGGGCGAAACACTGCCCCTTGGGCAGGCCGACCACGTGCGCAGGCTCGATGAGTGGCACGCTCGACGTGCTGATGCGGTCCTGCGCGTTGCTGGTGAAGTCGGTCGGACCGTGGATGTCGGAACTGTCGGTGGCGCCGCTGACCAGCGTGGTGGTGTAGACCTCCACCTTCGGCAGTTGCCGTGTCAGCAGTTCGGCGGTGGCGGTCTCGCGCACCCGCAGCATGAACAGGTTGTTGAAGTTGCCGATGACCTGGCCGGCCTTGGCGCGATTGCCGATGCGCGCCTCGATGTCCGAGAGCGTCTGCGTATAGGCCGTGACCTGCATGCCTGCACCGCCACCCTTGTTGATGAGCGGGATGAACTCATCGCCCATCAGTTCGTTGAACTCGTCCGCATGGACATTGATGGCGACCTTGGCATTGGCCGATGCTCCAGGCAAGCCGTCGTCGATGCCGTGCTTGTAGATGTGCCCCGCTACCGACACCAGGTCGCTGAACATGCTGTTGCCGACGGCCGCCGCCACTTCGGCGTCGGACAGCGCATCCAGCCCCACATAGACCACGGCCCGCTTCCTGATGATTTGCATCCAGTCGAAGATCGGGCGCGGGTCGGACAGGTCGGAATAGTTCGGGGCGAGCAGTTGCGCGATCTTGCCGGTGGTGAGCTTCTCCAGCAGCGGCAACAGCGAAGCGACGATCTTGTCGAAGTAAGTGCGGTCGTAGCGCACCGCGGAGCGCAGGCCGTCGAGCACCGCGTCATAGGTTCGCGTCTGCGACAGGTACTGCTCCAGTGCCACCACCCGCTTCTCTCGCCCGACCATATGGCGCGGGATGGTCTTGTCGTTGAGGCGTCCTTCGAGCTGGACGATCACCTCCCAGGCCTTGGGCTCGGTTCGGGCAAAGAAGTGCTGGGCGTACTCGATGAACAGCGCGTCGATGTTGACGACATGGCGCTGGATCAGCAGGTAGTCCGGGCGCTGCCCCAGTTCCACCAGGGCGCGCGCGATGATGTTGACGAAGCGCCAGGCGAACTCTCGGAACGCGGCGCTGTTGCCTTCGCCGGAAAGCTGCCCCGCGATGCGGGTGGCGACTTCCGAGATGCGCCCGAACCGGCCCACGGCGTTGTAGCGTGCCGAGATGTCGGGCCAGCCCAGGTGGAACACGTACATCTCGCCTTCGCGTCCGGCGCGCCGGGCCTCGACATACATGCGCTTGAGCAGGTCGGCATCGCCCTTGGGATCGAAGACGATCACCACCTCGTGCTCGCCATGGACCTTGCGGCGGATGTCCTGCGTGATGAACAGTTCGGCCAGGCGCGTCTTGCCCACGCGCGTGGTACCGAGCACCAGGGTGTGGCCCACACGCTCGCCCAGCGGCAAGGTGACGTCGGTCTCGTGCGGCTCGATGCCATGCAGGCGCGGCATGCCACCCACTGGCGGCAAAGGCCGGACCGGGTTGAGCGGGTTGTCCCAGGCCAATGCCCGCGCCAGCCTAGGCAGCGGCGGCGGCGCGAACTCCAGCCGCTCCTCCAAGCGGCGCGCCAGGCGGTAGAACGTCGTCGGTTCGGCGTAGCGCCGGAACTCGGGCTTGTAGGTCTGCGTTAGCCGATGGGTGTGTCGTTGTTCCCAGCGGAAGCCACGCCCAACGAACAGGCGGTACTGGCTCACTGGCACGTCGCGGCTCGTCATCACGTAGCGTGGCAGACGACGGATGTGGCGGCGGTAGCGCAGGATGGCCCAGGCGTCGCGCAGGCGGACCGCGCCGAAGGCCAGGAAGGCCAGCGCGCTGCCGAGGCCGAGTACCGGATTCAACGCGAGCGACCACGGTGCCACCACGCACACCACCGCGGCGCCTGCGCATACGGCAACGGTGTATAGCTCCACTGCTGGCCGCAGCAGGACTTCGACGGCGTGCGGCTGGGCCATCGGGCAGTTCTCACTGTTCGATGCCGGTGGCGGTCACCAGCACCGGGTAGTGGCGCAGCCCCAGGCGCTCGGCCAGTTCGTCCCCGGACGCCGGTGCCAGCATCAGCCCGGGCGCCAGGGAACGCAGCGCTGCCAGTGCCTGCGGTGACTCGACCTGGACCACCAACCCCACGGCCCCGAGCTCGCGCAGCGCCGGGGCACGCTGGCGCAGCCAGGCATGGGAGCGCTGGTCATCACCAACCAGGAACATCGGCGTGAGCCCCGGCGCCTGGATCGCCCGGGGAGCCACATCGCCAGGGGCCAAATGGGCCGAACGCACCGGCAGCATGGCCGCCTCGCCAGAAGGCCCTTCGGGCAGGCGTGGCATCTCGATCCTGGGAGATGACCTGCTTCCGGTGCGCGGTTGCAGGTCTAGGGCTTGGTAGTAAGGCAACGCGGAGGCACCGCCGTGATCCTCGACGACGATCAAGGGCGGCGATTGTGCGAAAGCGGCTGGCACGGACACGAGCGGCAGCAAGCCGATCAGCCACCGCGTAGCGGGACGGAAGATTCGAGGCTTCATGGCAGGGTTCTCCGGGTATCCGAGCCCCGCGCTGGCTCGCCCAGTACGCGGGCCAAGTGGCGGCCAACACTCTGGCGGTAGCGCGCAGCGGGTGCGCCACCAGCGGGACGGTGGTAGCGGCCGATCGTGATCAGCCAGTCCTGGCCAGGCGCGTGCTGCTCGCGCAGGATCTGCGCGGCCAGCGCCAGGTTCCGATAGGGATCGAGCAGTTCGCAGGGGTGGTCGTAGCGGTGACGCTGGTAGCCCAAATTGATCTGGCCCAGGCCAGCGTCGATGCGGGTGCGCGGCACGTCACGCAATGCCTGGTGCAGGCCGGCGCAGGCCTCGGTACGGGTGGCGAATCGACGCGATGCCCCGGCCACGTTGAGCGTCCAGGGCCAGGGCACGAGGCGGCCGTGGTACTGGGCGCCACTCTCCTGCAAGGCCACGGCGTAAAGCACCTCCGCCGGGATGCCCGCGCGCTGTGCCGCGAACTGGTAGGCCGGCGGCGGGACCTCCCCCGCCTTCGCCTGGCCGAGTGCCCAGCAAGCCAGCAGCAGGAGCGGGAGACGCGCGAGGCCTACTGTCGCTGCCATTGGCCGCCGACCTGGCGCACGACGGCGGGCAGTTCGCCCTGCAGGCCGAGGGACAGCCAGCGGCCACCGTCATGGTTGAGAGTGATGTACCGGGCGCGCACTTTCGCCGGGTCGATACGGGCCCGGCGTGCCCATTCACGGATGCGCGCGTCGTCGGCGCGACTGCCGACGACATAGACATCGAACTCGACGCCCGACGCCTGCAGCCGCTGCACGGCCTGGTCGCAGGCGGTACAGCCGTCCTTCACGAAGATGGCGGTTCGGTCGGTGCCTGATGCGATGGCGGTGCCCGCGCCGGTCGGCTTGGCCCCGGGTAGGTTGACCCTCGCCATGCCCGGCGCGATCCGTTGCCAGGCGGCGTCGTAGGCACGCTGGTAGGCCAGCGTCTTCTCGACCCGCCGGGCTTCGGCCCGAACCTGCAATTCCGCGTAGCGGCGGCGCTCCTCGTCGGAACGTGCTTCGATGCCAAGGGCGGTGAGCGGGTCGAGGCTGGGCGAGTAGACGCCCAGCGGCCCCTGCATCAACTCGCGATAGCGCGTCCATTCATCCGTGCGCAGCCCCCAGTCCTGCGCCCGCTGTTCGTCGCTGCGAGCGATGGCCGCAGGAGCTTCACGGCTCGGCGCCGTCCTGGCCGCGGTGGTTGCGCCGGTGGGCTGCGCGAGCGCCGCCTGCATGGCGGAGGCGGCCAGCAATGCAACCAGCAACGTCGGGGTCAAGTGGCGCGGGACCATCGGTGTGGGCCTCCTTATCGGGGCGGGATGGGCAGCCTGCGGATCTCGTCTCCCTGCCGGAAGACGGCGCCATCGCGCTCGATCCCGTCCAGTCGCCAGCCACCCTCCGACTCTCCGGCGCGCAGCAGGCGGACATCGGCCAAACCGGTGCCATCGGCAGGCATCACCGACACGAAGTGTTCTCCCGCACGCAGTTCCACTCCGATCAGGCGGAATGAAGGCTCAACAGGCTTGGGTTGGGCCGCCACAGGTTGGGATGGCCGTGGTGCGGGCAGCTTGGGCTGGCGCGAGCCCGGGCGGGCTTCCAGTCGCGTGACGCGGGTTTCCAATGCGTGCAGCGCATCGGTGGCGGCGTATTGGGCCTGCGCCAGCTCGATCGCCGCCAGCCGCTGGTCCAACGCCGCGGTGTCCTGCTCGTAGCGCGCCTGCGGCAAGGCGGCGGGCTGAGTATGGCGTTGTTCGACCCGATGCGATAGGCCATCCACTCGGGATTCGAGCAGGGACACCTGCGCGGTGGGCGCGAAGGCCTGGGTCTGTTCAGCCAGCCCGGACAAGGCCATGTGATCCACCAGCACCACCGCGCTGACGAGCAACAACCAGGTTGCGGCCGCGACCCGCAGCAGCGTCGTGCGCTGGCCCGTCGCTGAGTCCCGGATGGTCATGGCGAAACCTCCCGGATCAGCGGAGGGCTCTCCGCCGAACGGTTGATTTCCGGTGGCTTGGGCTCGTGCGGCGTATGAGCCTCCCTGAGGCTGCGGATGAAGCACACCTTCCGCTCACCGTCGTCGACCTGCAGATCCCAGACGGGGCCGGCCAGTGTCAAGAGCGCATCGCGCAGCAGGACCGGGCCTAGCCGGTAGTGAGCCGCCGGTAGCGGCAAGGCCAACAGATCGGCGGACTGCTCATCGCACAGCCGGTAGCCGGAACGCAGAACGAGGTGCCGGAGGGCATCCCCGACGGTGGCGCCCAGCGTGCCGGGGATCTCCACATCCACCACCTGCAGCAACAGGTCGTGCTGGGCCGCTGTGGGCGCGAGTTCGACCAGGGTGTAGCGGCCATACCGCATCACCGGCACGAACTCCATCACGGCTTCGGGCGCGATGTCGGTGACTTTGGATACGGGCGTCGGTGGCACGGCGTTCGTCATCGCGCAGCCGCTGGCGATGGCGGCCAGGAGCAAGCCGGGCAAACGGATCAGATGGCTGCGTCCGGCAATACGGAAGAGCTGGCGGGATGGGCGCATGGATCGGTGTCCTGAAACAACGAGCCATCACCATCGCCGCGCCGGCCCTTTGTCACAGCAAACAAAGCGAATCCGTCGGCTCCCGATTTGCCGAAAGCAATGCCGGCAACCGCGCAGTCGCCAGGACGCATGTCGGGATCATGCCGCGGCGAATGGTCGTGCCGGGGCGATCTCGCCGCCTACCGCCGCGTCCGATCGTTGATCACGATATAGAAGACAGCCGGCTCGCCGCCTTGATTGCGAAATTCATGCACGCAATCCGAAGGAAAGAACAACGTATCTCCGGCAGCGACGTCGAAGCGCCTTCCGTCGATGACCACGGCAAGCGCCCCCTCATGCACGACGAGAAACTCCTCCACGCCCGCATGGTGCGGGGGAAACTCGACGGACTTGCCCGGTGGCAACACGTTGAAGGCCAGATCTACCGCGCCGTCCTCGAACAGCGGCGAAAGAGAACGGCGTTCGAAGCCGGAAGCGGGGTCGTGATAGACCGCCTGGCGCTCCCTGCCATGCAGCCTGGGCTGGCGCGCATGGAATCCCCCCAGGAGTTGAGACAGGCTGACCTGCAATGCCGCGGCAAGCTTGCCCAGCACCGTGGCAGTGGGCACCGAGGCGCCACGTTCGATCTTGGAGATCATCGCGCGGCTCACGCCCGACAACGCCCCGAGCCGATCGAGGGTGAGCTGCGCCTCCAGGCGCAGACGTCGAAGATTGGCCGGGAGCGCTTCGGCGCGCTCACCTTTCGGCCTGGTCTGGGGAGCGGAGGAGTTCGGCATGGGCCGCGATCAAGTCAGGATGGATGCGTGGGATCTCGATGGCGCTGAGATCGATCGCGCCACGAATTTCTACTATAGTAGAAATTCTCAACTTCAAACAGGAGCATGGCTATGCGTCTTCTGGTGCTGGGTGCAGGTGGGATCGGAGGCTATTTCGGCGGGCGTCTGGCCGCGGCCGGCGTGGACGTGCGTTTTCTGGTTCGGCCGAGACGCGCCGCACAGCTCGCCGAGACCGGGCTCGTCATCAAGAGCCCTTTGGGCGACCTAATCCTTCCCGTCAAAACAGTCGTCGAGGCGCCGCCTTCCGTCGATGCCGTGCTGCTGGCCTGCAAGGCCTACGATCTTGAGGGCGCGATGGCCGCCATCGCGCCCGCTATCGGTCCCTCGACATGCATCGTTCCGCTGCTCAATGGGGTGCGGCATCTGGATCACCTGGATGCGCGCTTCGGCGCCGAGCGCGTCCTGGGCGGCCTGTGCCATATCGGTGTTGCGCTCGGCCCGGCCGGAGAAATCCAGCATCTCAATACGCTGCAGCGCCTCGCCCTCGGCGCACGCACCCACAGCCAGCAGGACGCGGCGCAGGCGCTGCATGGATTGATGGAGCGCGGCGGCTTCGCACCGGTGTTGAGCCAGGACATCCTGCAGGAGATGTGGGAGAAGTTCGTATTCCTCACGACCTATGCCGGCATGACCACGCTGATGCGCGCGCCCGTTGGCGCAATCGTGCAGGCACAAGATGGCGAAGCGCTGGTGCGCCAGATGCTTGGCGAATGCGTGGCGACCGCCGCCGCCTCAGGGTACATCCCATCGCAGGACGCCTATGCCCGCATGTTCACAACGTTGTCCGAGCGCGGGTCCACCGGCACCGCATCGATGCTGCGCGATCTGCAACGTGGTGGCCCCACCGAGCATGAGCACATCATTGGGGACATGCTGCGTCGTGCGCATGAAGCTCGACTGGATGCGCCGCTGCTGAGGGTGAGCCTTGCACACATGCAGGCCTACGAGGCGACCCGCATGGCCCATGGCGGTGGATGAGGCCCTGTCTTCCGCTTCCCGGATCGATGTCACCGTCTGGATGACCAAAAAAGAACGGCTCCCGGAGGAGCCGTTGAAGTGAAGCAGTGAGGTTCAGCACACCAACTGTCGTGCCAGCGCGACTTCCACCGAGTCTCCGTCCTGATTCAGGACATCAAGCCCGGACTCCGGCACGTCGCCCGACGTGCTTTGCGACACCATGATCTTCCGGGCCATCAACCCCAGGCAGGTCATCTGCGAGGAGTTGGCGTAGCCCAGGTAGATCACGCGCACCGGCTGCTTCTGGCCGATGCGCCATGAGCGCCGGGCGGCCTGCTGCAGCGAATACACGTTGTAGCCGGACTGGAGGAATACGATGGTCGGGAACTCCAGCAGGTCCAGGCCGGTTTTCACCAGCTCGGGATTGGTGATGAGCACGTCGATGCCACGGTCCAACTGCTCGGCGATCCAGTCCTCGCGGCGGGAAGCATCCACGCTCGCGCGCAGTACCGCCACCTTGAAGCCTTCCTGCTCCAGCAGCACCCTCAAGCGCGACGTGGTGTCGCGCGTGCCGGTGTAGACCGAATAGACCAGGGTCTTGCGACCCTCTGCCTTCTCCCGCTTGCAGATCTCGATCAGCTCGCGTTCCTTAGGCATCACCTCCAGCTCGTTGAACTGAGCCGGCACGAACGCCAAGGTGCTGCGCGTGCGCGGATGCACCACCGTCTCCGACCGGAAGCAGCAGTCCGGCCAGGCCAGCAACACGTTGAGGACCACACCGAGCAGCGTCGTGTCGCGCTTCGCCAGGGCCTGCTTCAGCTCCTGGGTCAGGCGACCCGCCAGATCGCGGTAGGCCGCGGCTTGCGCCGTGTCCATCGCGACTTCGCGGAACTCCTCGTCGTAGGGCGGCAGCACGTTGCCACCGATGTCCTTCAACTTGAGGAAGACCGTGAACGGCAGGACGCAACGCAGCACGCCCTTGGGACCGAAACCCGGCGCCTTGACCGTGCGCACCGATACCTTGGTGCCTTTGGCCGTCTTGTGCGCCGTGCCGGTGCTCTCGGAGTAGATGTCCTTCAAGACACCGTGATCGCGCATGAACGCCATCGCGGCCGACGTCATGCTGCCGCTCTTCGTCGGCCGGTAGCCGTCTTCGATCATCCGCCCCGGCAGGGCTCGGAACAGCAGGTGGAACAGGTCGTCGCCGTAGCCGCCCATCAGTGTGCCGGTGAGCAGCAGCGTCTTGCGCGCCTTGGCCGCCAACACCCCCATGGCCTGGCCCTGTGCGGAGCCGCCGTTCTTGTACTCGTGTGCCTCGTCGGCGATGAGCAGGTCGAACGTGCCTTGGGGAAGCTGCCTCTTGATGAACTCGGACGGCTGGTAGCCGCCCTCGCCGAAGCCGAACTCCATGTTGGCCATCGCGCGTTCCATGCGATGGGCTTGCCGGTCCGAGAAGACCAGCTCGCCGTTGCCATCCATCAGGTTGATGAACTCGTGGATGTTGTCCCCGAGCATCGACGCGAGGAAGGCGTCACCGAACTTCTGCATCAGCTTCTGCGCGGTGACTTCGCCTATGGTAGGAATGCGCTTCAGTGCCTTGAGCACGGTCGAGGACTGGTCGCTGGCGGACAGGCCTCTGGGACGGATCAACGACCACAGCGGTGCACGGCAGTGGCTGCACTTGCGGCGGGACTCCTCGGCTTCGAGTTCGACCGGGTTGATCGGCTCGCCGTCGAGGTCGGTGATGACATGCCCGCAATCCGGGCAGGCCCCCACGTCGCCGTGAGGCGTGCGCCGCCGAACGAAGACAGGTTTCCAGTGGAACCCCATCCGCATCCGCACGCGGCCCAGGACGAAGAACTCCTGGCCCTGGGCCGGCACGCCCAACTGCTCGCGCAGTTTCAGCAGCTTGACCAGCGTGTCCGGGCCGTTGAGCACCCAGACCTTGGCACCGGCCACCGTCTCCTGAATCTCGCGCCGCCACTTGTAGACCAGGTGGGGTGGCGAGAGCACCAGGGTACGGCGGTAGCCTTCGGCGTTGAGCACGGCTGCGGTGGCAATACCCACCGTCGTCTTGCCGCAGCCCATCTCGCCATTGACGATCGCGGCACGTTCGCCGCGGTCGACCAACAGCTCGGTGACGGCGTGGACCACATCGGCTTGCGCCGGGAACAGCTTGCGCTTCAGCGCGGCGAGGATCAATTGCCGATGCACCCGCACTTGGCCGGTGTAGACCGGAGGATTGGCGCGGTTGAGCGAGTCGAGCAACTCGTCGCCGAACTCGGACACGAAGTCCTGCAGGCTGAGCGTGAGGGGTGAAGCGGCCGCTTCGAGGAGGTCGCGCTGCACAGCGGTTTCGGGAACGGTTTCGAGATCGAGGGACATGGTGATGCTCCAGAGCAATGGGGCATGCACCTCCCCCACGGGGCGGTGACATGCCCCTGGGTGGGAAGAAAGAAGCGGCGCGAGGCCGCTGGATGTGGATCAGTATTCGCTGGGCAACAGCAGCGTGGTGACGCTGCGATCCCATTCGGTGATGATCCAGAGCTTCAGGTCGCGCGTGACCTGGTAGGACGAGAACAGACGATCCTCGCCGGACTTCAGCGCGGCATCGTTCTGCCGTTGATCGCTGTCGTCCAGGTCGCCCCAGTCGCCATGAAGATGGCGGCGCAGGTACGCGCTGGGATTGAGCCGGCCCTGTCGGACCAGCTCGTCGACGCCGGCGGTCATGACCACTTGCCCGGGCGAAAAGCGTGCTTGTGATGCGAGGTTGAGGATTGCGAGTGCCATGGTGGTTTCTCCTTCTGGAAGAAGGGGCCACGGCACCCCATCGGGGGCAACGTGACCCCGGTGGGTGGATGAAAGCGACGGCGAACCGTCAGGGAACAGGGATCAGCGGATGGTCAGCACTTCGCCCCACGTGGGCGAGCCCAGCGTCAAGTCCCATGCACGAATGACCGGCACGAACTTGTCGGTGAGGATGCGCGTCTCGGCCACGGAGCCGTCGTCGCGTTCGGTGTATTCCGTCTGGAGGGTCTTCTCCTTGTGGGTATCACCTTTGACGACGAGCACGCGCCCGCTCTTGGACTTCACTACGCCGGAGATCGCGCCTGCGGCCAAGGCCAAGGCGAGATGCCAGTGCGACAAGGCCCGCGCGGGCGGACGCAGCGATTGCTGCGCGGCGCCCAGGTGCGTATCGAGCGCCGGCCAGAGACCTTGCAGCCGGCCGACTTCATCGGCGAACTGCTCGGGCTCCATCGTCACGCGATAGAAGTGCTCCGGCTCGGCCGGGCTGGCAGGGACGGTGTACGGCAGGAACGGCCATTCGAGCGGCAGTTCCTCGGCTTCGGCGTCACCCTGTCCGATCTGCAGCAGCAGACCGCGCAAGGACTTGGCCGACTCCGACGCCTGGTCGCGTTGACGAATCCTGCGACCGAAGATCACCACCTGCTTGAACTGAGTTTCCACCGCACGGTAGATGCGCAGGTCGGCGAAGTGGCGCGTCAGCCATCCGACCAGCTCGGCATCGAGCACGTAGGACGGCACGATGAAGATCAGCACGCCGCCGTACTGCAGCAGCGGCAGCGCGCGCTGATAGAAGAGCTTCTCCAGCCGCGCACGGCCCTGGCCCTGATAGCCGATGTTGCCGTTCACGTCCTTGCTCAGGTCGCCATACGGCGGGTTCAGCCACAGCAGCCCGAAGGACTGGCGCGAGATCAGCGTGTCCATCAGGTCACCTTGGATGCAGCGATCGACCAGTTGCCGTGCGTGGCGGGCGCGCTCGGCGTCGTACTCGACGGCGAAGGCCTGGACCTGCTCACGCCCGAGGGCGTGAGCGGCTTCGGCGATCGCCACGCCTTCGCCGGCGCAGGGATCGAGGATGGACATGGCGCCGGGAGACGGCGCCAGTGCGGACAAGGCCCGCTCCAGCGTCGGTTCGTCGGTGGGGAAGTAGCCGTTACGGATGAAATTGCGCGCCAGGCGCGGAAACATGAGTGTCATGGATTTCTCCTGGTGATGGATGAGGGAAGGCGGGCACGCGCGGCGCGCATGCCCGTGGGGATGGCTCACGCCACACGCCGAAGCGGTGCGTTCGCGGCCAGTTCGTACTGCGTGGCGCCGAGGGTGCCGTTGCGGATCAGCTCGCCCAACGCCTTCGTCAGCGCCGGGACATCGAGGGCCAGCCGATGGCCTTCCAGCGGCCCGAGGGCCAAGGGAAGACCGGTCAGCATCCGCCGTGTCTGCAACAGCTCCAGCACGGTGTCGCGCCAGTGGTCGAGCAGTGGCAGCGGGCAGGTGTCCTGCACCAGGGTCCACAGCCGGTCGAGCCGGTGAGCGGAATCCCTGGGCAGCAGCGCCAGCGCGCTGGCGTTGGCCTTGTCTGGCTTCACGCAGCGACGATCGAACAGCCACACATTCGTCAGCGAACCGAACAGCGTTCGCCGATAGGCGCGGGTGATGCGCTTTTCCAGGTTCTCGGCGTTGCCGACGAAGACCGGGATGGATGTGCCCTGCTCGGTGATGACGTGGAACTGGTCCAACCCCTGTTCATCCCGGCTGAGGGTCAGGCGGGCGAGGAACTCCTGAACGGCGGTGTCGCGCGCCCAGATCGAGAGAAAGACGAGATTGCCCTGCTCGTCACCGACGCAACCGTCGGCCATGAGGTCGGGGCATTCGTCGATGCGGTACAGCGGTTTCGCGGAAGAAGGTGCAGGCATGGTGATGTCCTCTTGGAAAAGAAGGAGCAACCACAGCCCGCGGGGCCGTGCTCGCCCCGGTTGGGTGAAGGAAGATGCGTGCCGCTAGACAGCGCGCCCCGCGTGGAAGCGGTGAACCCGCTCGCGCCACTCGGAGCTTTGCACCGGCGCCATGTCGAGATAGCGCAGCGGGCACGAGTAGTAGTACGGATGCACGGACTCATCGAGGGACTTGTAGCCCCAATCGCCGCCCGAACTTTCCAGCAGATGGCAGCCGATGTAGCAGACGGACTCACCGGCCGCGAGGCCCATGACGCCCGCCTGCCTGGCGGTGACGCGAACCACGGTCCACAGAACGTCGCCGTCCAGCGTGTGGTCGATGACTTCGCAGCAAGCGCGTTCGGACGCCTGCGGAGCGATCAGCTCGCGGATCAACTGATCGCGCGTCTGACGAACGAAGGTCCAGCCCATGAAGGTCTCCTTGAAGAAATGGCCGGAGCCCTCCCCGTCGGGGGAGAACCCCGGCGGGTGGCGGAATGCCGCGCAAGGCGGCGGATGGATCAGGCAGCTTTGAGATGCCAGTCCTGGGACAACGGAGCGAACTCGTAGCCCAGCTTGTCGAGACGGTCGCGCTGCTGACGCAGCACACGACGATCCACGGTCGCATCGAGCTTCACGGTCTCGCCCAGGGGCCACAAGGCACCGAACAGCGCCGCGTCGTCTGCCTCGGCCGAGGCCGCAGCGGACACGGTAGCCGGTTCGCTGCCGAACGGCGTGGTATCGACCAGGGGATCGCGCGGACTGCGCGGCTTCGCCTTCGGCTTGGCCGGGGGCGTTGCCGGCACGGGCGCCTGCGCTTCCTCGTCGATCGGATCGACTTCCTGCGGACTCAGCCGGCGGGCTTCGTCGCGGCTCAGGGCGTCGATGTTGGACAGCGTCATCCCGCCCAGATGGGCGCGGATCTCGATGACCATGCGGCCGTTGGCGTTGTACGTGGAGGGGCGAATCTCAACGATGACGAAATCACCGTCGTACTTGCCCTCGCGGTACTGATCGAGTTCGGCGTTCTTCACGACGAACTCGCCGATCGAGGTCGCCAGGCGGCCGACGTTGAAGTCGCCGTTCCTGCCGTGGATGGTCTTGATGGCCAGTTGGCCGGGGATGGTGATCATGAAGGTCTCCTGCTGACGAAGAGAAGACAAGGCCCCGGGGATGGGGCCTTGCGGATCAGAACGACTCGGCAACGGCCAATGCGGGGGCATCGGCTGCGTCGTCGGCAGCATCGGCGACGGGCTCGGAAGGC
>Ga0209066_10000141_pt1 | contig 107210 bp, 87 predicted proteins | sample All_14_2_FD_187198 | JGI IMG/M metagenome (GOLD analysis project Ga0209066, IMG submission 187198) | Freshwater microbial communities in response to fracking from Pennsylvania, USA - Allegheny Zone_MetaG_DW_15 (SPAdes) (version 2) ...
ACGGTTGGGGGTGAGGGAAATGTTTTTCCCCTATGAACTTTATTTAAAAAGGATTGTCATTATTGTCATAATATAAATAATGACATGAGAAGAATCTTTACACTACTGTTAGTTTACGTAACTATTTCGTTAAAAGTTTCTGCACAGGACGGGCAGGAGCTGAAACTCAGGCTGTCGGTGCCGCTGCTGGATGTGCCTGAAAATTTTGAATTGCCTTACAATTATCCTTCCATGGATCAGTCGCTGAAATTTTCGGCAGATTTTTATGAGTTGGGATTCTGGGGTATTGATGAACTGGGAAATGCCCTTTTTAAGGATGATGATGGCGACAAGTTCAGCAATAAAGCCTTTAAGTACCTGGTTGGACTTGGATTTGCAAAGTTCGGGAGTGAGCTGCCTGTTCCTCTCGGGGTGTGGGCACATGAAGAGTACCACAGGGCTGTGCTGGGGGTTAATGACATCAGTTCGGAGAACGGCAACTGGCTGTTTACCAGGTGGGACGGCACCGTTTTCGGGGTATCGGATTCTGCCTTGTCGCAACTCAAGCGTAGCGATCCCGACCAGCTGCTTTACGCCTACACAATCGGAATACAGTATGAGGTGCATCTTAACAGGCTGATCTCTGTAAAGGATTTCTTCGACGAAAGGACTCATTATAAGAATGCCCTGCTGCTTTACAACGCATGGTATGTTTACGATTACTTTAATTTCTCGGCCAGCGAAAAGAGCGATTCAGTGAAGGTAATTGCACCCGACCATGAGGACCGCAACCCGGTGGAGAGGGATTTTGCCGGCGCCGACCTTACAGCCTGGGTGTATGATATGTTCAGTCCGGACGCCCCTTATACCGACCGCGATAATTTCCCGGGTGGTGAAGGTGAGAACCGCAGGGTTGGCTATTCTGACCTTACAACTGAGGGACAGGATTACCTGAAGAAGCAGAGGAACCTTTCGCTGCTGAACTTCGTAAATCCGGCCATTTTCTTCATCAACAGGATCAGTGTAAGCGATAACTTTTCGTTTAACTTCTTCACCCAGTACGCCCCCACACATTTTGGTAATGACATAGCGCTTTATGTTCCCTTTAAACTGAATAATACCAAGCTGCTGGTGAACCTGCACCGCTATGCCAATTACAACGATGCAGGGTTCGGCATTGGCGCCGGCTATTTTGACATCGGGCTTTCCGACAAGGTAAAAGCCGATATTGAACTTACCTTCTGGAACCAGCCGGAGACGTTCCTTGCTGCAAACAAGGTTACCGGCGGCTATGTGAACATAGAAACCAGTTATGAGCTGAGTGACACCTTCTCACTGTTTGTAGCCCTCGACGGAAAAACCAAAGGCTGGATGATCGGCGAACCAAACCTCGGAAGCAGCTATTCGGTTGCTTTAGGGGTTAATTTTAGAAAATAGCAGTCAGCACTCAGCAGTCAGCAGTCAGTTAAAAAGGCTGTCAGCTGTCAGCTATCGGCTATCAGCTTTTAGCTTTTAGCTTTTGGCTTTTAGCTTTTAGCTTTTAATGTCAATAACTACCTGTAAGATTATTAATTAGCGTCCATCTCCTCCCCTCGCCCTATGGGAGAGGGGTTGGGGGTGAGGGAAATCACGTACCTTTGCTGTACTAACACCAACTCATTGCAACTAAAAACCACCTTCACGCTCCACGGCAGTGTCATCGCCACGTACCGGCCATGCCGGATGGGCAGCAAATACTTCGCAATGCCTCATACTGATTCGATGGGACTGCTGCCGGCAAACCCGCTGGGGCAGGATGATTATTCATTAATTGGTGAGATTATCAGTCGCAGGGCTTTGTATGAGCGGCTTGAGAGGGAATGCGGGCTGGTGATAGACCTTGGTAATGAACAGGTGGTAAGCGGGTTGTTACAAAGCGGTAAAATGACAGGAATCACGGTACGGAGTATGATACCGTTGCTGGAAGAAAGATGCGGGGGAAAGGTAGTGTCGCTCCTCCCATTGCAGGACGGCTTTGAGAGTACTTTGTCCCGGCTAAGCACTGATGTAAGGCGCAAGATCAGGAAGAGCGCGAAGAACGGCATCGTAGTGAGATGCGGAGGGGCTGAACTGATGGACAGCTTTTACCCGGTGTACCGGAAGACAATCCACCGCCACGGGTCGTTCGGGCTTACGAAGCGTTGTATGGCAGGGCTGCTTGGAGATGGCGGAAACCGGTTGTTTGTCGCTTTTAAGGGTGATTTGGCGGTTGGCAGCGCCCTGTTGATGATGGAGGAAAGGTTTGCCGAGAACAATGCGTTTGCCACGGACATCAGGTTTAACCGGCTTTATACATCTTATGCACTGCATCATGCGATGATGGAATATGCCAGCGGTGCAGGTTGTGTCTGCTACAGTTTTGGCAGGAGCACGCCGGGCTCAGCAGTACACCGCTATAAACAGCAGTGGGGTACCACCGACAGGGTTTTATGGACCTGTTCTGATACCCCTGTAAAACCCGGAAGCCAACACCGGCTGGTGAGGAAGGTAGTGAGGCTTCTGCCTCAATGGATATCACAATCACTCGACGGGATTGTTGCACAAGGATTTTATTAATCAGAATCTTTCACCAACAACTAACAACCAACAACTTGAACCGCTACAAACCCCTCCTCGACGCCGGACTATTTGCCCTGATCACATTGTTGCTCCATTATCTGTATTACAACCATATGGGCTGGCTCACGGGATCGGCCTTCCATCATACGGTGGCAGGGTTCCTGGCTGAGCATGTTTTCAGGGATGCAATGTGGGTAAACCGGCTTTTTGGTTATGATATAACGGCCGACTATGCCACCAACACCCTGTACCTTAGCACAGGGTATATAACGGTTAGTGAGGGCTGCTCAGGGTTCAAGCAGGATTACCAGCTGCTTGGCCTCTTTCTCCTCTACCCGGGGCCATGGAAGCACAAACTGTGGTACATCCCGGCTTCGTTTGTGGCCATGCACTTCACCAATATCCTCCGCATCGTAATCCTCACCGCCATCCTGCGCTTCCTCCCCTCCCACTGGGACTTCTGGCATGAATGGATTATGAGGCCGTTTTACTACGTGGTTATTTTTGGGCTTTGGGTTGGGTGGAATACAAGGATAAAGGCTAAAGGCTAAAGGCTAAAGGCTGTTGGTTTAGGGTTGTTTAAAGGAGATTTTGCGGGCAAAAAGAGCGGCTGCGCCGCTCTTTTTGCCCGCCCTGCCTCATCCCTTTAACTTAAGAGTCTCCCATGTTGGAAGACGTCCCAAAAAGGACCGGCCTAGGGATACGAAGGCGTAAAGAATTTTGGGGCTGCAGCCGTAAAAAAAAATCTCCGTGTTCGAAGCCTCCTACAGTCAGGAAGTGCAAAGGGTGGGCGAAAACTGCTGAAGCAGTTTAGCCAGCCGAAGGGCAAGTTAGATTTTTTAGGCTGCAGCCACAAAATTTAGCCGTAGTATCCCAGCCTTGAATTTTCTTGGTTCTTCTTTGTTTCAAGACAAAGAAGAACAGAAACTACAAGACTGCGTTGCAGTCAAATAGAACCGCAGCAGCTAAACCGACGTCAGTCAGAAAAAACAGTTACTTTTGCACTGTCGCGCGATTAATAGAATAAAAACACCGTTATGCTCACTTCACATATAAAATGCTATTATATACTGAAAGTTGCATTAGTGCCGCTGGTGGTGGCATTGATGGCTGTTTCAGGGGGGAAATTAACGGCACAGCCGTATGGTATTAACAACGGCTGGATGATGGGTGCGAGTGCCGGGATGGTTTCGTTTTACGGTGACCTGAGTGTGCACGACCTTACGGTTAAAGAAAAAATAAACACTGAAAGCAATCCTGCCACATATCTTTTCGGCGGAAAGCTCATCAGTCCGGTATTTTCTGTGAAAGTATCACTGCTCAACGGCAAGATGCGGGGCAGCAATGTGGATTTCGACCAGTCGTTTACCAGCCATTTTTATGAATTATCACTTTCGGGCTCGATGTGTGTGACTGAACTGATGTTTCCTGACAACAAGGGACGGCTCGACGTATTCGTTACCGGAGGCCTGGGCCATGTGCATTCACTTGCACTGAACAGCCAGATTGTGAATGAGAAAGGGCTTCTGCCGGTATCAACTGAAACTGATGCACTGGCAAAAATCATCTCGCTAGAGGTGCAGTATTCACTCTCGCGAAGGCTGAGGATCTGCGGGGCACTTTCATCCCGTTACACCAACTCTGATATGATAGACGGCTACACAGGCTCCACCGGGATAAACGACCATTATACTTTCCACTCAATAGGGGTAGTGTATGTAATGAATTCTTCAGTAAAAGGCTACTACGCCATGATTCCCTGTTCACCATGGTAAAAACTCTTCCCCTTCGCGCTCCGGGAGGGGGGCAGGGGGTGAGGGAATCTTTTTACTTTTGCAAAAAAATATCCTGCCATGAAGAAACTAATACTCCCATTTATCCTTACACTTCTATTTATTTCATGTAACCGTACTGATTCCAACATTTTCGGGAACTGGGAAGGTGCTGATGGTGAAAACAAAACAACACTTACCCTGGATGAAAATGGCTGGTACAGGCTTGAGAAGGTAGTTGTTGCCGCCAAGAAGAATGTTGAGGTTGACTCAGGCACATGGATAAGGGTTGAAGGTGACATTTATGAATTCACACCGCTGGCTGTAAGGCGCAATGGCAGTACAGTCAATATCACCACACCGGTTCAGTTCAGGCTGGCGCCGGACAAGGATGGCAGCCTTACAATGCTACAGGGTATGCTTTTTTTAAAGGATACTGCCACGGGCAACCGGCTTGAAGGCAGCACCTGGCACAATATGACGGTGCAGGCCGAATACAACAATGCCTTTACAAAGTATGTATTTACCGGGGATTCTGTATTCAGGTATATTGGCTACTCGCAAACCCCTGAGCTTGCCGATTCAATGTACAGGCCATACACCTACACCGGCCTCCGGATAGCTGACGGCACATTTACCACCGTCCGCACCGCCCCCGACGGTAAAGAATACACCGAAGACTTCAAATACTACTTCATCGGCAACAAACTCTTCTTCGGCTCATCAAAGGATGAAAAATCCCTCAAAAAATAGCCAACAGCCAACCCCTCAATTACGCTCCGCAACACCCGGGAACCGCAACTGATAGCTGATAGCTGACAGCTGACAGCCTTTTTTACTGACTGCTGACTGCTGACTGCTGACTGCTATAATACTCCAGCGTCAACGTAAACACATCCCCATGAATCATATAGGGATAGTCCCTCTCGTTATACATCACCTCATAATCAACCGACCGTTGCTGTTCGTTGGTGCTTTCGCTGAACGACACAGGATTGTTGGCACAGTTGAAGCGCCAGGGAATCACTTCGTAGTAGAACATGGGGTGCATGCCGAAGAACTGGGTGATCTCGCGTATAAAAAGATATTCGGGCGGATAGTGGATGGCTTTTGTGAAGCAGGGCTTATCGTCGTAGCGGAATTCCCTTTTGTAGGTGAAGTTCACATAGGGATAGCCTGAGCGGGTTTCGAGCTTCACCAGGTTGCCGTTTTCCCAATGGTAGAAGAGCGAGTCGGTTACCACAGAGTTGGGGGCCGTAATGTGCAGGATACGGGTTGAGATGTACCCTTCCCGGTCGTAAGCAAACTCAGCCGATAGCTGCATATGTGAAGAAGTGAGTGAACGCACCTTGTCGCCGTCGTAATAAAGGGCAATAGTGTCGGTAAACCTGCCGCCATCGTAATAGCCACAGTTGGTGGTGACCATGTAAAGCCGGCCACTGTTATAGTAGTACCTGACCGTATCAGGTCCGGAGGCTGTACCGGCCAGTTTACCCTGGGGAGAATAGATAAAAACAATATCCCCTGCAGTAAGTAGTCGTCCGTTGGTATCGTAGGTAAAAACAGTGCTGCCTGAATGGAAATAGCCGAGTGTATCTCCATGGCCGCCATGTCCCCCGCCCCCGCCATGCAGAGTAAGCGTTTGTTTTTTGATAAATACTTCACCGGCAGGAATATCCGGCTCAGGTTCGTCGTTATCGCTACTGCACGACGAAGCAGCCATAAGGGCAACCGAAAAGAAAAGTGTATAGTATATAGTTTTCATAGAAAGGGAAGTTAACACTCGTTGAACAGGAAAAGCATGCGGAATGTTTCAGTTAAGTGATCCTAAACAGTTCTGTTTCATTTTGTTACATAATCATATTACATTTTTGCTGTTTATGGATTAATCATTATGCAACTTACTTATGCCAGGATATAAAAACCTTTCCAGATACTGCCTTGCCCTCATTATCGCTTTAAGCGGATATATGGTGAAAGCACAGCAGATGCAGTCGGTTACCAATTCGAAATATTCAGGGATTTACGGCAGTATTTTAAATCCGTCGCTGCCTGTACTGTCGCCGCTTTATTTTGACCTTAACCTTGCATCGTCCAACCTTTATGTACAAAACAACTACATCTTCATCTTCCCGAAAGAGAAAAAGCTGTCGCGGTTGTTCAATAATGAAGGAATAGATCTTAATGAGAAGTTTTATAAGGACTATTATATACCGGGCAACAAGTTTGGCCATGTTAACCTGCGGGTGACGGGGCCTTCGGCAATGGTAGCCGCGGGCAGGCATGCCTTCGGTATTACGACGGCAGTGCGGTCGGTAACATCCATAAACAACATTCCCTATACCCTTGCCAAGTTCTTTTATGAAGGACTATACTTCCCTGAACAGTATGATACCGATTTCGATTATCCTGAAGAGATAAATTTCGGCAGCCTGCACTGGGGTGAGACAGGACTGAACTATTCAGCCATTGTGCTCAACAGGTACGACAATACGGTGAGTGCAGGGATTTCGCTGAAGTACCTGGTGGGATATGCAGGCACTTACGTGGACATTGGCCACCTGAGTTACCGGGTTCCGAACTACGATACGCTGATCATACATGATGCGGATGCCGAGATGGGGCTTTCGGCTCCCGTTGACTTCAATACCAATGCTTACCTCACTGACCTGAACCGCGGTAAAGGAACAGGCCTTGATGTCGGGATAACCTGGGAGCGCAAAGCCCCGAATGGTGATGATAACAGGCATTTCGGCAAATTATGCGGACAGAGCTATACCCCATACCTTTTCAGGGTGGGGATCTCATTGACAGATTTAGGAAAGATAAGATTTACTGAGAATGCCATGAAACTGCGGGTGAATGACGGACAGTTATTCTGGCCCGGCATTTCGGGAACACAATATTCCAGCATTAATGGCATGGCAGCAGAACTGAGCCAGCGAATGCTGGGTGATCCTGACAGGCTGAGGGTGGATGATGAATTCACCATGCACCTTCCCGCCATGCTGAACATCCATGGCGACATTAATATTACGGCCATTACCCGGGGCAGGAACAGCAGTTCACTGAGTTATAACCTGAACAGGCAGAAACCGCTTTTAGGACATGGTGAATGGTTTGCAAGCGGACTGCTGATGTTGCCGGTAACCAGCAACAGGATGGGAGTAGTTAAGCCTGCACTGGTTTCAGCGGGGCTCAGGTACGAGGCACGGTTGTTCCAGGCCAGTTTAAATATGTCAGTTGCAGGATGGGACAGGTTTATGGTTGGAGCAGGTTTAAGGGTGGGGTATTTCTTCATCGGGACTGACAACCTGATTTCGTTTATGAAGCTCAGGGATTACACGGGCACTAACCTTTATGCGGGTATCAGGTTTAACCTTGCCAAGGGCCGTTGCAGGGATTCAGGCATGCAATGCCCTGACATTTTTTAAGAGAGACCCATACATATAAAAAAATACGTGTTTTCACTTATTGACAAGCCATAAAGATCAAGTTATTTTTGAGCTTCAATTATCGATAAGTGGAATGAGCACCCACTAAGAGGAATAAACCATCTGGGGAGATGGTCCTCAAGAACAAGAAAAGCCATCTGGGGAGGTGGCTTTTTACTTGTTATTTATACACTTTCCAAATAAAAAAAAATTTCAGGCATTTTGTCGGTTAAGTCCTAATTTGCAGTTACTTAGCAGCCGCAATCTAAAAATAAACCAAACCGACGCATGAAAACATATAAAGGCTTAGTCACTGACTTCCTGATACATAGTTTTGTTGACGAATACGAGTTTACCAAGAGATATGTAGAGCACCTGAACAAGGAATTAAGGCACCTGAGAATACCCTTTCAATATACATACGATCAATTCTGCATAGAGCTGATGGACCGCTTTTTAGATGTAGTTGACCGTGCCTGCCATTCGTTCAGGGAAGTCCAGGAGCGGTTTTCCGACCTTGTATACAGGGTAATACGCGAAATGAGGAAATGCAAAGTACAGGAGATAAGCACTGTACAGTTTAATGAGTGGTAACAGGTTCGGGTTTCACGGGTATTGTGAACCTTACTTCGGTGCCCCTGCCAACCACTGAGTTAATCCAGATGGAGCCGTGCATCATTTCAACAAACGCTTTGGCAATAGAGAGGCCGAGGCCTGCGCCTTCATGGGATGAGTTGGATGATTCGGCCTGGATAAACCGTTCGAACACCGCATTCTGCCTGTCGGGAGCAATGCCGGGACCTTCATCTGAAACATAAAACTCATAATATCCCTCTTCGTTGATGATATAGCCGAACTCAATGGCACCTCCGGTTGAAAACTTTACAGAGTTCTTAAGGAGGTTTGACATGATGGAACTGATTTTTTCCTCATCGGTTGTTATCATTCTTGGTTCGTCGGGGAAAGCTTTCTTATAGGAAAGTGACAGTCCTTTCTCCATTGCCTGTCCCACGAAAGTAAAATAGAGGTTATCAAACTGTTCGTTCAGGTCGTATTTCACGGTATGCAGCACCATAGTGCCTGATTCGAGTTTGGAGATATCGATAAGGTTCTGCATGATTTCAAGCATACGGTTTCCGCTGATGCGGATCATATGGAGGTAATCGCGCAGCTCTTCGGCGCTGATGGAGGGATTCTGGAGGATATCGGCAAAACCGAGGATACCATTGAGAGGAGTGCGGATTTCATGGCTGAGGTTGGCCAGGAAAGACGATTTAAGCCTGTCGCTCTCCTCTGCCTTCTCTTTGGCAAGGATAAGTTCCTGGTTCAGTTTTTTCTCTGATTCAAGCAACTGCTCCTTGATCCTGCGGTTCAGCCAGTGCTCATACTGACTTATCATAAGCCTTCCGAGCAGTACAGTGGCCGGAATATAAACCAGCACAATCGGGATAATGATAGTAGCGAAAGCATTCCGCTGCAAGTCCTTCGGCAACAGGAAGACACCCAGCAGCATGGCAGCATGCACCGTAGTGCCCAGCAATGTGAGCTCAATATTGCGGTTCTGCTGTAACCGTTCGTACCTGAATAAACGCCATATCAAACCAATGGAGCCGGCGGTGACTATAGTGGCAATACCCATATAGACTCCGCTGCCACCAAGTATTATCCGGTATATGATATCAATAAGCATGGCTGTGATGGCAGGCACAGCACCAAAGAAGAGACCGGTAACACTCAGCAGGATAGTACGGGTATCAAACACAAGCCCGGGAACCAGTGTCCACGGGGAAAGCATAAGCACAATGCCGATTCCGCCGATGAGAATACCGGTGAGTACTTTAAGGTAAACACTGCCAGTGCGCCCCCGATGGATCCACAACGTATCATACAGCATGGTAAATGCAAGCAGGATAGCGGTATTCTGCAATAAACCCAAAATAAGGGAGCGAGTCATTACCTTAAGAATTTATTTCCCGTTAAAGGTAAAAGCAAATTTACGGTAAATTAAAGTAATTTTGACGACTAAAACAAGAGTGCCTGATGAAACCGAAGATCTTTTTGTCGAGTCCCCATATGGGAGGCCGTGAGCAGGAATACATAAACGAGGCGTTTGAAACCAACTGGGTAGGGCCGATGGGTCCGCATGTAAAAAGATTTGAGGAGGAACTGGAACAGTATACAGGTGCAGCCCATGCAGCAGCAGTAAGTTCCGGCACTGCGGCCATACATCTTGCCATGATACTGCTGGATGTAAAACCCGGCGACCTGGTGGTCTGCCAGAGCTTTACCTTCTCAGCCACTGCCAATCCGATCGTATACCAGGGTGCCACACCGGTGTTTGTAGACAGTGAGGCTGATACATGGAACATGGACCCTGAGGCACTTGAAGAAGCTGTAAATGCCTGCCTTAACGGGAAAATCTCAGGTAAACCACAAAAACCAAAAGCCATTATACCGGTGCACCTTTACGGGATGCCGGCTAAGATGGACAGGATTATGGAGATTGCGGGCAAATTCGGGATACCTGTGGTTGAAGATGCAGCCGAAGCACTTGGCTCGGATATAAACGGCAGGAAATGCGGCACCTTCGGGAAGTTTGGCATACTTAGCTTCAACGGAAATAAAATCATCACCACCAGTGGTGGCGGGGCGCTCCTTTCGCAGGATGAGCAAATGATACTAAAAGCAAAGTTCCTTGCCACACAGGCCCGGGATAATGCCCCGCATTACCAGCATACGCATATAGGTTACAATTACAGGATGAGCAACGTGGTGGCAGGAATTGGCCGTGGACAGATGCACGTACTCGACAGCCATATGGAGGCCCGCAGGAATAACTATGAATTTTACCGGAAGTACTTTGAATCGGTAAACGCAGCAGGGTACCAGGTAGAAATGCAGACAGGCCCGGATGGTTATCATTCAAACAGGTGGCTGACAACCATAGTAACAGATCCGGAGAAGAACAAAGGTATTACCGCCGAAAAAATCCGGCTTGCTTTAGAAGATGAGAATATAGAAAGCCGCCCCCTCTGGAAACCAATGCACTTACAGCCTGTTTTCTCAGGCACTCAGTGGTTTGGAAAAGGTATCAGCGGAAAGCTCTTTAATAATGGATTATGCCTGCCAAGCGGTTCAAACCTGACAAATGATGAAAGCGGAAGAATATTAACTGTTTTGGGGGGGCTATTTAAGTAATTCTTCCCGGAATTAAATAAAATTATTTCTTCTTCGATTTCAGGGGTTCGTAAACTGGAAATACTTTTTTCTTAGCTGCCGGCTTTTTTGCTCTTTGCCTTTTAGCAAGATAAGATGCTACAATTTCCCTGGTTTCATCTGTTAAAATAATTTCTGCCTCGTCTTTTTTCATATAACAGTCTTAGGGTTTAAGATTCGGTGCAAATATAGTAAAATATTTTAAAAAGTGTGCTATTTAGTTTGTCATAATTTTTCGATAATCTAATATTTACGGTTGATTAGCAAGTTGTTATATGCTGAAACCCGCGCTATTAACGCAAAGCAGAATCAGATATATTACAATTCTGAAATTATATTGTCATATCGTTAATTGTTATATACATCATGATTATGTAACATAATATGCTGAACTACAAAGAAGTAAACATTGTTAGATATTTACTATGCAATATCTGAGAAGAAATCCGCTTGTAATATGGACTAAATGGTGGTTGAGAACCAGGAAGCACCTGAGTGAAAATAAGGGAAAACACCTGAAGATAGGACACCTCAGCTACCTCAACAATACCATAACAGGCAGGTATGTTACCATCTACGACAATGTGATTATCCACAACTCCAGCATCGGAGACTATGTTTATTTACAGGATGGTGGCGTGTTTAACAGTATGAGCACCGGAAAATTCTGTTCTATAGGGCCTCATGTAAGGGTTGGCCCCGGTATGCACCCGGTACATTTTATCTCCTCCTTCCCTGCTTTCTATTCAACAAGGCTTCAATGCCAGGTAACCTTCGCCACCGAAGATGCCTTTGTTGAATCAGGTGAAGTTCAGATAGGCAATGATGTCTGGATAGGTGCCAATGCCCTGATCATGGACAATATAAAAATAGGCGACGGCGCCGTTGTTGCCGCAGGCGCCGTCGTTACCCGTGATGTGGAACCCTATACCATCGTGGGAGGTGTTCCGGCAGCTCCCATCAGGAAGCGCTTTTCAGACCAGCAGATAGCTGCTTTACTGGAATTCAGGTGGTGGGACAGGGATGAACAGTGGCTGAGAGAAAACCACAGGCTATTCCAGAACCCTGAGGAATTCTTTGCCATCACCGGTGCCACCGGTACGTTATCCGTTTAATTCCTTTTCGAGGCGGTCGATCAGCTCATTCAGCCTTTTAACCACAGCAAGAGTCGGTTCAGTGCCGGTCATATCCACACCTGCCTTTTTCAGTTGTTCTACCGGATAATCGTTACCACCCGATTTTAGTAATGTGAGGTAAGCTTTGAGGGCCTTTTCCTTCTCAGCCGGAGTGCCGGTGGTGACCATTTCATGAATGCGGGCTGCAGCAGCATAACTGGTTGCATAATTATAAACATAATAAGGCAACTGGTAGAAGTGCATCACCTGTGTCCATACATTTTCGCGCAAAGGATGGTCAATCACGGTATTTCCGTAATAGGCATCATTAAGTTCACGCATGATGCCGTTGAGCACTGAGGCATTAACAGGCTGTCCGCCTTCTACTAACCGGTGAAGTTTGAGATCGAAGTCGGCAAACAGGCTCTGCCTGTAAAAACTGCCTATGAGGTTGGTGATTGCCTGGTCGAGCAGTGCAACCCGTTCTTCACGTGATGCAGCATTCTTCAGCATATAGTCGAGCAGCAGTTCTTCGTTGAAGTTTGAGGCCACCTCAGCCACAAAAGAGGTATAGTCGGATGTGCTGAAAGGCTGGTTTTCACTTGAGAACATAGAATGCATGGTATGGCCGAGCTCATGGGCCATGGTTGAAACGCCGTTGCCCGTTTCATCGTAGTTAAGAAGGATATAAGGGTGAACGCCGTAAACGCCCATTGAGTAAGCGCCTGTTTCTTTTGCAGAACCCTCATAAACGTCAATCCATCCGCCGTTCAATGCCCTGCTGATACCTGCAGAATATTCAGCGCCAAGTGGTTTCAGAGCTTCACTGATCATCACCTTTGCCTCATCATAAGTGTAGGTACGGTTGAATGTACCTAAAGGAACGTTGCCATCCCATGGAGCATAATCCTCTATCTTAAGCACCCGTTTCCTCAGGCTCATATAACGCTGCAGCGGCTGGGGATTTTCGCGGGCTACCTTTATTAGGTTTTCGTATACTGACACCGGGATATTGTTGGGGTTGAGCGCAGCCTCGAGGGTGCTGCCGAATTTATAAGCCTGGGTATAGGCAAAGTCGTTCTTGCTTACACCGCTCAGTATAGCTGCCATAGTATTCTCACGCGACTTATAGTGTGAAGAGAAAGTTTCGTAGGCACGCTGGCGTTCAGCACGGTCGGAGCTGAAGCTGAGTATGTTGGTGAGCATAGGACGGCTCAAAGTGACAGTGTCGCCGCTTGAACGGATGAACTGAGGGTATTTATTATCAGAAATTGCCACCTCGGTATAGATGGAGGATGGTGTTGACGCCGGGGAAGAAAAATATGAAACCAGTTGCTCCTGTTCGGCTGGAAGCACATGTTCCTGGAGGCGGTACATATTTTCGAGGCTGAAACGGTATGGCTTGAAGGCAGCATCAGCATTTATCCACTTCATAGCCTGGGCTTCAGGAATAGCAACAAGTTCAGGCTTTACCCATGAGAGGTCCTGTCCGGCGGTAATCATGAACATCTGGATACGCTGGAAGAGTTCATTAACTGCAGGATCGCGTGAATCGAGTGAGCGCCCCAGGTAAGCATAGCAATAAAGCTTTGTGCCCAGTTTTCCAAATTCATCGCTCAACTGCAAATGCCTGAGCAGGTTGGATGATGAAGCCCCGAGGGTACCTTTCATAGCCACCAGTTCTTTAAGGGTGGCCTGGGCGGTGGCAAGGTCAGCATTCCATGCATCCATTGTCGGATAAATGTCAGTGAGCCTCCATTTGGCACTTTCAGGGGCTGTTTCACGGGTGACGGGCTTACCGGGTTCACCGGCCATCAGGTTTCCTGCGAAGAGCACTCCGAGGACAAGGGTAAAAAGATTTCTCATAGCTGATTTTTTAGGATTTTGAAGGTATCCGCAACAAATAACATTCCATACCCCGGGCTAGCTAATAATCAATCAGTTAGTTACTAATTAAGGTAAAGTTGCTGTTCATTACCGAACAAATTATGCACGCAGGCGGACGAAACAAACCCTGCCCTTCAACAATATTCATATATATTTTATAAACAGCTGTATTTTTTTATATTTGCAGGACCACAAACACTAAACTAACACATAACTCACACATTTATGAAAAAATTTCTACTAGCCTTCATGATCATGTTTTCTCTTTACGGTTTAGCTCAGCATAACAGTTTAGCTCAACAGGAATACTATGGGGAAACGGCAATGCAACCTTATGACACTTTAACAAATTACACTTCAATCCTCTACGACATTCTGCCAACACCATCCATTTACTGGAACAACGATGTTACCATTGATTTCGGATTCAGGTTTCCTTATTTTGATACTGACTATACATATATGCACGCGAATGGGGGTGGATATATTGAATTCAGGCAGCTCGGTTACGAGATATACATCTATGCCGGGCAGTTTGAAAACCACCATACCCTGCCGATATTTTCAGACTGGCGTTACAGGATTGATACAGCAGGTACAGACATCTTCAAAATGGAATGGCGCAATGTCGGGATTCTTGTTGATATTGAAAGCCCCACTCCGACCGATCACCGGATGAACTTCCAGGTATGGCTTTATGAGAACGGCATCATTGAGTACAGGTTTGGGCTGATGGATCTTAAAAATACGCCATGGTACAGTGTCGAAACCGGATTCACCTTACCTTCAGGTATGACAATCGGCCCCTGGACAACTATAAAGAGACGAATGATTGATGATGAATATTTCTTTCTGAATAATAACGGTAACATCGAATTTCTCCACACAAATGCTGCCGGAGGTGATATATTCTACGGTGTGCCTGATTCCGGGACCGTTATGAGGTTTGTACCGGATGAAATAGTGAATGCCAGGTACAGAAACCTCACAAAGGGAACCCTGCAGGTAGGTCCGAATCCTGTCACTGATAATTTCCATATCATAACCGGCAGCGATGATTTGTTCAGACCAGGAAATGTAAAACTTGAATTATGGAACCAGTTTGGAGCCAAAGTGTTTTCAGAAAATATCAATGTTTCTGATGAAATAAGTATCGCACACCTGCCGGCCGGGATATACAGTGTATGCCTCACGGATACGAAAGGTTCGAGGTACACTGCCAAAATAATAAAACAGTGATTAAATAAGGAACAGGTGGAATCCACCTGTTCCTTAAACAAAAGGATTATCTTTGTCATCCTTTTGGAAGATAATATCTCACTGAAATGCTGCTCAAATATCCTGCACGTTTAATTCTCCGGCTTGCCGGATGGAAAGTCACCGGCCCGCTGCCTGCTGATAAGTCGGTGGTGGCTATGGCACCTCATACTTCTAACCTCGACTTCCTGCTGGGCTGGCTTGGTTATACTTCATTAGGTATAAAGTCGCATTTCCTGATAAAGAAGGAAGTATTCAAGTGGTATTCAGCAGGTATAATAAAAGCAATGGGCGGCATACCGGTCGACAGGAGCCATAGTACAAATGTGGTTATGCAGGTTACTGAAGAATTCAACAGAAGGGATAAATTTATAGTAACCATCACCCCTGAAGGTACCAGAAAGCTTAACAGGCACTGGAAAAAAGGATTCTACTTTATAGCACACAGCGCCAATGTACCAATTATGTTAGGTTTCCTTGATTACAAAAAGAAGGAGGGCGGTTTCGGGTACAGTTATATGCCTTCGGGTGACTGGGAAAAGGATTACCATATACTGGAAGAATTTTACAAGACAAAGACTGCGCGTTATCCTGAAAAATTCAACCTGTCGGAACAAAACCTTCTTAAAAAGGATTAACCCTCTTTATCTTGCCATTATAACTTTCACGCTGTGGGCTGATGAGTTGCCATTGCGGTCGAGGACTTTTACACGGCATACATAAAGTCCGTTACGGAGAAGCTTTCCGTCATCAGAACGGCCATCCCAAACAACCTCGTCAACCATATACCCTTCGGCAGTTACTTTGCCCGGGTTTATTACCCGCACAAGGGTACCGGTAGAGTTATAAACTTCGATCTGGATATTAAGTACAGCATCAAACAGGTTATGCCTGAAGCGGAACCATACCTTATCATCGGAAGGGTTAGGATAAGCAGTAACATCGTCAATATCCAGCCGGATATCGTGTTTCACCACAAAGTTGATAGTAGCCTCGGATGAGTTATTAAAGACATCCCACGCTTTTACAGTAATGAAATGAGGGCCATCATCAAGGTTAAAGTACTGGTAACGGGCCCAGCCTGAGCGGTAGCTGTCGAGGTCGGCTACATAGAAGTCGTTCATCAGTACTGAGCTGTACTGGTTACCATCGATTACGGCAGTAAGGTCATGGCCTACGCCATTACCCAGGGTATTTATGCCGCTTTCATCAAACAGCCTTACAATCAGTTTAGGGTTTTCACTGGTCAGGTCGCCGTCAACGAAAGTAGTATCGTTGATGTACAGCTTAATATCGGGGCCAACGGTATCATCTGTTACCTGCTGCTTAGAGCCGCCGATAATAATATCTTCGTAGAATCCATGGGCATCAGTATAACCATCAGTTGCATAATAACTGATTTTACCTTTTCCGAAGTTATAGTCAATATCTTTCGGGACCGGGAATGTGATACTGAACAGTCCGTTTATTACTTTGGCAGAGCCGTGGTAGATAACGCTTTCCTGCACATTGAAGTCGGTTACAAAACTGTCAATGTCCTGTCCGAGTGTCCTGACCAGTGATTTTTTATCGAATACCTTCACTGAAATCTCCCCGTTAAAGCTGTTGAAGGTTTCTCCTCCAAGATCCTGAACCTCACCGTTGATGGTTACCAGTCCGTTGGCTGAGAGGGTATCGGTTGCAGTAAGGGTGGAAGGATCGACAATTGAAGTAGTAACAACATTATACTTAGGCAGAGGCATAGGCAGCGCGGGGTCGCCGAATAGTGTCAGCTGCCTGACGTTAGGCGATACCAGATTGTCGTTCTTGGTATATTTAATAATATCACCCAGCCTTGGTATACCTCCGCCCTTTCTGAGCACTGTGTCAATAAAACTCAGGTTTAGCGACTCGTTGGTAGATGAAAATGCGAGGCGTGTGGTTGTTATCATGGCAAGTGCCCCGCCATCAGGATTATTAAAGACCAGTTCACCGGCAGAGACATGGGACGGGTCATCAAACCTCGAGAATTCGCAGGTGGCAGTAAAAAAGAGCCCTGACCTGTAGAAATTCTTCCATGCGTTGATATCAGATATTTCAAGTACTCGTTCATCTGCCCAGCCGAGTTCACCGCCATGGCCTATGTAATTGGTAATGAGCACACCTTTGTCAACAAGTGAAGAGATTTCACGGTTTACATCAGGATATCGTCCTCCTCCGGGTGTGTTGTTCTGCCTGAAGGCATCGAAATAAACTTTGTTAACATTATAAATCGGATAGTTTTGCTGGATCCTTGCGCATAACCTTTCAGCCTGGTTGAGGTGTATATTCCTGTCTTCATCGTCGGCAATGATGAGCAGGGTGTTTCGCCAGTCGCCAAACGACTTATCTTTTTTTGTAAGGTATGCTTCAATCTTATTAACCACAGCCTCAGCCTGTTCTACACTCCTTACAGGCAGCCTGCCTACTGCAACGTCAATCATTCCGCTCACCACATCGGGGGTTCCGCCTTCATTGTCATCCAGCAGTCCGAAGTAGTCGTCGGTGAGGAAAGAAGCAATCGGCCTTACCGAGTTATGGCTTTCATAGGTGGGAACCAGGTTGATGTTATTTATAATACGGTCTTTAAAATCATAAGAGGCATTACCGAAGAGAAGCAGGTATTTGGGATATCCTTCATTCCTTCCCTTGTCGTAAAGCATCTTCATAAAGTCACGGATTGCGGTAATATCCTGCACCCCGGAAGAGAATTCATTGTATATCTTATTTAAGGGGACTACAGTGGCGGTGATTTCACCCATTGCATTATGCATTGAGGCAAGACGTTCGGCCTGTTCCTGCAGTGCCGGGTGGGTAACGATGATGAGATCATAATTGCCCATTGCATGAAGGTTCTGGTTGTCCACTTTCCCTGCAACTTCAGGTTTCAGGAATGATGAGCCGTCGAACATTACGAATTCCCTGAGATAGTCAGTATTTACCCTGAACTCATAAGCTGATCCGGTATAGACGGAAGGTATGGCATGAACATACGAATGGTCAGTAACATCCCATATCTCAATGGTTGACTGAACCGATTCAACATTGAAGGTAGTGACCTTTCCTTCAGCAACGGTGAGCGGATCGCGGAATGACATCTGGCCTCCCCTGAACCGGAGGTTACTGCGGACACTGAGTGAAATATAGTCGAGCCAGCCGAGTGCTGAACTATTAGGCGAATTAAAGCGCACTTTGACTCTCATCTTGTCGCTGCTGCCTGTTGTGAAGCTTTCAAATGAAGCAAGTTCGCGGGCAAAGTCATTCTCACCACTCCATGCGGAAATGGTCGTATTGTTTACAAGTTCATCATTCACAAGGATATCAAACGACATCTGCATGGTAGCCCTGCCTGCAACGCCAAAACCAAGCACAGCCTGTGAGTTGGGGATAACATCAGGGAAACTGAAATCAGGCAGCTGAAGGTTCCGGGTATAGTTATCGAATTTATCACTGAACCATTTACGGCCGCTCTTTATGAGGTTATATACCTCTTTCTCATATACAGCAGTGGCAGTGTAACTGTTACTTGTGCCATTTGCTGGTGAAGTAACCGGATCTGCCAGAGGGATACGCTTGCCCGGTACATTGTCGAGTACAATAAAATAACCTGACACATCAGAATAGGGGTGTGTGGAATGTTCCATTCGTCCTGTCAGAGGATTCTGTTTCCATATTACAGGGCCTTCACCATAGAACAGTATGTAATCACCCTGCCTGAAAGTGCCGGGAGTAGCGGTGACCACCCTGATAGGTATCTCGGTTACATCATCATATTTTCCTGAACCTGCGCTTTCCTGAAGTATCCGCCCTCCCCTGCCAAACATGCACAGGTGATCGGGATTTATACCGTTTACGTTCATGCCCATACTTCTGAGATCATCATAGGTAATGACATGTATGCCGGTTTCTCTTACCCAAAGTTTGTACCAGTCGCCAATAACCATGCGTGAGTTTGCGCGGTACCTGTGGGCAGGTTCAGTTGTGTCAGGGGATTGCTGGCCTACAGGGCTGAGCTTATAACTGAAATACTCCAGTTTAGCAGGCTGGCCTGTTTGAGGATCTTTTCCAAACGGGTTTACGGTGACCACGGCCATCTGTTTTCCGTTTTCTGAATAAACCGATACAGTTGCCTGCGGTGTTTCGGGGAATTCAGTATTGTTAAGCGTGGCAAGCTCTTCACCAGTGAGAGGTATGTACTTCAGGCTGTCGGCAGTAAGTGTAACTGATACAGTACCGGCCGGTACATTAACCCTGCCTGACCAGGACGGTAAAATACCGGATGGGAGGTCGGGGTATTTAGCATTGACAAAGGAAGGTGCCATTACGGGATTTTCATTACCCCTGACTACTTTAACGGGTTGCTCCCACTGTGGCTTGACACTGATTTCCTGTGCGGATAACAGCGATGGCATAATAAAGAGGCTGACCAACAGTAGTTTTAAAATTTTCATCATTTACCGTATTTGAGTGATCTTGAGTTACCTGGCTATAATTAATTTAACAGATTTATCTGAGTTTTTGCCGTCAGAAGTCCTGACTCTCAGGTTTGCTATATAAAATCCGGGAGAAACAGCATGTCCGTTTCCTCCCCTGCCATCCCATTTAAATATATTGGTCCGGTATCCCTCAGTGGTGACATTCCTGCTGAGTGCCGCCACTTTATGGCCGTATAAGTTATAAACAGTCAGGTCTGCGTGTAGTTCCCTGCCTGCCTGGTTATGTCCGATGGCAAACTGTACTTCGCCTGCTGAAGGATTAGGCCAGGCCTCGAGGTCGCTGAGCATTAGCCCATCCTTCGGAGCCACTACGAAACTTGTGGTGAATTCACTTGAGTTGTTATTCACATCCCAAATCCTGAGAGTAAGCCTGTGTAGTCCCGGGGCAAGGTTAAACATCGGAAACCTTAGAGTACCGCTCTTGTATGTATTCAGGTCAGCCTGGTAATAGTTATTAAGTATCCAGGGTGATTGTGTATTGTCATCAAGGATACATACGATATCATGGCCTATGCTGTTGCCAAGGGTATTAATACCACTGGAGTCAGAAATAAAAGCCAGCAGCACAGGGTTTTCATCAGTAAAACCACCTTCAATAAAACTGGTATCATTAATAAAAAGCGTTGCTGCAGGGCCCTCATTATCATTCAGGTGTTCATCAGAAAAACCACCAACAATAATATTACTTAAGTTTCCTGACGCATCACGGACATCATCGGTAGCGTAATAACTGATCTTGCCTTTGCCGAAATTATAGGCTATATCCCTCGGCACAATAAAGCTGAAGCTGAACTCGCCATTTGTTACTTGTGCCCTTCCCTTATATATTATGTTACGCCACAGGTTGAACGACATAGGCGCTGAACCGTCGGTGCCAAAGGTTATAATGTTGCTTTGTTTATCGTATACGGTAGGGAAAACGGTTCCGTTGAAATCATCCACTTTGGTATTCCCGGATGTTGCAATATAACCGGAAATAGTCACTTCCTGCAAGGCCCTGAGTGTATCCGACTGCATTCCTGAGCTGCTGGTGACGGAAGTAGTTACAATATTTAACTGAGGGTAAGCCATTTTCATGGCGGGGTCACCCAGCAGGACAAATTTTTTGGTATTATTATCGGCACCGCTCTGGTTTTTGGCAATACGGATGATATCACCAAGCCTTGGCATTGAGCCATTCATAGGTTTGAGTGCTATATTATAGAAATTGCGTGCAAGAGTGAAATTTGGTGTTCCGTATGTAGGGCGGGCAGTTGTAAAGAGAGCAATGGCCCCGCCGTTGCGGTTAAGGAAAGCGTGTTCACCACCTGAAACACGGCCCGGGTCATCATACCTGCTGAATTCACAGGTGGCAGTCATAAATACAGGGAGCCTGTCGTAATTCGACCACTCAACGATATCCTTAACTTCCAGTATCTGCTCGTGAGTCCAGCCTGTTTCACCACCATGGCCCGTATAATTTACAATGAGAGCACCCTGGTTAACCCTTTGATTGAGTGCCAGGTTAGCGTCAGGTGAACGTTGTCCGCCGGCAGTGCTTTCCTGGTTGTATGCATCGAGGAAGATCTTATCGACATTGTAATTCCTGTAAGTGGTGTCGATCATTGTGCTGATCTCATCCGCCTGGCTCATGTGTATATTACCATCTCCATCATCGGCAACAAAGGTTATCACATTGCGCCAGTCGCCATTCACTTTTGCCGTTTCAGTCACATAATGAATAATCTTATCCACAGCTTTGGCAGCTTCTTCGGGAGAACGCACCGGCAGCCTGCCGATACCAATGTCAACAACATCGGTTGAATTACCTCCTTCATTGTCATCAACACATACAAAGTAATCATCCGTTGCAAGCGAGTTAACCGGATGAAGTGATTCAGGTGATTGCCAGGTAGGCACGAAGTTGGTGTTACTGTCAACCCTATTTTTGTAATCGTACGATGCATCACCAAACAGCAGAACATAACGGGGAAGCTGCGATGGTTCGGCCCGATGCCATAACATCTTAATGAAATCACGGATGGCACTTATATCCTGGGCTCCTGATGAGAATTCATTATAAACTGACTGCAATGAGATAACTGAGACATTGAGGTCGTCGTGATTAGCATGGAAGGTAGCCAGCCGGATAGCCTCATCCATAAAGACATCAGGAGTGATTACCAGCATTTTTGGGGTGGGCATACCGTGAAGGTTCTGGTTGGCAACGGCACCATGCAGCTCGGGCTTCATAAAACCGGCCGGCGATGCCAGGAAATATTCCCTTACAGTGTCGGCCACTGCCCTGAAAGTAAGAGATCCGTTCTGCAATGAGGCATTTACGGCCATTGGCATTATCGGATTGGTGACATCCAACACGAGAAGTCCCTGTTCAGCTTCTGAAACAACATACTCAACATTGCCGGTTGCCTGCCTGCTTCGGAACTGAAGGGGTTGCCCCTTATATTTCAACTGTGCTGTTCCATTGGCTTCAATAAAATTAAGCCATCCCATATCCATTGACAACAGCTTGTTATAGATCACCTTTGCTGCAGAAAATTCAGCGGGGGCAGGCTGGGTAAACCTGTTGGTGGAAATAAAGGCAAAGTTTGTATTGAAATCGGATGATACCGGTGATACAGGCAGCATATGGGCTTCACCATTTACCCGGAGTGTGAAGCTGCTTCCGGAAGAAGCCCTGGCAACGGCACTGAAACGAAGTTTTAACTCTGAACCGGCTACAGGTGTATAAGGCTTGAAGCTGTAGTCCCTTTCAGTAATAATATCATAAAAATCGCCATACCAGCCCCTGCCTGATTTAATAAGGTTCACCATTTCATCATTCACCACATCGCGGTAATTATATGAAGTGATTGTGGTTGATGAAGCAGTTGGCTGGATGGAAGGTTGTATCCTCAATCCGGGGGTTGCTCCGGAAGTAACAAAATAGAAAGCAAGGTCGGAATATATATTGACAACATGTTCGTAGGATGCGGCCTGTTCATTATAACGCCATGAATGGGGACCGGGTGACCAGAAGAGGAAATAGTCGCCGGGACCGAAAGTGCCATCGCCGCCATCAAACATCATGACGGCATTTTCAGGCAGGTCATCAAACCGGGGAGCACCTGCATTTTCAGGCAGCATACCGCCGTAACCGTGAACCCTTATACCGGCTGAAGGCAGTGCATTAACAGGAAACTGCATTCCCTGGAGGTCTTCAAAAGTTACCTTGTAAATTCCGGCACCGGGGGCTCCTACTTTTACCCATGAGCCCGACGATAATTGGGAAACTGTAGAATACCTGCCTGAGGGTATTACATTTTGGCTAAATGATGATAAATGTGAAAGACTGATAACAAGCAGTAAAACAGGAGAAAACACAACCCGGCAGGCAGCTTTTAGTGCGGCATTTCTGTGATTGTAATGTTTTCTCATACTATGCTGTTTATAGTCTAAATAGAGCGGGTAAGGGAAATTAAGCGCAAAAAAACAACATTATAAGGTATACGGACAAAAAAAAGATCAAAAACTAATGATGTTCCGCATTTGTTTATATCTTCGCTTCTTAATTCAATAACCGGTTGCCGCTGATTTTATTGTTAACGGAAGGATAAGATTGTTATTGCCGCATGCAGAAAAAAAAGGCTTTTTTGTACCCGGAAACTTGGTATATTGAAAATATTCGTAATATTGGCTGCCGAAAAGTTAAACAAGCTATGGTTAAAAAGCTACTCACACTTATCCTGATTCTATCAGCTGCCGGAGTATTGCGTGCTCAGGACCCGTCCTTTTCCCAATTCTACGGAAACCCGATATACCTTAATCCAGCCCTTACAGGCTCTAAGATATGTCCGAGGCTAACATTGAATTACCGAAACCAGTGGCCGGGGATACAGGGTACTTTCGTGACTTATGCAGCTTCATACGACCAGTATGTGACTGCACTCCACGGCGGCGTTGGTTTAATGGTTATGTCGGAGAATATGGCCGATGGTGCCATGACTTCCAACAGTGTGCAGGGAGTTTACAGCTACAGGCTTGAACTGGCAAAGAAACTTACCTTGAACATGGGACTTCAGGGTGCTTATATGCAGAATAAGCTTAACTGGGATAAATTTACTTTTGAAGACCAATACCTTAACAGCTCAGGCGGTGGCTTACCTCCTACCAATGAAGCCCAGCCCGACCGTTTGACAGTAAGTATGCTCGACTTTTCAGCCGGAATGCTTCTTGGTTACAATGAGCGCTCATACCTCGGAGTGGCGGTTCACCATATGAACCAGCCTAATTTTGCCTGGTATAATGCTACTGACAGCAAACTTAACATGAAGATAACCGTTCACGGAGGTGCACTTATAGGCCTTTCCGGAATGAACAGGGCAGTTGAAGTAGAAGACCTCAGTATTTCACCCAATATTATGTACCAGCAGCAGGGCGAATATCACCAGCTGAATGCCGGTATGTACTTCAACATGTATCCTTTTGTACTGGGCAGCTGGTTCAGGCACAATTTTGAGAACCCTGATGCCGTTATAGTACTGTTAGGATTCATGGCCCAGAAATATAAAATCGGCTACAGCTATGACTATACTATCTCAAAACTCACCAATGCCACTGGCGGTGCACATGAGATATCTTTTACCTATCAGTTCGACTGCCGCGAAAAAACTTTCAAGCAGAAGGCAATAAAATGTCCAAGATTTTAGTTAAACATAATTAATAAAACAATAATACCCAAAATGATCAGCTACAGCAACAATTACCTGAAATTAATCATTTTTGCTACCGCTACGGTACTGTTGGCTTCATCGTGCCGCAAAGAGACTTCCCGTACTACCGGCTGGGAATACAACAATACCAAGAACGGAGGCTTTGAAGTAAATACAAGTTGGAGCGGACAAGCCATTGGCCCGGGCCTGGTGATGATTGAAGGTGGTACCTTTACTATGGGCCGCGTGAGCGACAACCCTATGTATGAATGGGATAATATTCCACGCAGGGTTACCGTTCCGTCGTTTTATATTGATGAAACCGAAGTGTCAAACGTTGACTACAATGAATACCTGTACTGGTTGAGCAGGGTTTTCGGTACCAATTACCCCGAAGTTTACCGCAAGGCACTACCTGATACTCTTGTTTGGAGAGAGAAACTGGCTTACAACGAGCCTCTTGTAGAAACTTATTTCCGCCATCCCGCCTACAGGAATTATCCTGTTGTAGGTGTCAGCTGGCTGCAGGCTAATGAATACTGCTTATGGAGAACAGACAGGGTTAATGAAATGCTCCTCGTGAAAGAAGGTATCCTTGACCTTGATCCCGACCAGCAGGACCAGAACAACTTTAACACTGATGCATATCTTGCAGGACAGTATGAAGGACTGGTCAACAAGCCTCTGAAAGACCTGAACCCAAGTGGTACCGGTGAACGCCGTGCACGCCTCGAGGATGGTATCCTTTTACCGAAGTACAGGCTCCCGACCGAAGCTGAATGGGAATTTGCAGCTACAGGCCTTGTTGGAAATACTATGTATGAGCGCGTTGTTGAAAGACGTGTATATCCATGGAACGGTACCGTTGTGCGCAGTGATGAGAAAAAATATTACGGACAGTTCCTTGCCAACTTCAAACGTGGCAGAGGTGACTATATGGGTGTTGCAGGCAGCCTGAATGATGGTGCCGACCTTCCGGCAGAAGTTGCTTCATACTGGCCAAATGATTACGGCCTCTATAACATGGCAGGCAATGTTGCTGAATGGGTACTCGACGTTTACCGTCCGCTCTCATTTGAAGATGTTTCTGACTACGCTCCTTTCCGTGGTAATGTGTTCACAACCAAGGTAACAGATGAAGAAGGATTCCTTGCACCAAAAGACAGCCTGGGAAGAATCCAGTACCGTGAGGTAACAACTGAGGAAAGCAAAGACCGCTTCAATTACCGCAGTGCAAACCAGATCAACTATGTTGACGGTGACTACCAGTCAACCATCAATCCTGACTGGACAACTCCTCCGTCAGATACAGTAAACACCACCAATATGATGTATGAGTATGCAAAGACTTCTCTCATCAGCGATAAATCAAGGGTTTACAAAGGTGGTTCATGGAAAGATCCTGCTTACTACCTGAGTCCTGCAGTGCGTCGTTATATGAACGAAGACCAGGCTACCAACTTCATCGGTTTCCGTTGTGCAATGGGCCGGGTTGGTGGAACCAGCAAGTAATTGTTTCTTACAACAGATATAAAAAAGTGCGGGAAATTATCCCGCACTTTTTATTTTTACCCCACCTGATTTAACTATCTTTGGGTAAAATTACCCTGAGAAACAAATGCAAATCACTACTACTGCTCAACTGCTGAATATCTTCAGGAAGCACCACTGGCTTTGTACCGACTCCAGGAAAGTACTACCGGGTAGTATCTTCTTCGCCCTCAAAGGTGAGAACTTTAATGGTAATATGTTTGCTGCCGGTGCCCTTGAAACAGGTGCTTCATACGCAGTTATTGACGAAGAACAATATTATTCCGGTGAACGTACACTGTTAGTAAACGATGTTTTGTCAGCCCTGCAGGACCTGGCTTCACTTTACAGGGCGGAGTTAAAAATACCAATCATCGGCATAACCGGTACCAACGGCAAAACAACAACAAAAGAACTTATAGCCACCGCTTTGGCAGCAAGGTTCAACACCATAGCCACCCCGGGAAACCTGAATAACCATATTGGTGTTCCCCTTACCTTGCTATCCATAAGGCCTGAAACTGAAATTGCCGTAGTTGAAATGGGAGCTAACCATGTTGGCGAAATTGCCGCTTTATGCAAGATAGCAAGGCCAACCCACGGGCTGATCACCAATATAGGCAAGGCGCACCTTGAAGGTTTTGGCGGCTTTGAAGGCGTTAAGCGCGCAAAGAAGGAACTCTACGATTACCTGAATGATATGGGTGGAAGAGTGTTTGTGAACAGTAGTAATGAAATGCTGATGGGCTTTTCAGAAAGAAGCTACCGGATAACCTATGGAATGAATGCTTCGGACGAAGTAAGCGGCACTCCTTCAACCAATGCTGATGGAATGCTGGAAGTGGAACTTACCAGGCCTGAGAACAAACATATAACTACACAACTGGCAGGAGCATATAACTTTGAGAATGTGATGGCCGCCCTGTGTATTGCCAATCACTTCCGGGTAAACATTGATGATGCCGCAAATGCCATTGCAGGCTATACCCCGGGTATGAACCGCTCTCAGGTGAAAAAGACCGCCAGCAATACGCTGCTGCTCGACGCATACAATGCCAACCCATCAAGTATGAGAGTGGCTATTGAGAATTTCAGGAAGCTTAAGGCTGAAAATAAGGTTATCATACTTGGCGATATGTTTGAGCTCGGCGATGAATCACCGGAAGAACATAAGCTGGTTCTTGAATTGATAACCTCAGAAAATAATACGGCGGTTTATACAGCCGGTCCGTATTTCTTTGAAGCTGCTGAAAGTTATCCGAATATTCAGAGGTATAAGACTACCGAAGAGCTTGGTGAAGCACTTGCAAAAAGAAAACCTGAAAATGCCACTATACTTATTAAAGGATCAAGGGGAATGAAGCTTGAACAAATTACACACCTGTTTTAAGAATATCGCATGACCAAGAACTTCGATGTTATAGGCCTGATGTCAGGTACATCCCTCGACGGACTGGACATAGCCCATTGTCAGTTTACACTTAATAACAGTGCCTGGACATTCCAGTTGCTGGAAACTGAAACAGTGAGTTATACACAGGTATGGCTCGAGCTATTGAAGGAAGCGCCATTACTCGACGGTGTTTCACTTGCCCTGCTGCATACATCTTACGGCCATTGGATCGGACAGACTGTTGACCAGTTCATTAAAAAATACAATATTCATCCGCGGCTTATAGCAAGCCACGGACAAACAATTTTCCACCGTCCGGCCGACAAGATGACACTCCAGATAGGCAGCGGTGCAGCTATAGCGGCTGAGACAGGCATTACCACTGTTTGCGATTTCAGGTCGCTTAATATAGCGCTGGGTGGCCAGGGCGCCCCACTTGTACCTATAGGTGATATGCTACTCTTTAGTGAGTTTGATGCATGTGTGAACATTGGCGGATTTGCAAATATTTCACTTACCAGCAAAAAGAAAAGAATAGCCTGGGATATTTGCCCCGCCAACATAGTACTCAACCATCTTTCGGCTCAGCTTGGACTACCGTTTGATGCTTCCGGGAATATAGCAAAGAATGGAAAAACAGATAATAAACTGCTTGCCGGATTGTCTTCACTATCCTATTACAAACAGCATCCGCCTAAATCGCTGGGCAAGGAGTGGGTTGAACAATATATTTTTCCCTTGCTCGAAGGCAGCAGTTTGCCGGTAGAGGATCTGATTTCAACATTTACTGCCCATGTTGCGCATGAAATTGCAAAGAATATTCCGTCAACCAAAGGCAGTAAGGTGATTTTTACCGGAGGAGGCACACACAATACCCATCTCATGCGACTTATCACGGAACAGTCACAAAGTGAAATAGTAATTCCTGATAACAGGGTAATCAATTTCAAGGAAGCCCTCATTTTTGCCTTTCTGGGAGTATTGAGAATAGAAAACATGGTAAATTGCCTGGCTTCAGCCACCGGCGCATCGGCAGACTGCAGTGGTGGCGTTGTGCATTATCCGCCTTCAAGGCAAAAGAAACTGAATCAACAGGAAAAATAATAGCATATGAGACAGTTAAAGGTAGTGGTGTTGGTAATGGTGGTTGTTTTAACACTTGCCGGCTGTAAGGATAAGGATGAAAAAAGAGGTGATCTTACAATTGAGTTTACCCATAATGTTGACGGAAGCCCGGTGGTAAGAGATAGCATGATGTATGAAAATGCAGCAGAAAATCCTTATGAAATTACTGAGCTGATGTACTTTATCTCGAGGGTGAAGTTGTACCATCATGACGGGCGCGTGATTGAACTATTTACCGATTCACCTTTTCATTACGTAAACCCTGATTTCCCTGAAACACTCGAATGGAAAAGTATGGATGAAGCTCCTGAAGGAACTTATGACAGCCTGACTTTTATCTTTGGGTTAAAAAAGGAAGATAACACATCTAACAGGTTTGTCAACCCGCCCGAAAGTAATATGGCATGGCCTGAAGTACTTGGCGGAGGTTATCACTATATGATGATGAATGGCTTTTACCTTGATGCTGACGGCAACCGTAAAACCAACAACTTCCACCTGGGTATTGGCCGGGATATCAATGGAAACGATACTGCTTTTATTGACAATTCATTCACTGTAAAGCCTTCAGGAGGAAGCTTTAATATTTCATGGGGCGCTGTAACCAAAGCAACCATTACCATGAACATAGAGAGCTGGTTTGAGACACCTGAGGTTTATGATTTCAACTACTGGGGCGGGGCTATAATGCAAAAGCAGGCAGCTATGTCAGCTGCCTGCAGGAATGGAAAGGATGCTTTTACTGTTGAATATCATTAATCGTTGAACCCGTCATCATCCCTTCTGCAAAAACCGGGACCTTTACCATCAAAGCAACACTTACCTCTGTGCCCGGGCCCGTAGCCTTCCATCATGCCTTGGCCTCTAAAGCCTCTTCTATGCAGCGGTTTACTGTCGAACCATGCTTTCTGTTCTTCATCTAGTCCTGAGCGGACAGCCTGCCTGTGTGATTCCCTTTCTTTCATCAGATCAGCCTGTAATCCGGCAATTTCATCTATGGTCTTATTAATCTTCTGGGTATCCGGATTATCAGCCAGTCGTAAAGTCTCCAGATACGCTCTCTTTTCTTTAAGGGTTGCATGTATTAACCTCACTTTTTTCTGATGTTCGAGCTGTAGTTTTTCAATGTTATCCCGCTGAACATCCGTTAAACCGGGGGTATTGCAAAAAGGGCCTGTTTCGTCGTCATGGACTATGACCTTTTTCTTAACTTCAACCTCACGGTCTTTCTGAGCCATGACAGAAGTACTCACTGTTGTATAGGCAATTAATAATAGTGCTGTCAATAAAACTGACTTTTTCATGGTATTAATATTTGAAGTTTATAATGAATTGCGATTTAATCTGTAACGTGTTGTCTTTGACCTCTGTGTCTGTATTGTCTTCCTCTGCCCTGCCCCTCCTCAGGACCTGCATTAAACATATGTATATAAAATTCCTTAAGTTTTAATGATTGTTCAGGAGTTGCTAAGTTTCTGACTTTCATGAGATGCATTGAAGTTTCACGGTTCAATTCAGCATGCACCATTCCGATTCTTTCACTGAGCATATTGCATATAGAGGTATCAGGGTGTTGTGAGGTAGCTTCTGTGACCAACTGATGTTTTAAATCCCTCAATTCCATATGTAGTGGTTCCATCTTATTTCCGAATTCCTGCCTTGATGTTTGAAACACTTTTAACTGTTCTTCACTGAAACCCACTTCATTCATCATAAAGTGCCCGGGACTCTCAACGATTCCCGTGGGAAAGCCGTCGATGCTGGCTTTTGACTGCCTCTGCATCAGAATCACTGATATAACAAATCCCATGTTAATGAGTGTCAGAATTACTATTACCGCAATGAATACTTTCTTACTGTCAAGGCTTCTCATACTACTCAGGGATTATCTTCATTATAATAATTAATAAGTTCAGCACTCAAACCACTGATATCTTCCGACTGCATGGTTATCTCCTGCCTGTAGGCTTCTTTCTCAATTGTATAGCTATCAGACAGAACCATGTTTCCAGCTATAATTCCTGCAAAAATTGCAGCTGCTGCAGCAGTCAGTGACCATCCGAGTTTAATAACCGGGCGGTTGAAGATGTAATTTCTTGTTCCGGCTGTACTTTGAGGAACTGATTGCCTGCCATCATGCTGATTCAGGATCTCATTTATCCTGTCGGAAAGATAAGGATCAGGAGCAGTCCTGAAATCAGCCTTTATCTGGCTGATCCCTTTCCCTATCACTGATTCTGCCTGATTATTTCTATCCGTTTTCACTGGTTATCAGTTTTATTGTTAGACACCTGATTAAACATTTTCTTGCGCACCCTATTCAATATTGTAATACTTCTTTAATGATTTCTGCAGATTTAGCCTGGCCCTGTGAAGCAATGACTCAACTGCAGCATGTGATAAATCCATTATCCCAGCCACTTCATTATACGATAGTTCATCAATCTTATTCAGAGTGAAAGCAATCCGCTGGTTCTCCGGTAATGCATCTATTGCTCTGTAAAGCATCTTCCTTTCTTCATCGCGCTCGGCCGGTTGGACTGACTCTGATGGCTCAATGTAATCTTTGTTACTGAATGACAAGAAATCATCAACCTGTTTCCACCATTTAAATTTCTTATTCTTCCTGATAAAATTAAGCGACCTGTTAACTGCAATACGGTATATCCATGTTCCAAGCTCTGAGTCGCCTCTGAACTTACTTAGGTTCTGAATTACTTCAATAAAAACTTCCTGGGTAACATCCTCAGCATCATGAACGCTGTGCAGAAGAGAAAAACAGATATTATAAACCTTCACCTGAAAGTTATCTACCAATTGCTTAGTTGCCAACCGGTTTCCTGCTTCTATCTCTGTAATCAGAAGGGGTGACTCCATTTAATATCCGTTCCTGTGGTGAAATTAATTTAATAATATGACACTTAAAAGTTATTTTTCTTGCGCCTGAAACTGATTAACTTTTTCCCTAGTGTCATTAAAAAAAATAATCCAGTACTGCATTCAGGAATGATTTATGTTATTTTTGTACTGCCGAAAATTATAATGGTGCAGGGAATCAAGAAGATACTTCAGAAAATTACACTTGTAGTGCTGTTTGCCGCAGCACTCAATCTTTCATTCCATGTTTCAATGCCAGAAGACTATGAACACTCTTATGATACAGGTTCAGTCCTCAGTGAACAGGTTTTCCTGATTATTCCCTTTTCTGAAAAAGAGAATAATCAGGCGCTTCAGCAGGTATTTAGTTTAAGTTCCCCTCTATTTTCATTTAACTCACAATGGACTTCCCTGCAGAAAACAAAGCTGACTCTTGAACTGCTATTCAGGCAGGGCCGGCAACTCTACAGGGAATATCCTTTTGTTGTCAGTGTCAGGAATCTGAGGATTTAGAATAAAATGATTTTATTATCGCCATAAAAGGCCACTTTTAAATAAAGTCATTTATTCACTTTAAATTCCTTGACGTATGTCACAATTTACCGAAGAAACCCCAAAAGCTAAAGGTTTCAAGCCGTTTTTAGTTATTTTCGGAGGACTTATCGTACTCCTCGTGGTAATTAAACTCATCATGAGTGCACTCATGTAAATAATACCTTAAATTCTATTATATCAGAAAGAGGCTGTCTCAAAAGAGGCAGTCTCTTTTTCTTTATGAGCTACCAGTTTCATTTGTCTTTTATGCGTTTATTATACGTCTTTCATACGTATTTCATACGTGTGAACACGTATGAAATACGTATGAAAGACGTATGAAATACGTATGAAAGACCAATCGAACAGCTAGTAATCGACATTATGATACTTATAAGTACGCCTGCCTCTCCCTTTTTGACATAAGTACAATCGAGACTATCACTTAGAATAATAAAATGCCGTAAATGAAGTTATATTAACACTGCAGTGTTGATAGTTTAATCTCTGCCGCGGGCTTTACGGCACAATTATTATATACTTTTACATTGAACAAACCACATTAAGATGACACCAGGAATTCTTCTACAGATTACACAACAAACAACATCAATTGCTGATACAGCTGCGCAAGCCCTTACAACCACTCCGCAGGCAACTGAAATAAAGTTATCAATCTGGGACTTAGCACTTAAAGGTGGTCCTATTATGATACCTATTGCACTGCTTTCGGTAATTGCAGTGTATATTTTTATTGAAAGGTATATAGTTATCAGCCGTGCTTCGGGTGAAGAAAACAACTTCATGAATAATATCAGGGATTTCATTCACAACGGAAGGATTGACTCAGCTTTATCTTTGTGCAAGAATAACCCTTCTCCGATTGCACGAATGATCGAAAAAGGAATTATAAGGATTGGCAAACCGCTCAGCGATATAAATACTGCTATAGAGAATGTAGGTAAACTTGAGATTGCCAAGCTTGAAAAAACAATGGCTATGCTTGCCACTATTGCCGGTGCAGCACCGATGCTCGGATTTCTTGGCACGGTATTGGGAATGGTTGAAGCATTCTACGATATGTCGATGGCCGGTAACAATATTGATATCCAATTGTTGTCAAGTGGTATTTACCAGGCAATGGTAACAACAGTTGCAGGACTGATTGTAGGTATCCTTGGTTACATTTGTTACAACATATTGGTTGCAAGGGTTGAAAAGGTTGTTTTCATCCTTGAGGCCAGGGCAACTGAATTCATGGATCTTCTTCACGAACCGGCATAATCAGGGATAAACTTCCAACATAGTTAACATGGCAATAAAATCAAGAAATAGAATCAGTACTGAGTTCAGCATGTCGTCAATGTCCGACCTCGTGTTCCTGCTACTGATCTTCTTTATGCTCACATCTACCCTGGTAGCCCCTAATGCCATTAAACTTCTGCTTCCGTCGAGTAGCAGCAAGACAATGGCAAAACAGACTATAACTGTGTATATCGACGCCCAATACAATTATTTTATTGAAGAAAATCCGGTTGGTGTGGAGTTTCTTACTGAAAACATTGCCGGCAAACTGCAGGGACAAACTGAAGGCACAGTTGTTCTGAGGTCTGACGAATCAGTACCGGTGCAGTATGTTGTAAACCTGATTGATGCAGTGAACCAGGTTAATGATATGACCGGGTCAAAACATAAGGTAATTCTTGCAACACGGCCGGTTAAGCAATAATGGGAAGAACTATGAAGAAGGCAGAAAAGAAAGACGAGATAAAAGGCATCGCGGGAACGATCGTGTTCCATGCATTGGTAATACTTGCATTGCTATTCCTTGCCTTACGAACTCCGCTTCCCCTGCCCTCTGAAGGAGGTGTTGAAGTAAACCTCGGTAATTCGGAAGATGGGATGGGAATGATTCAGCCTGAAGAACTCGCTTCTGCGGCTCCCGTATCACCACCACCTTCAACTGCAAGTGAGACTGAAGAATATGTTACTTCTGATGAAGAAGAAGCTCCAGCCATCGAACCAAAGAAAGAACCAAAACCAAAGCCGGTAGAAAGAACTGAACCCAAGCCGGTTGTTAAAAAAGAACCTGCACCTGAGCCTGCTCCAAAAGTTAATCCTAAAGCACTGTTTCCGGGGAAAAGTACAACAGGGAAAACAGGTGCCGGCGGTAATGAAGGTATCACCGGTAAACCCGGCGACCAGGGTAATCCATTCGGCACACCTGATGCCACCGGATATGAAGGAGATGGCGGCAGCGGCGGTGGCAAAGGCGGTGGGGTTGGAAGTGGTATCTCTTATGATCTTTCAGGCAGGACGCCTAAGTCTATACCGCGTCCATCAAATACATTCCGTGACCAGGGTAAAGTAGTTGTCAGGATATGGGTGAACCGCAATGGTGATGTAATCAGGGTTGAACCTGGTATCAAGGGATCAACTACTACAAGTTCACAATTGAAAGACCTTGCTGCCCAGGCTGCCCGCAAGGCTAAATTCTCAGCCAATCCTGATGCGGCTGAAACCCAGGTTGGTACAATCAGCTACATATTCGAACTGAATTAATGCCACTAATTAATGAGCTACCAGGAAGCGCTTGACTACCTCTATAGTCAGCTACCCATGTTTCATCGTATAGGTGCACCCGCATACAAGGCAAACCTCGATAATACTTTGGCCCTTAGCGAGGTTACTGGCTACCCTTATAAAAATTTTAACTGTATCCATGTTGCAGGAACCAATGGCAAGGGATCGGTGTCGCACATGACTGCTTCCATCCTGATGCAGAGCGGTTTAAAGACCGGACTTTTCACCTCCCCACACCTTACTGATTTCAGGGAGAGAATGAAAGTGAACGGTGAAATGATTCCTGAGGAATACATTACAGCTTATGTTGAAAAGCACATGGGTGATTTCGACAGGATAAAACCTTCTTTCTTTGAAATGACCTTTGTTATGGCTATGTCGTGGTTTGCCGACATGAAGGTGGACATTGCGGTAGTTGAGGCAGGGCTTGGCGGACGCCTTGACTCTACCAATGTTATCACCCCGGTACTGTCGGTTATCACAAACATCGGCTACGACCATATGCAATTCCTGGGCAACACGTTACGTGCGATTGCCGGAGAAAAAGCAGGTATAATAAAACCTGGTGTACCTGTTGTTGTGGGCGAATATGACAATGAAACTGCCAGTGTTTTTACTTCCCGGGCGGCAGAGAATAACAGTCCACTGGTTTTTGCCAGCCAGTTAATATCTACTGAAATTATTCAAGAAACTAGTAACGGTAACCTGCTTCTGAATGTAAAAGAGAAAAATGGCAGTGAATACCAGGCTGAGTCATCACTAACCGGTGACTATCAGGTAAAGAATATAACCACAGTGCTTGCTATTGCCGACAAACTGCGGATAAAAAAAGAAGACATTCTCACCGGATTAAAGCAGGTTAAACAGAACACGAACCTCGAGGGTAGGTGGCAGATATTGAATCACAAGCCACTGACCGTGTGCGATATAGGCCACAACACCCACGGGCTTCCCTGGGTAGTGCGCCAAATCAGGAGACAGAAATATGATGTACTTCACTTTGTACTCGGAGTAGTGAACGACAAGGATATATCAGGCATGCTTGAGCTACTGCCTGATGACGCTATATATTATTTCTGCAAAGCTGATATACCAAGAGGTCTGGATGCGTCAGAGCTCTCGCATGCAGCGGGCATTCAAGGATTAAAAGGGAGTGTTTACAATTCTGTTGAAGATGCTTTTAAGGCAGCCCTGGGTGCAGCTAAAGAAAATGATATGGTTTTTATTGGCGGAAGTGCTTTTGTGGTGGCCGAAGTCCTGCCTTTCGTCAACCGCCGGTAATCAGGTGGATAACACTTACATCATCACCTTCATTTACCCTGACAGTATCATACTCATGACGCTTAATGATCTTACCGTTCACTTTTATAATAAGTAACTTCCATGTAAACTTCTTGATCTCAAGCAATTCTGCAATGGTAATATTCGACTGCAGTATTTCTTCCGGATGATTATTGAGGGTTATCTTCATTTAAATCTTCGCATTTTGAAAGTAAAATATCCAGTACTTCATTTGCCTGCATGTTTGAAACTATGCCCACACGCGAAGCAAACAATGGTGTATTTTCACTAATCTCTGTTACCTGGTCGCCGCATACCACAATATTGCCGTTACGATATACTTTCAGTGAGTCAGTCATTCCAACACCGGCCAGGCCAATACCTGCCACCAGGGTTTTTTCGGGCAGGTTATTATGCACCGTTTCAATGATCATCTGTTTCATTTCAGCCTTATCAAAAGCTTCAACGATAACATCGCATCCTCCAAACAGTTCTATCACATCTGACGAGCATAGCTTAAGGTCGAATGCCTTTACTGAAACTGAAGGATCAATCCGGTGGATATTGCTCTTGAGTGCATGCACTTTAAGCATCCCGATCTGGTCATTAAAGTAATATTGCCTTTCGAGATTCTCCCGGGTTACAATATCATAGTCAGCAATAATAACCTTTCCCACTCCTGCCCTGATAAGACTGATAGCACAGTTTGATCCCAAACCTCCACAACCGGCTATACCCACTGTACATTTTTTCAGGTAGGCTCTTACTTTTTCAAGGTATGTCATTCTGATTTCTGCAATGGCTGTCAAATGTATCCAAAAACTGCGCTAAGATACAAAAAAGTTAATGCTAATATCTGAACGATAGATTGGTAAGGAATTAGTTTTCTTTGTTACCTTTGTGAACTGATAAACAAGCGGAAACCTTATCATTTACTCATAAATAAGTCAGGAAATGGAACTCGAAGTTGAAAAAAAATCTTTGCAGCTCATAAAGGAATATAATTACGTATGGGCTCCGATTGAAAAAGGTTATAACAACCGCACCCTCTATGTTAATGTTGGCGAGAGGAAGATTGAAGAAAAACCTGTTTCGCAGCAGATGAAAGACAAATTTGTCGGCGGCAAAGGTTTTGGTTTGCGCCTTCTGTGGGATGGCACCAGGCCTGATACCCGGTGGAATGATCCTGAAAATGAAATTATTATTTCCGGAGGTCCGGTTTGCGGTATCACCCAGTATTCAGGTACCGGTAAATCGCTCCTTGTAACCATCTCACCGCAGACTGATTCGGTAATGGACTCAAACGTTGGCGGCTTCTTCGGACCGTTCCTTAAGTTTGCCGGGTTTGATGCCCTTGAACTCCAGGGTAAAAGTGATAAGGATGTTATCATTTACATCGATGGTAAAAGGCATAAGATCTGTATTTATGAGGATCCGGGCCTTGCTGCCGATTCTCACATACTCGCTGAAGAGCTCACAGAGATCTTTGCCGACGATGAAAAAGATTATAAGAACATCGGAATCGTATCAACAGGTGCAGGTGCCGAGCATTCGCTCCTTGGTATGATAAACTTCACTTTCTACGATATCAAGAGGAAGAAGATCAGGCTTAAACAAGCAGGCCGCGGCGGATTAGGTACCGTTATGCGCGACAAGAAAATAAAGGCTATCGTGGGCCATGTACCGGGTGTTACCGGAAACCTGAACAATGTGCACGACCTTAAACCTATCATGGAAAGAGGCCAGCGATACAATAAGGAAATCCGTGACCTTGACGACCTGCAGTGCCAGATGAGGAAAAAAGGAACAGCCAATATAGTAAACGTTATGAACGATTACGACCTGCTCCCTACCCACAACTTCAAGTTCGGCAGCCACATGGATGGCATCAAAATCCATAGTAATATCCTGAGAGATAAATATTTTACACTAGGCATCCCCGATGGTTGCTGGGTTGGCTGCAGTATGTCGTGCTCCAAAGGTGTTGACGACTTCGAACTAAAGACCGGGCCATATAAGGGGCAAAAGGTAATTGTTGACGGCCCGGAATATGAAACAGCTGCCGGACTGGGTTCAAACCTTGGCATTTTCGACTATGATGCCATTATTGAAGCCAACTTCTATTGCGACACTTATGGAATCTGCACGATCACATGGGGTACAGTTGTTGCCTTTATTATGGAATGCTATGAGAATGGTATCCTGAATAAAGAACGCACAGGCGGACTGGAACTTAAGTTCGGTAACAAGGATGCGGCTCTTGAGCTGCTCCACCAGCTTGCAAAGGGTGAAGGATTCGGCAGGATAGCAGGTATGGGTGTGAGGAAAATGAAGAAATACTTCGTTGAAAACTTCGGTGCCGATGCTGATTTCCTGAACGACATAGGAATGGAAAACAAAGGGCTCGAGTATTCACAGTATGTTTCAAAAGAATCACTGGCACAGCAGGGTGGTTATGCTATGACCAATAAAGGCCCGCAGCATGATGAAGCATGGCTGATCTTTATGGATATGGTTAACAACCAGTTGCCTACTTTCAATGATAAAGCTGAAGCACTCCACTATTTCCCAATGTTCAGGACATGGTTCGGACTCCAGGGATTCTGCAAACTTCCATGGAACGACGTAGTACCCGTTGGGAACAAAGAAACTGCTGAGCCACATAAGATTCCTGAGCATGTTGACAATTATGTTACTGTTTACAATGCAGTAACCGGCAATAACATCGATAAAGAAGAACTGATCAGGCAGTCAGAAAGGGTATATAATTTCCAGAGGGTGTTCAACATCAGGCGTGGATATGGTTTAAGGAAACATGATGCACAGCCTTACCGTGCTGCAGGCCCTGTTACTGAAGAGGAATACCTGTCAAGGCAGGAGCGCTATGACAAGCAACTGAAGGAATTAGTTGGCGTTGACCCGTCGAATATGACACTCAGGGAAAAGATGGCTGCTATAAGGAAATACCGTGAAGACAGGTATGAGCAGTTACTTGATGCTGTATACACCCGTCGTGGATGGACACTCAACGGAGTTCCTACGATTGAGCATCTTAAGGAAATAGGAATGGACCTGCCTGAACTGATCGAGGTAGTTGCTCCATTGCAGTAAGAAGCTTAGGGAACGAATAAATATAGTTTACTAAAATTAAGCAGGAGAAAAACCGGTGGGTTTTTCTCCTGCTTTTTATTGACTAGGATTACTTCATGAACAGCTTTCTAATGGCAGTTTTCAGGCTTCATAAACGGATACTTGAAATCGGTTGGGGGACGCAGGGTTTCTTTAATTACCCTGGGGCTGGTCCATCTTATCAGGTTCATGTAACTTCCGGCTTTGTCGTTGGTACCTGACTGCCTTGCACCTCCAAAAGGCTGCTGACCGACAACTGCACCAGTTGGCTTATCGTTGTAGTAAAGGTTACCGGCAGAATATTTAAGTGCATTGCTTGTCTGCTCCAATACATGACGATCACGGGCAAAGATAGAACCGGTGAGTCCGTAAGGTGAGGTTTCATCCACAAGTTTCACGGTTTCAAGGTAATCCTTGTCTTTATATACAAACACCGTCAGCACAGGACCAAAGATTTCTTCCTCCATAGAAATGTAATGAGGATTGGTTACCTGGATTACAGTAGGTTCAATAAAGTAACCTGTTGTTTTATCACCTTTGCCACCGAAAATAATTTCAGCATCAGTTGAGTTCTTTGCTCCCTCAATATAACCCATGATCCTGTCGAATGCACTTTCCTCAATAACGGCATTCATAAAATTACTCATATCCCTTACATCACCCATTTTCACTTGCGAAAGCATATCGCCCACCCTTTCTTTAACCTGGGGCCACAAGCTTTCAGGCAGGTAAGCCCTTGAAGATGCTGAGCACTTTTGTCCCTGGTATTCAAAAGATCCCCTTACCAGCGCAGTAGCTACTTCATCAACCGGGGCTGAGGGATGTACCAGAATGAAATCCTTGCCACCTGTTTCACCTACTATCTTGGGATATGATTTGTAAAGGTGAAGGTTCTTACCGGTTAGTTGCCAGAGGTTGTTAAAGGTTGAATTCGATCCTGTGAAATGCAATCCTGCAAAGCTCCTGTGGTTAAATGCTGCATTCCCTACCACAGAACCGGGTCCGGGAATAAAATTAATAACCCCATCAGGCAGGCCTGCTTCACGGAATACCTCCATGAGCACATAGTTGGATAAAATTGATGTGGTGGCAGGTTTCCATAATGCAGTGTTACCCATTACCACAGGCGACATATTAAGGTTTGATGCGATGGCTGTAAAATTGAACGGCGTTATAGAAAGAATGAATCCTTCGAGGGGCCTGTATTCTATCCTGTTAATGATTCCGGGATCTGAATGGGGCTGCTCGTTGTAGATATCTGAAATGTAGTGAGCATTAAAGCGCAGGAAATCAATAGTTTCACAGGCACTGTCAATTTCAGCCTGGTAAACATTCTTACTTTGCCCCAGCATAGTGGCTGCGTTGATCCGTGCACGGTATTTAGTCGACAGGAGTTCAGCAATCTTAAGGGTAACAGATAATCTTTCGACCCATGATACAGATTCCCATTCCTTATGCGCTTTTAAGGCAGCATCAATTGCCATGTTAACTTCCTTTTCCGATGCTTTATGGTACTTTGCCAGCACATGGCCATGGTTGTGCGGCATTACTACCACATCCATGTTACCGGTCCTCACTTCCTTTCCACCGATGATGAGTGGGATCTCAAGTTCAGTTGACGACATGGAGTCGAGTTCAGCATGAAGCTCTCTTCTTTCTTTTGATCCGGGTGAATAACTCTTAACCGGTTCATTACTGGGATATTCGAAATTAAAAATAGCATTATTCATGGCAAATGTCTTATTATAATTACCTGTATCAATTCTTGTCCCATAAACAGGGGCATTACCTATTTGTTCATATCTTTAAACCCGTGCAATCTCACTCATAATAATAACTGTTAAATGAGGTATTTTATAATAACAGGAACCAGTTCAGGACTTGGAGAAGCGATGGCTGAACTCGCTATGAAGTCACATTATAAGGTTTTCTGCATCTCACGAAAGATTAATCTGAAGCTAAAGGATATCGCAACTGAAATGAAGACAGGGTTCTGGTATTTTGAGCAGGACCTGACAGAAACAGCAAAGATTCCCTCTCTAATAAATCAGGTATTCAGTTTCATTGATCCTTCCGTAGTTACTGAAATAACACTCATTAATAATGCTGGAGTAGTGGAGCCGGTGGGACCGCTGGGTACTTTTAATGAAGAAGAGATTGTTAACCACGTAAACATCAATTTGACTGCTCCTTTAGTTTTATCGAACCAATTTGTCCTTGAATCCGGGAAATTTAACTGTAAGAAGAACATTGTCAATATTTCCAGTGGCGCCGCCTCAAACCCTTATTATGGCTGGTCGCTTTACTGTTCCACAAAGGCGGGGCTTGATATGGTTACACGGTCAGTGGGTATCGAGCAATCAGAAATAAATTCACCAGTAAATATCATTTCGGTTGCTCCGGGAGTTGTTGATACAGGAATGCAGGAGAAAATCAGGAATATTGATCCGGCTTTATTCCCCATGAAAGACAAATTTGTAAAGCTTCATGAGGAACAACGACTGGTAAGTCCGGAAGATGCTGCTAAAGGAATATTCCAGTTGCTTGAGTCAGGCAATATCATCAACGGCCAGATAACCGACCTCCGCAAGATCTGATTATCTTTGCTTCATATCTTTTCTATGAAAGCTAACAGCATTATACTCGCTTTACTGACTTTGATTTTGTTTAACTCGTGTGATAACTCAACAAAACAAGTAAATACTGACCGAATAAAAGGGGATCTTATTATCTTCCATGCAGGAAGCCTAAGTGTTCCGATAAAAGCGCTGGCTGATTCATTTAAGGTGATGCACCCTCAGTTGGTAATTAAACCCGAATCAGCAGGAAGTTTGACCTCTATAAGAAAGATTACTGACCTTGAACGGCCTTGTGATATCCTGGCTTCAGCAGATGCCTCCATCATCGATAAACTCATGATTCCACAGTTTGCGAAATGGAATCTCGAGTTTGCTGTTAATGAAATGGCTATTGTATACCATAAAAAATCGCGAATGGCTGACAGAATCAATAGTGATAACTGGCCTGAAATCCTGGTAAGAAATGACATTATCATTGGGCGTGCCGACCCGGACAGTGATCCTTGCGGCTACCGCACTGTACTGAGTGTTGAACTGGCAGAAAAAAGCATGAAGATCAACGGCCTGGCCGGCAAACTCCTTGCCAAGGATAACAGGTATATCAGGCCTAAGGAGGTTGACCTTCTGGCCCTGCTCGAAACCAATAATGTTGATTATATTTTCATTTATAAATCAGTGGCAAAGCAACATAACCTGCCATTCCTCGAATTGGGTGACAGTATAAATCTTGGTAATCCCGGACTCAACCAATGGTATAACACAGTATCTGTTGAAGTTGCAGGTAATAATCCCTCAGAGAGGATAAATCAGCAGGGTGAGGCAATGGTATATGGATTTACTATACCTGATAATGCGCCAAACAAGGAAGCAGCGATTGAATTTGCAAAATTCATTGTTTCCGGAAAAGGTCAGGAAATAATCAATAATTGCTATCAGATGCCATTAGTTCCAGCCAGGTTAAGCAGGGAAAGCATTAAACCAGATTGGTTCTAGCTACGGGTAAACTTTAAGGCCTTTTTATTGTTATCTGATGAAATCGCAAAAACAATGGAAAAGACGCTTAACAGGACTGCCTCTCTGGAGTTCCTTAAAACACTTGGGATAGAAGAAGTTAACGCCGGCGCATCTACCGGCACTAAGTGGTTGCATACAACAGGTGAACATATCATGAGTTATTCACCCGCTGATGGCAATCTCATTGGCTCGGTGGCACAGGCAGGCCCTGCCGACTATGAGCACATTGTACAGAAAGCAGCTAAAGCTTTTGAAATATGGAAGATGGTTCCGGCCCCCAAGAGAGGTGAAGTAGTAAGGCAGATAGGTAACAGGCTGAGGGAATACAAAGATGAACTTGGTGCCCTTGTATCTTATGAAATGGGCAAGGTTCACCAGGAAGGACTCGGTGAAGTGCAGGAGATGATTGACATTGCTGATTTTGCAGTAGGCCTTTCACGGCAGTTATATGGTTTTACAATGCACTCTGAAAGAGAACGCCACAGGATGTATGAGCAGTATCACCCGCTGGGAATCACAGGAGTTATTACCGCATTTAACTTCCCGGTTGCCGTATGGGCATGGAATGCTATGCTGGCACTGGTTTGCGGTGACGTGGTGATCTGGAAGCCTTCGTCAAAAGTTATGTTAAGTGCCATTGCTGTGCATAAGATCATCGAACAGACTTTAAGTGAAAACAATGTTCCTGAAGGTGTGCTTAACCTGATAGCCGGTGGCTCAGGATCAGTCGGAGACCTTATGCTCAATGATAAAAGAGTACCGCTTGTTTCAGTAACCGGCTCAACAAGAGTGGGCCGCCATGTTAACAAGGTTGTCGGCCAAAGGCTTGGAAAAACAATCCTTGAGCTCGGCGGTAATAATGCCATTATCATTTCACAACATGCTAATCTGCAGCTTGCCCTGATGGGAAGTTTATTCGGTGCAGTTGCAACTGCCGGTCAGCGTTGCACTACTACGAGAAGGCTTATAATCCATGAATCAATCTTCGATGAATTTACCCAGAGGCTCATCGATGCTTATAAGCAGTTAAAAATCGGCCATCCACTTGAAGAAGGAATCATCGTTGGTCCGCTGGTAGATAAGGATGCAGTTAAAGGCTTCCTTAATGCCCAGGACAAAATCAAACAGCAGGGAGGAAGGATAATTTACGGCGGACAAGTGCTGGAAGGTGAAGGCTATGAGTCGGGCTGCTATGTTGTCCCTTGTATAGCCGAAGTAGAAAACGAGTATGAAATAGTCCAGGAAGAAACCTTCGCTCCCATTGTTTACCTCATCCGGTATAAAACGATTGAGGAAGCCGTAAGGTATAACAATGATGTACCACAGGGTTTATCATCCTCCATTTTCTCCACCAACATTATGGAGACCGAATACTTCCTGTCGCACCAGGGATCAGATTGCGGTATTGCAAACGTGAATATTGCTACCAATGGTGCAGAAATAGGCGGTGCATTTGGAGGTGAAAAGGACACCGGAGGTGGCAGGGAATCAGGGTCTGATTCATGGAAAGCATACATGAGAAGGCAAACCAATACTATTAACTTTTCAACTGAATTACCGCTGGCACAAGGTATAAGTTTTAACTTATAAACATATAGCTACCGATGTGGTTAGTTATAAAGAATGAGAACTAACCATTTCGGCAGCAGAACCATCAGTGCTAACATTCTTTATTCATTCATAATCAAAGGAATCAGCATAGCCTCCGGATTCCTGATGGTTCCTTTGACACTTGGTTACCTTGGGACATCCGACTTTGGTATCTGGCTGACACTTAGTTCCGTGATTGCATGGTTCGGTTTCTTTGATATCGGACTGGGCAACGGGCTCCGCAATAAATTTACTGAAGCAATCAGCCGGAATGAGCATGCACTCGCACGCAGTTACGTGAGCACTACCTATGCCGGCCTTACCATTGCTATGGCACTTGTTTTCCTCCTGATCCTGACTTTAAGTGCATTCATTGACTGGAACAGTCTTCTCAGGGTTGAAGAAGGCAGCAACTATAACCTGAATCATCTTGCTGTGTATATAACAGCCCTCTTTGCCGTGAGAATGGTGCTAAAGCTTATCAGTGTTGTGCTTACAGCTGACCATCGGCCGGCCATAGCCGGAATATTCGACCCACTGTCAAATATCATCTCACTAGTGGTGGTTTATATCCTCACTGTATATACTACAGGATCACTAGTCAACTTTGTCCTTGTTGTAACCGCAGCCCCGGTTTTTATATTGCTTATTGCCAATCTGTCCTTCTTCAGGGGAGAGTACAAAAAGTACGCACCTTCTTTCAGCCTGATTGAGATGAAGTACTTTAAAACACTAACGGGATTAGGAGTAAAGTTCTTCATCATCCAGCTTTCGGTTCTTGTAATATTCTCCACAGATAATTTCATAATTACCCGGCTCAGCGGACCGGCTGAAGTAACAGTGTATAACGTAGCATATAAGTATTTCAGCATTGTAACCATGCTGTTCACCATCATAATGACCCCGATGTGGTCGGCGTACACCAAGGCATACACCCTCAATGATGTGAGGTGGGTTAAATCGTCCACCACAAGGCTTATAAAATTCTGGTTATTAATTGTCCTTGCACTGGCACTTATGGTATCGGTCTCCAACTGGTTCTATAATGTTTGGGTGGGAGATAAATTAAAGGTACCGATATTGCTGAGTACCCTTATGGCAGTGTTTGTAGCAATCAGCACTTGGAATAATATCTTCGTTTACTTCATTAACGGGACAGGCAAGATTACCTTTCAGCTGTATACATCACTCATTGCGGCTGCGGCAAATATACCCTTATCAATTTATCTGGCACGTGACTTACAAATGGGGCCGGCCGGTGTTATACTTGGTACTTGTTTATGTCTTTTCCCGGGGGTAATACTGGGACCGTTGCAATACAATAAAATCCTCAATAAAACTGATAAAGGAATATGGTCGAAATAGGAACTGTCAATAAACTATCACACACAATTAAAAGACTTATCAATTCAGGTGATGCCAGGTCGGTTAAAGCCAAAAAGAACATCCTTACCTCCTTCATCATTAAAGGTGTTAGTATAGTTATCGGATTTATTTTTGTACCTCTTCTGATCAATTACCTTGGAACCGCAGAATATGGTATCTGGATCACACTGAGCTCAGTGATCGGGTGGATAGGCTATTTCGACATCGGACTTGGGAATGGATTACGCAACAGGTTTGCAGAATCGCTTGCAAGGGACGAACATAAACTGGCAAAAATTTATGTCAGCACCACTTATGCGGGTCTGACACTATTGTTTGGCGCATTTTTTATTGCATTTTTAGCAATTGCCCCTGTTGTAAACTGGTCTACTGTACTCAATGCACCACAAAGCCTTTCAAAAACCCTTGAAACATTAGTCGTGCTCACTGTTGGCTTTTTTGTAATACGGTTTATTCTTAAGCTTCTTACTGTGATCATAATAGCTGACCAGCGTCCGGCGATAAGCAACCTTTTTGATCCCCTGGGCAACTTAATATCACTTGCAGGTGTACTTCTTCTGATGCACTACACCTCACCATCACTTATTAATCTAGGCATAGTTCTTGGCTTTTCCCCTGTCCTTGTTCTGATTATCGCATCAGTATATTTCTTTAAGCGGGATTATAAACCTTACAGACCATCATTGGCCCATGTAAATTTTAAGTACTTCAAAGACCTGGCAGGACTGGGCCTGCAGTTTTTTGTCATCCAGATAACAGTAGTTATTATAATGTCAACCAACAACATTATCATCACCCAGATCTCAGGTCCTGAGGAAGTTACTTTATACAATGTTGCATACCGGTATTTCGGACTTATTTCTATGGGTTTCGTCATAATTGCCAATACTTTCTGGTCGGCATTTACTGAGGCTTACATTAAGAATGATATTTCATGGATTAAAAAAACCACAAAGTCATTACTCCGGATCTGGGTTGCAATCATTGCAGCTGTTTTGGTAATGCTGGTTTTCGCTAAGCCGTTTTACAGGTTATGGGTAGGCGAAAAAGTGGATATTCCTTTTCTCCTCAGCCTGTTCTCGGGATTGTTCGTCGTATTGAACGTATGGATCACCATCTTCACTTATTTTATTAACGGCACAGGTAAAATCAGGCTACAACTTTATACCACTGTAGCTGCCGCTGTAGTTAGTATTCCACTTTCAATATTCCTTGCTACTTCTTTAAAGTTAGGAGCTTCCGGTGTCGTCCTTGGCTCCTGTCTGGCCTATCTTCCTGTTGCAATCCTTTCGCCGATACAGTATTATAAAATTGTAAATAAAAAAGACCATGGTATCTGGGGTAAATAACCAAATTTCCAAATCAACAACAACTATGTACCGCTATCCCGTCTATCAACCTTCACTTAAAGGAAATGAAAGAAAGTACGTAAATGATTGCATTGACACCAACTGGTTAACCTGGCAGGGTAAGTATGTGAGGGAATTTGAGAAATCGTTCGCTGAATACCTGGGATCGGAGTATGCCTCTTCCACCTGCAATGCCACAGTGGCATTACACCTGGCACTTCTTGCACTGGGTATCGGAGTGGACGATGAAGTAATAGTACCCACACTTACATATATTGCTTCAGTAAACTCAATAGTATATTGCGGAGCAACACCGGTTTTCTGTGATGTAAGTCCTGTTACATGGCAAGCCGACCCGGAAGATATAAGAAGAAGAATCACCAATAAGACCAAAGCCATTATGGCAGTGCATGTGTATGGCCATCCATGCGATATGGATGAACTGACTCAAATTGCAGCTGAATACAATCTAAGTATAGTTGAAGACTGTGCCGAAAGCTTTGGTTCACAATATAAAGGCAAGAAAACAGGCACTATAGGCGATGTTGGTGTTTTCAGTTTCTTCGGCAATAAAACTATTACAACCGGAGAAGGTGGAATGGTTGTAACTAACAACAAAACCCTGATTGACAGGGTGAATTTATTTAAAGGACAAGGACTTGCACAGCACAGGGAATACTGGCACGAAGTGATTGGCTTCAACTACAGGATGACAAACATTGCTGCCGCCATAGGACTTGCACAGTTGGAAAGGGCAGATGAACTGATAGCCAAAAAGCGACAAATTGCCGGCTGGTACCTTGAACAACTAAATGACCTTCCGCTTGAGTTTCACCGTGAAACCGGTGATGTAATGCATACTTACTGGATGTTTACCATTCTAACCCACAATCCTGGATTAAGGAATAAGTTACGCGAATATCTCAAAGAGAATGGGGTTGAAACCAGGCCTGTATTTCACCCTGTACATACTATGCCGATGTATAACGATGACTTCCAGCAGCTCAAGGTAGCTGAAAGTATAGGTTGGCGGGGAATTAACCTTCCAAGTTATCCTGACCTGAGCCATGATGATGTTTCTGATATATGCCAAATAATTCACTCTTTTTATAAAACAGTATAGATGGATTTTAACGTTTACACAATTGATGATCCGGAATGGGAGAATAGTTTTTACTCTTTTCCTTCTGCACTAAAAGATATTTACTATACCCCCCAATGGTACAAAACTTTGGAAGCACATGAAAAAGCTGAAGCCCTCTGTATAAGTTTCGAGACTTCGGGATATCATTTCCTTTATCCTTTTTTCAGGAAAAAAATCAATAATTACGATCCTGGCGGTGACTATTATGATATCCAGAGCGCATACGGGTATGGAGGAGTTATTGTTAACAGTCCTGTGGTACCGGTTGAAACAGGCAACCAGTTTAACAGGCTTGTAACCGAATGGCTAAAAAATACTGGGGTGATAGCTGAGTTTATCAGGGCAAATCCGCAACTTCCTTATTTTAGCAGGGAGGCAGAGTATTCTGTTGTGAGAAAAAACGTTTACATCAATACGGTAAGTACATACCGGATTCCCGAAAAGTGTGCACGCCAGAATATAGCCAAAGCATTTTCGTCGGGGTTAAAAGTATTCTATGATCCCAATCTTGATTATCTTGACGAGTTCATTGACCTGTACAATGTTACTGTGCACCGGCTTGGGATGCACCCATATTATAATTTCGGTAAAGATTACTTTTACAGGATTAAGAAATACCTGAATGAAAATGCTTCACTCATCCACATTGTAAAAGATGATAAAATTGTGGCTGCAGGCTTATATTTCAGGCATGAAGAAAAAGCAAACCTGCACCTGGCTGGATCACTGGTTGAATATCAGGTTCTTCGTGCTAATGACCTATTATATCATGCAGCAATACAACAATCTCTGAAAAACCATGTCCTTACCCTGAATGTAGGTGGTGGCACAACTAATGATCCGGATGATAACCTTCTGAGGTTTAAGAGAAAATACAGCCGCATTGTTATGGATGTACAAATTGGGAAAAATATCATCAACAAGGATATTTATGATAAAGTAACCAGGAACTGGGTACTCAGGCATCCTGAACTTGAGACTAAATACAGTAATTATTTTCTCAAATACCACCAGGAAATTTAGTGTGAAGCAACAAAATTGCTTTCGGATTCAAGTGAAGCCTGGTGCACATTATTTCCTGCAGCTGAATAGACCATGTGGGCTATCCTTTCGTTATTCTTAATATCGCTTATAAGCTTGCTGGTGAAAACCTCAGCACCTTCACCATTCAGGTGAGATGCATTGTAAAAATAAGCTTTGTTGTACGAAATCGGGTCATCGGAATAATCAAGGAAAGGGATATTGTACTTTGCTGAGAATGCCTGGAAAGTATTCATTACCTCACTCCTGTTTTTAACAAAATCCTGTCCTTCTTTATACTCAGGAGTATAAACCAAAACAATATAAATACCGTTGTCAATACATTCCTTCAGGTACCTGTCGAATAACCGCACTGTTTCACTGTCAAGCTGGGCGTTAAAGTCAGGGAACTTTTGCTTTGCTTTCACCAGGTCGTCATTCCATTGTTTATGTTGAGCCGAAAAGCCAAGGTACCGGCCGGAGTCGGCAATATTGGTGCCGGTGACTGCCTCTTTAAGTATCGAGCCGATCGTCTTGTATTGCCCGTAATATCTTACAAGTGGGATGTTAAAATCATAATTTGAATAGCCTTCATATGAGTCTATCCATTTTTCGAGATCCCTGTTATAAAGCATGTACGGCAGGAACTGCTCCATGTGAAAAAGGTCTTTCCTCTTTGCCAGGGTAAAAACATCAACAGAATGGATAATAAAGGCAGGTTTCCTGTTATGCTCCATCAGTTCCTTATGCCTGTAATACTGAAGCCAGAAATTATGTCCGTTTATTCCAAGATTATACGCATCAAGTTTCAGACTGTCTTTTATGATCTTAGGATCAAGATGCACCATTGCACGTGAGGATCCGTAGATTACTACATCTGAGTTTACTTTTCCATCATAGATATCATTCCATACACTGAATTCATCCTCTCTTGATTTTCTAAGGTGATGACTAAAAAACCAATCGGCCAGAAACATCATCACAACGAGAGGTAATAGAAAAAGTCCGGTATTTTTTAATAGTCTTTCCATGTTTAAAACTGAAAATAAATAAATGTTTGTCCCTGACCGGCGAAGATGAATATCATCAAAACGATAGAATAATATACCGCCCAGCGCACAGGCCTGCTGAAAGTTATACTTACATTTTCCAGTGCATACTGGTTTTCCCTTCCCATCCACTCAATAATCATAAACACTGTGATAAGTGTGAGTACAAGTAATGCTCGTATAGGAATTTCAGGAACAGTAAATAAACTGGATGAAAAAATACTGCCAAGGATGGTAAAAGCATCAGCAACCGACGCAGCCCTGAAAAATATCCATGCTATCAGGGTGAGCAGGAAGGTTGCCAGTATCTGGGAGAATTCTTTTACAGATGGAAATACCTTGCCTTCTGCTACGATATCCAGGTTTGTCCTGTTTTTGTTACTTAATAAAAGTGGCAGGAAATATATCGCATTTAGCGCTCCCCAGATAATAAAAGTCCAATTGGCTCCATGCCAGAACCCACTTACAAGGAAGATGATGAATGTATTCCTCACTTTCATCCAGGTACCGCCCTTACTTCCACCGAGTGGAATATAAAGGTAATCCCTGAACCATGTTGACAATGAGATATGCCATCTTCTCCAGAATTCGGCAATATCCCTCGAGAAATAAGGGAAAGCAAAATTCCGCATCAGGCTGAAACCGAACAATCGTGCTGTCCCAATAGCAATATCAGAATATCCTGAGAAGTCACCATATATCTGTATAGCAAAAAAGAATGCACCCAACAGTAAAGTACTTCCGCTATAATCGCCTGAATTATTAAAAATCTGGTTGGCAAACTGGGCACTGTTATCAGCTATCACAATCTTCTTAAAGAGGCCCCATAATACCTGCCTCAATCCGTCGACAGCAGCACTATAATCAAGCTGCCGTTTTTTAAAGAACTGTGGCAAAAGGTTTGTTGCCCGCTCGATAGGCCCGGCAACTAATTGAGGGAAAAAAGTAACAAATGTGGCAAAGGCAATGAAGTCATGGGTTGGTTCAAGCTTCCTCCTGTATATATCAATTGCGTAACTGAGTGTTTGAAAGGTATAAAAACTGATTCCCACCGGCAGGATTACATTCAGTGAGCGGGGACTAATCTCTCCGCCCATGAAAGTAAAGGCTTGTACAAAATTGTCGAGAAAAAAATTATAATACTTGAAGAAAGCCAGCAAACCAAGGTTGCTGACTATGCTTACTGATAGGAGCAGCTTTCTTTTTAGCTTATCATTCTGCTTTTCAAGCTGTATTCCAATAAAGTAATCAATGAAAGTGCTGAATATCAGCAGTGAAAGAAAACGCCAGTCCCACCATCCGTAGAAGATATAACTGGCTAAAAGTAGTATGGCATTCTGAAGTTTTAAATTATGGTTGGTTACAAACCAGTATATGAAGAAGACGATAGGTAAGAATATCGCGAAATCAATTGAGTTGAATAACATTGGTCTTACAAGTTACGATTGAGATTAAGTCATCGTCTTCTTAACACCATAAAAGTTAAAATGTTAATCATCATGTGAGAAGTTCATGCCAGTATATTATTGTTCATAAAAATCCTGATATACCTCATGATATGGCTGCTTTGTGCAGCTTCCTGTATGCTACCGTCAGGGGATATTTCAATACTTTCAGCAAGCTCAGGATACTTATGATTAATTGACCTCACAATGTTATCAATTTCTGATTTTATTTTCTGCCCTGATTCAAGGTATCTGCTTCTCTGGATGTGTTCTAGATCTGACTTTTTCATAGGGCACAAGTTTAAATAAATTGACTCCGCTAATGGTTAATACAAAAATCAGCCAGATCGGCGAAAGTAGCCTTATACGTTTGCACTATTATTTTACATAATCTGCTTACATGAAATTTCTTATTACATTCTGAACAATAAGCTGATTGCATCCTTTAATTTTTCATGAACATCGGAATTTACTTATCAGATATAAAACCCAGTGACGGGGGTATTTTCCAGTACTCGTTGTATTTACTGAGGATGCTTAACAGCTGTGATAAAATAGAGCATATAAGTGTCTTTATAAACAAGGGAACCAAGGATCTCTATTTTGATGTGCTTGATCAGCCTAAAATCCACAAAATATTCATTGATTATCCTGGTAAAATAACCGGCTTCCTCAAGCAGTTTTCTGATTTCTGGCTTAACCGTTATTACATGCGACAGTATCCCAAGCCGTTATTCCTTAAGTTTTACAAATTACTGAACCCTGACAGGTATAAACTGAACAGTTATACTATTGATTTGCTTCATGTACCCCGACCCTACTCACCGGCCTACCGGCTAAAGTATCCGGTGGTTCTGACAATGCATGATGTGCAGCATTTCCACTTCCCTGAATTCTTTACACCAATTCAGCGAATCCAGAAAGCTATTACTTACCAAGTATCAGTCCAGGAGGCTGACCATATCATTGTTTCATTCAGTCACATAAAGAAAGACCTTGTTAAGTACTTCCAGGTTGAAGAATCCAAGATATCAGTTTGTGGTGTACCTCTTACTTATGATTGGCTGTCGGGAGATGCCTCGGATATAGATGAACTTCGATCAAGATATCCTGTTCCGGATGATTTCATTTTAACCCCTGCTGCTACCTGGGAGCATAAAAACCATCTGGCTATTCTTGATGCCCTGAGTATGCTTAAGCAAGAAAACTTCAGAGTCTGCTGGGTAGCCACAGGCCATAAAACTTCATTCTACAAAAATATCTGCAGGAAAATCAAAGAGCTTGGACTGGAAGACCAGGTGTTATTTACCGGTGTAGTAAGCGATAAAGACCTTAAAGGATTATACAGCAGGGCAAGCCTGGTGGTAATTCCCACACTTTATGAGGCAGGTTCCGGGCCACTTTTTGAAGCTATGAGGTATAGCGTGCCTGTAATCTGCTCTAGTGTGACTTCTTTGCCTGAGACAATCGGAAATATGGATTTTGTTTTTGATCCCCACAATATCAGTGATATTGCATTGAAAATTAAAAAAGGACTTACAGATACAGATTATATCCTCAGAAATAAAGCAAATTCAATCATTCAGACTGAGGAACTCGTCAAGAGGGATTACAAGCAGGAATATACAGCAGCATATAGCCGGATAATCAGCGGGGGGACCGTTAAAAAACAATTACAATGTCAAAAAAACTGATTGTATATTTTATAGCCCTGTCAGCCCTCGAGCTTTTTAACTTTTCATTTATCAGTGTTGACCTGATAAAAGCTTTTCAGTTAATAGGGATTGGCATGATGGTACTAATCCTGATTGTACAGGTTGTTTATCAACGTGAGTTTAACTTTGCCAAGAGGTTCTGGTTTCCTGTGGTCCTGATCTTAACAGGTGTGCTGTTAAGCATGTTTATGGCTTTTACCGGACATGACCAATCATTTACAATTACCCTCATTGCCCAGCGGTTCATGTACTTTTACCTTTTCTACTGGGTTTTGCATGCCATCAAAATCAGTACCGATGATCTTGAGAGTATAATCTTGTGGCTGGGTGTTACTTTCTCCGTATTCTACATTATCCAGTTCATTTTATACCCGACGTTGCTTTTCGATGTAAGGATTGCGGAAGACAGGGGGACCATAAGAATATTCCTGCCCGGGTTTACGTTTCTAGTACTGGCTTACTTCCTTTGCTTAAACCGGTTATTTGAAACCTTCACCCTTGGCAAACTTCTCGCTGTATTCCTTTTTATCAGCATCCTCATTCTGATGGGAACAAGGCAGGTTATCTTTAGTGTGCTCCTGATCACCCTTATGTTTGTACTCTTCAGCAGGGTTGTTAAATCAAGGATACTAATTTTCATGCTTGTAGCAGTTTCAATCATACCTGTCGTCATAATTTTCCAGGATATCTTCATCAGTCTTATCGACCTGTCGAAAAGCCAGAGCGAATCACTGGCAGAGAATGTCAGGTTGAGAGCGGCAATATTCTTCCTTACTGAACTATTTCCTAACGACCTTGCTTATATAACCGGCAATGGTGCTGAAAGTGCCAATTCTTACTATGGTTTCCTGATTCAGATGTATAAAGATGCATATGGATTTTACCAGTCCGACATTGGATTAGTGGGGGATTATACCAAGTTTGGGACTCTTTTTGTACTGGGGGTTTTCATCATTATGTATATGACAATATTCAGGAGAACCGGGGATAGATTCTCCTACATAAAGTATAACTATATAGGCATACTGCTGACTTTATTTACGGGAGGTGGACCATTTGCTATGGCCGATTCTATAATAGCCATATGCTGCACACTCTATATCCTTGATATTGATTACCACGACAGGATGTACCTTGAGGAACACGACGAGGATGAGGAAGAAGATGAAAGTGAAATTATAGAGGAACCAAGTTTTATCAATAAATAACAGAATATCAAATGACCAACCATATATCAATCATAATACCCGTTTTTAATGGCCTCAACTACACAAAAAAATGCTTAAAAGACCTGAACGAAGGAATAAATCTGTCTCCGGAGCCTTCGCGGTTTTCCATCATCATAGTTGATGACGGATCAACAGACGGAACTGCTCAATGGGTGCAGGATAATTATCCCGGCACAATAGTACTTCAGGGTGACGGAAACCTTTGGTGGAGTGGCGGTATAAACAAAGGTACCCGTTATGCACTCGATGTACTCAATACTGATTATATCCTTTGGTGGAACAACGACATTGTAACTTCAGGTGAGTACTTTAAAAATCTTTACCGATTACTACAGCAGGATAAGATTATGATAGGAGGATCAAAGATCTATTACGCAAACAGCAACCGTGTATGGTCGATGGGGGGAATCTTTGATACAAGGTCGGGTGAAAAGTATATGACAGGAATGAATGAACCTGACAATGACAAATATTCAGTGATTCATGAGGCTGACTGGTTGCCGGGCATGGGTACTTTTATCCACAGAAGTGTATTTGAGAAAACAGGCATGGTTGATGAGGTAAATTTCCCTCAGTATCATGGCGATAGCGACTTTACATTCAGGGCTAAGCTGGCCGGCTATAATATCCTGGTTTATCCAGAGCTTAAGATATGGAACGATAAAACAAACTCGGCAATACTGCATAATAACAACTACAGTCAACTTATCAGGACACTGAATGATATCAAGTCGAATTACCACATTGCCAAGGATATACTGTTTTACAGAAGATACTCCACTTCGGCCCTGGCATACAAAACCTTAGCATTTAAATATTGTTACTACGTTGGAGGCTTTATTAAATGGAAGCTCCTTAATATGCTGGGTTTCACTAAAAAAGAAACTGTATAGAACTTATCATTACTCTTCAATTAATTGCTTGTGAAGGTTAAATGAAAGTTTTATGTATCCAACGCTTAATTACTACCTGCAATGAACGTCTCAGTATATAATGGCGGAGGCCAGTCTGATTATCTCTACGGATTAGTGTCGGGCCTTTCGACCACCCCAATAAAGAATATAGACATCCTTGATATAAACCTGGCGGAACCACTCTTTAATAAGTTTGAAAATGTAAGATTCCATGAAGTATACAGGTATCAGAAGAAAGGGTCGACATTTACCCAGAAAGCTAAAAACCTGCTACGGTTCTATTACCTGCAGGCAAAACACCTTATAACTTCGAAATGTGATATTATTCACTTCCAGTGGCTTGACAGATTCTATTTTGCTGATCGTATAGTTCTGCCATTAATGGCCCGCCTTTCAGGCCACAGGGTAGTACTAACCGTGCATAATGTGAATGCCCTTAAACGGGATAACAGGGACACCTTCTACAACCGCCTGACGCTAAAACTGCTCTATCGGATTTGCAACCATCTTATCGTTCATACTGAAAAAAGTAAAACAGAACTTATCAGTGATTTTAAGGTTGTTCCGGAAAAGATTTCAGTAATCAGGCATGGAATGAATAATAAAGTTTCCCGTATTGGCCTATCAAAAATTAAAGCAAGGGAAGCTCTTGACATACCTGAACATAAGAAAGTCGTTCTCTTCTTTGGCAACATTGATTACTACAAAGGACTTGATATCCTGCTCGACAGCCTGCCGTTTCTCAGCAACGGGCTGAAGAAAGATCTCATTCTTTTAATAGCCGGTAATTACAAGTCAGCAGAATACATCAGGAAGATCAGGGAACAGATATCAGGTAACGATACAGGCACTGAGATCATTGCCCATGTGAGATTCATAGAGGATAAAGAGATTGAGCGCTATTTTATGGCATCCGATTGTATAGTACTGCCTTACAGGGAGATATACCAATCCGGAGTTTTATTCATGGCTTATAATTTTGGCCTGCCGATAGTTGCCACAAAGGTTGGCAATTTTGAAAACGACATTATTGAGGGGAAGACCGGATTACTCATTGATGATATTACCCCTGAAGCTGTTGCCAGGAGTATTGAATTGTTCTTCACATCAGAAATATTTCATGACCAGGAAGGAACAAGGACTTATATCCAGGATTGGTCGAACCGGCAATTTTCCTGGGAGAACATTGGCGATGAAACGTTCAGGATGTATTTAAAAATAAGTTCATGAAACGTGACAAACGAATCTTCCTACGAAATGATGATGTAAGGGAATCCCTTGATAAGGAATTGATTGACCTCACAGAAATCTGTATTAAACATGAGATGCCCATAAGTCATGCAGTTGAACCTGCCAATGTAACTAAGGAAGTGGCCGATTGGCTGATTGCTGTCAAGAGGAGTCATCCTGAACTGATTGAGATAATACAGCATGGTTACGACCATAACAGGAATAATCCACATGTTAAGCAAGAGTTTGGTGGTGGTCGTGACTTTACCGACCAGATGATGGCCATTAAAAAAGGAAAGGATCTGATGGACAAATGGTTTGGAAGTTTATGGTCACCGGTTTTTACTTTCCCTTATGGTACTTATAACCAGGCGACTCTTGATGCCGTAAACACAGCTGGGTATAAAGCTATATCAGGCAAGATAACTTACAGCACCAAAAACAGGATAAAAAACGCTGCCGGAAGATTATTGGGCAAAGACTTTATCCTCAACAAGAAGATAAGTTATCACAATGGAAGGAGGAAAAAGTACTCCTTTTATGAGTTCTCGGTATCAGCAAACCTCATAAGCAAGTATACAGGATTGAATACTGCGTTGCATTATTCAAAAGCCGAGGTAATAAATCAGATTGCTGATGCAGCAAGGCATACTGATGCTATCGGAATACTATTCCACCACAGGTTTCATGGCAATATGATGCATGAAATTGACGAGTTGCTGGCATTTACAAAAGAGCGTTATAAAGGTTCAACTATTATGAGCTTTATACGTTAGAATTTAAAAACTACACAATGAAAGAGTTCATACACCAGATTCAGATTGACCATAATATTACTTCCCGAATACCCGGATACTTACTTATCGAAAAAACAGAAGAAGACATAAAAAACCAGCAAATACTAGAAGAAGGCATTAAAAGATTCTTCGGGGGATTTGGCGAGTTTGCATATATCTATGACCTTGGGCCTTTCAGCTTTGCCCTTCTTATGCCTGAAGCCCTTCCAAAGATGAGCTGTGTAAGTTTTTTCAGGAGCGGGGAAGACTTTGCATTTATTGAAGGAACATATTATGATTATGATCTTTTACGGAAGAACAAGAAAGAACCCGTATCAACCGACCTTGCCAGGCGCATAATCGACATGGCTAGAAATGAGAATTACGAAGGCTATAAAAGCTTAAACGGAAGATACTCAGGATTTGCATACATAGCAAGAACCAACAAACTTTCACTCATAACCGACAGTTACGGCTCGAACAGGGTATTCAGGTATGAGAACGATACCACTTTTGTTGTAAGTAATAACATCTTTGCACTAACTACCAATCCGGCACTTAAGGTGAGTGTTAATGAAGATTCTGTTGCACAGATAATCCATTATGAATATCCTGCCTACAGGGAAACTGAATTCAACGAAATCTCCCTTATACTTCCCTCTGATATCCTGATCCGTCAGGATAAGAAAAACCGGGTAGTTAAAAGTTTCCAGAAGATAAAAAGGACACCAGAAAAGAAGGACAGGGAATATATTGATGAGTTAAGGGACACCATAAGTGATTTCTTCAAAAGAACATCTGAATACATTAATGAGCCTTTTGGTATATACCTGTCGAAGGGTAAGGATAGCCGGTTATTCCTGCCCTTTCTTGAAAGAGGCCGGTATCCCTATATTCCTTTTGTGTTTAAGGAGGATACGGGAATTTTTGATTACGATCAGGTAAAGAAAATTACCAAACTGCTCGATAAGGATCTGCATGTAATGGAAAATCATTCCATTGATCCTAACCTTGCTTTCCTTATAGGCATGAATACAACCCCTACAACCCCATGGCTGGCACTCGCTAAAGTTGCAGCCAATTATACCGGCAATGCACTCATGGGACTCTATGGAGAAAGCAGTTCAGGCAAACTGTGTGCTTACAGGAATTTTGGCATTAACTCCAGGGAAAGTTCCATACGTGTAACTATGCTGGGCAACTCAAGGGGAATAAACAGGGAAGAAGCCATCAGGTGGGTTCCCTATTACAAGAAATATGATACCGATGCTGCTTTCAGGCAGATATATAACGAATATCCAAAAGTTGAACTGGCATTTGATTACGATACCTACCAGGATATTGACCACCGTTCATTCAGGAATGCTGTGGTAATACTTACCAGGTCGCAGCACTTTATTACACCAGTAACTCCATTCATGGATAAATACATTGCTGATGTGTACCACCGCCTCCCGCATTCTTTGCTGAAGTCGCAGATAGCACATACCATTATTGCTTCGGAAGAAAGGAAGAGTAATAAGATTAAGAGTACTGCCTTCCCTGTTTCGCTCAAAAATGAAAAATATTTGCGCGACTTGATGGTACTGACTGTAAAGTTGAACAACAGGTACAAGAATTTCCTGTTGGCAAACCAAAAGAAGAAATACAAACCTTTTGTAAATGCAGATTCTTTCGTCGCACGTTCGCAGTATTTCAAGGCAGTACTTGGTGACAAACCCGTTCACATAGGCAATCCAAGGATACTTACCCGACTGTATAACACTGACCACTATCTGTTCATGACTTTGGAAGATAATTTACAGGGATACTTTAAAACCCCTGTGATTGTGCACAATGAACTGCAGGCTATAAAGTCAGGTATTAAGAGCTCAATTATTAACTAAATTCTTTAACACATCCCTTTATGAAAAAATGGATCATTTGCACTGGTCCCGACTGGTTTCGCCCCTCGGTAACAAGCACCAGGCAAATAATATTTCATTTTTTGAGAGAAGAATATTCAGTATTGTGGGTTAATCCGGTTGCTTTTAAATCGCCGGCTGTAAACTCCGACTCAAAAAAATCAATGAAGAAAAAGATCATTAATAAATTGATGACTCACCTTCGTTTATTCAAGAAAGCTGATAAGAACCTTTATGTACTCGTGCCTTTTTACATCCCTGTATTCAGTCCGTTCTATGAGAAACTAAATGCAAAACTTATAAAATTTCAGGTGAGGGTAGCATCTATGTTCCTGGGCATCATGTGGAGAGATACGATACTATGGATTTCAGGCAACTTCACCCTTTCACCATTACTTGAGTACAATTTCAAAAAGAAAGTATACCAGGCAGCTGACCTGATATCAGATTTCAGGACAAACGACAAGTCACTGCTTTCAAGATTGCGCGAAAAGGAAATCCACCTCAGCAGAAATGTTAATTACCTGTTCGCCAGTTCGCCGAACATCAAGAAGAAACTTGAGCAATTGTCTGAATCAGAAGTTCATTTGTTAACTCATGGAGTCGACTATAAGCATTTTGTCAGTAAACATGAACTACATCCCTTCATAACCAATATCAGGAAGAAAGGATTACCTATAGCCGGTTATTTTGGCACTCTATCCGATGCCAATGATAAAGCAGTATTTAAAAAGCTCTCTGAAAACGGGTTTTCAGTAGTTATCATTGGGAAAGTGCTGGGTGATTACTCTGAGCTTGAAGGCAATCCGAATATTCATTTTGCCGGACCGGTTGATTTTAAAAGCCTTCCCTCCTACGCCCAGGGTTTTGATGTGTGTTTACTCAACTGGGTAATGGCCGATTGGATAAAGAACTCATTCCCAGTTAAGACCCTCGAATACCTTGCCATGGGTAAACCTGTTATCAGTTGCCGTATACCTGTGGTTGAAGAGTTGTTCAGTGACCTGGTGTACTTTGCCGATACTCCCGATGAGTTTCTTGCTCAAGCCAGGAAAAGCCTGCAGGAAAATGATGTCATAAAACAAAAACTCAGGGTTGAGGCTGCATCAAAGCATACCTGGGAGAAAAAATTTGATGAAATAAAAGCGGTTATAGAATGAAAGCAGGAATATGGCTCATAGATAAGATACGTGGAACTGATATCCTTGAGAAATATCGCTTCCTGGTAAACGAATCGGGCTCAGCAAATAAGGACTTCTTTGTGAAAGAATCATTAGCTGCCCTGCTGCTTGCTGTTAAAAGAAACAACCCTTATTACGGAAAACTCCTGTCGCAAACTCCTGATGAACTTATAAAAGCAGACCCGCTTAAAGTACACAGCACATTGCCGCTTATTGACAAGCAGGAGATCAATAATCACATCACAGAATTCTATAAGCCATATCCCGGCCGCAAAACACAACAAAAAAAGACAGGCGGCAGTACCGGTAGCCCGTTTTATTATTACGTTGACAAAGAGCACCTGTCGTGGTTCTGGGCATATATATACTTCTATTGGAATAGGCACTCAGGATACCAGCCGGGCGATCCGTTTATAACCATCGCGGGTAATTCACTTCGCACAAGTAAAGCTGCATTTACAGAAAGTATATACCACCGCTTGCAAAACAACTATTTTATAACCGGAGATATCATTGATAAGGATATCTCTGTCGACCACAGAAAGGTTTCAGAAGCTGTTATGCTCTACGGTTATCCCAGTTCAATTATAAATATGCTGGCAGTAAAGCCCGGATTCCCTTCCTTGGCAAAGAAAATCAAAGCCATATTTACTACTTCAGAGCAATTGTTGCCTTCAGTAAGGTCAGCGATTGAAGAGGCATTTGGTTTGCCGGTTTTCGATATGTATGGTGCTAATGACGGAGGCATACTTACGTGTGAGTGCAGTGAACATAATGGCTATCATCTGAATACCAGGAACTGTTATGCAGAAACTTTTGTGAATGAGTTCGGCATGTCGGAACTGCTACTCACCAACCTCAATTCCTATGGCTTTCCTCTTATCAGGTACAGGGTGGGTGACCTTGGTAAACTGGAAACAGAGCCATGCAACTGCGGTCTATACTCTCCAAGAATAACCGAACTTAAAGGCAGGACCCGTGATGTACTTAAGTTAAAGGACGGGAGGACCATTCATGGGTCACTCTTTAACAAAGTATTCTTCCACCATACCGAGATTGACGGATATAAGATTCTTCAAAAAGAGGATCATTCCATTACACTGTTTATTCATGTAAAAGACAAAGAAAAATACCAGAACCTGGCCATTCAGGTAAAAAACGAAATAACCTCATTATTGCAAAACGTTGATATCAAGATAGAACCCATGCTTGAGATGAACCCCACTAATGGTAAATTCAAACTGATAGAAAGCCATGCAATATAAAATTATCAGTATCGGCGATTATATGACGGGTGAGAATGTGCATCATTTCAGGAGAGGCATACCCAACAAGTTCAGAAATAACTTCAAATCACTGATTTCAGAAAAGGTCAAAGAAGTATTAACGGATGGTGATTTCCTATTTTTAAATTTTGAATCGGCACTTGCGGGTTCGGATGAATTGTCGGAACTTCCTATTGAGGAAGCTGTTTATGTTGCACCCCTCGAAACTATTGAACTGCTTAAGAGTCTTGATATTCCTATTGTAGCAAATGTGGCAAATAATCATTTTGCCCAACATGGCAAAGCTTTCACCGATTTTACGGTAGATCAGCTTCAAAAAAATGGAATTACAGTCATCGGCCAAAATAATGAACCGGTCTGCCTGGCAAGGAACGGCATAATGTTTAATATCTGGGGAGTAAGCCTTGTGCATGATAAGTCAGAACCTTCGTTGTACTTCAGGAGTTCTTATGAAAACCTGATTTCTGATCTTCTTCTAAAGGAGAAAGAAGTAAATGAGATAAGAATCCTGAGTATCCATTGGGGGGAAGAATATCACACAATGCCCTCACTGAAACAAAAAGAACTGGCTGTTGCCTTATCCAATGCCGGCTTCGACCTGATATTAGGGCACCATCCGCACACAATACAAACTGCAGAAAAAGCAGGTAAAACGTGGGTTCTCTACAGCCATGGCAATTTTATCTTCGACCAGAATTTTTCATCACTCACACAAAAAGGGTTAATATCAAGAACTTCACTTCCTGATGGAGAAACCGAACTCTTTATTACTCAACAAAAGCACTTTAAGGTTGTTGACCTAAAGCAGGTGACGGTTGACAAGCTCTACAAGTTCTGCTCTGATAATCATTCAGGCTTTAATCCCCTGAAGATGAGGGTAAAGATGAAAACTGAACTTGTCACCCATTTTTATGAGTTAAACATGCCTATAATAAAAACCTTTGCCGGAAGGCTGTTCAGTTAAATTATAAAACATTACAGAATAATGAATGAAAGGTTAAAAGTAATGGCGGTGGCATCTGAAGGCGGCCATTGGATACAGCTTTTGCGACTAAGGAAAGCCTTTCAGGATGCTGAGATTGTTTATGTTTCAACCCATAAATCCTTTAAGTCAAACGGTGGTGATGAGCGGTATTACGCTGTAACCGATGCCAACAGGTGGAACAAACTCCGTCTGCTCAAGATGGCCAACGAGGTGAGGAGGATAATCAGTAAGGAAAAACCCGATGTGATCATCTCAACAGGTGCAGCTCCGGGGATGGCAGCCATCTTATTTGGCAGGCTTAACGGCAGCAGGACTATCTGGCTCGACAGCATTGCCAATGTTGACCGCCTTTCACTGAGTGGCAGATTGATCAAACCCTTTGCCCACCTGCATTTAACACAATGGCCTCAACTGGCCAAAGGCAAGACATTGTATAAAGGAACCGTAATATCATGATATTTGTAGTAGTTGGAACACAGGAACCATTTGACCGGTTAATTGAATATATGGATGATTGGTCGTCATTATCAGGATATACTGATATTACTGCCCAGATAGCCACTGGCACCTATAAGCCGAAGAACTTCAAGTGGTTTAACTACCTGCCACCAGCAGAATTTGATGCCTTGTTCAGGGAAGCTGAACTTATTGTAGGCCACGCCGGTATGGGAACTATTATCTCTGCCCTGCAGTATTTAAAACCGGTTATTGTAATGCCCAGGCTTGCTAAATTTAAAGAACACCGGAATGACCACCAGCTTGCCACGGCAGTTAGTTTCAGTAAGCTCGGATATGTTACATCAGTTTACTCAAACATTGAGCTGTATTCTGCCCTCGGCAGCCGTAAAGAATTAAAACCAGCCCCTCCGATTAGTCAGTACGCATCGCAATCGCTTTTATCTGTTATAGAAGATTTTGTAAACAAAAAGCAAGTCTGATGTAATAACAAACCACTTCAAAGGTTGTTACTCTTACACTGATAATGACTAAAAAGGACTAATATACTTTAGTTACTACTTTACTACTATGAGACGTGAACGTGAAAAACAGGCTGGACGCATTTCTGCAGTTATCGTATCTGTCATCTCTGTTCTTGCTTTCTTCACTGCATTTGAGCTTACTTCCTTATTTGTCGACGACTATATTTACTATAATAACGAATACCTGATTATAGCTTTCATGATTATACCATTATGGTATATCGGGATAAATCAGACTAATCTCACAGCCTTCTATAATAATAAGCATTATTATACCCTGGTTATTGAAAGCGGGTTATTCGTCATTACGGGTACAGGATTCCTTGCACTTACTCAGGTGGCTTTTAATCTTAGCCATGTGAATAATCAGGTAATCCTGGTATTTGCCATTCTTGATTTCCTGCTGATCAGCACTTCATTAATTCTTTTATACCGTTATGAGAAGAAGATGCTGAACAAGGGACTAAATGTCCAGAATGTTATCCTGATAGCTGATTCCAACTGTGTTGATTTTATTGAAAAAATTATTCACCGCAAGGATTGGGGCTTAAACATTGATACGATAATTACTGACAGCGACATCATAAAAGAAATCTTCGGCAGGCGCTACCATATTGTTGAAGATGTAACCAAACTTCATGTCCTTCTGCGACAGAATATCATTGATGAAGTACTCTATTGCAGGAACAGGATAGAGCAGGATGAAATTAAGGAAATAGTGCATGCCTGCGAAGAAATAGGCGTTGTGTTTAAAATGCAATCGTCCTTTTTCAGGATGCCATCAACAAAAACACAGCTTAATTACTATGAGGAAATTCCATTCCTTACATTTACGAATACGCCTGAAAGTAAACTTTCCCATAACTGGAAGAAAGTGGTCGATATACTGGTTTCTGCCTTTATTCTTATCGTTTGGTCGCCTGTTATTGTCCTCATTGCCATTGCTATAAAGGCAACATCAAAAGGGCCGGTAATTTTCAGGCAGAAACGTGTTGGACTAAGAGGAAGGACCTTTGAAATCTATAAGTTCCGTACAATGTATAATGATGCGGAAAAGCAAAGAGCCCTGCTTGAGAACCTGAATGAAATGGATGGTCCGGTCTTCAAGATAACGAACGACCCGCGAATTACTAAAGTCGGGCGGTTCCTCAGGAAAACCGGGCTTGATGAAATACCTCAGTTCTTTAATGTACTCAACGGTGATATGTCGTTGGTTGGCCCGAGGCCTCCATTACCTAGCGAGGTTACTCAGTATGAACGCTGGCAATTACGCAGGCTTTCAATGCGCCCGGGCATAACCTGTATATGGCAGATTGCCCCTAACCGCAATAATATCTCGTTTAACGAGTGGATGAGACTTGACCTTCAATATATTGATTCATGGTCGCTGAAACTGGATTTTATACTGCTTTTTAAAACCTTCCAGACAGTAATCCGCGGAAGCGGCCGCTAATAAACACGCCTTGTTAGTCCATGCGTGTAACTCTGAACAAAAACCATCTTATCACGTTGGTTCATCAAGTGATGATATTAATCTGACTTGAATTTTACTACATGATTCCATATCCAAAATTAACTTACAATGTTCCCGAAAAGTATTACAAGGTTCACTACTCTTGTCCTTATTACTATATTGGGTTTTTCCTGTGTTCCCCAGGATAAACTGAAGTACGTACAGGATAAAACTACCAGCGTACATAAATCTGCCTATAATCATGTTAGGCCAATTAAACGAATCCAGCCACATGATAATTTATATATCAAAGTCCTCAGTATTGAAGCTGAAACTGCAAGGATATTCAGCAATGAAACAACGATGAATGGTCCCACCATGGACATTAACCTTATAAGTTACAGTGTTAATGAAAAAGGAAAGATCGACTTTCCTTTTGTCGGTGAGATCAATGTTAACAATATGACCTTGCAGGAAGCAAAGCAAACAATTGAAAAGGCATTAAGCGAATACCTGAGCAATACTTCCATTTCAATCAAATTTGTTAATTCGGATATTACTGTGCTTGGTGAAGTCAAACAACAAGGTGAATTCCCTTATTTCGAAGAGCAGATAAATATTTTCCAGGCAATAGGTTTCGCCGGGGGAATTACTGACTACGGCGATAAAAGCAGAATAACTCTTGTAAGGGACTACGGCGACCAGATTAAATACCACCTTGTAGACCTTACCGATAAAAAAATTATTGAAACCGAGTATTTCTATCTGCAACCTAATGATATTGTGATTGTTGAACCAATTCAGACAAAGTTCAGGAACTTAAGGACGTTTACCTACTCAACTTTCCTGGCTACTGCCACAACTCTCGTAACTATACTTTACTTCTTCAGATAAACACGTGAAAAGATCTTCAGAAATCATACAGCAAAAAACCGACTATAAAGAACTGTTCTACCGCCTTTACCGGCATAAGAAATGGTTTGTAATATCGTTGGTGGTTCTTATTGGTAGTGCATTCATCTTCAACAAGTTGACTATGAACACATACAAGAACCAAACTACCCTTCTCCTGCAGGAAGATGAAAACAAAAACTTCATGGCAGGTGATAATATTATGCAGGGTTTTGGATTATTTAATGGTAATCAGAATATTGAGAATGAAATCGGCATTCTGGAATCATTTACGCTCATCAATGATGCTATTTTACAACTTAACCTTGAGGCAACACAATATAAGGAAGAAAGCATGCTCTGGGATTTAATCAACCAGAAGACTGAGATCTATAAGGATAGCCCGATAAGGATAAGTATTGACAAATCAAGTCTTCAACCAATCGACCTGCCAATCTATTTCCGGATTATTGATAAAAATAAAATCAAGATTGAGGCATACGGAACTGATGTGCCTATGTATAGCTATCTTGAGGATGAGGTTATCTATATTGCTGACTCAGTAAGGATAAGCGGCATTTATAAGTTTGAAGATGAAATTAAAGGCAAAGACTTTAACTTTAAGATTCACCTGAGAGCCAAGGACCTGACTCAATGGAAAGAGGAAAAAACATTCTTCGTATTTAACAATGTCAACCTTCTCACACTAGAGTATCAGGCTAATATTGATGCGGTCAACACCTCAAAGACATCCTCACTGGTTGTGATCAGTATGAAGGGGACAGATAAGTACAAGATTACCGATTTCCTTAATACACTGTCGAACTCCTACCTCGACAGGAATCTGGAGAAAAAGAACAGGATAGCAATCAATACAGTGAAATTCATCGACAGCCAGATAAGTGAAGTATCCGATTCCTTGTCGATAGCTGAAAGTAAGTTACAGAATTTCAGGACTACCAACCAGGTAATGGATCTTAGCTTTCAGGGACAGAAATCGGTTGAAAAGATGAGTGAGCTTGAGAACCAGCGAGCTATATTGATGGTGCAGCAGAAATACTATGATTACATCAGGGATTACTTTAACCGGAATACTGATTTATCTGACCTCATTGCCCCATCTTCCATGGGAGTGCAGGACCCTCTGTTGAATCAGTTGATTCTTGACCTCATAGCACTTAACACTGAGAGAACTAACCTTATTAACAGGGGCAATACCAAAAATCTGTTCCTTAACAATATTGAGATTCAGATAGCTAACCTAAAGAAAACAATCAAGGAAAATATATCCAATAATGCGGCGACGACAGAAATTGCCATACAGGATGTAAACAACAGGGTTGCAAAGATAAATGCACAGATGTCGAAAATGCCTTCAACAGAAAGGCAGTTGTTTGGCATTGAGCGCAAGTTTAAACTTAATGATGCAATCTATACATTCCTTCTGGAGAAAAGGTCAGAAGCGCAGATTGCAAGGGCATCCAATGCCCCGGACTATGAAGTTGTTGACCCTGCGAGACATGTTACCACCTCTATTGTATATCCTAAACGCACATTGAATTATCTGATTGCAGGTGCCGGCGGACTTATGATTCCATTTGTGATCATTATGATCGTTGAGTTTCTGAATATGCGGATAAGCAGCAAGAAAGAGTTAGAAAATATAACAGACTTACCAATTATCGGCCATGTTTTCCATAACGACAGCAAGAACAAGGTGGTTATTACTGATTCATCAAACTCCCCTATTTCCGAATCGTTCAGAAGTATAAGGACCAATCTGCAGTTTTATTCACGAGGTAAGGACAAACAGGTAATCCTTCTAACATCATCATATAGCGGAGAGGGTAAATCGTTCATAGCCCAAAATCTTGCCTCTGTTTTTGCATTGTTTGGTAAAAAGACATTATTGATAGGTTTCGATATGCGCAGGCCTAAAATATATCAGGACCTTAACATGAGCAATAAAGTTGGAATGAGTTCAGCACTGATAAACAGTGCATCGGTTGAAGATATTATCCAGGGCACCCAGATTGAAAACCTTGACTACATCTCAGCTGGCCCGATTCCTCCAAACCCGCTGGAACTCATTGCCTCCGAACGCACAGACGAAGTGTTTAAGGAACTCAAGAAGCTTTATGATTTCATAATCATCGATTCTCCCCCTGTAGGAGTAGTGTCAGATGCCTATATGCTGACCAAATTTGCTGATGTAACATTATTTGTTGTACGCCAGGGTTATACCCATAAAGATGCTTTCCTGAACAATATCCAGCATCTTAAACAGAAAAAAATAACCAATGTTAGCATCATACTTAATGATGTTAAAGCAAGAGGAATGGCTTATGACTATGGCTATGAGTATACCTATTACTCTGAAAACGGCAAATCACGATTATTCGGAAGGAAAAAGCCTTCCACCTACTCGCCCAATTGAAGGCCAAAGGCTAAAGGCTGAAGGCTAAAGGACCTTCGGGTTGGCTTCCGGGGTTACCTTTCGCTTACCACTTATGTAATCCAAACATAACCCGGAGATAACCCGAAGTTAAGCCAGGTCTTTCTCAATAAATCGTAGAAACTTTCCCCGTTTCGAGGCACTTGTTAGTGATTTTAACCAACTTTTAATTTATAACCTTTCTTAATAGCATCTCATTTGGAAGATTATTAGAGCGTCGTAACGCCTTTATTCTCAGGAAGAAGCGCTTTAGATATTAAATTCCGGAGAATTAGTTTTTCCATCCTTCCGTCAGGTGGCATCATTTTTCATTCAGGGGTTGCATAACCATTTGCAAACCTAAACCAATTATCATGAATGAAGAATGCGCTAACAACCAAACCACAAGAAAGCTCTATCAACTACTTCTAGCAACCCTGGTCTTTGTTTTAACAGGCTTTAATGCATTCAGTGCAACCATCTATATTGATCCTACCTATACCGGTTCCACACAGAATGGTAGTATGTCGAACCCCTATAACTCATGGGGTAAAGTTTCATTTGTAAGCGGCAACACGTATCTTCAGAAGAACGGCACTACCTTTACAACTTCCACATCAATTTCAATAAGCAGTAAGTCAAGCATTACTATTGGCTCATACGGATCAGGATCCATGGCAAAGATTGTGGCTTCCGGATCAGGCAACCATATTATTAACGTGTCCTCCTCATCGGGTATTGTTATCAGAGACCTCGAAATCACTTCGTCAAACGGTTCATGGATATCCGGCATTATTCTGCAGGGTTCAAACACTTCAGGCAATGAAGTAAACAACTGCCTGATTCATAATACAGAATGGGGTATAAGAATCCTTACAACAGCTTCAGGTAATAAAATCCTTAACTCAACGATCCATGATATAGGTGATGATGGTATCTATGTAAAAGATGCCGCCTCTATTGAAATAGGATTCTGTAATATCTATGATATTAATAAAAAATATCTCATCAATCCTGACCAGAGTTATTCTGCCGGTGATGGAATCCAGATTGCATCTACCAATAACATGAACTTCAATATTCATGACAACATAATTGACCATTCATCAATGGGTAACAAGTTCTGTATCATTGCATGGGGTAATAATTATTCAGGAGTTATTGAAAATAATGTTCTCATAGGTAACGTTCCACAAGTCACCAGTGCAATTTATCTGTCGCCAACCACAAAAACTGTAATTGTAAGGTACAACACTATCAAAAACAGTAATTACGGAATCTATTCGTATGCCAATGTTCTTGATGCTTACTACAACAGGTTCTCGGAGAATAAAGTAGCTATTAACGTATTACCCGGGTACAGTCTAAATGCCAGGAACAATGTATTCTACCTCAATACAACCAACAGTGTAGCCGGCACCTCCAATTCAAACATTACCCTGAAGAATAATATCTTTTACATTAATTCTGGACAAAAAGCATTCAGTTCAAGCGGTAGTATCTCATCAAACAACAACCTCTTTAACCAGGAATCATCAGGCTTTATCAACGGACATTCAACTTTGAGTGCATGGAAGAATGCATCCGGCAATGATGCTGCATCTGTTGTAGGTAATCCTCAGTTTGTTTCTCCCTCTTCAGGTGACTTCCATATACAGTCAACTTCCGTAGCTATCAATAAAGGGGCTAATGTTAACCTCAGCCGTGATTTCTTCGGCAGTTCGGTCCCCCAGTCGGGCACCCCTGATATGGGACTTCATGAAGTTACCGGTGGCCAAAGCAGCGGAAACCTTGCACCGGTCATTTTAAACCAGGCATTCTCAATCGTACAAACAGCTCCGGTTGGTACAGTGGTGGGAACAGTGTCTGCATCTGACCCGAATGCAGGACAAACACTCACTTATTCTATCGTTGCAGGTAATTCAAATTCGACATTTTCAATCAATTCTTCCAGCGGCACCATCACTGTTGCCAAAGCATTACCACTGCAAAACTTCAACCTTACAGTTAAAGTAACCGACAATGGAAGTCCGGTAATGTCATCTCAGGCAACTGTTACAATTAATGTTTCAACCTCTTCAGGAAACCAGTCGCCGGTAATAGCTAACCAGTCGTTCACAGCTGCACAATCTCTTTCCATAGGCTCATTTGTAGGTAAAGTTGTAGCCTCTGATCCTGATCCCGGGCAGTCAATTACTTATGCTATTATAGCAGGCAACACCAATTCGACCTTTGCAATAAACTCGTCCACAGGAAATATTACCGTTGCCAAAGCACTGCCACTGCAACTGTTTAACCTTACAGTTAAAGTTACTGACAACGGCAGTCCGGTTAAATCAGCACAGGCAACAGTCAGCATCCAGGTAACTGCCTCATCGGGTAATCAGCCTCCCTACCTGGCAGCTCAAAGCTTCTCAGTAGTTAAATTTTCGCCGGCAGGTACCTTTGTTGGCAAACTAACAGGCACTGATCCCAACCAGGGTCAAACACTAAAGTATACTATTGTATCAGGTAACACCAATAATGCTTTTACTTTAAATGCTTACAACGGTGCCTTGAACGTCAAGACCAGCTCTGCACTCAATCCTGCAGTTACCCCTAAGTTCTACCTTAAAGTAAAAGTAACTGATAATGGCCAGCCGAATATGTCGTTCACTCAAACAATTATTGTGAATGTAGTGAACAGCAAAAACGGTGATGAACTTGCCGGTGAGGATGATACCAATATGGATGAGCCAAAAGAAATGCTGGTGTATCCCAACCCGTCAATCGACGGAAGGTTCTCCGTTGCCTTTGGAAAGAAGTATGAGAATGTAAAGCTGGAAGTATTTGACCTCTCGGGAAGGGTTGTTCAAACAATGACAGTCAGCGAAGCTTCCAAAGGAACCATGGATCTCAGCACTAATCCTTCAGGCGCCTATCTTATCAGGCTTGATACCGGAAGTGAAGTAAAAACCCTTAAAGCAATAAAGTACTGATTATAGTCGGTAGTAAACCGGGATTAAATAAAGTGATCCCGGTTTGCTGACCGGCAAAATAAAAATCGATGTAAAGACGACCACTGAAATTTTGACAACCAATATAAATTTCCTAACTTAACCGGGCCAATTATGAAGCAAAGATTTTTACCAATTCAGAGGATTTATTATTTTACGTCTATATTTATAACGCTGATATTCATTGCGTTAAGCAATACTACTTCAGCTCAGGCTACAATTTATATAGATCCGTCGTACACCGGCAGCCAACAAACCGGTACTATTCAGTACCCTTTTAAATCGTGGACATCAGTTTCATGGACCAACGGGAATACTTATCTACAGAAAGCCGGAACATCTTACACCACTTCCACCGGACTGGTTATAGATGGTAAAAGCGGAATTACACTGGGCGCCTATGGCACAGGTAACAAGCCAAAGATAATCAGCAATGGCGCAAATACTGTTAAAGTAATTGATATTACCGGGTGCTCAAATATGACAGTTACCGGACTTGAAGTATCATCCACTTCAGGACAGGCCACTGCAGCAGTAATTATTGACGGTACAGGCTCAGCCAATAACCTGGTACAAAACTGTGATTTGCATGATACACAGTGGGGAGTAAGAATTCTAACCACATCACCGGGTAATAAGATCCTTAACTGTCATGTATATAATACCCAGGATGATGGTATCTATATAAAGGATACACCCAATATTGAAATAGGGTATTGTAATATTCACGATGTTAACCTCAAGTACTTTGTGAATCCCGATCAATCATATTCTGCAGGTGATAATATCCAGATAGCATCAACTAATAACCATAATTTCTATGTTCACCATAATACGCTCGACCACAGTTCAACCGGCAATAAGTTCTGTTTTATAGCCTGGGGCAACAATTACACCGGCATCCTCGAACATAACACAATGATCGGTAATTCAGCTCAGACTACAAGCTGCATTTATCTTTCCCCTACTACAGGTAATGTTACAGTTAGGTATAACTCCGTGTCAAATGGCAATTATGGTATCTACGCTTATGTGGCCAGTTTCAATGTCTATTATAATAAATTCGTCAGCAATAAAACTGCCATCAGCGTGCTTAATAATTACCATCTCCTGGCAGAAAATAACGTATTTTACAACAACATAAATACTGCAATCTCAAGCCTTTCAGGGTCAACTGTTATATCTAAGAATAATATCTTCCACCTGGCAGGCAGCCAAAAGGCCTACCAGACAAACGGCACCCTGGTTTCTGATTATAATACATTCAATACTCAGTATGCAGGGTTTATAAACGGTTATGGATCACTGTCAGCATGGCGCTCAGCTTCAGGACAGGATGTTCATTCTATGGTGGCCAACCCAATGTTTGTTAATCCGGCAGCAGGTGACTATACACTGCAGCCCAACTCGCCTTGTATAAATGCAGGTACACTCTGCGGATACAACCAGGATTTCTTTGGCAACTCAGTACCGGCAGGTAACTCCTCGGATATTGGATTCTTTGAATTGACCGGTCCGGTAAATAACCTGCCTGTCATCTCCAACCAGACATTCAGTGTTCCTGAGAACAGTCCTGTATCAACTATTGTTGGCCAGGTAGTAGCAAGTGATCCTGATCCCGGGCAAGTGATCACATTCTCGATCACCGGGGGAAATACCTCTAATGCTTTTAATATCCATCCGAACACCGGATTCCTCATGGTAAGTAATGCTGCTGCCCTGAATTTCGAGGTTATTCCACAATTCAATCTGCAGGTAACAGTAACAGATAACATGAATGGTGCTGCAACTGCAACAGTCACTGTCAACCTGCTGAATGTAAATGAAAAACCATCATCAGGCGACCAGGGATTCATGATCAACGAAAACCAGCCGTCAGGAACAGTCATAGGCACTATTACAGCAACAGACCCTGACCAGTCACAGGTGTTATCATTCTCCGTATTACAGGGCAACAGTTCAGGAGCATTCATCCTTGAAGCTGCAACCGGTATATTGAAAGTAGGCAACAGCCAGTTATTCAATTTTGAAAATAATCCTGTATTTAACCTTACGGTGAAAGTGCAGGATAATGGTAACCCGATGCTCAGCGATACATGCGAGGTAACCGTGGATGTAACCGACATCAATGAAGCTCCCCTGGTAAATAACCAAAGTTTTACTATAAATTCAAACCCGACCAACGGAACCATTGTAGGTCAGATAGTTGCCTCTGATCCTGATGCCGGACAGTCACTCTCTTTCTCTATCAGCAGTGGTAACCCCAATAATATTTTTGCCATCAACAATCAAAATGGAATAATATCAATATATAACTCTGCCTACCTGCCTTCTTCAGGTGGTGTTTTTAACCTTGGAGTAGTAGTGACTGACAACGGAAATCCTTCATTATCTTCAACTTGCACAGCTACAGTTAATGTTATGCAGTCGAATCTACCGCCTGTTATACAGAACCAAAATTTCAATTTGGCTGAAAATTCTGCCATAAATACGGTAGTTGGCCAAATTCTGGCTAGTGATCCAAACAGCGGACAATCACTTACTTATGAGATAATGGCAGGTAACACCTCAAATGCTTTTTCTTTGTCACCTTCAGGTTTACTTACTGTAGCCAACCAAGCAATCATTAATTATGAAAGTAATCCGGTGTTTAACCTGACAGTAAGCGTGAATGACAACGGTAACCCGTCACTTTCTGCCCAGGCGGTAATTACAGTTGCTCTTTCGGATGTAAATGAATCTCCGTATGTTGTTCCCGGACAAGCATTTTCAGTATTATCAACTGCTCCGAATGGTTCATCCGTAGGCACAGTTGTCGCTGTTGAACCTGATATCAATCAGTCATTGACATTTGCGATAATCAGTGGCAATCCTAACGGAGCCTTTGCAATAAATCCCTCCACAGGTTTAATCACAGTTGCGAATGGAAATGAACTGAGGAAGTTATTCAACAAGCTGATAAAACTGACAGTATCAGTGACCGACAACGGAGTACCGGTGCTATCTTCAAGTGACATCGTTAATATCAGGATAGTAAAGAGAAAAGAAATACTGGTTGAAGCTGACGCCATATCTGCACCAAGAGAGGTGAAAGTTTATCCTAATCCTTCGTACGATGGTATTTTTACACTGGATTCAGGCGAAGGAAATGCTGCATCCTACCGGGTAATGATTACAGACCTTAATGGTAAAACTGTGGTAAACTTTACTTCAGAAACTGCAGAGTCGAATATACTTGACTTATCATCACTGCCTAAAGGAATATACATAATGAACCTTGCAGAAAAGGAAATCAATATTACAAAGAAGCTGATTATTCAGTAGTGGTTAATAGTTAGGTGGTTAAAGGGCCGGTGAGAACCGGCCCTTTATAATTTATCCTTTCAGGTAATGCCTGTAAAGCGAACTGATTCCATCATGCAGGGCAACCTTAGGCTCCCAGCCATAACCTGTGAGTTTTGATACATCGAGCAGCTTCCTCAGCGTACCATCGGGTTTAGTTACATCGAATACAACCTTTCCTTCAAAACCAACGATTTCTTTAATCATAAAGGCCAGGTCACTGATGCTTATATCCTTACCCCAACCAATGTTGAGATGTGTATTCCTGACTTCCCTGCCTGTACTGCCTTTGGTAAGATCTTTAAAATCAATATTCTCCATGATATATACACAGGCATCAGCCATGTCTTCACTCCAGAGGAATTCGCGTAAGGGTGTACCTGAACCCCAAATCCTTAGTGTAACCTCAGGTTTTTCACCATCCGAAACTATAATACCATACTTTTCAAGGTACACAACTACATCTTTGTCGCTCTTAAGTATGTCCTGGTTCCCGCTGAGCTCAAGTCCAAGGTCTTCCCTGATTGCATCAAAATTACCTGATGCAAGAAGCTTGCTTAAGTGGAATTTCCTTATCAGGGCAGGCAGCACATGTGAATTCTCAAGATGGAAATTATCATTGGGCCCGTAAAGGTTTGTGGGCATTACTGATATATAGTTAGTGCCATACTGCAGATTATACGACTCGCACATCTTCATCCCGGCTATTTTGGCAATAGCATAGGGTTCATTGGTATATTCAAGTATGTCGGTCAGCAAATATTCTTCCTTAATCGGCTGCTTTGCCGACTTTGGGTAAACACAACTGCTTCCAAGGAAAAGAAGTTTGGTAACACCGCTCAGGTATGACTGATGTATTACGTTATTCTGGATCTGCAGGTTTTCATAAATAAACTGAGCCCTGTAGATGTTATTAGCCATAATACCACCAACCTTTGCAGCTGCCAGAAAAACATATTCCGGTTTTTCACTTTCAAAGAATGCCGCTACAGCCTGTGTATCTTTAAGATCCAGCTCCTTCGACGACCTTGTAATTATATTTGTATATCCCTTTTCTTGAAGGTTTTTAAGGATTGCACTGCCCACCAGGCCTTTATGACCGGCTACATAGATCCTGTTGGATTTTTCCATTGAATCGATTATTCGAAATAATTAAATATTGTATGACCACCTTCAATGAGGTACTTATCTTTCTTCATTAATTTAAGGTCACTTTCCATCATATCATTAATCAGGGCATCAAGGTCGTATTCAGGCTGCCAGTTTAACTTTGTCTTTGCCTTGGTAGGATCACCTATCAGCAGTTCAACCTCAGTTGGCCTGAAGTAAGCCGGGTCAACAGAGAGTACCTCTTTGCCGATTTCAAGGTTAAAGTCAGGATTATTGCACCTGGCCACATAAGCTTTCTCATTTACACCCTCTCCTTCAAACTTAAGTTCTATACCAACATACATAAAAGCCTTTCTCACAAAATCCCTTACTTCCGTGGTTACTCCGGTGGCAATCACATAATCATCAGGAGCATCCTGCTGGAGTATAAGGTACATAGCTTTCACATAATCCTTTGCGTGGCCCCAGTCGCGCTTGGCACTGAGGTTTCCGAGGTAGAGTTTATCCTGCATGCCAAGGGCAATCCTGGCCACCGCCATAGTAATCTTGCGTGTTACAAAAGTTTCACCCCTTATTGGTGATTCATGGTTGAAGAGAATACCATTTGAAGCATATATTCCATAAGCTTCCCTGTAATTCACGGTGATCCAGTAAGCATAAAGCTTTGCAACCGCATAAGGACTGCGTGGATAAAAAGGTGTTTTTTCACTCTGCGGTACTTCCTGCACCAGTCCGTACAACTCACTGGTTGATGCCTGGTAAAGCCTGGTCTTCTTGGTCATTCCAAGTAACCTTACTGCTTCCAGTAAACGCAGTGTGCCAATACCATCGGCATTAGCAGTGTATTCAGGCGAATCAAAGCTTACTTTTACATGCGACATAGCCGCAAGATTGTATATTTCATCGGGCTGCACTTCCTGGATAATCCTGATAAGGTTGGAGGAATCAGTCATATCGCCATAATGCAAAACGAAATTCCTGTTTTCAATATGGGGATCCTGGTAAAGGTGGTCAATCCTGTTGGTGTTAAATAAGGAGCTTCTTCTTTTAAGCCCGTGAACTATATAACCTTTCTTCAGTAAAAATTCAGCAAGATAAGCACCGTCCTGGCCTGTAATCCCCGTAATTAATGCAATTTTATTTGTCATAACTGACTTATTTATTAGCTGTTACCGCGTTGTTTGTTAAATGGTATTTACTCAACAAACTTACGCAATTATGGTTCTCTAACAAAGATATAACAGGGGCGATTGAAGTAATTGTAGCAGCGTAAGCAATTCACGATTAACTTTGCCTTTCGGAGAATGAATAAAAAGGGATGAAATATTACAGGGCTTTCCATTATCTTACTTATTTGCTTGGTGCACTGATCCTGCTCTTTATCATTGCCCCGCTGCTTGGCATGTTTCTGAGCACAGGGCCTTCGCAGGTGTTTGATGCTGCAAGGGATAAAGATGTATCGGGCAGTATATTACTTTCCATAGTTACGAGCTTTGCAGCAACCTTTATCTTTGCCATGCTGTCACTTCCCTTTGCCTGGTTACTTGCCAGGAAGCGCTTCTTCCTGAAGAAACTCATACTCGGTATCATTGACCTTCCTATAGTTATCCCCCACACTGCCGCAGGTATTGCACTTCTGGGCCTTGTATCAAGGAACTCAGAATTGGGTAGGGTTGCTTCATCACTGGGAATAAACTTTGTGGGAAATCCTGCAGGTATCATAATTGCCATGGCCTTCGTGAGCCTTCCCTTTTTCATTAACTCTGCACGTGAGGGATTTGCCAATGTGCCTGTACGACTTGAGAAAGCAGCCCTTAACCTTGGTGCCAGTCCTTTCCGTGTATTCTATACAATCTCTGTTCCATTGGCTTTCAGGCATATAGTGACCGGTGCAGTGATGATGTTTGCAAGGGGAATCAGTGAATTCGGTGCAGTGGTAATTATTGCATACTACCCCATGACTGCCTCCGTTATGATCTTTGAAAGACTCAACTCTTTTGGATTAGAATACGCCCGTCCTGCCGCCGTAATATTAATACTTGTCACCATAAGCCTTTTCCTTGTGTTGCGACTGTTAAACAAAGACACTGATAATGCTCGTTATTGACAAACTGAACAAGAAATTTGAAAGGTTTTCCATTAACAACCTTTCACTTCAGGTAGCCGGTTCGGAGTATCATATCCTGCTGGGTGAAAGTGGCTCCGGTAAGTCAGTACTGCTGGAGTTAATAGCAGGGATAGTTTCACCTGATTCAGGAAGTATTACATTATCAGGACAAGATATCACACATTTGCCTACGGGTAAACGGAAGACAGGGCTGGTATTCCAGCAACCTGCCATCTTTCCGCATTACACTGTTGCCGACAACATTGCCTATCCGTTACAGCATCTCCCGAAATCACAAAGAACAGTCAAGGTAAATGAACTGGCAGAGATGATGGGGATTACCCGATTATTAAATCAGAAGACCACAGTATTATCAGGCGGTGAACTGCAGCGAATTGCACTGGCACGCATCTTTGCATCTGACCCTCAACTGCTTTTACTTGACGAACCATTGTCGGCAGTTGATACTCCAATGAGGGCTGATATACGGGGACTCCTCAGGAACATTAATAAACAAGGCATGCCTATCCTGCATGTAACACATGATTTCGAAGAAGCGGTTGCCCTTGCAAGTACAATTTCCATTATAGAAAAGGGACAGATTGTACAGTCGGGCACGGTTGAAGATGTAATCAATAATCCCCGTAGTACCTTTAGTGCCGGATTTACCGGAGAAAGGAATTTCTTTAAGGCAGAGATAAAAGGACACATTGCCTTTATCACTTCAAAAGCAGGAGAAGCAATACGCCTGAGGCTCAATGAAGATTATTCCATCTCCCAGGCTAATATCCTTATCCGCAGCAGTGCAGTAACAATCAGCCTTCATGAACCTGACATGAGTAATACCAATAATTTCAAGGGAGTGCTCACTGCTATTAATCCTAAAAAGAGCGGCTACCAGTTATGCATTGATACAGGTGTTAATATATATGCATCCGTTACTGAAGATTCATTTGAAAGGCTGCAGCTGAAGAAAGGACAGGCTTTATGGGCAACCTTCAAAGCTTCAGCTGTGGAAGTAATTATCTGATCAACGATTCAAACTGATATGTACTCCTCTGACTTAAACAATCTGCCTATAGAGAAAAACCTGTTATTAATCGGCGGTTCAGGCAGGAACGTCGGTAAAACCACTCTTGCACTCGAAGTAATAAAAAGAGCAGCGAAAATTTCTACTGTTACCGGACTCAAAGTTTCAGCTTTCAAGCGGGGTGAAGAACAATTCCATGGTATCCACCATGATTTCCCGACCTCCGGGTTCAGGATAACCGAAGAGAAAGGGGAACTGCCGAACAAAGACACCGCCCGAATGCTAAGTGCTGGAGCATCAAATGCTTATTTTATTGAGAGTCCTGATTACCTGATTCCTGAAGCCTGGACATCATTCAACAATTCCTGTAATCCCCAGAACCTCCCTGTAGTGTGTGAATCGCGCAGCTTAAGAAAACATGTAAAACCAGGGCTTTTTATTCTTCTTATTAATCCCGGTAATATCAAGGATAATTCAGCCGGTTATTCAGGCCTTGCCGACCATATACACTTTTTTACCGGTGATATTGCCGATATACAGGAACTTGCAGAGAGGATTCATTTGACACCTGAAGGGTGGACAATGGATTGATTAAAAGGTCTGAACAGGCTCAGGCGTTATTAATAATACACAACCTCAGCACCGGGATGCAATTCTTTGAACTTCTGTATTTTTCTTTCCGACAGTTTAGTATTATATGCCCTTAGAACCTTAATCTTACTCAATGTTTCAAATGCTTTTAAACTATTGATACGGGTATTGAAACAGTTAATTTCCCTAAGGTTAACACATGTTGCAAGTGCATCAAGCTTAGTAACCTGTGTTCCTGATATATCCAGTACCTCAAGGTTAACAAATCCGTTTAAAGGAGTAAGGTCGCTTACAGGCGAATTTGCACAGTTAAGTTCTGTCAGTTTTTTATGGTTAGCCAGGGCTGATAACAAGTTCACCGGAGTATTTGAAATATTCAGCACCCTCAGCCTGTGTGATCCGCTTAGCGGTGATATATCTGACACCTGTAAACCGGCAATATTCAGGTCCTCAATCAGCGGCAGCATACTTAGCGGCGCCAGGGAATTGATTCCTTTTACCTTGCCCAGGTCTAGCTGTTTCAATGAGGCTACCCGGTGAAGTTGCATCCTGTCCGGCACCTCGTTTACAGACTCGAGTGAACTGAACAGTGTCTTCCATTCTGACGGTAAATTCTTCCACCAGTTACTTAAAACCCCTGACTGGTAAACCACCAGCAACTGAGGTATGCTGTCCCATAGTGTATTAACCACATCCGGCATAACAGTAACTCCATCTGCCAGTAATACATCCAGTCGTTTAAGTGTCGATAATTTAGCAACATCAGTGACGTTTGTGGAATCAAGGTTTAGAAGGTGCAGGTCCGGCAATTTGGCTATCGGAGCAATTGAGGTTACTGCACTGCCTGCCATAAGAATTTCCCTGAGTCCGGTTAGCCCTGACAACGGATTGAGATCACTAACCATTGTGTGTGATATATCGAGCTTCTGGAGACTAAAGAGGTTGGCTACCGGACTAAGGTCTCTGACTGTGGAATTTGAAATATCAAGTGATTCCAGTGTGCCAATCTTTTCCAGTGGTACTAATGTTTTAATCAGTTTATTGCCTGCTATATCAAGGTGCTTTATAAAGGAAATTTCATGAAGCTGCTCTCGGGTTGGTGGATTACTTATACTGTCAATACTGCTGAACACTTCCTTCCAGTTGTTATCCAGTCCTTCCCACCACGCCATCAGCTCCTGCGATTCATAGATCACCTTTACTTTCGGGTGTTTCTGCATAAAAGTAAGGGCTTGAGTCTTCGTAATGCCGGTCTTATCGCAGTATACCATCTTCAGTTGCTGAAGGCCTTCCAGAGGCTGAAGAGAGCTGACGCGTGTATTATCAAGCACAACAAACTCAAGACTTCCAAGCTTTGCAAGTTCATTAATGTCAGTAATGTTGGTCTGGTCAACCTTCAGCCTCTTTATTTTTGCCAGTGGCTCAATTGCTGTAAGCGAGTCAACCGGTAAGGCTGATATTTCCAGTACCTCAATATCCGCCAGTCCCTTAAGGTTGCTGATATCTGTTACTGCCAGGTTATTCATCCTCAATTCACGCAAGTGGGTAAGTTTTTTAAGAACACCAATGTTCTTCACGCGTGTACCTGATATATCAAGCACTTCAAGTGAACCAAAATCTTCAATCGGCGATATATCTGAAACCATTGTACCGCTGATATCCATATACACCAGGTTGGGGATATACCTGACCGGCTCAAGGTTGTCAATGAGGGTACGGGAAAGATTGAGCGTTTCCAGCTTCGACAGGTTCCTGATAGGTTCTATATCGGGGATTCTTCCACCGGCAGCATTCAGGTGTTTAAGCAATGAAAAGGCGTATAGTGGTTTCAAGTCGTAAATTCCTTTAACACCTGATATATCAATCCTGTCGGTACGTAAAATCCTTCGCACTTCAGGTAATATCCTGCTTTGATTTACACGAATGGTATCAAGTATGGATACTGTATCCTGGTGTCCGGTATAGAGATTTTCCTTTACATAATAATCATTGTGGATAATGACAACATCCCTGAGCATCACAGTATCACTAAGCTTTGTATCCGCAGCAAAGAAACTGCGCCACCCATTATCGAGGTTGTTCCACCATGCAATAAGTTCCTGTTCTTCATTCGACTTGGTAGTATAGACACTCACAATCTTGAGGTCCCTGCTTGCTTCATCAAGGTTTATTTCTACAAACCTCGGTCGATTTTCATTGATTTGTTTGCCTTCAATTGTTGTGCCCTTAAGATTCCTGCTTGCCTTTACCCTGAAGAAAACTTCCCCCGATTCATTGATTTCCTGGGTTACCTCCTCAATAGTATATTTAAAAGATACTGACTTAAAGAAGAAATCTATATCCTTCATGTAAGCCTGCACATCCTTGTTTGTAACCATATCACGCTTCTCCACAAGGTCGTCCTCTATCTGTACTTTCTCATTCTTAAAGAACTTGAGGTACGATTGCTCAATGATAGTGTGTTTATCCTTGTATTCCGCATCAGCGGAACCGATAGTATTGAAAGCAAACTCCATAAAACTCACCAGTTGCCTGGCCTGCTTTTCATAATTTGCCAGTTCTTCGGGTGTTAGTTTATCAGGCGACTCAGCTATCTCGGTTTGTGCAGTTACCACTACTGTAAATAGCAGAAAAAACAGTATAAGGATATGTGACAGGCCTTTATTCATGCTTAATAAATTTAATGATAGCATCCTTATTACTTTCATCCTCCACTTTCATAAGGCTGGATATAAGCCATCCTGAATTAGCGCCCGGCCTGTTGAAATTTGATATCTCAAAATACCAGTTGCCAATCTGGAAGAAATGAAATTTAAGGTCAGTGACCGATTGATACTTAAGATTTCCCTTTTTGAGTTCATAAATAAACATGGAGAGATAATCCGGCCCATGGTCCTTCTCGGTATAGAGTTCAACATTATCCTTATCATTAAAAACCCTTACAAGGTTCATAAAATCAATCTCATGGCTCATTGGATGCAGGAACTTCGTCGATTCATTAGAAGTTGACTCAAAGAGTTTCTTAAAGTGCGGGAAGTAAACATCAGTCATCACCCACTTATAGCCAAGGTTTTCTTGTTCAATCTGCATATATATGGTGATATAAACATCAGCTCCCTGATAGAGGAACTTGGTTGTTACCTCGGCAAACCACCCCGGTGAATGGAAATCAATGTAGGATGGGTTAGCATTACTGTTAACCTTTTTGATAAACTCTGCTTTCAACGGGTCGGTGATTGAGGCGTTCTGGTTGTCGAATAACACATTGAGGTATTTATTCCTCAGCGCATGGCTCCTGTAATCCCTGTCGCCTTCATAGTAGCGGTTGCCGGTAGTACTTTCTTCACCGTTGAAACGACGGAAGAACTGATTAACCTGCTTTGTAGATGCATTCAGTACTCCTTCATCCACCATCCGGTTATTATTAATGCCCTGGGCCCCGGCTGCAGGTATCAATAAGATGGATAAGAGGATAATCAGCAATGATTGTTTCATTTTATACTAAATTGGAAAGTTTATATTCAGCCTTTATAAAAAAGCATAGGTGCGTAGACACAGAACCTTTTGGATCATTGTCTGCACACCAATGCCTTTATTTTTCCGGATAAATTATCCCGGTTTTGTTTCTGATACCCTGATATCCCCGAGCAGCACATCCCAGAAACCAATCACCCTGCCGGCAATCTGTGTAGATTTACGCTCTACATATACGGTGATGTCCTTTTTAGTAACGTCAACATACCTGAGGCCTTCTTCTGTGGTACCTTCAAAGCGCTGGTAGATGGTAATAACCCCAACATACCTGCCGTCAGGCTGTCTTTCAAGATCACTGATATACTGGATGTTATACCATTCAATCGACACCTTGTCATAGTTAAGGGCCATGAGTCTTTCAAGGTATTCACGTACACCGTAGTAGTTAACTTCTTCGCGGTTAATGCTTGACACACCCATCATTGCGCCATCGGCAAACAATTCAAGGGTACGCTCAATTACACGGTTGGCTTCCGACCATGGGGTGTCTTTGTTACCGACTATACTGATATATTTACTAAGGTCTCTTACTTTTTCAAGTGCAAGAGAATCGATAGCCATTTTACGGGCAGGACTAATATTATCCTGTGCGAAAAGCTGGTTTGCACCTAATAAAAGTGAAACCAAAAGAGTGAATATTTTAAATCTTGTCATAGCCGGTTACTTTTTTTGAAGTTCAATATCCTTAATCTTTCCATTGGCATCATAGGATGCGTTGATCACCTTATTCGGTGATTTCTTCTGATCCTTGATGTATTCCAAATATTTCTTTATTGTAGTCGGTTCATCATAATCTTTAATATCGCCATCCTCGGCTATCAGAATAAGTACCGGAGCATCATCGCTTGCGAACTGCTGGAGAGCTTCGCGTATAGCAATATTGGCTGCATTAACATCGCGGGCACCTGCAACAGCACTGAATGCATCATTGATACTGCTGTATTTTCCCCGGTCGCGCGCTTCACGCTCTTTCGCCAGTCGTTCTTCTTCTTTCTTCCTCTCAACTGCTGCCCTTTCAGCGGCAATCTTTTCCTCAGCCTGCACTATAAGGTCTTTCACTTCCTGGTCTTCCAGGTTCATTCTCTTGATTGAATTGAGTTTAAACTCCTTTTCTTCAAGGGTCATACGGCCATCGTCATTGATAATGGCAAGGAGGTCTTTCTTTGCCTGGGCTGTTTTTTCAGCAAGTTCCTGTGCTGCTTTTTTCTTTGCTAATTTCTTCTGGCTCTGGCATGAACTCAAACCTGATCCAAGTGATATGGCAAGTATGAGCATCATAACCATCCTGAGGCTGACAAACTGTCGTACGCTCTTAATTTTTTTGATTTCCATGATAACTGGTTTAATTATGATTCAGACGATATTATACCACAAAAAGCATGCTACACTTGTAGAAACACTACATTTTGCGCATAATTATTTACACTTCATTAAACAACGAAATAGTTGAAAATACTATTGTAAAAGTAACAAAAAAAAGAAGGCTGCCGGTAAAGGCAGCCTTCTTCATGTAAGATTTAATCGTTATTTAACAACTGCCTGAAAATCGGGGTTACTGAATAACTTGATGAATTCACGGTCTTCAGCAGCCTGTGTCTTGAGGGTTGGGTCAAGAGCTATAGCTTTCGACAGGTTTGTGGTAACCATGTTCATATCATTTGAACGTGCACCGGCAACAGCCATCATATAATAGTTGTGTGCTGATTCAGGAGCGCATTTAAGTGTAGCGTTGGCTTCGTTAGTCTTATTGGTCATGATCTGTGCAAGAGCAACATTGGTGTTACATTTACGTCCGCTCATGAGTGATAAGGCCTGGTCGTACCTGCTCTGTGCAAGCTGGGTAATACCTAAGTTGTAGTTAACATCTACACCAAGGTTCTTAGCTTTTCCATAGAGAACAGCTGCTTCCTTATAGTTAGCCTTCTTTGATTCAAGGGCACCCTTATTGTTAAGGATCATACCATTATTTGGGGCGTTCTGGTCAGCTTTGTTGATATTTGAAGCAGCTTCACCCAGTTTGTTTTCCCACATTTGTACAACTGCGAGGTTGTTGTAGCCTCTCCAGTCGTTAGCAAACCTCTGTGTAGCGTTCTGGTAGATGCGTTCTTTAGTTGCAAGGTCTTCTGTAAGTGTTGCAGCGTAAAGTATTTCTTTATCATCTAACTGTGAAGGATCTGAAGTTGCAAGGTTAGCAATCTCCTGGTCGGTTTTCTTCGGTTCGAAGCAATTTACCTTAATTTCAACGCGGCGGAGCGGAGGCAGGATATCGTCTTCAATTTCCTTGTAAACAACAGCCATATTCCTGATTTCCTGTTCGCGTTTTGTAACATCTGACTGTGAGTTAACCACATTCATGATAACCCTCTTGTCGGGGATATTTGAACCTTCAACAGCCTGCATGAAACCGTTCCAGTCTTCACCGTTTGCATATACATTGAAATGTAATGAATCCTCAGGTTTTTCGATCTTGATAACGGCATTCTTTTCTTTTGCCATTTTCTTGAACATATCAAGTACCTGTTTCTTACCTGTCTGTGCACGACGCTCTGAAAGTCCCTGATTGAAAGTTTCTTCTCCTTCAGGTGATGCCCATGCATTGATATCGATATCGCGGATTACATAACCCTGCTTGATGAAGTTGGTTAATTCATCAATTTTAGCCTTAACCTGGTTGTTCCTGTTAAGTGGCAGGTTCCAGTTAAGGTTATGCAGGTTAACCTGGAAGTAGATAGTAGCAGCCTGGCTGATGATTGTTTCTTTCTCATATCCATGCTCGGCGATGATGAGGTCTTCATCATGTACAACGCGTGTACCGGTGATGATAGTACCGTCAGCAAGTTTCCTCTGTGGCAGGTCGATAATTTTATATTTACCAGTGATATCCTGAGGAGTAGCATCTATTTTAACAGGCTCTTTCGGTGAATAGAGTACCGGAGAAACAACATATTCTGAAACATTCATGCCCGGTTCGTAAGGAACACAGTCAACATAAGTGTAAGTACCACCATTCTGGTAGTTTATAACGATACCGTTACCTTCAGCTTTCTCACCCTGGAAGTTAACAGGTTTCAGTTTTACGCTCTTTCCTGCGTAGGTAATTTCAGGCTGGAATACCATAGCAGCCTTCTTTCCGAAATATTTCGGCGGGAAGGTGATCTTGGTGTTAACACATACAGTGTCGCCAACATTTACTAATGGATCAGGAGTTGTAACGATGGTTACCTGGTCGAAGTTCTTTTCCATTGCCTTCAGGTTGGCACCTGAGATGAACTTATAAGTTACACCCACCATAAGTGTTGAGTAGTTATCATTCTTGCCACTTTCAGTAACATCAATGTCGTCAGTGAAGTTAAGCCTGTGGTTATACTCAAGGTAAGCATCCCATTTCTCAGCAAGCCTGAAATTGAGACCAAGTCCAACAGGAACAACGATTCCTGTACTAGCCTCAGTTACGTAAGGAGCTTCAGCTTCAGTACCAAACCTGTCAATAATCTGGTCATCGCTGATGTCATCAGTGCCAAGGGTATTGAGCAGCATACTTGAATAATGGTTATAACCAACACCTGCCAAAGCATAGAGGCTCACAACCCTCTCCGGTTTATAGCCAAAGAACAGGTTGCTGAGGTTGCCGGTCAGGTCTAACTGGGCATCCCATAAACTTGACGACATTCTCTGCGGTGGTGTCAGGTCTTCATATTTACTTACATACCAACCGTTGGTGAAACTTCCGCGCAGCCCTAAAACAGGAGTGAACTGATACCCTGCCCCGAATCCGTAAACAAGCTTGGTGCTCTTGTTGAAGAAGTCATCAGGATTCAGGTCACCGAAGAACTGAGACACACCAAGCCCGGCCTGAAGGTAGAAATACCTGTCGAATGCTGAACTGGCGGGTTTCGTTCCCTTGGTAGTATCTTGCTGCTGTGCCATAACCGGGGCTGCCCCGAAAGCTAGCAACAGAAGCATCATGATTAGTTTGTAACTGAAATTTTTCATAATGATGTTGATTAATGAGTATAATGGTTTATTGCGTTGATATTCTAATTAGCAAGGTTCGGTCGAAACTTTGCACAAATATAGAGACGATTTAACATTTTTCAAACAAAAAATCCCTAAAAACCGATGAATTATAGTATTTTTCTTACGTTTTTATTCTAATTACCACCCTTTAACCCGTATAACACCGTTTTAAAACGATTGTTTATTAGATATTTGATGTATCTGATTGCCTGTCATCTGCAAGTTTCCTGTACATTTCCCAGATGACAATGCCTGCAGAGACTGAAACGTTTAAAGAGTGCTTGGTACCGAACTGCGGAATCTCTATACAATCGTCGCATAACTCCATCACTTTATCATCAACTCCGTGTACCTCATTTCCAAAAATGAGAGCCAGCTTACTGTATGTATCTGGTTTATAATCATTTATAAACACGCTTCCTGCTGCCTGCTCAATGGCACAGATCCGGTACCCCGAATCTCTTAATAATTTCACCGATTCTTCTGTCTGAGAAAAATATTTCCATTCCACACTTTCAGTGGCACCCAATGCAGTTTTCTGGATTTCCCGGTTGGGAGGTGTGGCTGTTATTCCACACAGGTGTATCGACTGTACCCTGAAAGCATCGGCTGTCCTGAAAACGGAACCAATATTATGCTGGCTCCTCACATTGTCAAGCACCACCACAACAGGTATTTTCTCAATTCCTTTAAACTCATCAACTGTAAGCCGGTCAAGCTCTTCCATCGTAAGTTTCTTCATAATCGCTAAAATCATTTAGTTGTTTCAACAAACTCTTTATTTTTGTTTCCAAAGATAGACCATTGGCCAAAGAGTTGAAAGAGGTGGTTGAGACACCACTGATGAAGCAGTACTTAAGTATAAAGTCTAAATACCCCGAAGCGCTTCTTTTGTTCAGGGTGGGCGATTTTTATGAAACATTCAGTGAAGATGCCATTAAAACTGCCGATATCCTTGGCATTGTGCTTACCCGCCGCGCCAATGGGGCTGCCTCTTCGGTTGAACTTGCAGGATTTCCTTACCATGCACTCGATACCTACCTGCCTAAACTGGTGAGGGCAGGACATAAAGTGGCAATCTGCGACCAGCTGGAAGATCCAAAGCTTACCAAGAACATTGTTAAACGTGGGGTTACTGAACTGGTAACACCCGGAGTGTCCTACAACGATAAAATCCTCGAGAATAAGCAGAATAACTTCCTTGCAGCACTGCACCTTATGCCCAAGGTGAGCGGCATCTCTTTCCTTGATGTCTCTACAGGTGAGTATCTGGTTGCCCAGGGTAGCAACGATTATATCGATAAGCTGCTGCAAACCTTTAAACCCAGTGAGATTATAATCCAGAAGTCAAAGAAGAATGATTTCCTGAACCTTTACGGAAATAAGTTCTACCTTTCAACTTTCGACGACTGGGTATTCACCTTCGATTTTGGCAATGATCTTTTACTGAAGCACTTCGACACAAAAAACCTCAAAGGCTTCGGCATTGAGGAACTTGAATCAGGTATCATTGCTGCCGGTGCTGCCCTTCATTACCTGTCGGAAACCCAGCACGATAAGGTCCGGCATATAAGCAAAATCACCCGCATTGAGGAAGACCATTACGTGTGGCTGGATAAATTCACTATCCGGAACCTCGAACTAGTTTCCACCAATAATGAACAGGCAAAGTCGCTGCTGAATATCATCGACAATACCGTCTCTCCGATGGGAGCGCGACTGATGAGGCGCTGGCTGTTGCTTCCGCTTAAAGAGAAGCAGCCCATTACCGAAAGACTTGATGCTGTCAGTTATTTCTATGAACACGATACTGTAACCGAAGAACTCAGGAAACAGATAAAGTATATTGGCGACATTGAGCGTATAATTGCAAAGGTGGCTGTAGGAAGGGTAAACCCAAGGGAAGTAGTGCAGCTAAAAGTTGCCCTTGAAACTATTACCGGCATCAAAGAGGCCTGCTTTATTTCAGGAATCCCGTCACTACAATATGCCGGCGACCAGCTTAACCCATGCACCCTCATGACAGCACGCATTGCCAGAGAACTTCACCCTGACCCTCCTGTGATGGTGGCCAAGGGCAATGTTATGGCAAAAGGTGTGAGTGCAGAGCTTGACGAACTCCGTGATATGGCACACTCGGGTAAAGATTACCTTGTACGACTGCAGCAGCATGAATCTGAAAGAACCGGCATTCCGTCATTAAAGATTGCCTATAACAACGTATTCGGCTATTACCTCGAAGTAACCAACACCCATAAGGATAAAGTACCCGACGACTGGGTGCGCAAGCAAACACTGGTTAACAGTGAACGATATATTACACCGGAGCTGAAGGAATATGAGGATAAGATCCTCACTGCTGAAGAGAAAATACTGTCAATTGAGACTCAACTGTTCAACGACCTTGTCCTGAGCCTTACTGACTACATCAGCCAGATACAGGTAAATGCCAACGTTATTGCAAGGCTCGACTGCCTTCTGTCGTTTGCCGTTATCTCAAAGGCTAACAGATATGTGCGTCCGGTTATTAATGACGATTACACCCTGAAAATAAAGGGTGGCAGGCATCCGGTAATAGAAAAACAGCTGCCAGCCGGTGAAAAATATATCAGCAATGATGTATCCCTTGACGATACCGACCAGCAGATCATGATTATCACCGGACCTAACATGTCGGGAAAATCAGCACTTCTCAGGCAAACTGCGCTCATAGTGCTAATGGCACAGTCAGGTTGCTTTGTACCGGCTGATTCTGCTGAGATAGGACTTGTAGATAAAGTATTTACCAGGGTTGGCGCTTCAGATAATATATCTTCGGGCGAATCAACCTTTATGGTGGAAATGAACGAAACAGCAAGTATCCTCAACAATATTTCTAACCGCAGCCTTATCCTGCTCGATGAAATAGGCAGGGGCACCAGCACTTACGACGGTATCAGCATTGCATGGGCTATCACTGAATTCCTGCACGAGCATCCGCTGTTCCACCCCAAGGTTATGTTTGCCACCCATTACCATGAGCTCAATGAAATGGCGGCTTCCATGCCGAGAATCAAAAACTTCCATGTATCAGTTAAGGAAGCGGGAAAGCTCATTATCTTCCTGCGTAAGCTTGAACCCGGAGGAAGTGAGCACAGCTTTGGTATACATGTGGCCCGTATGGCCGGAATGCCAAATTCTGTGCTTGAAAGAGCCAACCAGATGCTGGGAGTGCTTGAAAAGTCGCACAGTGCAGGCATACTCTCAAAACCGGGCACTTCAAAGAAACCCAAGGCAGGCGATCCCTACCAGCTTAGCTTTATACAACTGAATGACCCGCTGCTCGAGCAGATACGCCTGGACATCCTCGACACTGATATCAATACACTTACGCCGGTAGAGGCGCTCATGAAGCTTAATGAGATCAAAAATCTTTTAAAAAAATCGTGAAAAAGTTTGGCAGATTAAAAATGGGTTGTATATTTGCACCCGCTTAAGGCACAACAAGCGAAAGTAGCTCAGTTGGTAGAGCATGACCTTGCCAAGGTCAGGGTCGCGGGTTCGAGTCCCGTCTTTCGCTCAAAGAACCCCTAAATGGGGTTTTTTATTATCAAGGATGCCCGAGTGGTGGAATTGGTAGACACGAAGGACTTAAAATCCTTTGGCCATTGCGGCCGTGCCGGTTCAAGTCCGGCCTCGGGTACATCACTTATAAAAAACACCCTCCCATAAACCGGAGGGTGTTTTTTTATATCACCATAACACCCGGTTCACCTCACCCCCCGCCCTCTCCTCAAGGAGAGGGAGCTTGAATCTTCATGGTTCAATAAAAACTTACAACCGAGAGGGAGCTTGAACAGCGTTTGATCTAAAAAACCTTCTCACCTGCAAAGTGAGAAGAATGACCCCGAAGGGTCAATGTTTATAGAAAAACAAGTCCCTCATGAATTACCGATGGATTTCTAAGTTAATTCTTGAAATAACTGTAAATCTTAGTTCAAAAGCTCTTTCCAGCAATTCGATTCCTTGGTGTTGTCAGAATAAGACTTCAACATTTATAAAATAACTAATTTGCCTGAAAATACCTTGTTAGAATCAACCACAACCACCAAATAGACTCCTGGTAATAAGGGGCTTACATCAATCACCTGTTCTCCCTTAAGGTTTGTTGAATTCATATGTTGTCTTCCGTTCATATCCTTAATGCAGACAAAAGCATCATAGCCAAAATCACCCTCAATACGGATATTATCTTTAGCAGGATTAGGTACAATTGTTAATCTGCTTTTATCAACATAGAGATTATTGACTTTAACTACTACCTCTTCTCCATGCTTGACTCCATCTTTTTTATAATAAACGACATCTTTCCCATTACCCCGATCATAAAAAAGTCGCCATCCTTCAGTATACAAGCCCAATCCTAGCTCATATTCGCGATAAGTATATTCATAATTAAATTCAGTTGTGCACCATAAGTTACTATCTCCACAGTACAAGAGCTCAAGATAATAGTTATCCGTTGAAAACAACCAATGATTAACTCCGAAGTGATTTACCATTCGAAGACTTCTATTATTCAAGTACTCCCCTGTACCAAATTCAAAAGGAATACCTGCAATCACAATATTCTTTTCGTAAGAAATATCTATAGTATCTTTAGTAACCTCAAGTGAATCACTATAAAAAAGCTCAGTTGCTACCGTATAGTTTATAAATTCGTCTGTTTCATTTCTTTCAAGATAGGTTTCTTTCAAGTACCTATGATAGTTAAGAAACGGAGGTCCATTGTAATCGAAACTATATTCTACATATTGAATCTCATCACCAGGGTAGTAGTCGTAAATATCATTATAGGTGATTTTAGTTAAACCAACATCAGGGGAATTCCCATCAGAGGAATTCGTACCCAATAAAGTGAGCGGGATGAGTACATTTGGGAAATCATTTACCACGAAAAATTTTATTAAACCAAGGTCTTTGCCAACTATTATCTCACGACCTTGCAACTCCGACATGATAACGTCACCTCCAAGGGTTGTATGTATAATATAATAAACCTTGACAGAATCAACTACACCGTCAATTGTATAAGTTGTGATTGTTGGGTCGTATTGGTAAGAAAATCTTTGAATATCGTCCTCATAAAATACATGAAGACCATATGGATCGATATTGAAATTAAAATCCAGAATTTCCATATCTGAATTGACGAAATTATATATGCCATTGGCGACTTCTTCGACTGAATTACCAATCCAGATAGGGGCATTCCTTTTATAACAAGGACCCCACATTGAGCAATTACCAGGATCGAGCGGATAAAAGTTGATATTTCTGATAGGATATAGGATAGTTGACGTGTTATTAAATACCACTGAATCAAAAGCGAGACTATAAGTCAGAGCCGAATCAGAATTCGTTTGGTAAACCTTCTTGGAATTAACATTAAATAGTTGATAGTTCTGAGAAACTGCAATAAATCCCGTAAAAACAAACAAAAGTGTAAAAATCTTTTTCATCGGTTAGATTTAAGCGTTATGGTTATAATGTCATGGTGCAATGCGGTTCCTCAAAAAATCAAATGATGATAAACTATCAAACAAATATACAATACTTATTTAAATTGCCCAACTCATTAGTTATTTATCTTCCAGCTTAATACCAGAAGAATATCTTTTTATTTTTTTTCATTATGAAAAGTCAAACTTTTTTATGCATATATATATTGCTCAGAAAATAACATGTTATATATTTGTTATTCTCTTAACAAATATGCCATGGTTAAAAAGCTACTCCCTTTATTTTTCTTCCTGTCGTTTAATTTAAGTGTACACTCACAGGACTATGTCCCCATGATAAACGAAAATCTTACCTGGGATGTAGGCAGTATAGGTATGGGTTATATCTGCGGATACTCCGACAATCCGGGAAGGTACTTTTTCTCGGGTGATACAGTATTCAACGGAATCACATATCACACAATGTATGCTTATAACTCCATGAGCATCTACGGATGCCCGCCTTGCTGCGCACCGTTCCTTCTTGATACAATACCATCTTTTGCTGAAATTTATATCCGTGAAGATACAAACACCCGGAAGGTGTACAGGTACTATACAGGATTTAATAACGAGGAGTATCTTCTTTATGATTTTTCAATTGGCGTTGGCGATACCATTCCAATTGATGGCCTTACGATGGTGGTTGACTCAATATATACAATGACGACACCCGATGGCATTAACCGCAGGGTATACCAAAGCGACTGGGGTTACCCTCAACCCGTCATGATTGAAGGCCTGGGCGGCAACTGCGGACCATTCTACCAGCCCTTTATATGGTTTGAGAATTATGCTAAAATAATGTGCATAAAGAATAACGGCATGTATATCTATGGCGATGACTGTAACGACATCACCACAGTGAGTATACCAAGCCTGAATACCGGTGAAATAAAATGCTATCCCAATCCCACCAGTGGTAATGTAAGCATTGAACTACCTGACGGTAATCAAACAATTAATGTAACACTGACGAACTCCCTTGGAAAAGTGCTTCATCAACAATACATCTCCTCACCCACCATTAATATTGACCTGTCAAACTACAATCCGGGAGTATACATTATTAAAGTGGTTGCCAGGCAGGAAAGTTATATAACAAGAGTAGTGAAAGAATAAAATAAAAGAGGCTGCACATTCAAGGCAGCCTCTTAAAGACACTCAAATATTCCTATTCTTTGATGAACTTCTTAAGTGCTGAGTTAATTTCATCTTCAACCCCGATGTAGTAGATACCACCAGGCAGGTTTTCTATATCGAGGATATACAAACTGTTATCAGTTTCAATCTCCTTAAGCACAACACCCATCAGACTGTACAACCTGATTTTGATTTTTGCAGATTCAGAATTTGTCCTGACATTCAATATACCGTTTGTCGGATTTGGATATAAATCAAGTGTAAGATTACCTGTAGCATAATTCCTGACTGGTGAAGCAGTTGGAACAATGTTAATAGTATAATCTTCAACTTCCCCATTTGTGAATGTTTCACAAGGGCCCGGTGCAGCTCCATACTTCATTGAAATCCTCATTCTTGTCGTACCAGTATAATTCCCAGGCACCAGGAATGAAGCTGTTACTATCTTTCTCGCATTATTAATAGCGAACACCTGCTCACCCGCATCTGTAAATAAACCATTTTGGTTATAGTCTATCCAGATCCTCCAGTACTCCTTGCGGGAGGTTGAACCAGGTGTTAGTGTTAATGTTACAGGTGAATTAGCAGTGAAGGTTGGCCCATTTGCAAACAAGTAATAATTTGATTTCTGAGGATTGCTCACGTAATCAACCCCTAAGTGTGATACCTGGCTTATGTAATCTGTATAAGCGGTACTTGTGCTGTTTGAACTACAATATGAAGCTATACCAACCTGTATTTGTGCTGATGCTGAGGTTGAACCACCTGAGTTTCCTGCTACCAGTGTTACATTATAAGTTCCAGGTAAGTTAAACTGGATAGCAGGTGGATTTTGCAGGTTACTCGTTGAAGGAGTGCCTCCACTGAAAGTCCATGCCCATGATGTTGGCGAACCGGTTGACTGATCGGTGAAGGTAACAGTTTCTCCCGCCAGTATAGTATTATCCGATACACTAAAGGCAGCTTGAGGCGCGGTAGCTGAAGTTACAGTAATATAATTGTTTTTAGTAATAGTATTCGAGCCAGAAGCGTTTGTTGCTGTCAATGTTACATTATAACTACCTGCAGCAGCATAGGTTACAGAAGGATTTTGCTGATTGCTGGTTGACGGTGTACCTCCGGAGAATGACCATGACCATGAAGTAGGATTGTTTATTGAATTATCAGTAAATTGAACTGACTGGCCTGCAGTTATACTTAGCGGCGCTCCGGTAAAATCAGCCACCGGAGCGGAACCACCAGCCGGAGTGCCAATATCTATAGAAGCAATCTTAGTTCGCCAGTTCCATCCACCAGTCGAATACTCGCTTGTGAACCAGAATGTGAAATCGTTTATCGGATCCACAGACATCATCGAATAATCACCCCAACGGTTAACTCCTGTTTGTGAAGCATTTCCGCTATGTATTGTTACTTCAGGGACATCAAGAACTCCCAATGGTTCAGTTGAATTGGCTGTCCTGCCGGCAAATCTGATTGATGGATATACTGAAGTACTTGAAGCTGAATAACCAACGGCAATATCACCATTGCCATTCATTGCCACGCTTCCCATCCACCTGTCTGTGCCATCAGCCGGTGCATAAGTTCCCTGTTGGTAAACAGACCATGAACTTCCTGTTTTCCTTAGTTCATACCATCGTACCCCGGCTTGTCCGTTACCTGCATTAACCGTATGGTTTGTAACCATTACTTCCCGATCCGCAAACTTCCTGTACTGCAACCTGTACATTAATCTGTCGCTTAAATTATCAAGCGTCTGGCTTGTGCCAGGCTGATTAATAGTAACGCTGGTTGAAAAAGTTGCAACCGGTAGCGTTGAAATAAGGCTTATGGAAGATGATGATGGGGTTTCCCAGTTGATGGATGCCTGCAAGATTCTTAAGGCTGAACTACCCAGGGTAACAAGATAGTTAGGGCTTCCTGTGGGAGGAGTTGCAACACCATCTGCATCTGCCGGGAGTAAACTGGCATATGAAGTGCCCAGATTAAAAAACTGCATAGGTGCTGTTGAAATGCCACCTAACATTTGTTCCCTGTTGAAGACAGCTACTGCGCCTCCACGAAACCCTATCCTGCCAAACTGGTTAATGGTCATATAATAGCCATCGGGCCAAACACCAAACTTAGGGTAATCGGGCATATATGTGAATTCATAAGCATACCTGAACCAAGCACCTCTAGGGTCATTAGTAGCTGATACTGCAATCAACTCATAATAGGGCCCATTTGAATATGGCAAAGCAAACTGGGTGGCTATCCAGCGGTCAGCATACTGGTCATAAAGTACAATTGGGTCACCATCGTTTGTACCTGCCCAAGGACCAGGAAATCCGCTCCAGAGAGTACTGTTATCATAAGGCCCATACAGAGAATTACCCTGCCTGTCGAAGATTTGGAATGCCAGGTTTACCATCTGCATGTAATAATTCGGACTAACATCACCGTCTGTGTCAGGCGGTGCTACACCTGATACATTAGTCTGCCCCTGAAAGTTGACACCTATTGTAGCGGTTGTCCTCTCGGCTGAATTATAATCCTGCCTCACCGGATCAGGAGTATTGATTAGTTTATTAGCATCAAACTCATTGGTGAAATCCATTTTATTCGGTATCTCGCGCTCTTTCCACGACCTGTCCCTTATACCTGGAGGGATTGGTGTCGCTTTACTTAAATCAAAAACATCAAACGCCACTGGCCTGATGACCTGTTCGGGCCTTATCTCCTGTGCATACAGGCTGGCCGTGAACAGAAACAATAATAAGGGAGTAAGGATTGTTTTCATTGGATAAGGATTAAAGGGATTACTCGTTTTTTTCACATTAAGGAAATCTAAATGTACGAAAAAATTAACAAAATTGAAACAAAAATAGCACTTATTTACCCACTTTTACTCAAACGACTGTTATTCAGGTATATTTATTTATATCGAAACTAAATAATTTGCTATAATATCTACATTTCCAGAAATAAGACTCCCAAAAAAGTCGGCTTCGCCGCCTTTTTTAGGAGAGGAGAGCTAATATTTTCCCTTATCTCCGCCCTAAAGGACGGAGCTAATGTAACAATCTCAAAGTACCTTGAACAACATTGAACAACTTGAACAATTTGAACAACTTTTTAGAAAACCGGAGGGAAAGTCCGCCGAAGGCTTTTTGTATTTTTGTCCCATGAAAAACATCCTCATAACCGGCGCTACAGGGAATATAGGCTACCAGGTACTTAAGCATCTTGTGAACCTGAAGGCGTCAGATCAAACTGGCAAGCATGAACCTTTCAGGGTTTTTGCGGCTGTAAGGAATACCAGGTCTGCCGATGCGATTGCCAAAGAGTTTCCCGGAACCGGTACCATAAAGTTTGATTTTACTGATCCATCAACATTCCAAAATGCACTCAGGGATATCGACTGCCTGTTCTTGCTTAGGCCTCCCCAACTGGCTGATATAAATATTTTCACTCCGCTTATCAGTAAGGCTAAGGAAAATAATGTGAAGGAAATTGTCTTCCTGTCGGTGCAGGGTGCTGAGAAAAGTAAAGTTATACCACACAATAAGATTGAAAACCTGATCCTTGAATCGGGCATCAGCTATATCTTCGCCAGGCCTTCTTATTTTATGCAGAACCTGACCACCACCCTGCTGCCCGGGATCATCAGCAGGAAAGAGATATTTCTTCCTGCAGGCAGAGGGAAATTCAACTGGGTGGATGTGGAAAATATCGCCGAAGCATGTGCAATTCTTATCAACAACTTCAGTGAATACAGCAATACTTCTTATGAAATCACCGGCTATGAGAACCTTGATTTTTATACCGTAACCCAGATGATCAATGAGGCAACCGGGGCAGGAATAACCTACCGCAGCGTTGACCCTCTCACTTTCTGGCTCCGCAAAAAAAAGGAAGGAGAACCGGCAGGTAAAATCATAGTGATGTTTATGCTCCACTTCCTCCCCAGAATACAGAAAGAACCAAAAATATCAGGCTTTTACCAGGCCTTAACCGGCAAAGAACCAACCACATTGAAGGAGTTTATTGAAATGAACAAACAAACTTTCGTTCAAAGGTAGTTCAAGGGGTTTCAGAGCCTGAAAGCCATTTTTGACAGGTAAAATATATTCTTCGCTTTATCGGAACTGTAGGAGTTGCGGATAGTCTGGTAGCCGCTTACAAGGAAGTAATCGTTGTACCACGGCATGATGTAGCTGCTGCTTTCTTTCTGCACTTTGTCGTGGCGGTGCAGGGGCTCTACTTTGACGTAAGAGATTGTCGACAGGTTCTGTCCTTTACTGATCATCTTGTAGGCTATCCTGTCGTCATCCACGTAGCTTAGCATCAGGTTAGTTGAATCGACCGGATAAGCAGTTACTTTTTCATTGAGTGTCTGGGTAAGTCCCTCCGATAATTCAAGGTCGTTATTCCACTTCAACTGCCCCTGGTCGTCAAATCCGGCAATGAAGGTGGTGAGGTACCTGTAACCTTCAAATACCGAATAAGTGCTGGGGTATGGCCTTCCATAGTAATCATAAACCATGGTGGTTACCGTGCGGTACTCAGGATAATAAGCCTCAGCCATGAAGATATATTCACCGTTTTGTTTGAAGATCTTATGCGACAACAGATTGTGGTCGGCTGATATCTCACGGGTTGCCGACCTGTCCCTGCGCATCAGCGCCCTTCGGGGGGCTACCTCTGCCGGCCTCCTCAGGTAGCGGTAGAACTTATCGAAATCACTGAAATCATAAGTATTTACTATCTCTTCACCATCTTCGCTCACCACCAGCGAGAAGAATCCTGTGGATGAAACCCCTATCATCTCCCGGCCATCAATATTTCTCGTGCGACTACTGGTGCCGTATGAGCCAATGATTATATCCCGCTTTGAATCAATTTCATGCATGAAAGCAGAATTGATCAGCAGGTCCTGGAATTTGAAGGCATGTGTATGGAATGGCTGGCCCTGGTTGTTGAATTTAACGTAGTAGTAACTGCGTTTGCGCACCGACTGGGTAGTTCGCATTATAACGGTGAATCCTCCCGACAGTTCATTGATGCCGAGGCTCTCAATAACGGTCTTCCCCGAAAGGCCCGGACTCAGGAGTTCTATTTTGTGGGTGTTAGTGTTGTAATGAAGTATCATCGACTTATCGTCGCGTGTGTTTAAGCCGGCAATCACATAATTCTTTCCTGCAGCAAAGTGCGACAGCCCCGACCGTTCAGGTGCTGGGTACTGCATTTCGTACATCAGGCTGTCCTTCAGGTTGAAGTCGACCATATAGAAGTTGGAGTCGACAGATGATTTATTTGTGTAGAAGAATGCATAAAGGCGGTTGTCCCTGTAAAGGGCTTCCTCCAGCACAAAACCTCTCGGCAGTTTAAAGTTAAAACGGGCAGTTTCAGCAAGTTTATTATCGAGCATCGATGCCACCCAAATGATCTTACCATCCTCAACATTTTCACTACTGAGGAATATGAGGGCCACGCCGTTATCTTCCAGCGGAACCACCTTATAGATCTCAGCATCATCCTTAACCGGTATTTCCATCCTTACTGGCTTTTTGGCCTGGGCCATGCCATTAAAAGGAATAACTGCAACAAATACGGCAATCATTGCAACCGCTATTAGTGAGGCTTTCATTATTTCATATTTAGTGCTTCAACAAATGTAGTAACAAAAATTGTGCTGTTTTAGTTATTTAAGCATTCAGCAGTCAGCAGTCAGCAGTCAGTAATTAGTTACTAGTGTCCTTAGAGTCCTTAGAGTCCCTAGAGTCCCTCAAGCTAATGCTAAAATTACCCATTTTTTTTGAATAAAGTTAAGGGACTTTAAGGACTTTAAGGACTCTAAGGACTTTGAGTACCCCTCATAAATTGAGTATTCAAATATCGGTTGGGCCCCCTCTCCTTGAGGAGAGGGCCGGGGTGAGGTGATTGAAGGCTGGGGGTGAACAATATCTTGAGGTGACATAAAAAAAACCGCAGCAATTCCTTGCTGCGGTTGTAATCGATTATGAAAGGAATGTTTTATTTCACTTCTTCAAAATCAACATCTGTTACTTCGGCATCGCCTCCCTGGTTGGGGTTTTGGTCTCCCGGAGGGGGTGTGCCGGGCTGTCCGCCTTGAGCACCCTGGTTCTGGGTGGCCTTATAGATGTCCTCGCTGGCGGCCTGCCATGCTGTGTTGAGTTCTGCAAGTGCAGTGTCTACACCGGCGATATTGCGGTTTTTGTGAGCCTCTTTCAGGTCGTTGAGGGCCTTTTCAATAGGAGCCTTCTTGTCGCCCGGAATCTTGTCGCCAAACTCTTTGAGCTGCTTCTCAGTCTGGAAAATCATACCATCGGCGCTGTTGAGCTTATCGATCTCTTCTTTTGCCTTCCTGTCGGTTTCAGCATTTGCTGCAGCTTCGTCTTTCATCTTCTTGATCTCAGCCTCGCTCAGTCCTGAAGAAGCTTCAATACGTATCTGCTGTGATTTTCCGGTTCCCTTGTCCTTTGCGGAAACATGGAGTATACCGTTGGCATCGATATCGAAGGTTACTTCAATCTGAGGCACTCCGCGTGGTGCTGGTGGTATTCCGTCTAAGTGGAAACGTCCGATGCTCTTGTTGTCGCGTGCCATTGAACGCTCACCCTGCAGTACATGGATCTCAACAGATGGCTGTGAATCGCTGGCTGTGGAGAAGGTTTCTGACTTGCGGGTAGGTATAGTGGTATTTGATTCAATGAGCTTGGTCATTACACCGCCGAGGGTTTCAATACCCAGTGACAAGGGAGTAACGTCGAGCAGCAGCACATCCTTTACCTCACCGGTAAGAACACCGCCCTGGATAGCAGCTCCAATAGCCACTACTTCGTCAGGGTTAACGCCCTTTGACGGAACCTTTCCGAAGAAGTCCTCAACTATCTTCTGGATAGCAGGTATACGGGTTGATCCACCCACAAGGATAACCTCGTCGATATCGCCGGTTGATAAGCCTGCATCTTTCAGCGCCTGCTTACATGGCTCTATGGTTGAACGGATAAGCTGGTCGTTCAGTTGCTCAAACTTAGCACGGGTTAAGGTGCGTACAAGGTGTTTGGGAATACCGTCAACAGGCATAATGTAAGGCAGGTTGATTTCGGTAGAAGTTGAACTCGACAGCTCGATCTTGGCCTTTTCAGCAGCTTCCTTAAGGCGCTGCAGTGCCATAGGGTCTTTACGCAGGTCAATGCCTTCATCCTTCTGGAACTCTTCAGCTAACCAGTCAATAATCTTGTGGTCAAAATCGTCGCCACCAAGGTGGGTATCACCATTGGTTGATTTAACTTCAAACACACCGTCGCCGAGCTCAAGGATTGAGATATCAAAAGTACCTCCGCCAAGGTCAAACACAGCTACTTTGATATCACGGCTCTTCTTGTCGAGGCCGTAAGCCAGTGCTGCTGCGGTAGGCTCGTTGATGATTCGTTTAACGGTAAGTCCGGCAATTTCTCCGGCTTCCTTGGTTGCCTGCCTTTGTGAGTCGCTGAAGTAAGCAGGAACGGTAATTACGGCTTCAGTAACTGTTTGTCCGAGGTAATCTTCGGCGGTTTTCTTCATTTTCTGAAGCACCATAGCCGAAATTTCCTGCGGGGTATATGTACGGTCGTCAATTTTTACCCTTGGAGTGTTGTTATCGCCCTTCACCACACTGTATGGAACCCTTCCGGTTTCTTTGGTAACACGGTCGTAAGTTTCACCCATGAAACGCTTTATTGAAAAGATGGTATGCTCAGGGTTTGTGATAGCCTGGCGCTTGGCAGGGTCACCAACTTTTCTTTCACCATTATTCGTAAACGCAACAATGGAAGGTGTGGTACGCCTTCCTTCGCTGTTGGGAATAACCACCGGCTCATTCCCTTCCATGACTGCCACACACGAGTTGGTTGTACCGAGGTCAATTCCTATTATTTTCCCCATAACTTAAAGTGTTTTTTTTAGTTTTTCTATGTTTGCTTTTATGTTTTCAATGATTGTGCCAATGTGGGGGAATATGACAAATTTGCCCGCTGAAGAAGCTTCTTATTCGCCGAAAGGCCTGTTAATAAAGGAAAATAAAATAAAGGCCACCCTTGTGGATGGCCTTCTCAGAGGAGTTGGATTCGTGTCAGTATGACTGACAATTCGTCACCTTTTTAATTTCCTATCTTGTCAACAAACTTAAGTTGCGGCTTTCGGATAATAAACTGTGCTTCGGTTTGTGCTCCTATCATAATAGGATTCTGAAAATTCTCGAAGCGTGTAGAGAACAGACCCAGGCCGTTTTCTATATTGGTATACTCGGGCCTGTCCTGGATGATACCTGATGTAGGACCGTTTATATCGAGGTATTTGTTGAGTTCATCGCCTGATGCCACAACCGTGTAAACCACCTTGTCAACGAGCCTGGAGGTTACACTGGCCTCTTTCTGGCTGTCGGTATATGGTATGAGCGACGCTGCAATTTCATAGATTGATGTTGGTATATACGGCATCACCATATCCTCATCTCCCTTGAGGGTATTCGACCTGGTAGTTCCCAGCACCCAGTCGATATACCTGTCGGTGGTATCAGTCTGGTTAAACACTTCCTGGAATATGAACCTGACAAACACGTCATACCTGCGGGCATTAGGGGCGCTCTGCCACTTAACCTGCTGTGAGTTGTCGGTAAGGAAATCAATGGTTGGCTGACCGGGCCTCGGACTTGAAATCCTGAAGTCATGCACCAGCACTGTTTCCGACTTCACCTCTTTACCAGTGAGTTTATTCCTCACAAGCAGTTTGTAGGTAACAGTGCGGTCGTCATCCAGCAGCACGGGCATTTTGAAGGCTGATTTATAGAAAATCTGTTTATCAGCAAAAACGCCGGGATTTTTCTGTAATGTAACCGTATCAAACTGCAGTGTGCGGGTTGCACCATTGCTGTATATCTCCGTAAGGTTCACTTCAAGATTGCCGAAATAACTCATTGAATCAGATTCCTTTGCATATTCAATGGCATTGCCATCGCCAAGGAAAGCCTTGTTGATCTTAAGATAATGCACTGAGTCGTTTGGATTCAGCAATCCATACACAATGGTGATGTCCTTCCACTCGGCGGTAACATCAATATCCGACTCACACGACAGCAGAAAGCTGGAAGCAACAAATGCACAGAGCAGGGCAAGTAAGGTTTTTGGCTTTTTCATTCCGGTTACCAGTTTAATATCAGGGTTCAACGGGAATGCAAAAGTAAACTTTATTTGCTTATGATACAGAATTATGATACTGCGGTTTTCAGCCTAAAGGAGGTGGTACCGGTGTTTCTGGTTTCTCCGGTGTGGCAGGGATATCAGGCTGATCAACTCCCGGCACCGGAGTTTCAGGATTGGGCATCTCAGGAACCGGTGATGATGGATCGGGCGACTCGGGTGTAGGCGTAACCGGATGCGGCACATCAGGGATTGGAGTGGTGGGGTTGATGGTGTTGGGATTGGTAGGTTCGGGGGTTTGGATAGCGGTTATGAGATTCATAGCTTTTTTTAGAGTATAACAAAAAAGTAAGGCTAAAGGCTAATCACCTCACCCCTGCCCTCTCCTCAAGGAGAGGGGGCTAATGCGTATTGGGTTCATTACTAAGTAAAAATAACTGCTTTATGTAACGTCCTGGCTCCCTCTCCTTGAGGAGAGGGCTGGGGTGAGGTGACAATGCTGAAGTTTGAAAATTAGCTCAATGCTTGTGGTATTAAATCTGTATTTCACCTACATTTCGAATAGGTTTGAACTACGGTTCGTCTAGGTAAATGGTAGACTAACGGTAGACTAACCGTAGACGAAGGGTAGACGAACCGTAGACGAAATACGAACTCAGAACGAATTTTACCCGGTAAACGAAGCCCGGTAGTTCATTATTAAAAACTGTTTCATTGAAACTTCCGATGGTGTAAAACTGAACGGTTTTTAGTTCTTGGTTTTTAGTTCTTCCTGCCGACAGCAAGGAAACTTTCTCAAATATGGACCTGAATCCTTAATCTGAATATTTTTTTTATGATACAAACTTTATAGATTTGCTATGAGGAACTGAACACTTATCCGTTGACTTGGGAATGCCAGAAGATATAAATCAACGTAATGACAAATAAGACAAAAATTAAAAACACATTTCGACAATTTTCTTTGACATTATTGATGTTTGTCTTATGCAGCTATACAATTTTTTCACAGGTAACTAAACAACAGCTTGACAATTTCTTTAAGAACAATCAAGTGAAAGAATTAGAGCAGACTTTTTTCAATCTTCACATTCAGACAAAGACTGAGTTTTCCAAATTTCAAGACAATGACACATTGACGAGAATAAACGAGATTTTTAATTTGATTCTACCCAACCGACAAAAATCTGAAACGGTAGACTATTTCTTTCTCCAACCAAACTTTCCAAAGACATTCATTGACAATAACGAGTTGACTTTTACTAACAATTTCCTTGCTTCGACAAAAATAGAGAACCATAGACCAATCATTTATGATTCTCAAACGATAAGTGAAATATTGAAATTTATTGGCACTAATCCTTATGACAATCCAATTGTAATAGAATATTTGAAAGAGAAGGAGTAAATGAAGAAATCCAAAATTAAAGAAGCCGAACGACTGATTTCTGACTTTGAAAAAAAGACCAAATTTATAGGACAGTTTCTATATCTACCAGCGACTTGGGGTTATATGGACAGAAGTTTAGTTCCTTACAATATCAATAGTTTAAAGTTTAACACCGACTTGTCAGAAGTTGAAGTTACATATGACTTGACTTGGCGTGGGGCAACTGAAATTTATAGATTAGTTGATGGAAATTGGAAACTAGAACAGACGAAAATTGAATGGATACATTGAGAAAAACTACCACTAACAGCCGTTTGCCGCAATGGGGGCTGACTTGGTTAAATCAAGTGCACTACTTCTATCAACATTTGTGCTTGATTGACAGTGCTTCGAATTCCCCCACTTCGGCAAGCAGCAAAACGTTAACTACAATTATATGAAATTCGCATCTATAATAATCATACTAACGCTTAGTGGATGTAAATTACGACACCAATATGATTTTGAAAAATTTTCACTAGCGATACAAGATAATTTTCAAATTGATAGTGTCAGAATATTTGAAAACAAGAAGAATTTAGATATTGAATGTTATACTTTTCTAGATTCTAGTGATTATGATAATGAAATGACAATATCATTAATTACTTGTTTTCTCGGAAAACATTATTTTCCAGATGTAATCCCACTTGAAAAAAAAGTTCGAATAAAGCTAATTGATTCTGTTAGAACATATGAGTCAGAATTAAATATTGCCGAAGTCTACCATATTAGCGCAATTGCTGACAGTGCATTGATTAAAACTGTTGAAATATTCAATGCTGAGTCAAATAATCAACTAATAAATAATTTTAGAAATAGTTCTTCCTTTTCCCAAATATTAGAGGATACAGAAATTAATAGGTTTAACTTAAATGGTCTTGTAAGGGTCGATGAATTAAATGAAAATTGTAATAACCACAAAGATTTAAATTTACCTAAAAATGTAAAAACTGAGATGAGTAAATTATCCTCAAACTCTTCATATAGAGCAAGAATGCGAATTGAGGGGGTGAATAGTGTCAGTATATACCTGTACTTTGATTGCAATAAAGAATTAATAGAAATTAAAACGAATTAAATTACTGTAGTTAACATTTTGTATAAGTAATGGCAAGTGAAAAAAAATTTTATAGAAAAAAATAAAGTTTTGACCATAGGGAGAGTTACCATATAAGGAAATAAATATGCTACACAAAAACTACAGGATAGGATTGATTTTTTCAATATTCATATTCCTTATTTCATTCCTACAGCCTGGTATATGCAGAGGGAATTCATTGCCAGCAGGTATTAAAGATACTGTTTCATACCCCGGAGGTGAAATTGCCCTGCAGGAGTTCCTTTTTAAACAAAATGTATTCAACTCTTCACAGGCAGAATACAGCATTGAGGGAATTGTTGTACTGCGGCTTTCTATAGATTCTTTAGGTAGTGTGAGTGCCAAAGATATACTCCGCGGTATCGGGGGTGAAATTGATGAAGAGGCTCTTCGCCTTGCAGGTTTATTGAAGTTCAATCCTGCCACCAATTCTCTTGGGCAAGGTATAAGTTCTGAATATATTCTCAGAATTAACTTCTATCCGCGTAAGCGTAGATATATGACATCGGATGTGGCGATACCTGTGGAAATTGATGAGTTTGAAGCATTATATTTCAAAAATGGTCCGGCAGGCTTTCCCGGAGGAAGCAAGAAAATGAAAAAGTATTTTAAGGAAAAAATGGTTAATCCAGCAGACAATAACGGACTAATCATTAAAGGGAAGGTTAAGTTAATGCTTAACATAAACGCATTTGGTTATATTTCATTCCTTCATGTAATAAGTTCATCAGATCCCAGGCTGAATGAAGAAGCTATCAGATTGGTGAAGTCAGTTAAAAGATGGAAACCCGAGATCCGGGAAAATAAACCTGCAAACTATGGATACCTTATTGTGGAGGTAAAATTTTAGAACATACTGCAATGCGCCAAGCGCCAAGCCTTCACCACTAGATTTTCTCAAATATGGAGTAAAACACTCAATCTGAATATTTTTTTTATGATATAAACTTTATAGATTTGCTATGAGTAAAAATCACTCATGCAACCAAGCAAAACAGAAAAATTCTGGCCACCTCAGGAGTGCTTGCTTGTATTGTTTTGATGTTGACTTGCGGAGTGACTCAAAGGATTGTTTGGAAAGAAGATATAAATACCATAAGGTAAGGATTTATATCCATTTTAGGGATGGTAACCATTACTTTTGGTAAGGTTAAAAACTAGTTGGCTGCTATTTAAAAAATAACAATGAAGATGAATTATATAATTTTATTAATTGTCTCCCTATTCTGTCATTGTAGTCCGAATATAAAGTCATCGGATTTACCTGACTCTCGGATAAAACAATTGATTGACAATCTTAACAAAGCTGAATGGGAGATAGTATTTAAATCCAAAGATTCACTTGAACAGTTAGAAAATAAAGCCTTACCATATTTAATTGAAAACTTAAATAAAGAAAACAAATTTGTTAATCTTATTAACACCGCAGATTTGATTTACCCTGGTGCAAATGAGTTTTATGGACATGGCTGGGTTATTGATTACGATATTGATTGGTTGAATATCAGAACTGGCTGGGTTATTGAAGAAATTACATTTGAAAATTTTGGATTTAAGGAATCTAAAATCACTGAAGATGATTTAATTAACATAATGAAAGATAGCCTTAAAT
>Ga0209066_10000142_pt1 | contig 106970 bp, 87 predicted proteins | sample All_14_2_FD_187198 | JGI IMG/M metagenome (GOLD analysis project Ga0209066, IMG submission 187198) | Freshwater microbial communities in response to fracking from Pennsylvania, USA - Allegheny Zone_MetaG_DW_15 (SPAdes) (version 2) ...
GCCTGATTAAGTTCCGCCTGCGTGTTCATCACGATCGGCCCGCCCCACGCCACGGGTTCACGCAAGGGCCGCCCGGCGACAAGCATGAAGCGCAGGCCCTCCGGCCCTGCTGTGACCGAGACCTCGTCGCCGCCGCCGAACAATGCCGCACGCCGGCTTCCCACAGGCGTTGCCGCGCCGCCGAAAGCGCCTTCACCTTCGAAGGTATATGCGAACACAGTCGCTTCTGCGTCCACGGGCATGCTCCAGACCGCACCCGGCTTCAGATTGACGCCCAGCAGCAGGGTCCGGACGTAGTCGCCCTGCGTCGCTCCCTCGGCATCCCCGTAACGACCGGCGATGAGGTCCACCGTCCCCGCCGCCTCCTCGATCTTTGGGATTAGCTCCGCTTTCAGGTCGCGATATTGAGGCTTCACCATCTTGTCCTTGGCAGGCAAATTGACCCAGAGCTGGAGCCCCAGCATCCTCGGACAGGGTCTTGGCATCTCCTGGTGGATGATGCCCGAGCCCGCCGTCATCCACTGGCAGCAGCCGTCGACTATGCTGCCGGCGTTGCCCAGGCTGTCGCCGTGCTCGATGTCGCCATGAATCAGGTACGTCACGGTCTCGATGCCGCGGTGCGGGTGCCAGGGGAAGCCCCTGACGTAATCGTCAGGATCACGGGAGTCGAACGCGTCCAGCATCAGGAAGGGGTCGAACTCTGAGACTGTGCCAGGGCCGAGTACGCGCACGAGCCTGACGCCGGCTCCGTCTTTTTGCTCATTGCCGGCCACAACCTTCACGACTTCCCTTGTCTTGCCCATGGCATGATCCTTTCAGTTGCCGCCCCCGGTCTTGCTTCCGCTCTTGCCCCGCGGCTTCGAGGCGCAGACCACCGAGTCCATCCACTGGCCCCGGCGCAGGAGCCTTATCTTCGAAAACCCCGCCGCCGACAGGTCATCACGGAGTTCACCGAACGTGAACGTCCCGCCTCCTGAAGTGTTGACCAGCATGTTGACGGCGAACATCGCGCCGGCTTCCGGGCGCGTGCGGGACGCGTCCATGACGATGTCTCGGATCAGGATCATGCCGCCGGGCTCAAGTGCCGAGAACACCTTCGCGAACAGTTTCCGGTTCTGCGCCCGTGAATTCTGGTGGACGATCGCGCTCACCCAGGCCAGGTCGGCCCCCGACGGCAGTGCGCCTCTCATGAAGTCGCCGGCTACCAGCCTCACCCTGTCCTTCAAGCCGGCTTTTTTCATCATCCGCCTGGCCATGGGGATGACCTCGGGCCGGTCCAAAATGGTCGCGCAGGCCCCGGGGTTGAGCCTGAGGAAAGGTACGGTCCACGTGCCCGAGGCCCCGCCCAGGTCCAGCAGGTGCGTGAACTTCAGCCTGCCGAGGCCGGCGACGAGCGGCGCCGCCAGCGGCTCGGAGATCTCGTGCATGGCCCGGATGAACGAGGCCAGGTCACCGCCTTCGCCCAAGACGCTCGGGCGGTACAGGGCGGGTTTCCCGCGCAATACGACGTCGGCCAGTTGCGCCCAGCCACGTAGGCAGTTTCCGAGGTGGCGGACCATGCCAAGCACGCACTGCGACCCGGTCTCCGCCAAGACCTCCGCCGCCGCCTTGGGTACGCTATAGACGGGATCGGCGCCGGCCGACTTTTTCAATAGGTCGATTGCGGCGAGCGCGTCCAGCAAGATGGTCACGGCCCTGACGTCCCCTTTAACGCTGCGGGCCAGCCTCGCCGCAGTCATGGGCCGGGCACTGATGATCGTGAAGACATTTAGCTCCGCAGCCGCGATCACGACGCAGGCCGGCTGGAACCCGCGAACCATGTCCAACACAGCCTCTCTGCCCAGTTTCTTCTTCATGATTCCTCCCATGACACCTCAAACGGTAGCACACGCTCCGAGCCCGCTTCAAGCCGGTATCCTTTCGGACCAACATCAGTTTCCGGACTATGTTCTTGAAGCCTCGGCACGATCCGTTTTCCGCTGGCGCTCCCCCGCCTGCGGTGGTAAGGTATAAAGACCTAAACTTGACCCGTACCGCACCCATTTGCGGTACAGATTTTGTTAGGACACGAATACGACGAACAACGAATAAGGATGCGGGGCCACGGCCCCCGACGAATACGCATGCCGACGGAAGCGGACACATGCCGGAAACACGTCGTTCCCCTGCTGCAGGCGGCGGGCTGGGACGCGGAGCCCTGCTCCATCGCGGAGCAGCGGTCGATCACCGACGGGCGAATCATACCCGTCGGCCAGCGCTTCGTCCGCAAACCGCCCAAGCGCGCCGACTATCTTCTGTTTTACAGGCGCGACTTCTGCCTGGCCGTTGTCGAAGCCAAGGCCGCGTACAAATCCGTGCATGACGGCCTGCAGCAGGCCAAGCTCTATGCGGAGATGCTGGGGCTGATGTTCGCCTACGCCACCAACGGTCCCGAGATCGTCGAGTTCGATTACTTCACAGGTCAGACCCGTATCCTCACCTCCTATCCTTCGCCGCAGGAGCTGTGGCAACGCTATCAGTCCGGCCGCGGCATCACCGAGCCCAAGACCGCCGAGGGCCTGCTCACGCCGTCGGAAACAGCTTCAGGCCGTCAGGCCCGCTACTATCAGCAGATCGCCATCAACCGCACCATCGAGGCCGTGCTGCAGGGCCAGCGCAAGCGCCTGCTGCTCACCATGGCCACGGGCACAGGCAAGACCCTCGTCGCCTTCCAGATTTGCTGGAAGCTTTGGAACGCCCGCTGGAACCTAGCAGGCGCTCACCGCCGCCCGCGCATCCTGTACCTCGCCGACCGCAACATCCTCGTGGACCAGCCCAAGGACGGCATCTTCGCCGCTTTCGGCGACGCCCGCAACAAGATCGAGTCCGGCAAGGTCGTCCACAGCCGGGAGATGTACTTCGGCATCTACCAGGCCATGGCCGAGGACGAGCGCAGGGAGGGTTTGTTCCGCCAGTTCCCGCAGGACTTCTTCGACCTTGTGATTGTCGACGAATGCCACCGGGGCAGCGCCCGCGACGACAGCTCGTGGCGCGTGATCCTCGAACACTTCTCGCCGGCCGTGCAGCTCGGCATGACCGCGACGCCGCTGCGCGACGACAACCGCGACACCTACTTGTACTTCGGCAACCCCCTGTACGAGTACAGCCTCAGGCAGGGCATCGACGACGGCTTCCTGGCCCCGTACCGCGTTCACCGCGTGGTCACGGAGTGGGACGCTGCGGGCTGGCGCCCGAGCCGTGACGAGCTGGACCGCTACGGCCGCCCGATCCCTGACGAGGAGTACCAGACCCAGGACTTCGAGCGCGTCGTGGCATTGCGCGCCCGCACCGAGGCCATCGCCAAGCACTTGACGTTGTTCATGAGGAAGACCAACAGGTTCGCCAAGACCATCGTCTTCTGCGTGGACCAGGAGCACGCCTCGGAAATGCGGGCCTCGCTCGGCAACAGCAACAGCGACTTAGTCAAACAGCATCCCGACTACGTCTGCCGCGTCACTGCCGACGAGGGCGACATCGGCAGGGGCCACCTCGGCCGCTTCCAGGACGTAGACACGCTGACTCCGACTATCCTCACCACGTCCCAGCTCCTGACCACCGGCGTCGACGCCCCGACCTGCAAGAACATCGTCATCGCCCGCGTGGTCGGCAGCATGAGCGAGTTCAAGCAGATTATCGGCCGCGGGACACGCGTGCGCGACGACTACGGCAAGCTCTGGTTCAACATCATCGACTACACTGGCTCCGCCACGCGCCTGTTCGCAGACCCCGAGTTCGACGGAGAGCCGGCCATGCTCACCGAGGAGGAACTGCAGGAGAAGCAGCCCGACGAGATCCGCGAAACTCCGCCTGACGACGGAGACGACGGCGAAGTGCTGATCGACTACCCGCCCGACATCGTCGAGCCGCCACCCGAGGAGCGCCGCAAGTACTACTACGACGGTGGGCAGGTGGCCATTGCCGCGCACCTTGTCTACGAATTGGACGCCGACGGCCGGCAGCTCCGGGTGGTGCGCTACACCGACTACGCCGCCGACAAGGTGCGCTCGCTCTGCCCCTCGACTCCAGAACTGCGGGCTCGCTGGTCGGACCCGGCCAAGCGCTCGGAGCTGATTCGCTTGCTGGAGGAGCGAGGCATCAGCTTCGAGGAGCTGGCGGCGGCCGCGAACCAACCCGAGGCCGACCCCTTCGACCTGCTCTGCCACCTGGCCTACAATGCGCCACTGCGCACGCGCCGGGAGCGCGCCCAGCGCCTGAAGCAGGCGCGCCCAGACTTCTTCGCAAGCTACGCGCCCGAGGCCCGGCAGGTGCTGGAGGAGTTGCTGGAGAAGTACGCCGAGCACGGCGACGCCCAGTTCGTGCTGCCGGATGTGCTGAAGATTCCGCCGATCTCCAAGCACGGCACAATCAACGACATTATTTCCACCTTTGGCGGCGCCGAAGAGTTGAAAAACGCCATATCTCAACTACAGGCTCTTCTATATGTAGCATAGCATTGAACAGGGGCAGGGATGATTATCCATGCAAAAAATGCTTTTGACGCCTTCGAAGTAGCTAACAAACTTAAATCAGAAGGCAAGTACAACTGGTTTCGCGGTCAGCCCAAGAATTGGCCTCTTGTATCCAGCCTTCATCGTCTTTCAAAAGTAAAACATCAACAGGCACTTGACAGAGTAGTACGATTCGGGAGCTGGGTTCACGCCACAAAAGGGCTTGAAGACCTGGCCAAAGACCCCGACATGTCGCTTGCAGTTGCTCAGCATTATGGCATAAAAACCAGTTTTATAGACTTCACAACCGACATAGATACGGCGATCTACTTTGCAACTGACAAATGGAAACGGCACCGTTCCAAAGAAGGCATCATTTTGTGCCTCAACACAGATGATTTGCTTTCTTTCTGGAAATACATGCCCGAACGTTTCCCTGCTCCGGAATGTCTTACCCCGTCTGTCCGAAATCTCTGGCGCCTTGAAGCCCAATGCGGTGTCTTTCTCCTTTGTCCGTATACCAATTTCGAGCGTATCTATGAATTGGATCGCATCGTTTTTCCACACGCCGATGCTTGTCCAAGGACACCTCGTGAAAAGATATACCCCTCTCGCAAGAGTGAGCTTGAGCTTCAACTTGAACAGTTCTTCTTGCTCGATCAGATTCACGACTGGCACCGCTACGTGAAAATTGTCTTCCCTAAAGCACGCACCTTCACTATCGAAAGGCCGGGGCCATATGGTGATCCAGAACTTCTTGGCAAGACGCCGCCTCCAGAGCTTACCTCTTGGGATGCCCGTACACTTTCATCTTGGCGAGAGCCGCACAATGAAAAATATCATGATTGCCAAACAGATTTTACTATTGATATAGATGGTCGCCATATCGCGACGCATTCCCTCGCAAATCGAACAATGTTGAATCGTGTTTTGCATGCATTGCGCAACTTGCCAAATATTAGATCAAAGTCGGTCCATTTCATTTTAAAAGATAAAGGCCGCATCCCGTTGTGCTTCTTGAATCACTTATGGGATGGATTGCGGCGGCTACCATATTCTGACGATCTGATTGCCGCCGCAATGGGCAACGCAATGGCATTATTTGCGGTCCATCGCAAATTACCAGACCCTGACGAAGACAAATGGGAGCGCGAAGTTGAAATCTGTCTGGGAGATGTCATTCAGGTGGAGTTCAGTGCCGCCGACGGAAGTTATTCGCGTGGCTTCGTCAATCGCAAGCAACTATTGGAAGCCGTTCGACCAGACATTGACAACTACCTTAGCACCAAATACAAGAAAAGGCTGGTTGGCAACATGACAGGACTCCTTCAGGCCGTATATGTTCCAAATCGACTTTTCGATTTCGGGAAGCTGGCGGTTTTGTTCGCAACACAATTGGCTCCAGCCCAAGTGTTGGCTCGCAAGCCTGTTGTCTTCTTTTCACCAGCGAGTCTAACAGTATTCGGTCTGCCGTAGAGCGCCTCGGATCAATGACTTGTCCAAGTTACAGCACTACATCCTTCTTGCGGAGAGACATTGCCAACTTGCGTCCATCTCGTTTGGAACTGTGCGGCGAATCTGGTAAGCTAGACAAAACCTAAGGTCCTTCTCATGTCTTACACGAAACAAGTATCCGTCCTTGCCACAACATCACAGTCCCTCGGCGCGCTGCTCAAGAGCGCCCGCGACATCATGCGCAAGGACAAGGGCCTGAGCGGCGACCTCGACCGCCTTCCGCTCCTGACCTGGGTCATGTTCCTGAAGTTCTTGGACGATCTGGAGATCCAGCGCCAGGACGAGGCCAAGCTCGCAGGCAAGCGCTTCCGTCCCGCCGTAGAGGCGCCGTACCGCTGGCGCGACTGGGCCGCCGACAGCAAGGGCGTGACCGGCGACGAGCTGCTGGCGTTCATCAACAACGACGACTGCGTGCGCCCGGACGGTAGCCGCGGCCCCGGCCTCTTCAAGTACCTGCGCGGGCTCACGGGCGAAGGCGGCGACGACCGCCGCGACGTGGTCGCGACGGTGTTCAAGGGCGTGGACAACCGCATGCGCAGCGGCTACCTGCTGCGCGACATCGTCAACAAGGTCGCCGCGATCCACTTCACAGCCAGTGACGAGCTGCACACGCTGGGCTCGCTGTACGAGTCCATGTTGAGGGAGATGCGCGACGCCGCCGGCGACTCCGGCGAGTTCTACACGCCCCGCGCCGTCGTGCGCTTCATCGTGGAGGCCGTGGACCCCAGACTCGGCGAAACCGTGCTCGACCCCGCCTGCGGCACCGGCGGTTTCCTGGTCGAGGCCTTCACCCATCTGGAGCGTCAGGTCAAGACCGTGGCCGACCGCAAAGTGCTGCAGGAGCGCTCGGTCATGGGCTGCGAGGCCAAGCCGCTGCCGTACCTGCTGTGCCAAATGAACCTGCTGCTGCACGGGCTGGACGCGCCCCAGATCGACCCCGGCAACGCGCTCCGGCACAAGCTCACGGAAATCGGCGAGAAGGACCGCGTGGACGTGATCCTGACAAACCCGCCCTTCGGCGGCGAGGAGGAGAAGGGCGTCCAAGGCAACTTCCCCGAGGACATGCGCACTGCCGAAACAGCGCTGCTGTTCCTGCAGCTCATCATGCGCAGGCTGCGGCGGAGCCAGAAGCCGGGCCTGCCGCCGGCCCGCGCAGCGGTGGTCGTGCCAAACGGCACGCTGTTCGGCGACGGCGTCTGCGCCCGGATCAAGGAGCAGATGCTCAAGGATTTCAATCTGCACACCGTCGTGCGCCTGCCCAACGGCGCCTTCGCGCCGTACACCGGCATACCGACCAACATCCTCTTCTTTGACCGATCAGGCCCCACCAAAGAAGTCTGGTTCTACGAGCAGCCTCTGCCCGAGGGCCGCAGGAGCTACACCAAGACCGCGCCCATGCAGTTCGAGGAGTTCGCGCCCTGCCTCAAGTGGTGGGGCAGGCGCAAGGCCACGGCGCAGGCCTGGAAAGTCTCGGCCAAGGAGCTGCTGGAGAGCGGCTGCAACCTCGACCGCAAGAACCCGAGCGCGAAGGCGGACGTGACGCACCTGCCGCCGGAGCAGATCGCCGCCGGCATCATCGAGAAGGAACAGCGCATCGCCGAGATCATGGCTAACATCAAGCGGCTGCTGGAGGCGCACGGCGCATGAAAGCGACCTGGCCAACAGTGAAGCTCGGCGAGGTGATGCGGCAGCGCAAGGAATTTGTTCTGATCGATGATCAGGTAGAATACGCTAGGCCAAGGGTGCGTCTCCATGCTCAGGGCATAGTGTTGCGAGACCGTGTGCCCGGCGCGCTGATTAAGACCAAGAGGCAGCAAGTCTGCCGGCCGGGTGAGTTACTTGTGGCCGAGATCGACGCAAAGGCCGGTGGCTTTGGCATTGTGCCGACCGAACTTGAGAGCTCGATTGTCAGCAGCCACTACTTCCTTTATCAAGTTCTCGATTCGCGGTTGGACGTTCGGTTCCTCGACTTATATGTGAGGACAAGCGGTTTCATGGAGCAAGTGGAGGCTCAGGGAACTACAAACTACGCAGCCATACGGCCTTCAGACGTGCTGAACTACGAGATCCCCCTCCCGCCCATCGCCGAGCAGCGGCGCATCGTGGCGAGGATCGAGGAGTTGGCGGCGCAGGTCGCGGAGGCCCGAGCGCTGCGGGAGCAGGCTACCGTGGATGTGGACTTACTTTGCCGTTCGCTCCTTGCGAGTGACACAAGTCCCAGCCCCATGCCGATGCGTGAACTGGTCAAGTTACGCGCCCCCGATGTTGCGGTGTCGGCCAATGAGCAATACCCGTTCGCCGGCGTTTACTGTTTTGGCCGGGGCGTGTTCAGGGCACAGGTGAAAGCGGGCATTGATTTTGCGTACCCCAAACTGACGCGGATCAAGTCTGGCAACTTTGTCTATCCCAAGCTCATGGCGTGGGAAGGCGCCTTCGGTGTCGTACCGCCAGAATGCGACGGCTGCGTCGTGTCCACCGAGTTCCCCGTCTTCGAGGTCATCGAGACAAAGGTGCTGCCAGAAGTGTTGGACACCTACTACCGTGACCCATCGGTGTGGCCCGAGATCGCAGGCTCAAGCACCGGCACCAATGTCCGGCGCAGACGCCTCAACCCTAGCGACTTCCTGGCGTACAAGATGCCGTTGCCGTCAATGGCGACACAGATCAAGCTCCGTGAGGTTCGTCAGCAGGCAACTGAACTCAAGCGCCTGCACGATGAGACCGCCACCGAGCTTGACGCGCTGATGCCCGCCATCCTCGACCGCGCTTTCAAGGGGGAACTGTAATGTCGGACACTTCGTTTAAAGCTGAAATCGGTGTCGGCCCCGTCAAATTGAGCGTCACCGCTCCTGTACGCTCGTTGACGCGCTTCATGACTGCGGGCAAGGCCGCCCAAGGCCCGGCTCTGGTTGCCAAGCGCTTTATTCAGCTCTTCGACGATCACGGCGTGCTACTCACCCAGATCCCGCATTTTCTTCCGCAGGTCGGCCTCGATGCGTTGTCATCCACCGAGAAGCTTCTGCCGGCGCTCACGTCCCCTATTCTCGACCGAACTGCGAAGCTATTCGGCGTTCAGAGGGAGTGGCTGGACGGCGTCAGCGAGAACATCTACAGGTGTCGGCACTGTCACAAGACCCCATAACGCTTTTTCGACGACCTCCGTGAATTCCATGTCGGCGCCCCGTGGTTCTGCTGTTGCGCATTAACAACCACCATGGATCTGGGCAGAAAGGGCGACTCGGGCCATCAAGGCAAAAGGGCTTGATGAGAAGGTAGAAGATTTTTTTCCTTCTTACAGGGTCCGTCGGCAAGCGAGCTCGGGAGGACAAGGTGATGAATAGCAGGTTCGGCAACCCACCCGACCTTCAGGAGGAAGCAGTCAAGACCGTGCTGGCCCCTGGCCCAGGCCGAGCTTGTGTGCGCAGACTGGGCGTATTGACCCGGCAGGATAGGCATACGGCCTTGCGAGACAAGCCAAGATTTGGCATTATCCGTAATTAACCAGTCCTTAGTATCCGGGTAACAGATCCGGCTTGACTGTTTTTGCCATACCCAGGGTGTTACCCCTAGGAAACAATTTGCGGCAGCGCATTCGAACAAAAGGTGTTTCATGATTAAGTCACAGACAGCTGAGCAGAGAAGCAAAGCCGTCAATTTTGAAGAAAAACAATCCAACGGGTTACGAGAAATCCAGTTTTACCGTGCCAATGAGAAGCCTTATGGGGTTTTCAGCAATCTCTACCCGCGCCCTATTCTTTTTGAGGAGCGCCTGTATCCAACAGCCGAACACGCGTATCAGGCTGGGAAGGCACTGAAAAGTGAAGTGCGTGAATGGATCCTGAGCGCACCGACTCCCAGTCTCGCCGCAATGGCTGCTCACGGGCTGTATACATGGGACATTGTGCCTGAATGGGCTAAAATTAAATTCGTGCGAATGAAGCAGGTTCTCTTGGCGAAATTCACCCAACACGAGGATTTTCGTGAGCTTCTTCTCTCCACAGGTGACCTCCGTTTAGTTGAGGCCGGAAGAGTCAACAATGCGGTGAACCGGACATGGGGAGAAGTCGATGGAAAAGGCCAAAACAAGCTCGGTATTCTGCTGATGGAAGTGCGTGCCGAATTGAGAGCGGAGTCCATCCCCGAAAAAAAATCGCACAGAAGTTCCAGTACCTGCAGACAGACTTTGCTGTGTAGAGACAGAATCTAGCCAAGCCAACTATGGTATCGCAAATGTTCGGCAGACAGTACACGGATAAACATGAGCCCTACGCACTTCGAGTCCGAACTTGAGAACCTCGCAGGAACCTATGCGGCCGCGATGTCTATGGACGTGGGCCGAATTAAAACCGCCATCGCAGGAGCGAGCGAGTCGAGCTTGATTGGCGTAGGCTCAGGCGGCTCATTCACGGTCGCGTCGTTGTTGTGTGCTCTACACGAGACCTATACAGGAAGGGTCTCACGTCCCTCGACGCCTCTTGAAATAATTTGTAACCCGACTCTTGCGGCGGCGAGCCCAGTGTTTATGATCTCGGCGGAAGGCAAGAACCCCGACATTATCGAAGCCCTTAGGCGTGCGAGAAGGCATAGTGCGCGTCCGGTTCATGTGCTGACCAACCGTTCAGCAAGCCCCCTTACCGACTGCGCCAAAGAGTTGCTGGATGTAAACACCCACTACTTCGAACTCAAAGACAAGGACGGCTACCTCGCAACTAACAGTCTATTGCTCGATGCCGTCCTTGTAGCCCGGGCCTACGGAGAATTGGACAATGACAAGAATCAGGTCCCCGTACGGATCGGCGACCTTCGATTGGGCGACCAAACGATCCAAGAGTGGTTAGAAAGTTCGACTGCATTTATCGAAGAGGCCGTAAAGAGAGGCGCGCTGATTACAACCTTTTCGCCTCTGCTGAAACCGGTCGCTTCTGATCTTGAATCAAAGCTGTCTGAAGCGGCACTGCTGCACTGCCAGCTAGCAGACCTGCGATCGTTCGCACACGGACGACACCTCTGGCTGGCCGACCGTCCCAATGACTGCGCGGTCCTGGCTCTGGTCGACACTTCTCTAATGGGGCTCTGGCAAAGCATGCGGTCGCACCTCCCCCCCGAATTTCCTACGCTCACAATGCCATTCAGCGGCTCGAAGCCTCGGGATCTGCTAGCAGGTCTAGTCGCCCAAATGCATTTTGTAGCAGCCATTTCCAGGTGCAAAGGAAAAGATCCAGGGCGGCCAAAAGTAGCACAATTTGGGCGCGATCTTCACTACATTGATCTGCCCAGTCTCATTCCCCTGCCGGCAGACCTTGAGGACGGGGCTGAGCGCTCGAAATATGAGGTCCTTGGTGCGCACTGGCCATCCGTGGGACGAATCGGACCAATGCGGCGAGCCCAAGAGTGTTTCACCGCAGCCATTGAACGGCAAGAATTCAGGTCGATCGTTTTCGATTACGACGGCGTATTGAGTGGTTCGCAGCGCAATGAAAGTCCGCCACCCAACGCCATTATGGAACAGTTGCAGAGACTCATTCAAGCAGACGTTGTTGTAGGCGTTGCTTCCGGAAGAGGCGGGTCAATCCAGGAAGTGTTTTTTGCGGGCATGCCTGAACCAATAAGATCCAAGATCCAGCTTGGGCTTTATAACGGTGGCTGTATCATAGACGCATCAACCCCCCCTACGGAGGGTAAGACCAGCGAATTCTTAAGCCATGTCACACGCATCATGCGTCACCTGCAGGATCTTGGAGTTCCTATCGAACAAATACGGACGACCCACCCGCACCAAGTCAGCGTCCGGTTTCGTGAAGGTGTTAGCGCCCAAAACAACTGGCTTGTTATCGTTGACGCACTTAGGCAGTCCGGTCTGGACTTCACAAAAGCGGTACGCAGCAAGCACTCCGTCGATATTCTCGGCGCCGGCGTCAGCAAGTCTCGTCTGGTCGCACACATCGTGCAACAGTTCAAGATCGACCCATACCAAGTGCTCACTATAGGAGATCAAGGCGCGTGGCCAGGGAATGACTGTTCTCTGCTCGAACATCGATTTTCCCTTAGCGTAGATGAGCCGTCGAGGCGGCTAGATCGTGGATGGAAGCTTGCTCCTGTGCACAAACGAAACGTGGATGCCACGTTGTGGTATCTTGAGCGCATCCGACTAGTTGCGGGAGGCCGTTTCACGCTTGACCTCTCATTACAGAAAGGAGTTATGCCATAATGAAGGACGAAAACGCGCAGCAACTCCTAGCACAAGTAATGAACTGGCTGGATCCTGAAACGGTATTGGAGCATGTCCCAAACCTGCAACTTCTCGCTGAATACAAGTATGACCACTACCAGCGGTTCGGTCCTGGCAAACGCTTCGTTGAGAGCCTTGCGCTCTGGCTAAATCAGTTCGATCCAGACGATCGGCTGATAGCGCTGGAGTTCGTAAAAAATAAGCTGGTGTATTTCTCAGAGAAGGAGCTATCACATCTGGTTAAAACCGCATATCCCGACTGCATTGTGCAGGAGCGTTCTCTTTTGGTCGCGGAGGAGCAGGACATAGCACCGCACCGAGTTGGAGTTATCACCCAACACCGCCGATTCAAGGAACTGGAGCTGAAGTCCCTGTACCTTGGCCTTAGCGACGGTGCCAGGACAAATGAACTTAGGCGCGCCAGTGAAGGAGAGATCAGCAATGAACAGATTTGGCAGGCCTACGAACTGGGGCTGGAAAAAACGAAAGATATGGTCGACTCGCTTCAGGTCTCTCTCAAGCGAGAAGGGTTTGCGTCAGAGGGGTCGAAGTTCAACCTGATATGGCTACTCGACGATTTTTCGGGTAGTGGCAACACTTATATCCGATACGACAGTACTAGCTGTACCTACAAGGGAAAGATCCGAAAGATCTATGACCAGTTGCACCGCGGAGAACTCGTCGATAAATCCCACTACGAGGTCTACCTCCTTCTATATGTTGCAACGCGCCAGGCTATAGACCACATTGAGTACTGGTCGGAGCGGTTCACCTCTGAAAACGGATATGCTCCGCTGCAAGTGAGGGTTCTTTGCCCAATCGAACGTCAGGTATCTGTCTCTAACCAGCTTGACGCGCCTCTCGCAGCGATGCTGGGTAATCCCCGCTACTGCGACCCGGGAGCCGCTGACAGCCACTTCCTTGTCGGGGGCACTGATGATGCGCGTTGGGGGTTTGCCAAATGCGCCCTGCCTGTTGTTCTATCCCACAACACTCCGAACAACTCTGTCTACATCCTCTGGGGGCCAGAATTCGGTTCATTCCCGGGTCTCTTCCCTAGAGTTAGCCGCCACAAGGAATTTTGATGGCATACCGTGCAAATCCGTTTATGGAACGAATGTCTGAGCGCATAACCTCAGACCAAGAATTCGTTCGTCTATTTTCCCCCAATGTTATCGAGGAACTGCCGGAAGATGTGTTCGCCGGCGCGGTTCACATCTTCAGAAGTTCCCCCGGCGGCGGCAAGACAACATTGCTTCGAGCCTTCACTCCCACGGCGCTTCAGGCTTTCTGGAATTCGAGGGGCACTAGAGAGCTGAACGATGCCTACCGAGGACTTGTCTCAAGGCAAATACTCGACGAACAGAATGGTCCACAAATGCTTGGTGTACTGTTGTCTTGTGCATCCGGCTACGCTGACTTGCCTCCTGGAGCGACAATGGCACAAGAGGGGCTCTTCCGTGCCCTCCTAGATTGCAGAATAGTCCTTCGAACGCTAAGAAGCCTCGTCACATTCCTCGGGTTCGGATCTGCGGAACACCTGGATGCCGTTCAACTAGAATATGGCGATCTTGCATTGGATTTGAAATCGATTCCAACAGACCTTTCCGCAACAGCTTTGCTGAAATGGGCGGAGCAAAGCGAGCGAAAGGTATACGTTGAGCTTGACTCAGTCATCAACGTCGACGGCTCAAATATGCCCTCCCACATTCGATTCGAGGGTGTCTTGTGGCTGCAGTCAGTGCGGTTCCGTGTCGACGGGAAGAGCGTCGCCCCGATGCGTCTGCTGATGATAGATGACCTACATAAACTGCGCAAAAAACAGCGAACGCTCCTCATTGACGAATTAACCATCGGCCGAACTCAGATTCCCGTCTGGCTAGCGGAGCGAAGCATCGCCCTTGGGGACGACCTGTTGTCACAGGGCGTACGTGAAGGGAGAGAGCTTCATGCGCACTCGCTCGAATTGATTTGGAGTACGCCACGAGGACAACATCAATTTCAGTCGCATGCGCAGAACATTCTTGACCGCAGGTTGTTTGTGCAGAGTTCTATTCCTCCTTCTATGTTTTCCCAACATATCAGGGGTCAACTGCAGCCTGATGATGTTCGGAAGGAAGTGGAAAAGGGCATTGCCGCTTTCCGTGCGAAAGCAGAACGTTACAGGCCCAAAGTGCGTTATAGCGAATGGCTAAGCCGTGCTGATCGACTTATGGAGGCTGCCAATCTTGATGCTTTGCGTGAACTCTATGTAACCCACATATTATTGGCCAGGGACGAGTCCAAACGTCAGTTGACCTTAGATTTTGGGCCGCTGGAGGAAGAAGAACTTGAGCAGCGCGATAGCTCGCAAGTTCGGGCGGCAGCGGACATTTTCATGAATGAGGAGCTGAAAGTTCCATACTACTTTGGAATAGATCAGCTATGTGTGATGGCGACAAGCAATGTTGAGGAGTTACTCACTCTTGCTGCAGCTCTCTACGAAGCTATGCTGGCGAAGAAAGTCCTCCGCAAATCCGATCACACTCTGTCGCCACATGAACAGGAAAAGGTTCTCAGAGAAGTCGCCAAGCGTAAACACGATTTCATCCCTAAGAGCCATACTGAGGGATCGCGTGCACAACGTCTACTCGACGGTATAGGTTCGTATTGCCGTGAAAGAACCTTTCTTCCTAATGCTCCAATTGCGCCAGGCGTCACGGGCATCAGACTCTCTGAGAAGGAGTTCGGCGAGTTGAACTCAGATGGCCAATGTAAACTGGAACAAAGAGCGACGCTCAAACGTGTGCTCGCTGAATGTGTATCAGAAAATTTACTGATCATTCGTGACAGCTCAGCCACGACCTCACGAGAAAGCGGACACGTGTTCTACCTTAACCGTACTCTATGTGCATATTACGGGCTACCTCTTCAGATGGGCGGATGGCAAGACGTGACAACATCAGATCTTTCAGAGTGGATGGAAAAGGGCCGTAATGTTCGCCGACACAGCCTGTTGGGATTGGAGTAGATATGCTTTGGAAGCAATATGTTTTCCGGCGCGGCGGTCAAGTCAACAACATGTGGGACCGCCTATTCCACCGTCGTCCGATTCGGCTGCTATATATAGCGGGGCGAGGCTTCGATGTGCGGGCCAAAACCGTGCTACAGTCTTTTGTTGAGACCAGCAAGTCATCCTTGTTTTCCTTCGAGAAAGCGGAGCTCCTACTTGTTGGATTCTCTGGTTATCAGCTCAGCGGACCGTTAAAAGGAGTGACAGACGAAAATGCTCGTAACCTTGAATCCCTCTTTTCTGCGTTGGGCACAACATCCACCCTTCAAATCGACTCGTCTGCTGCGGGCGAAGATGACATCAGTGCAAGCACAGCCCTTCGGCTTGGGCTGAAGAGTGTCTTAGAAAAGTTGTCGGACCAAACTGATATTATTCTCGATGTAAGCTCCCTACCACGAGTGGTTTATCTAGCGTTGATGACGGGTATCCTCGACAAGCTTGTCAGCAGAAAACAGGCAAATAATGCGTTATTGGCCAACAATGTCAACTTTCAAGTTCTGGTTGCTGAAGACGCCGCGCTAGACGGGAAGATCCAGCCTGGCGACCCAAGCAATGACCTTATTCTAATTCCAGGATACTCAAGCCCGCTGCAAGCCGAAAGCAACAATGAGAGTCCTCTCGTTTGGTTTCCAATACTTGGCGAGAATCGGGTGAGCCAGCTCACGAAAGTCATGAAGTCCGTTATCCCCGTATCTTCTGAAGTCTGTCCGGTTCTTCCCCACCCTTCCCGGGACCTGCGCCGTGCTGATCGTCTTATCGTTGAGTATAAGCAACCCCTGTTCGACACGATGCAAACGCCACCGACGAATATCCTTTATGCCCATGAATCACATCCTTTCGAGGCATACCGACAACTGCTCGGAGCGATGGATCGATACCGCAAAAGCCTGGACATTATTGGAGGATGTCGGCTAGTTGTAACTCCGCTTGGAAGCAAACTCATAACGATTGGGGCTGGCTTGGCGTGCTTTGAAATGCGTCCAGCTCCGGCAGACGCCGAGCGCAATTACGGTGTCGCGATTCCGTATGCGGAACCCAGGCGGTATGAGGTATCTCTTGAGGATTTACACTCTTCTAAGCCTGAAATTTGCGCCATGCTTTTAACTGGTTCAGCGTATGCGGAGGAGAACCCTACGTGACACTTCGTGTTAGTGTCACTAGATCTCAACGTCCTACATAGGTGTCAGTCCTCGGCTAACGTTCTTCGTCCCCATTGAAGCGCCTTCGTCTTACGGCAGTGGCCATCGACAAGTCTGGGGCATCGGTCCCGCCAACGCCGCCAAACTTCAGGCGCTGGGGGTAGCCGAACACCGAACTAACACAGACTCACGAGCATTAACATTTCATACTCACACCAGCCAACCGCAACGATCCCTCAATGCGCCGCCTGTTCTCTCATGAGAAACTGCATTGCAGCGCCTGAATCAAGTGAGTTAACCAGCCTGCTAACAGCCCTCATCTGCTCGGCGGCAAGAGGATAGGCCAGCGCGGGCGCACAAGCCTTAACGACGTCATACCGATCAAGTGAGTTCACCTTCGACAACGCATCTATGAAACTCTGCGTATCAACAGGCGGCTTCAACGTGCCCATCACCTTAATGACTGTTTCGCCAACGTCAAGGGGGTTCACACCCTCCAACAGCTCAACCGGGAAACGTGTCACTTTGGCTACAGGCTCGGGCACCCTCCGCGGGGTTTCGGCATAGAGCTTCCGAAGCTCATCCCGTTCTTTGACCAGTATCCGATTCTGCTCCTCAAGCATTTCAATTTGCTTGATGAGATGAGGATCGGCGACAGCCTTCTGAGATTCTGCGCCGTTTAGACGCTGGTGTAGTATTGCCAGCTCCTCTTTTGCCGAAATACAGGCAAGCTTTTCAGTGTTATACTTTTCTTCCCATCTCATGGCACATAAGTCGCTATACCTGCGGCTCGAACTTTCCTTATCGGCTACAGCATCATTGAGCCGTCGCTCCAAGACTTCAGCACGAGACGACTCTGCGATGAACCTCTGCTCGTACTGTTCAACAGCAGATAGCTTATCCCGCAGATTCTGGGATTCGCTTTCCTTTGCGGCAAGCCGCGAATCAATGGCCTGCTCTTTCGCTTCAAATCGTTCCTTGACCTCGTCGATTCTGAATTCATTGTAGAACCAATGACAAATCAAGATTCCAACAACGACGCCTTCTACAAACGAGTACCGCTTTACCCAACTCCAGATTCTTTCCATAAAAAAACCTACATCCTTATGACACAAATCCGTTCCGCAACCTGACCCATCGCCCAAACACCCGCCATACTAATGCCCGACCGACTTATGGGCTTCGTACTTTTTTGCCATCCGTTGAAGTTGCTCGATGCCGCCCACAGCAATCAAGTCTTCATCAAGATAGTACTCGCACTGTAAGCGATCAGCTAAAGCGCAGCCCGCCATCATTTTCCGGATGACGCGGTTTCCTTAAGCGCCTTCACAGCATCCCTCTTGCCCATACCCCTGACCCTGGCCAGCCCAGCAAGTGCCGCCGGCCGCATTCCGATCCGGCCCCCGGCCTTCTCCCACTTGCCAACGGTCAGCGTCGAGACGCCGGCGAGTGCCGCCAGTTGGGTTTGGGTGAGCCCGAGCCTGAGCCTGAGCTTGCGCACCATCGGGCCCGTCGGGCGGATTCGCGGCGGCTTAGCCGCTTCCGTATCCGCTGCGGCCCTCCCGGCGTCGCCGCAGCCGGAGCCCATGCCCAGAGACCTGAGTTGCCGCTTGATCCCGGCGACCTCACGTTTGAGCATGGCCACGTCTCGGCGCAAACCGGCCACGGGTTTGCGCACGGCCTTGGCGGCGGTCTTGGTTATGGTCTCGGCGAGGATCTTGTTGAGATTCATTAAACGCTCTCCGCATGTCCGTCTACCTGCAAACATCTTTCGCGTAACTCTACGTCCGCTCCCCAACTCTGTCAAGTGGAGGGCTGGATTCTCCTTCCGTTTCTTGAAGATAGCATCCGCCTTTCATATCGTGTGCTCGTTATTAGGTGTATGGCGCATGTTCTACTGGAGAATCGCAGTTCGCCGGAAATGTATCCGTAGCAATTCAATCGCTTTTTCAGTGTTATCATCATCAAGGTTAATCGGCGGATCGAGTTCCTTCCCAGACCGCAGGGTTGGCTCGTCGAGATCTATTTCCCGATAGACGCACACATCATCAGGCAAGAGCCTCTTGACCATTTTTTTCACGAGGACGGCGGCGATGTTAAACAGGAACACAGGGTGCACTGTGCCTTGAACATGCCATTCACGACCCCACGTGCCAACATACTTGCCAGCGTCATTACATAGCTCAACCACGCAGTTTAAATCTCTTCTCCCCATAGCCTTGAGCTTTGTTTCAAGCAATTCCGCTGATAACAAAGAAATGCGCATAGCATCACTATGAATTACTTCTTCGACGGACATGGTTCTGTTTGGCGTATTTAGGCAAAGAGTTCTTAGCATCCCTGAATAGCAGACGAAATGGTAGGCACAAAAATGGATTTCATGCGTTTTCACAGAGATCTCAAGCGCCTTCTTATAACCATTTGCTAATTCTCTCAATCGACTGTCTTTCATTTGTTACCTCGCAGTGATTGCGTTACCCACGATTGCTTGGACACTAGGACTAGCTACAGCTTGATTGCCATAGAAACTCATCGAGTTCAGCACAGCTATCACGCCAGCATTGTTGAAAGCGGTTCCGACAAACGCACCAGGCACTAACCCACCACTTGATGTCACCAACCCAGCCTGTTGAGCGAAGACCGAATGGCTTAGCATCAGATTGCCACTTGATATGACTGTCCCACTAGGCGTTATTGCAACAAGAACACCTTCTCCGCGTGGCAGTACTTGCCCAGTTACTGTGCCAGCGATTGGCAACAAGGCGGTTGCGCTTCCCAGGGTCTCACCGCCCAAAAGGCCCAAAAGGCCTGCAGCAGCTGACGCTGCGGAAGCTTCACTTATTCCTTGGACTTGTCCTAAAACAAACGCTGTTTCAGGGGATATTCCTGTCATTTCTGCATTATACGCCGTCGTGACACTTCGGCTCAGAATGTCAGTTAGATATCCAGCAATAAAACCCAACACTGGACCATATTGATTTTGCAGTAATGCCTTTGCTTCTTTAATTGTATCTAGTCGCGAATTAAAGCGTGCTTCCGCGCCCAATCCAAGCGGATCGATGTACGCCAGCGGATTTCCAAAGCAATACGCGTACAAGTTGGGACCACCGCCGAGGCTCAGCGGATCGGACGACAAGAAACGCCCCATGCCCGTGTCATAAGCCCTATACCTTGTGAGATACAACGGACTACCGCCGACGTTATAGACGCCATGCGAGCCCAGCCAGCGGAATGGGATGCTGTTCGTGCCCGAGTGCCCCCAGTCAGTGCCATAGGGGCCGTAGCAGTACTGGTCTGTGACGGCGCCGCTACTGTCTGTCAGCGCGACCACACTCCCCTGCTCGTCGCTGTGCGCATAATGAACGGTGCCGTCCGCCTCGAACACCGCCAGCAGCAGCCCGCCGCCCCAGATGAAATAGCGAACAGGGGCGCCGTTCGCATCCGTCTCCATCAGCGGGCGCTTGCGCGGGTCCGCGTGGTCGGTGATCCAGATGCGCGTGGCATTGGCCGAGTACGTGGTCAAGCGGTTGCCCAGCGCATCGTAGGTCACGCTCAGCGTTGCGCCGTCAGTTGAGGCGAACGTCATCCTCCCCGCACAGTCGTATTCGAACTGCTGATCACTAGACGCCGAATGCCGGTTGGTCAGCGCCCCGTTGCCGTCGTACAGGTACGTCTCAGCGAAGTTGTTGGTGTCCACGGCCAGAGTCGCCGACACAAGCCGGTCGGCGGCGTCGAAGGTGTTGGCGACGCGGCGCGGGCTCTGAGGGTTCGGGAAGAGCCCGGACACAACCTGCTCCTGGATCTTCACGCCTGCCTCATCGCGGGTTATCGTGCGGCCAATGATCGGCGAACCGTTGTTGTAGCTCCAACCCGACATCCTGTGGTTGGCGTCGTGCGTCCAGGAGCCGGAGACTCCGTTGGGATATGACAGCGCGGTCAGCCTTCCCGCCGCGTCACGCGTGAACGTCCACTCGTGATTCGCCCAGTCGGTGACATTGGTCACACGCCCGTCGGCATCATAACCGTAGCGCACGTGCAGGCCTCCGGGATAGGTGACGTTCGTGACCAAGCCGCCTCGATCACAACCGTAGCCCACCGCGAACACCTGCCCGGCCACGCGGGTTTCGGACGACGCCACCCGGTTCATGGCATCGTAGGAAAACGACAGCCTTGAGGCGGCGTTGGAGGCGGCGGTCAGATTGCCGACAGCGTCATAACCGAAGCGCTCCCAGGCCCCGTCCGCATAGTGCGCTTCCGTGCGCCGGTTGAGGGCGTCGTATTTGTAGTCCGTGCCGCGGCCCGCGCCGTCGATGCGGTTGGTCAGATTCCCGACAAGGTCAAAAAGATTGCGGAGGACCTGCTCGCCCGCCGCGTTGGTGGCAGCCGTCAGCCGGCCCTGGCCATCATAGGACATGCGGAAGACACGTCCCTCGGCGTTGGTGAAGGCGGTTACATGGCCCAAAGCGTCGTAGGCATTGCCCTCTTCGCGGCCGGAGGGATAGCGCGTGACCGCAAGGCGTCCCAAGGCATCGCGCACGTATTCGGTTGGCCTCGTCCGCGGATCGACCGCGTTCGTAAGCCCCCCGAGCGCGTCGAAAGCGCTTTGCCAGACCTTGCCGAGCGGATCGGCGACCACGACGGGACGGTTCAGATTGTCGTATTCCGTAGAGGTGCGGCCGAGCACAGCGTCGACGCTGGCGGTGACGAGTCCTTGCGCGTCGCGCCACATGAAATCGGACCAGGTTGACGCGTTGCGGTTGGTGACATGCCCAACCGCGTCCAGCTTGAAGGCAACACGGCTGCCACGCGGATCCTTGACCGCCATGAGCCGGTCGGCCACGTCGTACTCATTCGTTGTCATGCCGCCGTCAGCATAAAGAATAGCGGCAGGCTTTCCGCCCGGGGTCCAGAGGAAACGGTTCGTGCGCACCAGCGCGTCCACGGCTGCAGAAAGGCGGCCCGCCGGCGTGTAATGCAGGGATGTCATATTGCCGAACGCGTCCGCAGTACCGGTCAGCAAACCCCTGGCATCGAAAGACATGGCCTGCGGACGGCCCATGGCGTCAATGACGTTGGTAACGTTGCCAGCGCCGTCATAGGTGTACCGGGTGGTGCCCGCATCGGTTGAAGCGACCTCTTCAGGAAGGCCGCGTGATCCGTAAACGGATGAGGTCTCCGTGACCGTCCTGCCCGAGGCGTCGAGCGTGCGGGTCTGCATGAGCAGGCCCTGCGCGCCGTATATATTAGTCACCTCAGTCCCGTCGGGATAGGCCACTCTGACAAGGCGGTCGCAGCCGTCATAGCCCATGTGCGTCACGCGCCCGAGGGCGTTGGTCACGTCAATGAGACGGTGACGAGAATCGTAGCCGAAAGACGTGGCCCGGGCGTCTGAGGTATAGGCGGCCTCAGTCACGCGCACAAGGCGGTTGCTGGCGTCGTACTCGCTGACCGTGACCCGTCCGAGCGCGTCAATGTTGGTGACCGCGTTGCCCCGGCTGTCATAAAACGTGTACCTGACGTTCCCGTTGCGGTCGGCCTCCCAAGCCTGCCGCCCGTCATCTGTAAAGCCGTGATCGGCAAGGCGGTCGAAGGGGTCAGACTCCCATGACCGCGTGCCGGCAGCATAGGCGAAACGCCAGGCGCGTCCGGCCGCCGAGAACTGGTTTGTCACCTGGCACAGCGTGTTGTAGCCGTTCCTCACTGTCGGCACACCCGACGGGTCCGTCTCGCTCAGCACCGCGCCCTCGGAATCGTAGGATAGCTTCCACATGTTGCTGGCGGCGTCGGTGACGCCTGTGAGACATCCGTCCGGGCTGTATGCGTAGCGGACGGTCCGGCCCGCGCCGTCATTCACGGCTGTCATGCGGCCGTCAGCCCAGTCAAAATCGAGCCGCGATCCGAAGGAGTTCGAAACCGATGTCAGCCTTCCACCGTCCTCATACGAGAACGCGATGCCGTTGCCCGACGCATCAAGCACCGTCGACAGCATCCCGTTGGTCCCGTACGTCCAAGTGCGGCCGAAGCGTTCTTCGAGCTCGAACGAGCCGTCCCCGTTTCGGGATAGCGACGCCGTCACGCCTGGAGAAGGCTCGTATGAACCGTCGGACAAGCGTGTGAAAGAAAGCGCCCTGCCGTCAGCCGTGACAGTGACGGCATCCGAAGTCAGCCAATCCGTCCACCACTGCGCCACGAGGCAGGCGACCGTTAGGTTCTGCGCGCTCTCCCCGGAAGAGAGAAGATCATCGGTCACTGCGCAGGCGACTGCCGAAACCGCGCAGGCGGCCGGCGAGCCGCGGCCGAGCAGGGCGTCCGGCTCCGCGTGAATGGTCACCCGGTGTTCAAACCCGTGCGTCCAGCCGCGCCCGAGCGCTCCTGTGTTCCACCGCTGGCGGGAGTCGTAGCGTCTGCTCCAGACGAGCGGCACGTGGGCGTTGACTGTGAGATCGCGGCGCTCGATGACGGCCGCGCCGGTGCGCAGATCGACAGGATCCAGGGTCAGTGTGTCACTGACCGTCCCGCGCAACCGCAACAGGTCCGGATGGCTGCCGAAGTAGTCACCGGAAAGGGTCAGCCAGACAACCGAAGGTTCGCCGCCCCCCAAGCCGCCGCTCAACAGGGAACCTGTGCCGTTGGGACCGTATGAGAAGAATCCGGCCCCGGACCAGTCGTTGAGCGACACCTGCCCGTTCTGCGGCAGCAGGAATTTCTGCCCCGCGCCCACATTGCCGCCGAAATAGTCGAGCAGGCTCGACGAATAGTTCACCAGCGACGACCTCACCGTCTCCCAGTTGGATGACGACACGAGGTAGACGGGCGTGTCCGCGGCATTCGCCAGGGCGATCACCCGCACGGTCGAAACGGCCGGGTGATCCCTGCCGTTGGACTGGTCGAGCACGCCATGCTCAAGCGCGCTTTCGAATATCCTCCCCCCGTAGAAAGGCGAGAGCCCGGATGACGAAGCGTAAGCGTATCCGGTCTTGAAGTCGAAAAACGAGGAGGCCTCATGGCCCACCACGCCCGTCTCGAAGAAGCTGTGCCTGACATGTCCCCCGATTCTGGAGTACAGGGAGTTCACGAGGGCGCACTGGTACAGCCACTGGTGCCCCAGCGCGTTAAGGACATTGGCCCTCAAGACGGGGTCAGTCTGCTGCAGCGCCTTCCCGTGTTCACGCGACAGGGCTTTCGCAGACCAGTCGCGCATCCCCACCGGGTCGTCGGAACCGAAACCGACGGGAAACGCGTAAACGTTCGTGACGGCGCGTTTGAGTCCGTATGCGGACATGACCCAGGCACCGGTGCCGAGCGACGGGTGCCGTATGCCGACCACGGCGGTCACGTCCTGCACGGCCGAGCCCGTCGGCTCGTTCGTGACAAGGGTGCCATCCACCCTGAGCACGGCCTTCGGAAATGCGAATCCGTCCGCATTCGTGTAGGACAGCCACAAATTACGGGTACCCAATTCGTCCAGCCAAAACAGGTTCGTGATCCCGCCCTGCACCACGGTCATCTGCGCACGGTGCGAATTCTTCTCCGAATTCGATTTTGCAAGGAGGTTGCTCGGCGTCAGGTCGTTCCCGTGGAAGACGTACTGGTCCACATTGAGGTCTTGCTTGACGATCTCGTTTGCGCCGACGAATTCACGTGCGGTATCCCCCGCGCCCTGCCGCGCCCGCCATGCCCCTGCAAGCCGGCCTGCCATGCGGCCCAGCTCGTTCGAGAGGCCGGCCGCGGAAATCCCCTGAACATACCAACCGTTTGAGACCGTGCCGCCCGCGGTCGCAAGCAGGTTCGACCTGCCGTAGTCCATGTCATCAAGAATAGACGCGCTGGCGGGCGTCTTCCGGCACGGCTTGAAAGAGGGGTCAAGATACACCGGATACCAGCCCCAATAGTAGTAGGTAACCCAATAATGGTCGATGAGCAGATAACTGTCCGATAAACTCGAACCATTGACCACGCCGGCCTCGACGCCGCTCGGATCGATCACATTCCAGAGCGCCAGGCTGACATCGTCTACGGTTCCGGTCGGCGCCACGCCGAACCAGCCGGCGGCATCGTAGCCGTTTTCCCCTCCGGCAAGCGGAACATAGAAGTTCTTGTCGAACGTCACCGTGGCGGACAACCCCGAGACCCGTAGCAGGGCCAGTAGCAGAAACGCCTGGTCGGCGTCATTGCCCTCACGGTCGATCAGCGTGCGCTCCGGACCTTTGACGATGCCCTTGTACGGCGTGAACCGGATGTTGTCGCGGACGAACATGTAGCACAGCTGCCAGTCATATTTGAGCCCGCGGGCGGTCTCCACGATCAGGTCGCCTGGCGCTGCCGGCAGCGCCCTCTGCAGGTCGAGATTGATGGGGCCGGCGGCAAGCGGTTGAGGAGACGGCTCCTCTCCCATGGCTCTGATCTCATCGATGCCGAGGGGAACGGCCTCCTCTTCCGGCTGATACTGAGGCAGCGATTCGATAATCAAGGGAGGAGCGCCGGACGGTCCCCGGATATGCCAACCGTCCCAGACCTGCGGCGGCGGTTCGTCAGAGGCGGAGGCGGCGCAGTTCAGCAGAGCCGTGAAAACCAGAAGCACCCCTGTCCGCTTCATGGCGCGCTCCTTTCGCTGACGTTCTGCAGGTTGTGCGCGGGTGATACCGTGAAGACGGCCGCACCGCCTCCCGTCCCGCCCGCCGTCGTCGTGAAGGCCCCGGTCAGGCGGTCGTCCTCGTCATACAGGTAACGGATCGTGGATGCGCCGACACCCGCGTTCTGCGTGGAGGGGTTCAGCCCTCTCATGATCGCCTCGTCGTCGTCCATGCCGTCGCCGTTGGTGTCGCGCAGGAGCGGAGCGAGACCGTACACGTACATGCGGGCGAAGTCGCCGATGGCGAGCCCCGCGCTGTCCCACCGGTCCGGGCGCGTGCCGAGCACGTAGGTTTCACGGCAGTCGGAAATGCCGTCGCCGTCGCTGTCGATGTCCGTGCGGGCGGCGAGGAAGAACGCCGTGCTTCCCAGATACGGCCCGCTCCAGGTGTCGAACGGCGCTGACGGCATGAACGTGGACCGGATCAGCCACGAGTTGGTGGCCGCCTGCTCCAGCGTCGGCCGCGTGAGCAGATCCACCGGGAGTTTGTCAACCGGCGTATACACGGACAGGCTGAGCTCGTTGGAGGAGGCCTGGACGGCCGCGAAGGCGACCCGGTTGGTATCCTCCGGCAGGACCAGCGGCGGGCTGCCGGGCGGCGGATTGTTGGTCGCCGCTGCGGCGATGGCGGCGATCAGCATGGGCCAGTCGTTGGACGCTATCAGCGTGAAGCTGAAGGCGAATCTGCTGCGGTCTCTGTTCTCATACCACTCGTCGGCCTCGGCGCCTGAGAGATAAGAAGGCGGACCGTCTCTGTACACGTCCCGGACCCATTGCTGCGGGTCCAGCGATGCCGGGGTGTCGTTCGTGGCGAACGAGGTCCCGTCAGGCGCCAGATAGAGCCAGACGCGTGAGACATCGGTGGTCTCGATCACGGCCAGCTTCCACATCGGGATGCCATAGTGGAGTGAAGGCTGGATGTAATTCGTCACCCCCGCAACGCCGCCCTCCGGCGAGAATGTATACCATCCGCCCCACAGTTCGATGTGCGAAAAGCAGACGTTGGTTCCTAACTCTGTCCGGGGAGGGTAGATGAAAGCGAAATTGGTCAGGCTTGCATATTCTTCAGCCACAACCCCGTCAAGGTCATCCAGCGATGTGAGATTGACGGGCTGATACCAGTCGGCATGCGCTGAAGCTGGAACAAAAACCGCAAGAATCGCGGTTGTAATTGACTGAGCCAATCCGGCGGCCAAAACGAAAACGCCTTTTCCTATCCCATTATTCTTAGCCATATCGGCCTCCCGTATGAGAAGCGGTTCGGCGAACTTATGTTTGAATTATCATCCAAAAGGATACATTCCGCAAGCGTCAAAACCAAAAAACGCATCCGGTTCCCGAAAGACTCCGTTGGATTCTGAACGCGCTTAACATGATGCTCCTTCGCGTTATAACATGTACACACAAGGACTCGCTGCCGATCACAAGGCGGCGGGTCCTTTTTCATTTCACAGACACCAACCAAGGACAAACATGCCCCGCCCCACCAACACCTACCGCTACCCCTGGCCCGCCTCGGCCATTACCCCGCAGGACATGGCGCTCCTGCACAGCGTCCGAGAATCCTCGGATCCCCGCGTGCCGATCAGCGTGCTGGTCGCACGCGCCGTCCGCGCCACTTACGGGCAAGCCCTTCAGGCAAAGGCCCAAGCCATCACCCAACCCCACAACGAAAGGAAAATTGCATGAGCAGATGCAAGTTCTTCGACGAGATCCGGAAGCTCAAGATCCACAGCAAGTGCAAGGCCGAGCTGTTGATGCTCTACGCCAAGTGCCGGCGCCTGGCGGCCGCCATCGTACGCTTCATCAAACGGCACAGAAGGTTCGGCGAGGCCATGATCCTGGGCTGTATCGTCGCCTTCTTGCTGGCGCAAGTGCCGTGGATCGGCGGCTTCCTGGCACTGTGCGCCCTCGTGACCGCGGCCGCGATCGGCCTCATGAACGAGCTCAGGGAGGACCTGACCAAGTTCTTCGACTCCGAGATCCCGGCCCAAGCCTGACCCCAAACCCCAAACCCTAAGGAGACACCCATGAAGATCACATTCAGCCGCGGCGGGCTCAGGGACGCGGTTCCCGGACTCGGCAAAGTCGTGCCCACGCGCACAAACCTGGCCGTGCTCAACTGCGTCCGCTTTCACTCTGACGGCGAAGGCCTGACCGCGACCGCCACCGACCTTGACCAGACCCTCGTCTACGCCTTCGCCGAAGCGCAGTGTGAGGGCCAGGGCGAGATCATCGTGCCCTATGCCGCGCTCAAGGAGCTGGCCAAGGGCGACGCCTCCGACACCGTCACCCTGGAACATGACGGCGACAATGTCATCGTCACCAATGTCGTCGGCGGCCACGCAGTGACAACAACCGTCCCCGGCACCGACCCCAGGGACTGGCCCGAGTCCGGCCCCGAGATCGAGGTGCAGGAGGCCAAGGGCTTCCTTCGTGCCTACCGGCGCATGGCCCCGTTCGCTTCTGTCGATGAGACGCGGCGGACCCTGCAGTGCGTGTACGTCGACGTGTCCGGGACCGGCGATCACAACGCCACGCTGGTCGCGACCGATGGCCGCAGATTGTGCTGCTGCAACAGCCTCAAGCTCCCGGTCGACGACGAGCACGGCGTCATGGTGCCTGTGTCGAAGTTCCTGCTCTGGCAGGGCTTGCAGGAGGACGTGATGCTGGGCGTGTCCAAAACCAAGGCCGGCGGCAGGGTCTGCGTCAAGTCCGGGCCTTGGACATATCGCGTCAAGGCCGTTGACGGACAATACCCGAACTGGCGGCAGGTCGTCCCCAACGCCGACGGCATCGAGCACAGGCTGACGTTCACGGACGCCGACGCCCAGGCCATGACTAAGATCGTGCCCGCGCTTCCGGGCAAGGACGGCGTCGGGATCGAGGGCGGTGACGGCAAGATCACGCTCCGGGGCCTTGACGGCGACCGGCAGGTGCGGATCCCCTTGACGGCCGGGAGCGCGTACGCAGGCAGTGGCTGCAGCATCATCGTGAACCGGCAGTACCTGCTGGACGCGCTCGGAGCCGGCTTCCGCAACTTCATGTTCGCGGACGGGCACTCGCCATTGTTGAGCGACGACGGCAAGGGCGCGAAGCACGTGCTGATGCCCCTGCGGTACGACGGCCCGCACCGGCAGCAGCCTGCCGAGGCTCCTGACGCTGCCGCTCAGGCCCAGACGACAGCCAACACGGCAACCGACAACACCACCCCGCCTGCGGCCGCTGTGCCGCAGCCGGAGCAACAGGAGAAACAGATGAGGCAGGAACAGAACACTGCACCACAGCCTGAACAGACTGCCCTGGAGCGGCTGCAGGCCGCGTATGACGTCGCCAAGGGCAAGGTGCGCGACGCGCAGGCGGCGTTGGCAGACGTGGCGGCCGCGATCCGCGACGCCGTGAAGGAGGAGCGCAAGCGCAGCGAGGAAGTTGCGGCGGTCAGGGCCGGGCTCGCCAAGCTCCAGAGCATCAAGGTCTAGGCTAAGGCACATGCTGACAGTCAAGGGCCGCTTCTACGGGTGTAGGGGCGGCTCCTGCTATTTACAAACACTGCGGAAAGGATACGGACATGGAAGGATTGTACAGGGTCAGGCTGGGCGTCGACAGGGGCGCCAGGGATACGCACCAGCGCCTCACGTTGACGGTGCCGGCGCGGGACCGCTTGAGCGCGGCCATCGCGGCGGAACGGGTCGGCGACGGCATGGTCAGGGATCCCAGCGTCGAGTACACGCACGCTATCTCGGTCAAGCCCGTGAAAACGCGCAGGCCCGCCGCGCTTGCGGCGGCGTAAGTCAACCACTCACAGGAGGAAGACCATGCTCAAAGCCATCGTGAGCTATTCCAAGAAAATCCCGGTGCCGGGCTCAGAGTTCTCCAGCCAGGGCTACAGCCTTTCGCTGGAGACCGAGATCCCGGAATCGGATCCGGCCGCGATCAAAGCCAGGCTGCACCAGACCTTCGAGACCGTGAAGGCCAGCGTCGAGGAGGAGCTGTCGGGCGCGAAGCCCGCGCAGCAGCAGCAGGCGGAGCCGCAGTTCGGCGGCCAGCGCCAGCAGCCCCCGGCCGGGGAGCGCAAGGCCAGCAACGCCCAGATCAAGTACCTTATGGACCTGGCCGCGGAGCAGAAGATCCCGCTGCAGGACCTCAACGCCGACGTGCAGCGCCGGTTCGGCGTCTCCGGCATCTACGACCTCACCTCGAAGCAGGCGAGCGCGGTGCTGGACGACCTCAAGGGCGCGGGGCAGCGGCGCAGGGCCGCGTAGCTGCCGCCGGCAACCACAGAGCCGGGCGCGTGACCCGCGCCCCGGCTTTCACACCCACCCCAAGGAAAGGAGCAAGACCATGCCCACGCTCGGCGACTACAGGGAGCGCAAGCACTGGAGCTATTCGGCCCTGAACCAGTTCTTCAATATCTGCAGTTTGCAGTACGCCTTCGAGCGCGTACTGAAGCTGCCCAAGGCCTTCACCAGCCTCAGTCTCGGCTTCGGCAGCGCTTATCACCGTGTCATGGAGTGGGCGGCACTTACGCGTATGCAAGGCCTCCATCCTGTGGCGGATGACGCCTCAGAGCTGTTCCAGGACGTCTGGGGCCGGCAGCTGCAGGAGGATCGGAACATCAGGTTCGAGGAAGGCGAGGATGCGGAATCGGTGGCGGCCATGGGCCGGGCCATGTGCGCGTGCATGATCTCAGGCACCGACCCCGAGGAACGCGTATTGAGCGTGTCAGAGGCCTTCTGCGTGCCGCTGGTGCTGGCCAGTGGCGAAACCCTGGAGACACCGCTGATAGGCGAGATCGACTGCGTGGTCGAGAAACAGGGCGAGGTCGTGCTCGTGGACTGGAAGACCAGCGCCAAGCGCTGGCCCAAGGCCAAGGCCCAGAAGGACTGGCAGCCGACTGCGTTCATCGGCGGCTACGCGTTCAAGCACGGCCAGGTGCCGGGGTTCAGGTTCGATGTCGTGACCAAGGCCAAGACGCCGGCGCTGGAGCGGCATGCCACGGCCAGGACCGCCGACGACTTCATACGCTTGGCCGAGTACGCGGGCCTTGCCGAGTCCATGATCGCGGCCGAGCACTTCTGCCCGAACGAGATGTCGTTCTTCTGCGGCGGCTGCCCGTATCAGGAGCCTTGCCGGAACTGGCATCGTGAGCGCTCACGCGTGACCGTGAATCTGGCGGCTTAGCGGGCGGAAACCGGCCCCGACACACTAAGGAGCTAGTGTGTCAAAAACAGCGTTTGCGACACACTAGCACCTTAGTCATCTCTACATATGCACTTGGTTATGGAAAACGTGAAAACCTGCGGGATCACAAGTTCCTGCAAAGCAGAAGCTTAAAGTCGGTTTCGTCACACGACACACCAAGTAGTTAGTGTGTCGCACGAGGTTTTTCTGTCCTCCAGTCCCCCTAAAGGGGGACCAGTGAGCCCCGAAAAACTGAAAATGCATCTTAAAAAACAGCGGAAAACGGAGCCTGAAACGCGTGCGCGGACACGGGCAGGACACGTCGTCAAAGTCTGCTGCCTTCCGCAGGAACCGCATCTCAGTTTTCCGCGTATCCACTTCCGCCACAGTCAGGGCATCGCCATCTCAAAGTACCGTTGCAGTTGGGACACGGTCCTCCCGAGATCCTGGAGCCCCCGCACTTCCTGCAGGGGGTGTTAATGCCGGAAAACCCCGTGCCATTGCAGGCGTTGCATCGCGACGGCAAATACTTGCCGGTCTTGTTGCAGGCGTTGCAGGCGAGCGTCCCCGTTCCACGGCAGTGGGAGCACTGCCTCTTCACGGCCTGCCGCGGTTTGGCCTCGGCACCTTTCAGGAAGCTGTCGTCGGTGACGGTCCAGCCGGACCCGGCCTGCATCAGCGCGTTCGGCTGCGCCGCGCCCTGGGTTGCCGGCTGCTGTTCCCCGGTCTCCCCCTGTTGCCTGCCCAGCATTTCCATGACCGAGGCTGCGGCCCTTGCAAACATCTCTCCGTCCCGACGCTCGTTCGCTTCGCCGCGCCAGCGGCGGAAGGCGCCGCCTGCCAGAGCGACGCATAAGACGACCGTGACCGTAGCCACGGCGCAGGCGCCGATTGCGAGCCGGCGCACTTCCGGCGCCACCGCCTCGATGTCATTGCGGACGGAGGCTATACGGACCTCTGAGTCCGTGCGGCCGGCTTCGGCTGCGCGTGCGGCGGCGTACAGGCCGTCGTACCCCTCTGGGGCCGCAACGTGCTTCAGCATGGCGCGTCCAAGCTCGCCGCGTGCTTCCTGCAGAGCCTTGGCGGCCCTGCCTACGCGCTGGTCGAACGCGGCCTTAGCGGCCTTCTCGGTTTCTGCGGCGGCTCGCTCGGCAGCGTCCAATGCCGCGCCTGCTTTGGCTGCGGCCTCACGCTCACGGGTCTTGGCCGCGGCCAGCTCCTTGAGCCTGCCGACGTCGGCGGCAGCGGCGTCCCTGGTCTCCGTTACGGCAGCGATCTTCCGTGTGAGGGCGACCTTGGCCCCGAGCAGGTCCTCGGCGGATTCCGTGACGTGGCCCGACCCCACGGCCGCGATTGCGTTCTGGACGAGCTTGAGCTTCCCGTCGAGCGCAACGATCTCGGCATCGGCCCTCTGCCGCTCCAGCTCCTTTGAGGCCATGTCGCGGGTCAGCGCCGCCAGTTCCCGGTCGATCGCCGCGACCTTGACCGCATGCTCAGATTTAGCGTCGCGCCGGACCCCTATCGCCTGCGACAGTTCCGCTGTCTTTGCGTCCCTTGCGCAGACCTCTGCCGACAACGAATCACGCGCACGCGCCACGGCCGCAAGGGCTCCGGCGACATCGGCATGCCATGCGCACGGGGCATTGCCGGCAGCCGTCTTCTCGGCCTTCTCGCCTATGGCGATGCAGGCGGCGTCCAGATCCTGAACGCATGACGCCAGGGAGGCCTCGTGTTTGCGCAGCTCTGAGGCGAGAGCGACCCTGCGGGAGGCGGCCCTGAAGCTGTCGCGAACCCGGGCAAAGAAAGGCCGTTGCGCAACCGTTTCGTCCCAGGCCTGCTCCGGCTCCGGCACGTCGGGTACGGGCTCCCGCATCCTGATGACGGCATTCCAGCAGCCGACTTGGATACTGTCGCCGGTGTGGACCTTGGCAGAGCCCAAGAGATCGAGCCCGTTCAGTTTCGTTGCGCCGCCGATGTTTTCAATGAAGACTTTCCCGTTTCGAAGAGCCAGACTGGCCTGCTTGCCGGATACGCCTTGCTCTTCCGCGATCACCACGTCGCAGTCACTGGAACTGCCGATCATGAGAGGAGTCTGGCCAAGGCAGTAGTTCGCCATCTGCCCGTCCGGCAACAACAGCAGCAGCGTGACGGGCTCGTTTGCGCCCGCAGCGAACGGCTCCTGCGCGCCTCGGCCCCGTACGAACAGGTGCGCCAGACGGGTTTCGCCGGCCGCGGCCCACTCCGCGGAATCCTCGGATCTGACAGGCGTCGCGGCCGTGATCCGCCCCTGAATCGCGTACGCCTTAAGAACGACCTCTTCGACGGGTCCGCGCTCTTCGCCCGCGGCGTTCTTGTAAAACCAAGCCATGACACGCTCCTTCCTGCGGCAGACAGAACCGCAACGACTGGCGATCTCTCCCGACTCCGCTTATCTCAAGTTCTCAGGTTATCTGCTTCAGAATGGGTCCGAGTATGGCTGCGGCGTCGGCACAGGGGTCGGTACCGGCGCGGCCTGCTGTGTCACAGGAACGGGCGGATCCGACTTAGGCGGCGGCAGGCTCTGTTTCTGCCACGGCGAGGCCATCCCGAACATAGCCGCAGCGAAGGGATAGGGATTGTATTTCTCATGAGGCTCTGGTGCAGACCTGGCCAAACGCGCCGGCGATCCGGCTCGGAAACGGAACGACTGCGTGAACAACCTGTCTGCGGTTCCGCCGATCTTGTCCATTTGCCGACAGGAACCCCGGACCGTCAGCCAGTAGACGCGTTCACCCGTGACCCAGACGACATGTTCCTCGCCTACGCCTCCGGGAATGCCGTCGATGGGACGCGTGAGGCGCCAGCGTCGGCCTACGGATCCATTGCGCCCGAGATCCTGTGACCAATATATCTGCCCCCCGCCTTCAATGGTCGAGTCCACCGCCTTGTCGAGATCGTAACATTCGTCCTTTTGAAGGTCTGAGCAGCTGACGCTGAACAAGACACGCGCCGCGCTCACATTTGCGCTGAATGCGCCCTCAGCCTTCTCAATTTCCGGCTTTCCTGGGAACCAGACCGAGAACCCGCCTTCCGGCGAGTCATACAGCCCGCACACGTACCCTTTCCAAATGTCATAGCCTTGCGCCGTCAGAGCCGCCACGACAAGAGCGCCGGCTGCTGCAGTCCTCCATGCAGGCAGAGCAGCGGGAAAGCGCGCAGACGCCGAACATCCGCTGAGCAAGTCCTGAACGCTTCTGCGGCCACGCGTGATGAACAGAGGCGCTGCCAGAACCAGCAGCATGGCGGCCACAACGCCGAATCGACACGTGGAGTAATTGTCGGCGTCGCCGAAAATGAGCCCGCCGACATTGACACAGAGCAGCCTTATGCCGACATACGCCGCGCCCCAGGAGGCGAGCCACCTGACCCCCAGCAGCGGAAGTCCTATCGCCTTCCCGCTCCCGCGTGCGACGCCGACGCCGAGCAGCAGCTGTCCAGGACTCACGCCGGCCCCCTTGGCCATGCAGAACCCGAGCCAGAGCAGAGAGAACGCGGCCCATCCCGGCACCCACATGAAATGCCAAGGATACTCGTGGTCCGTTCCCCCAAACCACTCCGTCGCTATGACGCGGCTGAACAAGGCTCCGAACAGAAAGATCAGGGCCAAATCGACGCAGGCCGCGCCGATGCGCAGCCTCGCCAGGGACGGCCGACTCCCTCCAGACTCTTCCCAATCGCGGACAGACGAGTCGTCTGCTTTCCACGAACGCCGGGGCCCGGCTTCGTCCTCATGCTGCCGCGTGCCCGCGATGCGCTCCAGCATCGCCTGATCGGCCGTCCACCAGTCGGACATGCCTTCAGTTCTAACAAGCGATCCTATGCCGAGTTTGCCTGACAGAACCAGAATTTTGATCACGTCGTCACCGACAGGCCCCTGCTGCTTATCCCCGTCCATGTAGTACCAGTTCATCGCAACCCCCTGAAAAATGAGGGACGCGGACATTCAACACCCCGCCGCTCCCGAAGGCCCGCCAAGGCCCGTGAAACGAACGTGACGCCGAAGCCGCGCCCCCCAAAGGGTTCGCGACCTCGCTGAAAGCGTCCGTTTCACTCGTGATAACTTGGCGGTTTTCGGGAGCAACGGCTTTCTGCGAGAAGCAGAAAATGGTTATGTCAGCGCTCTAAACTGTCTTTACAGTTCCTCCTATTGGGCGCACACGCGCCCCGCGTTCATGAGGAAAATATACGCTTTCCCGCAGAAACCGGAAAGCGTGTTTTTCGTTTTTCTCCACAGCCTCAACCCACGGCAGAACCTGCCACACAGAAAGGACAATGACCATGGCTCAGACACAGATGCTCGACCTGCTGACAAGAGAAGGCGTGCTGCTCAGCGTGAGCGTGCGCTACTGGCGGGCGGCCAAGAAGCTCCAGGCCCAGGACCTCGGGCTCGACCCCGACGACGTGACCGACCGCCTGATCTCGCTGGGCCACAAGCGCTTGATGCCCAAGGACGCGCTGGCGGGGTTCGCATTGATCGAATCCCGCGCCCACGCCCTCGTGGACTCGGCCACGTTCCCGTTCATGAACGGGCTCGCAAGGTTCCTGCCCAATCGCAAGCTCGGCGAGGTCACGCGTAGGCTGGGCGAGCTCGAAGCCGAGTTCCGTGAGGCCCGCTCTGCGTTCGCTAATAAGTACGCGGGCCTGCGGGAGCAGGCCCTGAATGAATGGCGTGAGCAGGCCCGCAGGCTCAGCAGCGACCCCGACAAGGTCGTGGCATCGGTAAGTGCCGCGTTTCCTGCTGTGGACCGGCTGGACCGGCACTTCGGTTTCAACACGAGCCTGTTCCAGATCCGGCTGCCGGAGGCACTGGACGCGGAACTAGTGAGTGCCGGCGATCGGCAGGAGCTGATGCGGGCGCGTGAGCAGGCGGCCCAGGAGGCGCGGCGGAGGATCGGCGAGGGCGTCGAGAGCTTCGTCGGCGACTGCGTCACGAGCCTGCGCCAGCAGACGGCTCAGCTCTGCGATGAAATGCTGGAGAGCATGAGGACCGGCAAATCAGGCGTCCACCAGCGCACGCTCAACCGTTTGACGGAGTTCATCGACAATTTCAGGTCCTTGAACTTCGCAAACGACGCCGAACTCGACAGCAGGCTCACCGAGGTCAGGCAGCGGTTCCTCAACACCAGCGCAGAGACCTACCGAGACGACGCCAGCGCCCGTATGCGCATGACCGATGGCATCAGGAATCTGGCGAACGCCGCCAGGGAGCTGGCCCAGGCCGATACCAAAGCCGTGGTCGAAGGCTTCGGCAGGATGGGCACCAGAAGGTTCACGCTGGCCGCGTGAAAGTCATAATCTCCAAAGGCCCGCCAAGGCCGCCCCGCGCCCGTGAAAGAGGACCACCTCCGGATCGGGCGCGGGGCATCTTCATTTAGGGCAGGACATTTTATGCACTCAGGCAAGACCAATCCCGTGTCATTCGTCCCTGTGGCCGGCAGGTGCCGGGGCCTGGCCTTCGCCAGCCTCCGCGTGATGATGGCCGCCCGCCGACACGATGGCCGTGTGGACGCCCTCGACGTAGTGCATGTACGTGACATACGCCTCCACGAACCTGCGGCCCGCCTCCACGCTCTTGTCTTTGCTTTTCGCGGCTTCGAGCGCCTTGCCGAACTTCTCCCTGATGGCGGCGGCCATGTGGGCGCCGATCTTCGCGACCATGTCGTCTGCGGAACCCTCGGCCAGTGCCTTGTCGGCCATGGCGACGACCGGATCGGCCGGCGCGTCCTTGATGCCGGTGTAGGGAGCGCCCTCGCCGGCGCGGTGCACGCGCACGAGCGTCTCCAGGAAGTACTGGTCAGCCAGCTCCTTGGCCTCCGCCCCCTTCGTACGCACCGCCACCGCCTTTTTGAACGCGGTCTTGATCTCCTCTTCGCTATCCGGTTTCACCCATTTGAGAATGGGCGTGACATCGCCCTTCTCAAGCGCAGCCCTGGCCTCAGGAATCACCGGACCGCCCATGGTGTCGCAATGCGCAAGCGCGGAGCCTGCGGAAACCAAACCTAAGCAAAGGCCGGCCGCGCCCGCGGCCAGCGCACGCGTCAATCCAGCAGCATGTTTCATATCCGCCTCCTTCCGCTTCGTTGTTTCGTGTTCCATCACATGCCCGTGGCCACACCTTTCTTCAAGCTGACTATCATCCGCCGAGTCCGGCATGCTTGTCCCGGATTGTGTCAGCCAGCGCGTCCAGCGCCGCGAACGTGTCCTCACGGGGCCGCCCCTTGCACATCAGCGCGCCCAGAACCTCGACCTTGAGGTTGGGAATCAGGGCAGAGATCTGCTCGACGGCCTTCGTTCCCCAGCCGTAAGAGCCGATGACCGCCGCGTACTTGAGCTTGGGCCGGAGCGCGTTGGCCAGATGCGTTGCCGAGAACACGCTCGGATGGGGTCCGACATGTACCGTGGGCGTGCCGATCACGACGGTGGCGGCGTCCACCAAGGCCATGGCCAGCTTGCCGATGTCGGCGACCGAGAGCTCGAACGTCTGCACCTTCACTCCCCGCTCGGCCAATGCCGAGACCAGGTGGCGGACCATCGCCTCCGTGCTGCCGTGCATCGAGATGTAGGGGATGACGACAAGGTTCGAGACGCGGTCGGAGATCCAGTCCTCATAGGCCGACAGGATGCACTCGGGCCGGTCGAAGACGGGGCCGTGGCTGGGCGCGATCAGCCGGGGCTGAAGGGCTCGAATCTTCTTCACGTTAGTCTGGATCACGGCGCGGAAAGGCATCATGATCTCGGCGTAATACCGTTTCGCGGCTTCGCAGACCGCGGGGTTGTCGCCGGCGTAAAGGTCGGTCGTGGCGAGGTGTGAGCCGAAGAAGTCGCAGGAGAACAGGATGCGGTCCTCTGCGAGCCAGGTGCACATCGTCTCCGGCCAGTGCACCCAGGGCGTGTGCACGAACCTGAGCGTCTTGCCGCCGAGCGCAAGCTCCTCCCCGTCCGCGACCGTCCGTATCCTTGCCTCAGGAATATCCAAGTGGTCCATCAGTAGCGGCTTGGCCTTGGGCGAGCACAGGACCACGGCCTGCGGGTGCATGGCCAGAACCGCGGGGATGGCGCCGGAGTGGTCCTGCTCGGCGTGTTGCGCGATCACGAAGTCCACGCGCCCGGCGTCCGCAAGCTGGCCCAGCAAAACGTCGGTGACGGCGGGGTCCACCGCGTCAATGAGCGCGGTCTTCTCCGCGCCCCTGACCAAGTACGCGTTGTAGCTGGTCCCGTCCGGAAGAGGGATCAGAGAATCGAAAAGCCTGCGGTTCCAGTCGACGAACCCCATCCATTGCACGCCGTCGCAAATCTTTCTTGCCTTCATTTGCCACCTCCTTTGCCGAGTACGGCTTACATCCTGATGTTTCCGAGCCCATTTGTCAACCTACGGGGCCGCAGGATAAGTGATTTCAAAGTCCCGGACATGCGCGAAGGGCGTGAGCGCGTGAACTTGGCGGTGGTGCGCGCTCAATATGTGCTCAACGCGGATCCCGCGGACCAGCAATGCGTCGGCGATCAGCGACCGGTGGCAGCGCCACGGCACGGCCTCCGCGCACATCACCGCAACCAGCTCCTTTGCGGAAAGCCGGATCAGCTCCTCAAGGCTATCCGAAAACTCGGGCGTCTGCATGTAATCCGCAAAGCCCCTGAAGGACTCGTTTCGCCAGCCCGTGTTGGGCGAGCCGCTCTTCGCATGGCGCAGGCCGCCCAGGCCCCGCATGTGGACATAGCGGATCGAGGCGCTCTCCAGAGACGCGGACAACGAATCCAGGTTGAACTGGGGATTGTGCCTGGACCGAGGCACCGTCCGCACATCCGCGATACAGGTTGCACCGTGTGCTTGAAGCAGGCGGACAAAATCTTCGGTCGTGCGCGTGGAGTGTCCCACCGTCACGATCAGCGGCGAGAGTTGCGAGATTGACATGCCGTTCCTCCCTACTCAATGCCCGCGTAAACCCGCAAGACGCGTTTTGTTTTCAAAGGGGCGTGAACTGGTCTTTATGGACGCCGCACTGGGGGTAAACCCAGTCGTCGGGGATCTCCTCGAACGGGGTGCCGGGGGCGACGCCGTGAAACGGGTCCCCAAGCTCCTGTTTGTAGATCCAGCCGCAGACAACGCACATGTGCCTGGCCATCAGCAACCTCCTTCCTTCCAACACAGCATCTTTCCGCGACAGGCCGGCATGCGATCCCGCATGCACCCAAACTCACAGGTTAATTATAGCCGACGCGACACGCCTATGGACACGGCAAAAACGCAGGAGGATCCATTTCAGCCGCATCGGCGTCGATGCCGGTACCGGCGATGAAATCACGTAACCGCTCATTAACACCGAAAGGACTCAGGACATGAAACGAGTGACTTGGACTATCGAACTGGACGAAGACACTGTCGAGGCCGCAGCTACAGTCGCGCTGGCGATCATGCGCGATCATGAATCCACGGCCACGGTTTTCGACATCACCGACGAAGCGGGCAAGACCGTGCGCGTGGACATGCGCAGGGCCGATAAACTCACGCCCCTGCTGCGGTGCGACAACTGCGGCAGACGTTTCGCCGGCACCGGGGAACTGGAGCGCGTGTTTCCGGACATACCCGACCTCATCAACAGGCTCGACGCCGGCGGAACCGTGCCCGAGGGCGAGTGCCCGCTATGCGGAGCGCTAGTCTATCGTGAGCGAGGCCGCGTAAGGGTCGGCATCTTGTTGGACGGCGGCCTGGTCAAGGCCGTGTTCGCGGACGCAGGCGGCGTCGACGCCGCGGTGCTGGACACGGAGTTGATGGAGACCGAGGACGAGCCCACGCTGACACTGAGGACCTTGGGAGAAACATTTGTGGGCGTGCCCCAGCGCCAGACGCCGGAGATCGACGCCGGACTAGTCGGCAGACTCTTCGAGGCCGTCACGCACTCAGATGACCATCACTGCAGCGGCCAGTGAAAGGAGGACCATGGACGAAAACGACAGCCCGCATTTCAAGGACCTGCTCAAGGGCTTCGAGAACAATCACGTGTTCGCGCACACGCACCCCTATGACCTCTTCAGGCAATGGCTGGAGACGGTGTGGGCGCTCTTGAACCTGCCGCTGGACACGCAGGCCTTCAAGACCACGCTGGACGCGTATACGTTCGCTCAGGGCCAGGAACTGGGCCGCCTCTTCAACCTCTACCTGCAGGCCGTTGAAGCGTTGCCCTTCAGGGACGTCCTGGGCTCGCTCTTCATGAAACTGGACGTCAACTCGGTAAGGGCCGGGCAGTACTTCACGCCTTGGCCAATCGCCGAGATGATGGCCAGGATGACGTTTGACAGACAGGAGTTCCTGCGCCTCGTCAAGGAGCGCGGAGAAGTCAGGGTCTGCGACCCGGCCGTGGGCTCGGGCGTGATGCTGCTGGCTTATGGCAAGGTCGTGCACGACGCCTTCGGGCGCGACGGCACTAACCGGCTCAGGCTCTACGGCATGGACATCGACCCACGCTGCGTGGCGATGTGCAGGATCCAGCTGCGAATGAACGGGCTCGACGGCTTCGGCAGGATGGCGGCGCTTCTGCATGGCCACTGTCAGGCGGCACCGGCGCAGGCTGAACTGTTTCAGGAATTCGAGCGCTTGCCCGCATAGGCATGCGCAACCAACAAAGGAGAAATCATGTCACACTTCGCATCCGTGCAGACCCAGATCCGTGACGCGGCCGCACTCAGGGCCGCGTGCTCAGAATTGGGACTTGCGCTTACTGAGAACGCAGTGGCCAGGGGCTACGGCTCGAACACCATGAAGGGCGACCTCGTGATCCGCCTCAAGGGTCCGTATGACATCGCCCTCAACCGCCAACAGGACGGCAGCTACGGCTTGACCACCGACTGGTGGGGCGGCCACGTGGAGAAAGAGGTCGGTAAGGACTACGGACGCCTGCTGCAGCTCTATGCCGTGCACAAGGCCCAGATCGAGGCCCGCAGGAAGGGCCTGACGGTCAGGCGCCAGGCATTGGCAGACGGCAGCGTCAAACTCGTGATCGGAGGGCTCTGATATGGCCAAGACCATCGAAGTCGTCGTCGGCACACAGGGCGACATCAAGATCGACGCCGTTGGCTTCAAGGGCGCTGATTGCGAAAAAGCAACCGCGTTCCTGGAGCAGGCGCTGGGACAGGTCAAGGGCCGGCGGAAGAAGCCGGAGTACCACCGCCAGGTTCAGGCTCAGCAGAGGCTGGGCCGATGAGCGCGGCCTTGATCGTCACCACAGCCGGCGTTGTCGAATGCCTGTACACGGAAGCCGTGGACCTGTCCCTTCTGGGCAGTCTCAGCGTAAAACGCGCTACGGACATCATGTTTGACGACGCCGCACAGCAGTGGAAGGTCAGGGATATGGACGGGCGTGAGCTGTACGGACACGGCTCCCGCGATGCCTGTTTGGACTGGGAGCGGAGCTTCCTTCAAGAAACGGAAGACGCGAAACACGGAGGCCTGAAATGAACTACGCCACGGCATTGGTGAGCCTGCCCCTGGTCTGCGAGGCCAGGGGCAACAGTATCCGCACGCCAGAGGACGCGCTGGCTGTGTGCAAGGACCTGGCGGGGCTGGCCCAGGAGGCGTTCCATGTGCTGACGCTGAACACGCGCAACAAACTCATGAACCGGCATATGGTCAGCCTGGGCACAATCAACTCCACCAGCGTCAGCGTGAGCCTATGCATGCGCTGCGCCGTGATCGACAACGCGGTCGCGCTTGTGGCCGTGCACAATCATCCCAGTGGCCAGAACACGCCCAGCGCCGAGGACATCGACATCACCAGGAAGCTGGTGGAGGCCGGCAAGATCCTGGGCATAAGAGTGCTGGACCACATTATCGTCGGCCGGGACCCGGACACGGGCGCGGCCACCCAGCTCTCCCTCAGGGAGAAGGGGCTGGTCCAGTTCGAGTGAAACAACCAACGTAAGGATAACACCATGAGTGAAGTTATCGAGAGCGTCGAGCTCAGGTATCAGGAGGGCTCCAGCGACAAGGTCTACAGGGCCAGCATTGAGCGCACGGGATCAGGGTACGTCGTCAACTTCGCCTACGGCCGGCGCGGCAGCTCGCTGAACACCGGCACGAAGACGGCCTCGCCGCTGCCGCTGCAGGCCGCCGAGAGCGTTTACCGCAAGCTCGTCCAGTCCAAGACCGCCAAGGGCTACCGCGTGCATAGCGGAGACTCGGCGAGGGCGATCCCCGTTGCCGACAACGCCGGCAGGGACACGGGGCTCCGGCCCCAGCTCTGCAACGCCGTCACGGAGAAAGAGGCGGACATGTGCCTGCGCTCTGACAAGTTCTGCGCGCAGGAGAAGTACGACGGCAGAAGGATGCTCGTACGTAAGGGCGGGGACGGGACCATAGTCGCCGCCAACCGCAAGGGCTTGGAGATCGCGTGTCCGGAGCCGGTAGCGCTGGCGATTGCTGGCGTCAGGGGTCCATTCACCTGTGACGGCGAGCTCGTTGGCGACAGGTACTGGGTCTTTGATCTGCTGGAGAGCCGGCAGGGCGATCTCAGGAACTGCGCCTACGGTGAGCGATTGTCACAACTGGAGCACGTGCTGGGACCGGTGTCGGGCGCAGCCGTAGAGGTGGCCCCGACCGTGTTCGGGGCCTCGGCCAAGTCAGCGTTCGCCGAGGGCCTGCGCGGCGCCAACAAGGAAGGCGTGGTGTTCAAGGATCTTTACGCGACCTGGACCGAGGGCAAGCTCGCCAGCGGCGGGCCTTCGCTCAAGCTCAAGTTCTGGACCTCGTGCTCGTGCGTAGTCCTGCGCGTGAACGCCGGCAAGCGCAGTGTCGAGCTTGCGCTGGGCGGCAGATCCGTCGGCAGCGTCACGATCCCGCCTAACTTCGACGTCCCGACACCGGGTCAGGTCGTTGAGGTCCGGTACCTGTACGTGGCCGCACAGGGCGGCAGCATGTACCAGCCCGTGTACCTGGGCGTGCGCGACGACATCTCTGCGGACGAGTGCACTGAAGAAGCGCAGCAGCTCAAGTGCAGGGCCGCTGCGTGAACGCAGCAAGTCCCCCCAAAAGCAAAGTGCTGGCGCTCTGGAACGCATATGGGACGTGTCCGCATGTGGGCTGGGTCTCAAGTTCCTTAGCGCCGGCTGAATTCTTTGGGGAATGAACGTAACTCAAATCGGCCTGTGTTGAGGAACGACACTTACGCCGATGATGGGAAACGATGAAAAATAGGTGCTGGGCGTAACGTTATGCGGCCAATGCCAAGAGTGATTCTTACGTTAAGGCGCATGGCAATAGCCATGCACAATTTGACACACATTTGGATGACCTTGACACTAAGCGTTGACGGCTTGCGCCGAAAGCCGTAACATGCGGGTGTTCCTCGGGCGGATTACATAGCTGACGGGAGGACTGACGTCGGTGCGCCTGTCCGGAGAACCACGGAGTGCCTTATGTGTACGCACCCCCTTTCTCGTAGAGGTTTGGTTAAGCGACTGGCTACCCGACAGAGTAGCCAGCCCGTGGAATCGGCGGCTAATCGGTATCGCCGCGAATTGCTCTGGCCATCAACCCGGCCTTGTAGCCATCGTCCCGGTCTTTACTGTCTTGGTCGTCATCAAACAACCCATCCCAGATTCCTGACGCGGTCGACTTGCCTTCGTCGCCCCGTGCGAATCCTGCTTTATACGCTTGTTCGTTCATTTTTTCACACCCCTTCCGGAGGTATTAATTTTCACCGGACTGCGCCGGCCCGCTTTGTCTTTTCCCGACTGGCACGCGCTTTGTCGGGCGACAGTTGCAGATTGCCACAATCGGCTCAGTGATTGTTCGGCGGAAAGTTCGGCGGAAAGTCGGAGATTCTTCGTAGATGTGTGGAATGTGAATATTACCGAAAACACCACCCGGTGACTTGACATGCCTATTGACAGAACCAAACGCAAAACGATCAAACAAAAGCCGCCCGATGTTTGCTGGAAGGCAGAATCTGAACTTCGAAAGAAAGGCCGTCGGTTACGTCTATTCTTCTCCGATGAACGAATGGAGAAACTCCAATACGTCGACAAGTGCGGAAAGACTCCAAATGTGATGACATGTTTGGATCGCAAGTCTGATGGCCCAGATACCTATTCGTGGTGCGGTTACTCACGAGCATTCGCTGTAGTGGTGCTACTCTCCAAGGCGACACAAATCGAAAGACATAAAATCTTTGGGGACATTTCCCGCAACGCAGTCGCAACGTTTTTAGATTTTTTCTGTGCTAAAGTATCTAACGTGTTCAACAACGCAAGGCTGTTTGGCTCAACCACACTCAATCAGGTCTTCTACGGCAGCAACAGAAAACCGGAAATCACTGTGCGATGGGTTGCCCTTGACCACAAATGGTTGACCCCTGACTGCATCGATATTTATGTGGAAAAATCTTCCGGCTCCGCGGAAATCACCCAAAGCAAAGAACTCATCGAGTTGGCTCGGAAGATAGAGCGGCAATGCGCAAAGTGGTCGCCTGTACGCTTGGACCCCGTAAAGATAGATGGGCAATTCGTGACGGCTCTAACCCAGGTTAAAGTTGGACGAGAAAAGCCTAGGTCTGGTGAACTTGTAGCTACAATATTGGATTCATCCACCAGCACAAACATAGAATGCGATTATGTGGCTCTTGCCCGGGACGGTCGTTACGATACAGCTGCGGCACTTGCAAAGAAGGCACTAGACTGCGCAGAGGCATCCGATGACAAGCAATTGATCGCTCACTGGGCAGACCGCGTTGCGGATGCGTATAGGGCGATTGGCCTGCTCCGTGAAGCATCTGCTTTCTATGCGATTTCTTGGGCCAAAGCCCAAGAGGCGCTTGCACAGTCACCTGATGACTCGATGCTTCGTTACCAAAGTTATAAAACGAGGTTCGGGCAGATCATGGTGGATGACTACCTCGTGCGTGGAGCATTTTCGGAAGCTTACGACCGACACGAGCAATTGCTGCGTGACGTTGATTTCTTGCTCATGGATGATGTCTCTAGTGATTTGCGTGTCGAGCTTTCTCATCGGCGTATCCACATCAAACGGCAACAAGCTGAGATGTTGCGCTATCTCGGTCGTTATGGCGAAGCGTTGAAGGTTATTCGTTCGGTTTTACAAGAGTATCCCGCGTCCGCCCTTGAGCCGCGCAGCTACGCCCGAATAAGCGAAGCTGACTCGCTCCGTCTTCAAGGAGATACGAAGACCGCCTCCAAAATATATGCAGAAGTGGAAGAAACGGCACGAGCGCGACAACTAGACGGTTTACTCGGGGCAGTCTTGAGGCGAAAGGCGAGCCTGCTTCAACTTGATGACGGCGACGGACAACTCGACAAGTGTCTGAATCACGTTGCGAAACTGGCTGATGAACATCAAGAACGGTACAGATTCTTGGTGATTTACTCACTGATTCTTCAGGCTTCTGGAAAAGTTGTAGACCCCAGAAAGGCGGAAGCCGCGCTCCGAAAGGCCGAGAGAATTGGCCAACTGCGCTCCGACTACTTAGTAACAGAGTGCGCACATCTTTTTCTCTGTCGGGGCGAAATCTTCAGGCAATCCAATTGCACCCTACAATCCTCAGCAGCTTTCGAAACAGCATACTCATTATACACGCGCATGATGTGCCGCTGGGGAATGGTGCGGGCATGGATCGGCCTTAAGATGGCTGGCCGCGATGTGGATTTTCCTGTCACCGTGAAACAATCATTGGAAGGAACGGATCGGGAACTGTTTAACGAGTTCGTTCGAGAGCAGGAAGTTCCACCGGGGATACTAACAATGAACATTCCGTGAGTCTATGCAGAGGACCAACATCATTCTTCGAGAACTTGCAGGAATCCGAGGCATGCCTGCAGAAGAGGGGTCTTACGAGTCCAATCTTAGTTCGTGTCTGCACGCAAAGAGGTGCGCTTCTGCTGAGGCGGACATTACGGGCGCGGGACACTCTGCACTTGGTGCGGCAGAGTGCTATCGACGGCTCGGTCGACATGAAGAGGCGGTACAAGAGTTTCGGGCGGCGGCTGATTTGTTCATGATTTCTGGTGATGTGAGAGGCTTGGCGTGGACACTTCTGTCATTCAGCAACCTACTTCGCCAAAAGTCACAGTTTCGTGCTGCGCTCAAAACGCTTTCGGAGTGTATGTGGCTCTCGCAGTCGTGCCGTGATGTAGGTCTTGTGGCATACATAATCGCAGGCACGGCCGAAACCACTCGTATCTTGGGAAACTATCGTCTCGCTATGCGCCAGCACTTCACGGCATATGACATCTTCCGTTCATTGGATGATTACCGTGGGATTGTTTGGGCTCTCGAAGGTGTTGGACAAATGTATAGGAACACAGGGCGCATACGAGAAGCGCTCGAATATTTCACAAGGGCTAAGATGATTGCGACTGCGACGAACGATCTTCGTGGATTAGCGTATGCCATTAAATGTCGTGCTGAATCTTTGGCCGGACTTGGTCATTCCCAAACCGCTGTCGAGGAGGTCCTGTTGGCAATCAGAATATTCGAGGGAATCGGGCTGAAGGTGGGCCTTGGCTACGGCCTCAAGTCACTGGGTGACATCCTCCTGGCCGGTGGCGCTAATGAAGCGGCTCTGGGAAGTTATCGCCGGGCAGCAGAAGTATTTTCTCAAGCCAACGATGGACGTGGTCTCGCATACACTATTAACGGCATCGGACACCTGTTTGGCAGTTGGGGCGCTGCAGACATCGCCGCAGCGTGTTTCGGGTACTCAGCCCGCTATTTCGCGAAGTCGGAATTGCGCTTTGGCCAAGCTCAAAACAGGGCTGGAATGAGGAATTTGGAAGCTCGTCGCCAGTTGAACCAAGGGCAATTGAGCGAAATTTTTAACGCCTGTCATGTTGGGCAGATCGAGCATCCCCTCGTTTTGCGTGGGATCTCGACACGCTTCCTCTTGAAGGTCGAGGGGTTTTGACAGTGTGGGCCTGGTATGCGGAAGGCGTGCCCGCTTTACGAAGCCGGTATAGAAGACTTGTCTCCCGGTCATTCCCCGGATGGCTGCGCCAAGGTGCCAGCGCTTAGCCAAGGATACTCCCCTTCGAGTCTCTGCTGCCTCAGTGGTGACACGCCACTGCAGCTTCCATCCGGGACCAAGCATAGGCGTTCAGTCGATCGCCCGTGCCGCAGGTCTACCGACGGCGAGTGTTCGGTATGTCCTCTTGTGCCGCCTGTTTCGTCATGCGGCACCCTTTCTTCACTAACCACACCCATAAAGGAGATGTCCATGCGAGAACAGATCACGAATTACATCAGGGCCGGGTATCCCGGTCTGTACCTGGTCACGGCTGAAGAAGCCCGCGCCGAGGCCGAGCTCAGGGCCTGCGCCCAGCAGACCAACCACGGCCTCGTGGCCTGGTCGGCCACGGCCGGGCTCGTGGACACCAAGGACGGACGCTCACTGGGCGGCGAGGACCCGATGGAGGCGGTCCTGGCTCTGGCGTCGCTGCCCAAGGACGTCGTGGCCGTGTTCAGGGACCTGCACCTGTTCCTGGCCGACCCCAACCCCGTGCTCGTGCGGGCGCTGAAGGACGCGCTCAAACACGCGAAGGCGAACGGCAAATGCCTGATCCTCACGGGCTGCAGGCGCGTGCTCCCGCCCGAGCTGGAGCGGGAGTTCACGACCGTCGAGCTGAAGCTGCCGGGCAAGACCGAGCTCGGCCAGGTCCTCGACGGCATCTGCGAGAGTGCCAAGCTCAAGAAGGTCAAGGGCGACGACAGGGAGCAGATCCTCGACGCCGCCAGCGGTATGACTTGCGCCGAGGCCGAGAACGCGTTCGCGTTGTCGGTCGTGGGGAGCAAAGCCGTCACAGCCGGCAGCGTGGCCAGGGAAAAGGCCAACGCCATACGTCAGAACGGACTCCTGGAGATCGTGGAGACCCAGCAGAGCCTCGACGGCATCGGCGGCCTGGACCAGCTCAAGCAGTGGCTCCTGAAGCGCCAGCAGGCCTTCGGGCAAGCTGCCAGGGACTACGGCCTGCCCTGCCCCAAGGGCCTCTTGATCGTGGGCGTGCCCGGCACCGGCAAGTCCCTAACCGCCAAGGCCACGGCTGCTGTTTTCGGCAGGCCACTGCTGAAGCTCGACGCCGGACGCTTGTTCGGCTCACTCGTAGGCCAGAGCGAGTCCAACCTCCGCGCAGCGATCAACACCGCCGAGGCCGTGGCCCCGGCGGTGCTCTGGATCGACGAGCTGGAGAAGGGCTTTGCCGGCAGCAGAAGCTCAGGCGCCGCAGACGGAGGTACCGGAGCCCGTGTCTTCGGCAGCTTCCTGAGTTGGATGCAGGAGAAGACGGCGCCGGTGTTCGTCGTGGCCACGGCCAATGACGTGACTCAGCTGCCGCCGGAGCTCCTGCGTAAGGGGCGATGGGACGAGCTGTTTTTCTCGGACCTGCCATCTGCCGGCGAGCGCGAAATGATCTGGGCGATCCAGATCACTCGGCGCCAGCGCAAGCCCCAGGACTTCAACCTCCAGGGGCTGGCGGCGGCAAGTGAGGGGTTCACCGGGGCCGAGATCGAGCAGTGCGTGACCGACGCCCTGTACCGGGCCTTCGCGGAATCAAGGGAGCCCAAGACCGGCGACCTGCTGGCGGCTGTCACGGAGACGGTGCCGCTGTCGAAGCTCATGGGCGAGCAGATTCAGGGCCTGCGGAAGTGGGCGCAGGGCCGGTGCAGGATGGCTGCGGCAGCACCCGTGGAGGCCGCTGGCGGCAGGCGGATAGCGGCATGAGAAGCCCGGAGGGGGTTGCGGAAACGCGCCCCCTCCGGCGGCGGAGGCGTTGTGAATGCCTCCGTTTTACCTATGCGTCAACGCATCATATATGCCCCGGATGACGGCTGCGACCAACATCTTTTCACCACCCGGACAAGATCAGAAGAATCTCTTGCACGCGAAAACACGCAGATTCGGAGCCTGTATCGGTTCACCATCGGCCCACGCCCGCCTGCATTAACCGAGACCAGACACGGGAACAGCACAGTCACCCGGGCAATTATCCAGAGGGTTTTTCAATTCTAGAAAAAGAGATGCCCGAGCCGTGGGAGCCGAGGTGGGTCATTTTGTCTCACCATGATCGGTGCCAAATCAGACCTCTGCCGACGGCCCCGCCCCAAGCAGCGACAGGAGCCTATCTCTGTCCGCTTTCCAGGTTTCCTTGCTCATGTCCTTCACGATCGAAACGAGCTGGGCCACGTCTATTGTATTGGTAGCAGCAGGTTTGTCCGCTACCTGCGAAGGCACGACATCCTTTGTTACGTCCGGGAGAAGCGCCACGGCATTTTTCGCTGTTTCGACGCCGATATGGGTGTAATGCTGCGTCATTGCTGGAGAACCATGACCAACGAGGGCCTGCACAACGGACAGAGGCACACCTCCCGCTGCGCATAGCGACACGAACGTATGACGTAGCGAGTGGAAACCCACATCCGGAGTTGCTCTTCCCTTGCCATGTTGATAATTGGGCGCTTCTTTGCCTTCGGCCTTAGCTTGGGCGACAGCCTTCTTCTCGCTGGCAGTCAGCGCGTTAGCATTTGTTTTGATGTCCACCGACAGGAAGAGTCGATCCACATCCCGAGCCAGAGCGCCATTGAAACTTTCCCATCTTGCTTTAAGTGCAGGCATTACAGGACCCACCCTACGCTCTCTGGGGATCTCGTTAAACATCGCATGTAGAGTCGCATGAATGGGTATGGTCACTCTCTTTTGTGAGCGGCGAGCGGTCTTCATCGGCACCAAAGAAATGATACCTTTTACAATGTCGACGTTGCTCCAATCTAATGAGGCCGCGTCACCCAATCTAAGTCCGCTGTAAATTCCGATGGCGAGCAGTAACTTCATTTCGCCCTGGGCCGCGTTCACAATCCGTCCGAGTTCCTCGACTGTCAGTTCTCGGCGAGACCTCACTTTGAAACGCTTACGCTCAATTGCCTCCCACGGGTTCTCAGACAGTTTGGCGGCTTTCTTTAATACGCGCCACACCAGCGAAAGAAGATTCATGTGGCGATTAAACGTTGATGCTGACACCTGTTTTATCAAATGCCCAGCATAGCGGTCCGCATCCTGCTGCGTTACCTGACGCAACTCCCACCTAATATTCTCCCCTTTGTCATCAGTCTGAGGATGGGTATCGCAGAACCACTTCACAAATGCTGCGAACTGAAACTCGTACTGCCGAAGAGTCGACTCACCACTGTCAGGCCTATTAGGCTGGTCCAAATACGCTTGCCATGCGCAATCGATCTCCGTTGTGGGTTTCGAGTTCTCAAGCTCCGCTATTTGCGCCTTGCGGCCACCTATGCGGGCGGCCAACACTTCCAACGCCTCAACCTCGTCGCCCAACCTTGTCGGCGTGGTATATTCACGGAGCTTTGCTTCGGCTTGACTCTTATCACTCGTCTTCGTCGACCGGACATACACCTTTCCGTCGACCACCCAGCGGGCAAACCACTTTTTGCCTCGCAGTGTAAGAGTGCCCATGCCTTTGGCACGTGCTTTGGGCTTACTCGCTTTATTCCCTGCCTTCACTTGGTTACGCCTTCCCTACTGTGGTATTTGATGGCACAAGTTAGCAGAAGGGGGAGAGCGGATCAAGTAAAAGTAACCAAAAGATAACCATACATCAATAATATGCTCTATCTATTGGGTTTGTTGCAGACTCAAAATCTGCCGCCCGAAAGGGTGTGAGGGTTCGACTCCCTCTCCTGGCACCATATCTTTAAGTACTTGGAAGCCAGCAATTAACGACAATTGCTGGCTTCTCATTTTATGACAGATATAACGGTAGGTGTAACACGTCCTATTTGGATATTCGGTACTAACGCCCCCTTTTTAGCGCGCCTTTGACCCCAATAAAATTAATCGCACTCTTTCAACGCCCCGAGCTAATTGCCAACAGCTTTTTTACAGACACCTTCAAAGATCTGACATACACAAAAGCCTGTGGCGGGGCTGAAACGCCGAAGACTTCGAGCGACAGGGCAGTTTTAAATCGCTTCGGCGACTTCAAGAGGTAGCACCGCGCCTGCGGGGCACCCGTGAAATAGTCGTCGAAAAAGGCTTTTGTGACGTTGCCTTGCTCCCGGTAGTTGCGCCAGATGGTGGCCGGAGATGCCTGTTTAAAGCCGGCCACCGTCGCATATCCCAAGACCTGCCTGATCGGCGCGGTTGCATAGATGACCACCCGCTTGGCGTCAGCAGGAATCTTGCTACGACGGAATTCAGCGGTCTTACGGCCTTCAAGAATAGCGTTAGCGTGGATCGGATGCAGTGCCAAGATCACTACGTCCGAACGCGTTGTTTGAGCCATGGAATAGCTTCCTTTGCAACCTGTATGATTGATTGTGGGGCTGACGGAATAGCCCCGTTTCTTCTCAATTCGATAAGCGAAATGGGGGTTGAGAGTGTCTCCGCATTTCGGAACAGGATCACCAGCGTTCTCTTCCGGCAAAGGTCTGCAACCTGCTCCATTGAATACACCGTGCGGCTGCCGACCCTGCGGATCACTGCGGCGGCATCGCATGTGCGAGTTACGCTCTCAACGGTGCCGATAGTAACAACTGCCGGCTGCTCTTGCGACCTGTAAAACAGCAAATTGTCGCCCGGCCGAAGCAGTTTGGTGCTAGAGTGACACAAGTACGCCTTGCGAATGGAATTGCCGCAAGGTTCTGGCGCGAACAGTTGCCCGCCCCTGTCCAATTCCGGCCATAGCCTCACTAGGAATCGTGGCTGTATCGGGACAATGAAACTCTTGTTGCGGGCGAAAGTCACGACCTGAGGGCCAAAGGCCTTGTAAAATTCAACGGCGGACATTCGGCATTCGTCATGCTCCCCATAAACGAGCCGTTTGACGTAGGCGTGCTCGCCGCGCGAGTTGGCGGTGGCCACCCTCTCAAAGCCGAATGTCTCCGCAAAACTCAAGAGCGCTTCATGCCTTGGGAACGCCGTAAAGTAGGCATGTGTATACCGACCCTTATGGCAGTATTCACACACGCTGCTCAGCAAGAGTTCGCCGTACCGCATTCCCATATGTGTTTCGCACACTTTCAATGTGCACAATTTGAGTATCTTCCCGCGCGCGCCATCGGGAAGGGCGTCCTCTTCTTTAATCGCTGCGATTGCAACAACGGTTTTCGCCGCTTTCTCGCGAATAACAAACGCCTGCCGATGATTACGGGCGGATTTGGCAAACCAGTCGTCAAATTCGGGATAGTCGGCGCGAAGCGAATCGAAAAAGGGCTGCTTGCAGTCGATCTCATGAAAATAGCAAAATTCGACATTCGGCTTTGTGGTTGGCGGATGATCGGCCAACGTCGAGAGCAAATCAAGGGCGTCTTGCAGAAACAACACCCGGCCCGCGATCCCGAGCTTACGGGCCTTGGAGTGCATCTTCTGATCTTCGGTGACAAGAAAATCACAGGCATTCCCATAAACCGCGGCGATGAGACAGTTATCTACCCAGTCATTCGTCCCCTGGACCGATGCGGGCACACAAGAACGGGGCAGAGTCGCAACATGAGGCGGTGCCGGCAATTGACGATACTTTGAAATCGCCCGCATGTGCAGGCCTTGGCGCTCCAAATCCGGGTCACGTTGAATATCCTGGATGATCTCCGGATGGATAAAAATGCCCGCGTGCACCGTTTGCGCGGTTTGCAGCAGAATAGCAACGGAGGCCGAACCCGCAACCGCCTCTTGCATCGACGTGGGCTCCAGCGGAATAAAGATGTTCGTGTCAATCAGTAGATTCATGGGGCCGACCGGCGAAACGCGTTCAACCTCATCACATCGACAATGTCCATGGCGATCACACCCATAGACTTAACTCCGGACATGCCAACTTTTTCAAGCTGTCCACTTCAGCCCCCTGCTGGCGTAGTTCATCATGAGGTCAAAGACGCTATTGCATTTCTCCGTGAACACGGCACGGTCATAACTTTCGGGCAAGCTGCCATCCAAGACTGTTTCGACGGCAGTCTTGACTCGTTTCTGGCTCGTTGAATCCTTGAACCAGTCTTGAACCAACACCTTGGGAGCCTCCTCCATCAGACGATGTAGCAGCGCCTTGGCCGCAAGCCGCACCTTCTGGGTCTCGGCCTGGGTCATCTTCGGTTTCTTGAGAAGGTCGAACAGCTCCAACTCGTCTTCGGTCAACTCCTCGCGGATGTGGCGTTCGGACTCCTCCTTCAACGCTTGAGCGAACCGGACTAGTTCGCTGTAATACTGGTCAGCCGAGGAACTCCCCGCGTTGTAACGGTCAATAATGCCCTGCAACCTTGTGGCAAAATCGGTTCGCGTCGCATTGCCGTTCAGCATCTGTTCGAGCTTCTTTTGGATGAAAGCCCGCAAATCGGCGATTTCGATGTTCTTGTGAGGTGCGGCCTTGAAGTCCTCTTTGAGCTTTTCGAAGTCTATTTTGCTCAGATCCCAAGGCTTGCCCGAAGTGGGGATGCGGTATTCGATCGAGGCACGCTCATGGACCTGCCCGCCCGTATGATCCACTACTAGGCTTTGGTCCAGCAATTCATTGACACGCTGCGCCGCGCCGTCGAGACTCTTCTGCTCGATGACCGCGTCAAGCACGCCGCGCAAATACTGGAACACCGCAACCGAGCGGACCACCGGCTTGCCGAGAATCTCGGGCTTGCAAGCTTCATAGAGGCAGGTGATGGTGTTCTCATAGACGGTGAAGCCTTTCCACCACTCCTCTTGGGCCAAGAGCAGGTCCGCATAGTCTTCAAACGCCTTGATCTTCTTGAAGACATCTTGCGTTGCCAACAGTGCGGCAAGATCGACACCACGTTCGGAACAGTAGTCCGTTCCTTGTGAGATCGCATCATCGAGCAGCTTAACCAGCGCCGATTTCTCCTGTACCGGCAGGTCCTCGCGGCCTTCTTGCCCCTGTGCGTAGTCCTTCAGCGCCAGGCGCATGTTGCGAAAGACGTTGTAGTAGTCAATGATCTCGCCGTTCTTTTTTTCGATGCCGTTAATCTTCCACGAGGTGACGCGGTTCGCTCGCGCGATCGCCTGCATCAGCGTGTGGCCCTTCATGGGCTTATCGAGATAAAGAGTAGAGAGCGTCGGAACATCGAAACCGGTGAGCCACATCGCGCAGACGAAGACCAGTTGCAACGGATGATCGGGATCCTTGAAGTTGTATTCCACGTCATGGCCGTTCTCGTCCAACGCGTTCATCCGGTCACGGTGCGGTTTGATCAACAAATTTCGCTGGGCGAACTTCTTCTCCTCGTCCGCCTCCTCGCTGACGATCACGGCCATTTTGACCGTCTTCATATAGTCTACGGTCTTCTGCAGCAGGGCCTTCTCTTGTTCGTTGCCCGAATGCTTGATCTGCCCCCGAAGCTCGCGGATTTGCGCCTTCCAGAGTCGTTGGACCTTGTCGAACATGGTCACGGCTGTGTACTTGTCTAGCGAGACAACCATGCCTTTGCCGAGATAGCCGCGACGGGGAAAGTGGTAGACGATATCCTTGGCGATGTCCTCAAGACGGTTATCCCGCTTGATGACTTCGATCTCCTGGGCGTATCGGTTTTCCAGTCGCTCCTGCTGCGCGGCATCCAGATTCTCGTCTTCCACGATCTCTGCCAGCTCGTCATTCAGGCTGTCGTTCTGGATAAGCACCTGCGGAACGCGCTTATCGTAGAACAACGGCACGGTCGCCCCGTCGTCTACGGACTGTTGAAAATTGTATTCGGAGACGTAATCACCGAACCATTGATTGGTCTTGCGACCCGTCCCAAGCAACGGCGTACCGGTGAAAGCGATGTATTGGGCATTCTTAAGGCCCGCCCGCATGTTCTCGGCCAGCGTCTTGTACTGTGTGCGGTGGGCCTCATCCACAATCACGACGATGTCGCTGCGCGACGATAACTCCGGGTAGGCCTGGCCCTTGTCCCATCCGAACTTCTGTATGAGGGTGAAGACCAGCCGCTTGTTCTGTCCGAGAAACTTCCGCATCTCGCCGCTGTTCTTCGGCTGGGCGGCCTCGGCTTCGGTCACGGTCCCTGTGTGGAGGAAGTTACGATAGATCTGCCCGTCCAGATCCTCGCGGTCGGTAACGACCACGAATGTGAAATCGCCTGTTTCCTTGCGAAAGATCTTACGGACATAGAAGATCATCGAGAAGCTCTTGCCGGAGCCCTGCGTGTGCCAGAACACGCCCAGTTTGCCTTTCAACTCCTCACGCCGCTGGAACTTCTCGTATGCCCGGTTCACTCCGATGAACTGATGGTTCTGCGCGATGATCTTTTGTGTGCCCTTGTAGTAGAGGATGAAGTTCTCGACGTAGTCCAGCAGGCGCGGCGGGGCGAACAGCCCCGCGATCACCGCCTCAAGACTGATGCCCCTGCGCCTGATATCCTCGCGATCAACCTTTTCCTTCTCGCTATCGGCCCGCAGCCAATTGAAGAAGTGCTCCCACTCCGCCGTGAGGCTGCCGACCTTTGTCTCGATCCCGTTCGAAAGCACGCAGACGGCGTTGGCCATGAAGAGCTGTGGGATTTCCGCCTTGTAGCGGGTCAGATTTTCTTCGAAAGCGTTGCGCAGCTTGACGTTCGAGTTCTTCAACTCGATGAACACCAGCGGCAGCCCGTTCACATAGAGAAGCACGTCTGGACGCCGGAAACCGCGCTCGCCCTTGATCCAGAGCTGCGTGACCGCCAGATAGCGGTTCTGGTCCGATTCCTTGAAATCGATCAGCCGCACGCGCTCGTGCTGCTTCTGGCCTTTGGCATTGTCGAACTCCACGGGGACACCGTCGCGCAACAGCCCGTAGACCTCCCGGTTCGCCTCGACCAACGACAGGGAGAGCCGCCGGTCGGTCAGGCGTTCAAGCGCTTCGTCGATCTTCTCCTCGGGAATCCCGGGGTTCAGCCGAACAGCGGCCTCCCGCACGCGGTCAACCAGAATCACGTCTCGCTTGCTGGCGCGGCCTGATGTGTCGTCCAAATCCTCAGGATCCTGCGTCATGCAGCAGAGCACGTCGAACCCGTGCAGGTGCTGCACCCTCTGCACCAAAGCGAGTTCGATCTGCTCCTCTGAAATGAAGTTTGGCATAGGCAACCTGCTATCCCATACGTTTCAAAAACTCCTGAACAGACTCGTAAGCTCGCCGCGCTTGCATGGCCCGCTCTTCTTCATTCGCCGAGTTTCCGAATTCAACGACCTGTTGCGGCCCGAATGAATCAACCGTCGCAAACTTCTCCCGGAGGATGCCGACCGCCTTAACGATGTCTGCCTCTCCCGCTCGCTTCTTCCACTCGGCCACCAACGTGTCCATGCCACCCTCGACATGCTCCAGACAGTAGCAGAAGTCATACGAATCCTTTGGCTTTTCGCGTCCGCCGATGGCATACGCCTTCATCACAAGAAAATCCGGCAGCGAGGCGATGCGGAGATGCACGGTGTTCGTTGCACCCTGCACATTCCGGCCCGAGAGGGACGTTTGAATCGGGTCGCGGAAGGCGGCGGCGCACCCATCCGCTTGGAGGACGCGAAAATCCTTTACCAGTTTCGGCCTGTTCTTCTTCAGCTTCACTTCTTTTGGCGCCAGAAACTCCAATTCCACCTGAACCGGCTTGTCGCCATCCTTCAGATCCACGTCCACGACCAACTGAAACTGCTTCTCCCCCGGCCTGTAGCGCCGTGTGTCGAGCAGCAATTTCAGTAGGTCCGCATAGCGCCCATCGCCGAGTTTCGCGGCATCGAGCGCCAGATCAACATCAATACTGCCGACATGAGGCTCCGTCGCTTCTGGCAGGAGCAGATCGGGAATCCAGCCGCCGACCAATACGAGACAATCGGCGAAAGAAGCAAGCACCTGACCCACGTCGATAAGCACCCGGTGCGCGGCCTCGACCTGCCGAGAGCCGTAATCTTCCTTTTGACGCGGTTCCAGATTCATTCAACGATCCCCTTCGCTCGCCACGACGGACGCAAACACTGCTCCAGAATCGCTTCTGCCGCTTCCTTGCCTCGCCCGCCGCAATTCCAAACATCCACGTAGGTCTGCACCGCATTGGTACACGCCAGGCGACTCTCCGGAACGCCGCCGCGGTCAACCTGATAAAACACGCTCTCGTCATCGGGGACCATCACCACCAGATTCTCTCCCGAGTCGACCTGTTTTGCGGCAACGCATCGCTCGAACGCCGAAAGCGCCTGTTCCCGCACATAGAACCAGGTCTTAGGCTGTCGGACATTCGGCGCTTGCAGTTCCGCTGCCGAAAAGGCCGCGTAGGCCAAATTTCCCTTCTCAAGCATGTTCAGTCCGACCAAGGAATCGAGCATCTTCTTTCCGTTATACAGGGAAAAGTAATTGAGCCTTTTATGTCGGTCGAACCGATAGGCATCACGCCAAGCGAAGAGCAGTTTTTGAGGATCTCGCAACCGGAATCCGCCATCCGCCGATTCTTCGATATAGGCCTCGTCCCTCAACAACCGAACAACTTTGTTGACCAGCCCCAAGCTTGGCGGAGGTATCGGCCTGTCGAGCGCCTTGAAGTGCTCGACCATGTGTCGCTGGGTCCAGCGTAAGCCAGCGTTCTCCGGACACAACAGAGCGCGGATCACCCGGCCGGCCTCCCGTGTGCTCAAATTGGCGACCGGCTTCGGGCGGTTGTGTACGGGCGGACGGCCGGAACACTCGAGATGAAGGAGCCCGGGGATGTCGATCCGGCAATTGCCCGCAAGGTCGAACCACCCCCACCCGTTCTCGGCGCAAAGCTCGGCGACGCGCGGCGACATAGCGGGAACCGCCAAAACCCAAATGTACGGCCCGCCGCTTAGGTTGCCGGCGGCAGCCGCCTGTTGTCGCAGGCGGTCGAACTGGCTGGGCCTGAAGTCGCTTTTGCATTCCACACACAAGACAGCGTCCGAACCTCCAGACAGGGGTACGGTGGCCATCAGGTCAAAACGCGCGCGAGCCGACTCAGCTTGATGCTCGACCTTCCAGCCGTGCAACCAGTTGACCTGCCCAAGCATTTCTCGTAGCTTGGCTTCCAGCGCCTTTTCCAGCGCAAACCCTGACAGAGACGCATTGTTCATACGATATCACCTGTTCACGTTTCCATGAACATGACACATTTTGTGAACACTTGCAAGGGGGAAACGCAAACTGATTGCACTCCCCCTGAAGCTCAACCACCGGTAACCGCTGAATCACAGACGCCAGGCGTTCACGGTAACACCTCTGTTCACGGCCACATGAACGACAAGAACATAGTGAACTTACCGCTTAAAACATAACGGATCGTCAGGTTCCGTTGAATCCGCCGTTGCAGAACCAATCGCTTGCCGCAGCCGCACGATACATGGCCGTCTTCCATGAGTTTTTGGCCACTGCTTCAAGATCGGCAGCTTTTTCCTGCAAATGGGTACGCACCGCACCTCCGCCCCCGGCATCCAATACGCGCTTGAGAGGGCGTCTGATCTCAGACAACTCGCTGCCGGCCTGTAGTGCAAACAACTTGGGTAGTTGAAACTTATCAAGATGATTCTTGAGCCGCGCAAATCCGACATCATCACAACCTGGCGGACACACGGCAGCATACTTGAATGCTGCAGGTACGGCTTCAACGACTACAGCAGTCAGCCACGGCTGCGCGTCAAAATCATCAAAATACGGATGCAGTGTTTGTTCCTCGGCAGACTCCGGATAGAACGTCAACTTCTTCCCCTGACACCAAGGACATGCCGGAATGAGGTTGTTCGGGGTGACCGCCAAAATCGGATACTCATTCTTAGGTAAATGATGATCCAAAGTGTTTGCGGTTCCAACATCACACAACGGACACCGCCCATAAGGAGCTGAGTTCAAAATCTTATCGTATATCGCGCGTCCCGCCTGTTTACTCGGCACCAAATGCTGTGTATAGAGTTCCTTCATGTCTTCTGTCGTAACGTTCCCTACACCCCCCTGCCGAGGAAACAAATGAAGTTCAGCCGCCACGGCCTTATGATCATACTCGCGGGCCGCTTCAGCAACTTGATCTGCAACGCCAAGAACACGAGTTCTGTAAGCTTCACTACAGATCGCGTTTGCGCAAAGCTGAAACACCTCCTTGGGAACCAAAGGCGTGCCATCGTCTTTGCATGGTTTGGCGAGTCTACGCATGATTCACTCCGGTCGTCTGGTCTTTTTCCAAGAACATGGCTTGCAAGACGGCCCGACCTTCAGCCCCGAGTTGACCGTTGAAGTCGTCGATTGCAGCATCGTACGAAGCGTTGCCCTCAACAGCCTTCTCAAGAAGCCGATGAAATCCGGCATGCGTTAATTCAAGCCGAAAAACCTCCCTCGACAGTATCCCCACGTTCTCGCCAAACGTCTCTGTTTCCGGTCGCTCCGCTTTGGCCTCTTTTCCGAAACGACTCAGAACCCAAACGCAGGTCTTCGGAACCTCTTGCAAGATCACCGGCGAATGCGTTGCTATAATGGCGACACCATTTCGATCCGTCAGCAAGTCTGACAAAGCGCGAGTAAACGCCGAAAGTAAAGGAGGATGCAAATGCGCCTCGGGCTCATCGATCAAAACAAGCGATCGTTCTTCGGCCGTTTCGACAAGTCGCGTGAGCGTGAGGAGCACGATCTTATGTCCGGAACTTAAAAGACCGAAGTTTTGCGCTACATGTCGCCTCCCGTCTTCGTCTGACAAAGCAGCGTTGATCAATTCACTCAGCCCGGCATACTTAAACACGGGATCATTCTCAAGCACCTTGATAGCAGAAGACCACCGATTGCGACGGGCGCCGATCTGACAAGCCCCCAGGCTCTTCACAAATTCGGAAGTCAGCATTTCGATGTTCTTCGGCGTTCCACTGCCTTTACTGTTCTCCGTGTTTCGCCGTAACCCAATGTAGGAGTACTTTAGGCCACTTTCATCTGACTCACCTTCCGGCAACAACTCGGAATGATCGAATGCACTGAAAGAGACAAACACCAAGTTCGAGAATCTCTTCAAGATGTGCGCGTTTTCCTCCCATTCGAACTCGCCTGATTGACTTGAGGCAGCATTGGATCCCAAGAGAGCTTTGGTCATTAAATTGAGCAGGTAGGTCTTGCCGACTCCATTCCGACCGATCAGCACATGGACGTTGGTAGGAGGCAACGATCCAGGGACGACTTTGAAATCCAACTTGTACGGCGGCTTTCCGTCACCCATTCTCTTGGGTGGCGTATAGGAAAACCGGTACCGTGTCAACTTTGCCCCGCCTTGCGCAATTCGCCTGAATTGTCCCTCAACCGCGCTCGCAGACACAGACCGCAGCAGAGACTCTCGTGCTACGTATTCATCCTTCGCAGCACCCCAAATATCGGCATCGAAGGCCATATCGCGCAGACTGCGCAACACCTGCTCTCGCAGACAATCACCAAGATCTTTGAGATTCTCGTAATACTCTTCATCCTGACCAATCGAGAAAAATGATTCGTCCAATTGACAAAACGTCTTAGGCAAGGCAGGACTACGATGATTCGCGGGGATCCCCCTTGCCGCTTCATGCGGTTCCAGACCGATTTGCCCTATTTTGACGGCACCAATGTTCCGAGTTGCGCCGTCTGTAACGATTACCAATTCGAACTGGGTGCAGTACTTTCCCCAATCATCCCATCTATCATGTTTGAGAAAAGCGCCACACACAGCGTCGTCGGGGATTCCAGTTCCCGGCGCAAGTACTCGGAAGGTCAGTTGTTGATCCGTCTTTTCGTCGTTCTTGCTCATCGCATTAAACTACCCTTCTTCTTCCATGCAGGGCGGAAAGTGAATGTCGAGGTCTTCAACCGACAGCTTGCCTGAAATCAGGCGCGGCAAAAGCATATCGCGGGTGCGTGTGAGCAATACGTTTGCTTTAAGGAGGCAAACCAATTGATTGATAAACGTGTCGAAACACCCTTGAAATGCCTTTAGAAGTTCTTCATCTGGAACTGGAATTTCAAGCTTTTTGAGAAACCCCCAGTCTGCACGCGGCATCTTCGTTCCTTTCGATGCAATTGAGGCAAGCTCAATAAACGTATCACTGAAAACGGTAAATAGCAGGTATCCTTCGTAATGCTCTTCTTTCGGCCTGAGAACAATAGTGTCAGATGAGCACACCCCGGAAAAATGTGAGAACGCAACCTTATGCAAGTAAGGCCGAATTTTTGAAAACAAAATGTCCCGTTCCTGAAACAGTAACTTGTCACTATCAACGGTTTCGGTTGAAACCCATTCATTGAGGCAAATTGAACGGCGGGGAATATGCTCAAGGCCGATGTATTTTGCATCCTCAGGCATGTCTTTCTTTCTTATCCCTTTTTTTATCTCTATTGCGAAGTCGCAAAGTTTCTTAACAGACCACCCTTCCGGCACACCCTTGACAAACCTCACTCTTTCGTGTCCAGGAAAACGAAACCGGACGAACCACTCGCGATAGATCTCTTCGGCCGACTTTTCCAACAGCGCGATGCGCCGCTTGTTGTTCTCGATCAGTTCGTCATAGGCCGATAGTACGGCGGCGATCTTGCGTTGCGCGTTCAAACCTGGGATTCGTAATTCCGTGTGGTTCTTGAATGCCGTGTACTGAAACCTCGAAACACCGGTGTGCTGTATGTTGAAAACCGCCATGTATCCGGAACGGTATAGCGTCTGGAGCAAGTAGTAAATAAAAGCTGGCGAATAGGCATCGGTATCGATGCGAAGATGACGGCTAAAACTGGCGCATAGCACGGGTACGTCCGCATGTTGCACAAAGAACGATTTCTTCAATAGCGCACTACGCCCCGTCGACTGACTTGACGTGCCCCCGGCGGTTTCAAGAATAATGTCGCCGCAACCTAGATGTTTCTTATCAATGACTCGATCCTTTATCCAACGGCGCGGAAACTCCTTTCGCGGGTTGTCGAGATCGGCGAAATCCGTCCCCCTGACAATCAGCGCCTCCCGCAGGCCGACTGCAGCATCACCCTCGCCCCATTCGCCGTCCTTACTATCGACGAGGAGCTTAACAAACGGCGTTTTCGTCCAGATACTCATTCGTCACCCGTCAACTGTCGGATATTCGCCGCAATTGTCGCCTGCAATGCTACGGCAGACTGATTCAATCCAGAAAGCTCCTTGTCGATGTTGGACAATTCCTCGATAAACTCCTCCTCCGTCTTGCCGTCCTCTTCAATAACAACGCCGACGTAGCGGCCGGGGTTAAGGGAGTACTCCTGCTCTTTGACCTCTGCGGGCGTGGCGAGTTTGCAGAGACCGGTCACATCCTCATACTCAGCCTTGGGGAAGCGCTCTTGCAGCCAACGAATGTGCTGGAAGTACGTTTCGGCGTTCTTCACGTCCTGATGCAACTCCTCCAGCGCGGTCTTGAGTGCCTTTGTCTTGCGGTCCGTGGCCGTGCGCTTGCCGTCTGCCAGCGCCTGTTCCGCCTGCTGTTTCTCGTGATGGCGCACGGTCTTGTCCAACAGCTTCAGACCTTCGTGCAGCGCGGCAAAAAAGGGATCGAACGCCTCGCGCAACTGGTGCTGGGCCTTGTTGGTCGCTCCGACCGGATCGCGGGAACGCTCGCCCTCCAGGTATTTTGCATACCGGGCCTGCAACTTGTTGAGTCCTGCCCACTGCGTGACGAGTTCAGCCACAGCCTGCTTGCCTACGGCGTCGTCCAATACGTCGAGCAGTTGCGCGGTGACGGGCTCGACGAGCGACTTATTCTCAACGAGCCGCTCCATGCCCGCCGCGAAGTAACGGTCTACAAGCTGAACGAATTTGTCGCGACGGCCTTTGTGCAACTGGCTGATGATCGCGATGTTTTGGACCTGCTCCTCGGAAAACTCGCGATGGGCACGGTCGATCTTCGTGAAGATATTGCGCGCATCGATGAATAGAATATGCTTGTCGGTCTTGTCCTTGTCGAAGAACCAGAGCGTGGCCGGGAGCGTGACGGTATAAAACATGTTCGAGGGCAGCGTCAGCATGCCGTAAATCAGATTTTTCTCGATCAGGGTCCGGCGGATGTCGGCCTCAGAGTGGCGGGCGTCCGACGCGGAGTTGGCCATGACGAGCGCGGCGCGACCCTTGGACTTGAGCGAGGTTGCGAAGAGGCTGATCCAGAGGTAGTTCGCGTTGGGCACGGTCTCTTTGCCCTGGTCCTCTTTCTTGACCTTGGTCTTCTTACGCGGCAGTCCGTAGGTGTTGAAGCGGCGGTCCTTCTCGACGCTGCCGAGGCTCACGTCATCCACGTTGAACGGCGGATTGGCGAGCACATAGTCGAACGCGCCGAAACTGCCGTGGGGATCTTCGTAGTACGTATTGGCCTTCTTCACCTCGCCGCGCAGTCCGTTCACCGCGAGGTTCATCTTCGCGAGGTTGACAGTCTCCTGTGTCTTCTCCTGGCCGTAGACATAGACGCCGCTGTCGGCATCCTTGAGTTCCTTGCGATGCTCCTCGATGAAATGCGCGGACTGCACGAACATGCCGCCCGAGCCGCACGCGGGGTCGAAGACCTTGCCTCCGTGGGGTTCAATGATTTCAACCATGAGGCGAACGACCGAGCGCGGCGTGAAGAACTCGCCGCCCTTGGAGCCCTCGCTGCGGGCGAACGCGCCCAGGAAGTACTCGTAAATCTGGCCGAAAAGGTCGCCAGTGAATTCAGCCGGGATATTGGCGAAGGTCTTGAGCAACTGGTTGGGGATGGTCTTGGTCTTCTCGTCGCGCGTCAGCCGGAAATACTCGTCTTTCGGCAGCACACCCTCCAATTCCGGCTTGTACTCCTCGATGGCTTTCATCGCCTCCTTGATGGCCTTGGCAATGTCCTTGTTCTCCGGCATGTTCAGCAGGTGGGTGTAGCGAGCGTGGTCAGGCAGATAAAATCCGCACTTCTCGATCGCGATTTCGGAGACCGGCTTTTCGCGCCGCGAGCCTTTGAGCTTCTGGTACTCCGCCAGGATCTCCGCCTCGTGGCGGCGATAGTTATTGTCCGCGAATTTCAGAAAGATCAGCCCCAGCACGGGGATCGCGTATTCACTGGATTTGAGGTCGGAATTGGCGCGGAGGTTGTCCGCCGCGCTCCAGAGGTCGGATTCAAGTTGCTTCAGTTGCTCATTGGTCATCTAAGAACGTCCTGTCATAAATCGGTTACGTTGACTGCAATTCGGAACAAATCGGCAGAGCAGAAGGCTGATCATTTGCTTCTGGGATCAATGAACGACTTCCTGATTTCTCCATGCTTGAAGGACTTTGTCAAACTCGACCTCTTTCGGCGGTTCATTCCATGCCTTATAGAACGAAGCGTCATCACTTTCCGGTGCTGGGTCTGGCTTATCGATCTTAACGCGCGTAGGCATCATAACGGAGTCGCCGATCAGGATGCTCTCTCCGCGCCGAAGCGTGGAAAACATGCTTGCTATCCCTCGGACCGAATCCGGCAGGAGATTGCGCACATACGATTGGTCATCCGGATTTGAGATGCGGAGACAGAGGAAGCTGCCGCATTGCGAAAGAATGGTTGCGGAGACCTCCCGAGGCCGCTGGCTGATCACCGTCAGACTAATACCATACTTGCGCCCCTCTTTGGCGATGCGCTCAGCGGAATGTTTGGCAGCCTCGGTCGCAGGATCGCCGTCGTTCAAATAGATGTGCGCCTCGTCCGCAAAAACCGAAATCGGAAAGCGTTCGGTGTGAACGCGCCGATGCCAGTAAGCGAAATCGAAGAGACATCGCAGGGTGAGTGAAATGACAGATGCCCGAACATCAAAAGGAACCGGACTGAGATCGACAACAACGACTTTCTTTCGGTCGCCCTTCTTTTCACCTAACAACCGGCGAAACAGATCCTCCATTGAGGCGCTCGTGTTGTATGTCTTGGGCTTGAAAATCAAGTCATACCGCCTGTCATTTAGGCGAGAATCAACCCGCATGAGCAACCGGCTGAACTGACCAAAGAGCGGACCTTGCTTTTCCTTGCCTGGTGTTGCCCCTGCCACCATCTGGGTATCGAGTTCGCGAAACTTAGCCAGAATGGCGTCGAAATCGAAGAAGACTGGCGTGTCGATAGTGATTTTCTTGAGCCCCAGTGCTTTGTTTTCTGGATGCGCTTCCTTGGCACCCTGCAGCAACTCCTTGAACTTCGCGATTTGATTGGGCGCGGCTGACTCACTGCGGTCAACCATCAGCCCCAGCAATTCTTCGGAGTTCATCAGCCAATAGGGCAGTTCCAAATCACTCGCCGCTATGACGTCGGCATAGTCACCGAATGCCTTCGCATATTCCCCATGCAGGTCAAAGAGCACAATCGTCGCTTGTTGGAATGCGCACATCTTCTGGATGAGTGAAGCAACCGTCCATGACTTCCCTCCACCGGTCTGACCGAGGATCGCGGCGTGTCGGGTAAGGAACGCATCCAGATTGATCTTCGCCAGTTGCCCGGGAAGCAACGACAGCTTACCTATGGCGAAGTCTCCGGCCGCATAACTTGCGTAAACCTGATCGATCAATGTAGGCGAAACAGCAAACACCGGAGCGTTGACCGTTGGTAGAACGTCCGTACCGCGTTCGAACCTGCCCGCAGCATCGATCGTACCGACGGGGATCGTCGAGAGTCCGCGTGTTGCGCGGTCAAGCAGCAGGTCCCCCTCTGCCTGCGCGTCCTTCGAGTCGGCCAAACTCGTCTTGCCTTCACGCATTTCGATGCCCGTCACCATGCACAGCAATTTTCCGGCTGGCAGTGCCACCGCAATGAAAGTGCCAGGCTGGCCGATGAGCACCGGCGTCGGCCCGGCAGGCGTCGCCAAATGAATGGTCATCGAATCAGGAACGCCACGCTCGCTATCCTCTGTCGGCTCATGGTCAATAAGCGCAACAAAGATCTCATCGCCGGTGACACCAACCACTTTTCCGATTTGGTAATCGCTCATTGTGTTCACTACTCAAAGAGGGTTACGAACTCGCTGAACTTCCAGGCATCGGTCGTGTCGGCATCCAACCGGCCCCCGCAAATACAGTGATTCTCAAAACCAGCCGAGAAATTCCTCAAAGGCTTGAATGCCGCAAATCCAGCCGTCTCTTCCTGGCTGAGCGCGAACAAACGACACCGGTTCGCTTGCAGCACGGGAAGCAACAACTGTTGATTAATATGCTCGTCGGCATAGCTGAATCCGCAACTGACGAGGTATTTGCACTCTGAGCCCAAGACCTTGCTCGTCTGGCTAAACAGGGTATCGTAAGGTGGCGTCATGGTGTCCATCACCTTCTTACGACGGGGCAGGACCATCACACGCCGGGAACCGGCTCCAAAGGCGGCCGGATGCCTCTCGTAGAACTTGGCCGCGTCCTCTGCCCACGATATTGACCCATGGAGCTTGATCAGCTTCACGGTCAGCGAGTTCCCTGGTGTAAAACGACCTCCCGCAACCGTACCGGCAACGCTCTTGAATTGCGCAGGGTTGAAATACCGCTCGACTGTACCGCTAAAACCGTTCTCCACCATAACACCGACTCGGGCCGCAGCGATTTCAAACAGAAGGTCGTAATTCGTAGTAAAGATCCACACCGAGCATGGAAGGCCGAAGGCGCGACGCTTCAGGGCCTCAAAAAACCGGCAATGGTTGTCCAAATTCGGGGCCGTGACCGAAAGAATGCGGTCGAGAATCACCTCCCGCAGCCGATTTTCCAGACTGCTGAACCGTGCGTCGCCCGAATTGGTCCAATGGGCGATAACAAGATCGGAGAGCTGTTCGATGTTGGGCGTGGCAGCCGTGGCATCGTAGGTTTCTCCGGCCAGCGTGAGAACTTCATCCATAACGGTGCGTTCAGCGGCAGTCAGCACCCCCATGACTTCGCGAGTAAGCTGCGGCATCATGGGATAGCCAGCCTCACGCGAGGTCCCCGCTCCGAAAAGGAACCCAGTTCCGTTCAGAGTCTGCGCCACATTTGGCAGCATGGTCTCCAGGTCGACAAGCATAATGGGGTCCAATTCTTCAATTCACCGCACTGTTGTTCGATCGGCCAACACTATCAACGCCGAAAACCGCCAAGCCTTTCGGCAGGCAGGATCGCTTACATGCTTTAAATAATGGCCGAACAAACATGTCGGCATAGTATCAGGAATTGCCGGACTGTTCAACCTGCCGCATCCGACTTCTGTAGTCAATCAAACACGCCACGTACGTCTTTTGAGCACCATGGCTTGAGGATCAGCACGACCGTCTGTCGAACTATGGTGACCAGTCGAACTAACTGCTAGTCGAATTCTGCAAGCTTCTGTCTGTATTTGCCTAAGCGATCGCTCAAAAGTTGCTTGTACTGATTCTATTCTTTGCAGTCATATACGAAAATAATCAACAAATTCCCAGAGTGCATTGACAGCAACCATTTGATTTTTTGGCACTTCACGAGAATCTGTGGGTGTATTCGGGCGGCATAGGCAGGTCGCCCAAGGCGTGAAACAAGGCGATTTTGCGGATTTCCGGGTTGCGGAAGCCCCTCGCCAGATTGGATACGAGTCCGGCGCCCCTGTTCATGGCCTCGACCGCGCCGCTTGAGAACCGCGCTCGTCAACCACGACATGGTTACCGCATCGACATGGCGGCGACATCATTTACACTTTTTCTTGTTTTTCGAACATGAAGGCTTCCATCTGTACGAAAAAATCATCTACTATCGACAGGTCAAACCGAAAAAGGGACCCCATGGGGTTCCCGGACAAACCCTGCAACGACCTTCCGGAGCTGCCGCCGGCGGCGGATGTCGAGACGCCCGCGGCCCTGATCCACGATGACCACGGTTCACTTCACAGGTAGCCAGCCCGATCCCGCGCAGCGCGAGGCCCTGATCCTCGAGCTCGCCGCCTTCGCGAAGCGCATGGATTGGGGCGCCATCGACGTTGACGACGCGGATGCCGGCCTCGCCGGCATCATCCTCCAGCCCGCCAACAGGCTGGAGCCGGTCCCGTTCCTGTTCGACGCCGAAGGCCGACTGCATGCGCTCGCCGACCTCCTCGCACCGGGCGGCGAGCCCATCCATTTCGTGGCCGTCAAAACCCACTGCGCCGGCACCGACGCCCACCGCGCTTTCTGCGCCCTCCTGCGCCACATCAAAGACACCTTCATGCCCAACCTCGCCGTCGTTGACGAAAGCGCGTATTGGGACCACGGTGACGACTCCAAACTCAAAGCCTATTTCGCCCGTCTCGACCGCCTGGCCAAAAATTTCTGCGGCCACCTCGCCCTCGATGTCGCACCCTCCCCCGATGCCGGCCCCGACAACCTCATCGCCTGCATCACCCTCGCGGCCGAGTTGACCCACCGGCAGGAAAGGCTCGGTCGATGAACAATAGTTCAAAAATGTCGAACACGTCACCGAAACGCCGGAGCCTGCAAGTGGCGAATCCCCTCTGTTTGAAATCAAAGACGCGGACGACTGACCATGCCGAAAGAAGCCCACCCCCATCGGAAGAGTAAAACCTGCACCGGCAAAAAGACCGGCAAGCCGCTCACCGAGTACGGCGCCGAGAGCGAGGCCCGCGAGGCCGCGCTTTACGCCAGTGCCGAATACAAGCGCCCCCTCACGCCGTATCTCTGCCAGACCTGCAACAAGTGGCACCTGTCCCCCGCCAACCGCCAGACGCCTTCCAAGAAATGCGCCTTCTGCGCCGGGAGCGACGGACAGCCTAAAGACGCCTACGGTTCCGAGCAGGACGCCAAGCGCCGCGCCGCTATAATCCGCAAAGAGACCGGCGTGTCGCTCCGCGCCTACGCCTGCCCGTATGGCAACGGCTGGCATCTGACCAAGTCCTAACTTCTTGCATCCCGCAAAAAACGCGACCTAACGGTCACCCCTTTTGGGCAACCGCGCGTGTCCGGCCGCCGCCCGACAACCGATCGGCGTAGACCTATACAGACCCCACAGGTTGCCGCGATCACACGGGAGCGCCGGGCATCCCCCTGTCGGCTACTTATTATCCGAGCACGACGCCTCGAACTTGACGGGGCCTCCCGCCAACACATCCTGCTTCGCCTTCGCGTATTCATCGGCCGTGAGCGCGCCCTTGTCCAGCGCGTCCTTGAGGTCCACCAGCTCCTTGCCCATGGTGGTCGTGCGGTTGTAGTGCAGGGTGCCGCGGTTGAACATCGCGCACCCCGAGACCCCCACCATCAACGCCAGCGCGGCTCCGGCAACAAATGCTTTCATGCCCGTGATTCCTTTCCCGTTTTCAGACACGCCAGCAACTGTAGCACGCTCACGGAAAAGCTTCAACACCGCGGCACAAACCGTATCCAGCCTGCCGTTCGGCTGGTCTCCTCGGACCCTTTGACGATTGAAGCAAACGACCCGGTCGCGGGTGCTTCCATAGACCGCGTTGGCGTCGAAAGCGGCCTCTGTTTTACCAGGACGGCCGCAAACATTATTGTCCGCCACTTTGTGGTCCGCATGAGCGAGCCCTTCTTCCGCGGTTGTGTGCGGACCTTTACCGGTTCCCGTGCGCGCCATGTCCGTTCTTGCCCTTGGCCCCGCCATGTCCGTTCTTGCCCTTCGGTCCGCCGTGGCCATTCTTGCCTTTGGCAACACCGGACCCGTTCTCTCCCTGGGCACCGCCCTGACGTGCGGCGGCGCGAGCCTGCCCTGCGGCGATACGTTCCGCTTCGCTAAGCTGACCGTCGCCGTCCAGGTCGAATTTTGCTAAAAATTCCTTCCTTGTTGGACGAACGCTTGCTTTGTCTTCTTCCGCCGCCACGGCCACAGTTGCGCCAAGCAGCAGGCCCAAACCGGCGATCACGAAAGTGCTCTTGATTCTCTGTTTCATTTCTTTCTTCCTTTCTGCGTTGATGTTCTCTTTTCTTCTCGGGCCACGAACCTGTCGCGGCCCTAACACTGTTTCCGCAAGACACCCTGATCTGTACACAGGGCCAAGGGTTCTGCATAAGGGTATGGACACAACACCGACCGGGGTGGCAGACAAGCTGCCGAGGTCTTCCGCCACTCGGATCGATGTGACTTGAACTGCTAATCGCATCCGGAATCTCGCAGCCAGTGGGCAATTGTCGTGCCTAAAGAACCGTTATATGGCATCATACTGTGTACGTTGCGGGGGTGACTGCGGAACCAGTTTAAAGGGGCGCGCATGACCGAGAAGCAGGACACAGACTGGCGTGAAGCCTTGGCGGCCGGGCGAGAGGGAGCCTTGGCAGAGGTCTGGGCCGAATGCAAGACCCGACTACGCAAGATGATCGAGTTTCGCTTGGACCCTAGGCTCTGGGGTCGTGTCGACGCCGACGACGTGCTGCAGGATGTGTATCTCGCCGCAAGCCGCCGTTTACCCGACTACCTGAGGGACCCGGCCGTCCCGGTGTTCGTGTGGCTGAGAACGATGACGCAGCAGGTACTGGCGGACACCTATCGTCGGCACATGGGCGCTCAGAAGCGGGATGTAAGGTGTGATATCCCGCTGCATCGGCCCGCAACAGGATCATCGTCTTCGGTTTCCATCGCCGCCAAGCTGGCGGCGTCGCTGACATCGCCAAGCAAAGCTGCTGCACGGGCAGATGCCCGAGAGCAACTTTACGCGGCCCTTGAGAAGATGGATCCCATCGACCGGGAGGTGCTGGCTCTCAGGCATTTCGAGGATCTGGGCAATGACGAGGTGGCCGAAGTCCTGGGCCTGAAGAAGGCGGCGGCCAGCAATCGCTATGTGCGTGCGCTCAAACGTTTGAAAGACATCATGTTGGAGGCCGGTTTTGACGAGTTTGCGTAAACACGGTGCCACGGAACTGCGGGCCCATGACTAAACACAACAAGAGACAGATGACGATCGAGGAGATCACCGAGGAGTTCCTTGAACGTCTGAAATCTGGGGAGCAGCCCTCCGTAGAGGAATATCGCGGAGCCTACCCGGAGCATGCGGATGAGATCGCGAGTCTCTTCCCGGCCATGCTAGCGCTTGAGAGCTTGGGCGTAGAGCAGAGCGCCCGGCGCGAGATGGCTCAGTTGGACCCTGCCGGCCGCAGTGGCCATGTACAGCGGTTAGGCGATTTCCGTATCATTCGCGAGATCGGACGCGGCGGCATGGGCGTCGTGTACGAGGCCGTGCAAGAGTCGCTCAACCGTCGCGTCGCTGTCAAGGTGCTGGCCGCCGACTTCACCGCCTCTGCCACGGATCGGCAACGGTTCCAGCGGGAAGCCGAGGCTGCGGGCCAACTGTACCACACCCATATCGTGCCGGTCTTCGGTGTGGGGCAGCATGGACAGCTCCACTACTATGTCATGCAGTACATTGACGGTGTGGGGCTCGACGCTGTTCTATCCGCGCTGCCCGCAGTTCTCGGCGGCGGGGCCGCCGCGAAGTTGGGGGATGGTGCGGACGGGCCGGACACCCCTGCCGCCTCCGCCGCCGAAGCCGCCTCCCTGTTGGCGCGCGACTATTGGCGCAGCGTCGCTCGCGTGGGCCTGCAGGTTGCGGAGGCCCTGTCACATGCCCACAGGCACGGCGTTGTCCACCGTGATATCAAGCCTTCGAACCTGTTGATGGACAACGAAGGACGCGTGTGGGTGACGGATTTCGGCCTGGCCAAGCACGAAGCCGCCGAGTCCGTCACGAGGAGTGGCGGGCTGGTCGGCACCTTGCGGTACATGGCCCCCGAGCAGTTCGACGGCGATGCGGATGCGAGAAGCGACGTCCACAGCCTGGGCCTGACGCTTTACGAGTTGCTCGTGCTATCTCCGGCGTTTCCCGAGACGAGCCACGGCGAACTTGTGCGTCTGAAGACGACAACCGAGCCCACACCCGTCAGAGCCAGAAACTCCGGCGTCCCACGGGACCTGGCAACGATCGTCGAGAAGGCGTGCTCCCTCTCGCCAGGGCACCGCTACCAGACAGCCGCCGAGCTGGCGGAGGATCTGCGGTTCTTCCTGGATGACCTGCCGATCCGCGCGCGGCCGCTCAAGCCCTTCGAGCGTCTGTGGCGGTGGAGCCGACGCAATCCCGTCGTCGCCTCCCTGAGCGGGACAGCGGCGCTCCTTATGGCCGCGGTGGCTCTGGTCTCCGCAATCGGCTACCTCAGCACCACCGAGGCACTGAACGAAGCGAGAGCCCAGCGCGTACGGGCAGAAACCAATCTGCGTGATGCGCGGGCGGCCGAGGAAAACGCCGACCGGCAACAGAGTCGAGCGGAGGCAAACTTGGTCCTGGCGTTGGAGGCTTTCGCAAAGATAATGGAGGACATCAGCTCGCGCGGCGTTCCCGCGTCTCTGGCCATGGACGCTGGCGCCGAAGGGGCGGTGTCGACACTGGCTCCCTTGACTCCCGCCGATGCCGAACTCCTCCAGACGTTGCTCGTCTTCTTCGACAGATTCGCCGAGCAGAACCTGGCGAATCTGGACACGCAAACAGCAGACGCGTATCAACGGGTAGGGGATATCCAAGAGCGTCTGGGTCAGCATGACGCCGCACGGGCCGCCTACCAGCGCGCGCTGCGGATCCACGAGGGGATCGCCCGAGCGACTCCTCAGAACGCGGCGAACCTCCTTGCCCTCGCCGGCGTGCACAACGCGATGGGGGTTCTTGAGAAGAACACCGGGGATGTACGGAAGGCGAGGCAGGCACACGCAGCCGCGCTCGACTGCCTCGACAACGTCGACGAGCCTGGCCCCGCCTTGATCCTTGAGCAAGCGCGGTCGCTGAATCTCCTCGGGGCAGTTGGCCTTCGCGACGATGCCAACGGCATGATGGGTGTCATGCGCAAACGGAGGAGCGGCCAGCGATCCGAAGAGGCCGCGAAAGCGTCCGGGCGGCGCAGACCCGTTCGTGACGAGCCCAGCAATGAGGATATGGCCGAATGCTACAGCGAGGCGCTTGGACTACTGCGCGAGCTCTGTCAGGTCGACCCCATGAACGGAAGGTACAGGCGCGAGCTCGCCGACTGTCAGCGCAACCGTTTGTTTCTGGCACTGAAGGAGTCGGACACCTCTGAAGCCGAACGTTTGCTTCGGGCGCTGGTTGGCAACCTCGAAGCACTGACCGACGACTTCCCCGACGTTCCCCAATACCAGTATGCGCTCGCCGACGCGCTGTGTCTTCAGCTTCCGGGACCACGCGGCGTTGCCCCCGTGAGTGCAGACCAAGCCCGCCGAGCAGTGGACATTGCAGCCCGTCTGTCCTCGGCTTACCCTTGGATAACGACCCACAAGGCTCTGCTGGCAACCGCTCACGCGAGGTTGGGATCGGCGCAGGCTGATACCGGCCGCTTGGGCGAAGCCGAAAACAGCTATCGTGTCGCCGTAGAGGAGTTCAAGTCACTGACGGGGCGAGCTGATTCGACGGAAGCGTATGAAATGGCCTATGCCAAAGCTCTGCACGGCCTGGGAGATGTCCTGCACGAGCAGGGCAAGCTCACGGAGTCGCAAGATGTCCTACTGCGCGCTGTGGCGTTGATCGAATCTCATGGGCGATCGCACCAACCCGCCTATCGAGGGCTGCTGGGGCGACTGAAGCGAAGCCTTTCGCGAACTCGTTCGGAGTGATGCGTCGCGACAGGACGCCTTGAGCTGGGACAGGACGCACACGTTGCATTATTCGGGGGGCCTCAAAAAGAACGACCAGAAACTCCTGGTCGGGCGAGGTCAGGCCAAGATTGCAGGGTGCACACGAAAAAATCGGGGTTGACTCTTTCCATCTCCGACGCATAATGAAGGGCCAATGTGGGCGTCGGCACGTTGCCGGACGTCTCCTGAAGCTGCGGGTGGAAGAGGAAGGAAAAGACATGAAACGACGTGAATTCCTGAAGTCGGCGATGGCCACGGGGACCGGCCTGCTGATCTTTCCGAACGGGTTGCACGGACAGAACGCGCCGAGCAACAAACTGAACATCGCGCTGATCGGCACCTGGGGCCGCGGCCTGGCGCACCTCGACTCGCTCGCGGACGAGAACGTCGTGGCGCTCTGCGACTGCTGGGACAAGAACCTCGCGGACGCGGCCAAGCGCTTTCCGAACGCGAAGACCTACAGCGACTGGCGCAAATGCCTCGAGCAGAAAGACATCGAGGCCGTGGTCATCTGCACGACCGACTTCACCCACGCGTTCATCGCCAACTGGGCGCTGAACCGCAACCTGCACGTCTACCTCGAGAAGCCGCTCGGGATCACCGTCGAAGAGGCGCGCGTGGTGCGCGCCAACTGGCTGCCGAAAAAGAACAAGCTCGCGACGCAGGTCGGCATGCAGCGGCACGCGCACGACAACTTCAACCGCATCGCCGAGATGCTCCGCGACGGCGCGGTCGGCGAGCTCAAGAGCGCCTATGCCTGGGGCAACCGCAAGATCCCCAAACCCGGCTACCTGCCCGCCGCCGGCGCGCCGCCGGACGGCCTGCACTACGACCTCTGGCTCGGCCCGGTCAAGACCGACCACCCCTACAACCCCGAGTACTTCTCGGGCAAGGCGGGCGCGAACTGCCTGCAGTGGAACATGTACTGGGACTTCGGCACCGGCCAGATCGGCGACATGGGCAGCCACACGATGGACCTCCTGTGGAACGCGGTCGACTGCGGCCTGCCGACCTCCGCCGAGGCCAAGGGCGAACCCCTGAACCCCGACGTCACGCCGGTCAACGCCGAAATGCGCTTCGAGCACCCCGCCAACAGCTGGCGCGGCCCGATCGGCGTCTCGTGGTACCAGGGCGGCGCGATGCCGAACCCGCCCAGCGCCTACGTGGACATCGCCAAGATCGGCCACGGCGCCATGTTCAAGGGCAGCGAAGGCATCCTGGTGGCCGACTTCACCTCGCGCGCGCTCATCCCGCTCGGCAAGGACGGCAGCCTCACCTACTACAAGCCCCGCAAGAAAGAGGAGCTGCTGCCTTCGGTCGGCCACTTCCAGAAGCAGTGGATCAACGCCTGTAAAGACCCGTCGCAGAAGACCGCCTGCGACTTCGAGTACAGCGCGAACATGATCGAGCAGATGTGCCTCGGCCTCGTGGCGTACCGCGTCGGCAAAAAGCTCGACTACGACGGCAAGGCCGGCCGCGTGACCAACAGCGACGAGGCGAACGCGCTGCTCAAACGCGAGTACCGCGCCGGCTGGACGCTGAATGGCTAGAGCCTTCCATTGAAATGGGTAGCCGTTGGGGTAGGGCCGCCTCTCCGAGGCGGCCGCCCCGGATGAGACGGAAGGGCTCTTTTGCCGAAACCGCCGTTCCTGATTTTAAGCGCTCAGCGTGAATAAAATCAGGAACGGCTTTTTTTCGCGCAGATTCGCGGCCCAAAAACCGGTCAACACAAAACCAAATAAAGCCGTGAGACTCCGCGGCGACTCCCACCTGTCGACTTCCACCTTGAAGCGCGCGGGCGGGCTGTGCTACCGTAAACGCCATTCGACAAGCGCCTTCGCCGTCAGGCCGAACGACCGGTCTCGCGGGGCGCCGGGGCGTGTTCCTGACATGAACGACATTCCTCGCCGGGTCTGGCTGGAGATCAGCCTCGACACCTTGACCCAGAACTACCGCAAGATCGCCGACGCCGTCGCGCCCGCCCAGGTGCTCACGGTCCTCAAGGCCAACGCCTACGGGCTCGGCGTGCTCCCGATCGCCGAGGCCCTGGCCAAGGCGGGCGCCTCCGGCTTCGGCGTGGCCGAGCCCCACGAGGCGCTGCAGCTGCTGCCCCTCGGCCAGCCCGTCCAGATCCTCAGCAGCATCCTGCCGGACGAGGTCGACGCCATGGTCGCCGCGGGCGTCACCCTGCCGGTCACCGACCTGCCCACGGCGCGCCTGATCAGCGACGCGGCGACGCGCCTCGGCAAGACCGCCACGGTCCACTTCAAGCTCGACACCGGCATGGGCCGGCTCGGCATCCTCGCGCAGGACGCCCCGGCGGTCATCCGCGCGGCCTGGGCGCTCCCGGGGCTCTTCTGCGAAGGGATCTTCTCGCACTTCCCCTACGCCTACGAGACGGGCTCGGAGCTGACCAACCGCCAGATGGACCTCTTCTGCGCGATCCTCGACGACGTCGCCCGCGACGGCATCACCTTCGCCAAGCGACACATCGCCAACAGCGACGCGATCAACAACTTTCCGCGCGCCTGCCGCGCGCCCTTCAACGTGGTGCGCACCGGCATCAACCTGCACGGCTCGTTCGACACCGCCGGCAAGCGCACGCTGCAGGTCAAGCCCGTGCTGACGCTCAAGACGCGGCTCACGGCGATCCGCACCCTGCCCGCCGGCACCGGCATCGGCTACGGGCACACCTACCGCCTGCACCGCACCACCCGCGTGGGCACCGTCTCCGCCGGCTACGCGGACGGCATGCCCCTCGCCCTCTCGAACCGCGGCTACCTGCTGATCCGCGGCACGCCCTGCCCCATCCTCGGCCGGCTCTCGATGGATTACACCACCGTCTCGCTCGACAGCGTGCCCGAGGCCGCAGTCGGCGACGAGGTCGTCTGCCTCGGCGGCGAGGGCATCCACGCCCTCTCGGTCGAGGACTGGGCCACGCTCAAGAACACGCACCCTTACGAGATCATCTGCTCCTTCGGCAACCGCGTCGAGCGCCGCTACGTGTGAGAGAAGGGATGAGGGAAGAGTTAAGAGGGAAGAGCCCTGCCTCATTCAATGAGGAGTTTTTTCTGGCGGCCGGGATATTTCAAAGCCGCTGAACGCCCCCCTTGCCCTGCTCCTGCTGGACTTTCGATCCCGGCGCTGGTATCCTTCCCCACCGTTCGTCGAGGTCTCTGTTGCGGCGACCAGCCGTGCGCCTGACCTCTCAACTCTTCCCTCTTAACTCTTAACTCTTCCCTATCCCACCATGGCCGGCGAATACGCATTTTCCCTCATCAACGTCACCAAGCAGCACGAGAAGAAGACCATCCTCGAGGATGTCAACCTTTCGTTCTTCCACGGCGCCCACATCGGCGTGATCGGCGCCAACGGCTCGGGCAAGTCCTCGCTGCTGCGCATCCTCGCCGGCCTCGACAAAGAGTACATGGGCGAGTGCCAGGTCGCCAAGAACACCAAGGTCGGCTACCTCTCCCAGGAGCCCGAGCTGGACAACACCAAGACCGTGATGCAGTGCGTCGAGGAGGGCGTCGCGGGCTCGAAGGCCATTCTGGCTCGCTACGACGAGATCTGCGAGCTGCTGGGCGGCGACCTCAGCGACGAGGAGTCGGACAAGCTGAACGACGAACTCGGCCGCCTGCAGGACACCATCGACAACAACGACCTCTGGAGCCTCGACCACCAGATCGAGATGGCCATGGAGGCGCTGCGCCTGCCGCCTTCGGACGCGCCTGTCCAGCCCCTCTCCGGCGGCGAGCGCCGCCGCGTGGCGCTCTGCCGCCTGCTGATCTCCAACCCGGACGTGCTGCTGCTCGACGAGCCCACCAACCACCTCGACGCGGAGTCGGTCGCCTGGCTGGAAACCTACCTCAAGGGCTTCAAGGGCACGCTCATCGTGGTCACCCACGACCGCTACTTCCTGAGCAACGTCACCGAGTGGATCCTCGAGCTCGACAACGGCCGCACCTACCCCTACAAGGGCAACTACGAGGCGTGGCTGCAGCAGAAGCAGGACGCCATGATGCGCGAGGCCAAGCAAGCCGAGTCGCGCCGCAAGCTGATCGAGAACGAGCTCTCCTGGGTGCGCACCAACCCTTCGGGCCGCCGCGCCAAGAACCAGGCGCGCGTGCGCCGCTACGAGGAGCTCGCGTCGCAGCAGGTCGACACCCGCGAGGACGAGCTGCGCATCCAGATCCCGGCCGGCCCGCGCCTCGGCGACCTCGTGGTCAAGGCCGACAAGGTCTCGATGGGCTTCGGCGACAACCTGCTCTTCGAGGACATGTGCTTCGACCTGCCGCGCGGCGGCATCGTCGGCGTGATCGGAGGCAACGGCGCCGGCAAAACCACCCTCTTCAAGCTCATCACCGGCCAGCTCAAGCCCCTGTCGGGCGCGCTGACGGTCGGCCCCACCGTGGTGCTCTCCTACGTGGACCAGTTCCGCGACTCGCTCGACCCGGACCACACGATCTACGAAGAGATCACCGGCGGCTCGGAGTTCGTCACCCTGGGCGCAAGCGGGGCTGGGTCGGCCGCGGGCGGAGCGGCGGCCGCGCCCTCCACCCGGATGAACGGCCGCGCCTACTGCAGCCGCTTCAACTTCAAGGGCGCCGAGCAGCAGAAGCGCGTGGGCGTGCTCTCCGGCGGCGAGCGCAACCGCGTGCACCTCGCCAAACTCCTGCGCAGCGGCGGCAACCTGCTGCTGCTCGACGAGCCTTCCAACGACCTCGACGTCGCCACCCTGCGCTCGCTCGAAGAGGGCATCTCGGACTTCGGCGGCTGCGTCATGGTGGTCAGCCACGACCGCTGGTTCCTCGACCGCATCGCCACCCACATCCTCGCCTTCGAAGGCGACAGCAAGGTGACCTGGTTCGAGGGCAACTACGCCGACTACCACGAGCAGCGCCGCAAGCTGCTGGGCGACGCCGCCGACCGCCCGACGCGCGTGCGCTTCCGTCCGCTCCGGCACGGCTAGCGCGGTTTTGGTGCCGTTGGGGTAGGGCCGCCTCTCCGAGGCGGCCGCCCTGCAGCGGACTCTTCGCGCTGCCATCGGCGGGCTCGGCGAGCCCGCCTACCCCCGCCCGGAACGCTGCGCTACTGCAACAGCAGCAGCGTGCCGCCGAAGCGGAACGTGGCCGACACGAGCGTGCGGGCCGACGCACCTTCGCCGACGGTCGAGGTGGTCACCGTCGCCGTGTAGTTCTCGACCGCGGAGACCAGCGGCACCGACGCGGGGTCGATCGAGCCGCCCGGCGGCAGCAGGAAGAGCGGCACAGTGAAGTTGCCGGTCACCGTGTAGCCCGGATCGAACGCGATCGCGACCGCCGAGCCGCTCTCGAAGGTGGCGGCCGAACCCAGCTCCACGCCGTTCGGCAGCGCGGCCGCGGGATACGGGATCTGCAGCGTGCCGCCGGCCCGGACCACGAGCGGCCCCGAGCCGAACGCGTTGGTCACGGCCGGCACCAGCGCGCCCGCGGCGACCACGGTCTGCCCCGTATAGGTGTTGTAGCCGCCGAGCACCAGCGTGCCCGAGCCGTCCTTGACCAGGCGGCCGGGGCCCGTGATCGGACTGGCCACCGTCAGCGTCTGACCGTCTTCGGGCCGCAACACACAGCCACCCGGATACTGGCGCTCGACCGACGGCGTCCCAGTGGGGAAACCGCCGATGTTGTCATCCGTCGGCGAGAGCCCGCCCGCCGACAGCAGGGTAATGCCGCGGTTGGCGTCGTCGAGCGTCACGTCGTTGGTGACGCTGAGGCCGCCGCCGTTGAAGCGCAACTGGTCGGCGCGGAAGAAGGGCGGATTGGAGCCCAGCGCAATCTCGTCGTCGAACCGCAGCCAGAAGTTGGTGTGGCCGTCCAGATGGATCTTGCCGAAGAAACCGGGGTTCGATGCGAACAGGTGGTAGATGTTGTTCGAGTAGGCCGGGTTTCCCTGATTCTGCAGGAACACGTCGCCGTAGCCGCGCAGCGTGGAGTAGAGCAAGAGGTTGCGGCCCGCGGTCGCGCCCGAAACGCGCAAGGCGTACACCCGGTTGGTGACGAAGACCGGGCGCAGCAGGATGTTGCCGGCCATGCTCTCCTTCACCGGCTCGGACATGGAGAAGGCCGCGTCGTTCATCAGGGTCAAATCCGTGATCGTCGGGATGTAGGCCGCGCCCTTGAGCGAGATGTTCTGGTTGTCCATGATCAAACGCCGGCCGCCGAAGGTCATCGATGCGTTGAACGGCGTGCGCAGCGAGTTGTTGGTGCTCACGTAGGTCTTGATCCCGGTCGGCGGATTGGTGGGCGAGAGGCCGTCCGACCACTTCACGGCGTCCACGAACGCGGTTGTGTTGATGAGGTCCGAGGCGACCAGAAAGGCGCGCTTCTCCGGCGGCGTCGGCGTGAAAAGCAGGACCTGGCCGCCGCCCGCGTCGTTCGTGCGAGACAGCTCGCCGATCCAAGGCGGCGAGACACAGAAGTCATAGTCGGCGAAAGCGGTCAGATTCGAGGCCGAGAGGATCTGGTACGGCGCCTCCACCGTGTTGTTGGTGTTGACCACGAACTGGTAGACCTGCAGCGGCAGCTTGGGGAGGTCGCCGGCGACGCGGATCAGGGTCACGTTGGTCGTTGCTTCCGAGAGGTCGAGCTCAAAGGTCGTGTTCGTGGTGCTCTGGAGCGCCAGGCTCTTGATGTCCCAGCCGCCGCGCTCCGCGGCCAGGCGGCCGCCGGCCGCCAGCGTCAGGTTGCTCATCACGCCCTCGCCGGAGACGCGCGCGGTGGCTCCCGAAACGACCAGCGAGGAAAGCGCGTGCGACGCGCCCGCGGCCAGCCGCAGCGTGCCGTTCTCGACCCGCGTGACGCCGGTGTAGGTGTTGGCCGCCGAGAGCGCGAGCGTGCCGGCGCCCCGCTTGGTGAGCGGGCCGGGCCCGGCGATCGGACAGGCGACCGTCAGCACGTGGGCGTTCGTGACCTCGAAGACGCCGCCGGGATAGATCTGGCTGCCCACGTTGAGCGCGTTGTTCAGGGTGATGCCGCGGTTGGCGTCGTCGATCGCGAAGGTGTTCGTGGCGACGAGCGTCATGCCGTCGAACGACACTTGGTTCGCGGCGAAGGCGGCCGGGTTGCCGCCCATGGCCGTCTCGTCGCAGAGGCCGAACTTGCCCAAGCCCCGCAGCACGAGCTTGCCGGTGAAGCCGCTGTTGTCGCCGAACAGGGAGGTCCGCTTGAGCGCGTTGGTGTGCCCCATCGTGATGTACAGCGTGCCCGCGCCGGAAATCGTCGAATAGATCGAAAAGTACCGGTTGTCGTTCTCGGTATAGTTGGCCGCGAAGGTGCCGTTGGAGTTGGCCGGAATCGTGATGGAGCCGTAGAGCTGGCCCGTGATTCCGCCATAGCCGTGGTTGATCGTGCCGCTGCTGAACACGAGGTCGCCGACGGTGACAGGCCCGTTGCACTTCCAGAGCATCGAGCCGCCCGAACTGATGGTCAGGCGGTCGCCGGCGAAAACATAGGAGGCATTCGCCACGTTCTCGGGCGTCCGCATCTGGTAGTTCGCCGTGCGGTAGGTGTTGCCTGCGACCGGCGCGGCCGCGTTGTTCCACCGCCCCGTGGTGTTGAAGGAGGTCGTGCCGGGGCTATCTGAGCCCAGCAGATAGTATTCGTCCGCCGAAGCCGAGCGCACACCGCAAGCCAAGAGACCCGCGCAAAGCCATGCAAAACGTTTCATCGCACACACCCTTCCGATCCGTATTAGATGATTTAAAGTAACACGCGAACCGACCTGCGGACAAGTCCGAACCTCCGCAGAATCCGGATGAATCCGGCTTGCGACCGGGGGCTTCGCCAGGGGGACCGTCCCGCCGTTCAGCGGAGACGCGTGAAGCGCGGCGCGGCGGGAACCTGTTCGTCCGCGGCCGCGGACGTCACAAGAAAGGCCGCGACTTCGTGCCGTTCGGCCAGCGCGCGAAAGGCGTCCAGCGCGGGCGGCGCGGGCTCGAAGGCGACGTCGCGGACGAAGTAGAAGGCGAGTTCGCCCGTTTCGGACTGGGCGAAAATCTGCGGGTCCGCGGCCTCGTCCGTGTTGGCCGAGATCACTGTGCCGCCGGACGCGGCCAAGGCGTCGCACACGCCCAGCACCGCCTGCGCATGGGCGCTCAGATGCGCCCGCTCTTTGCCTGTCCCGCACCCCATACGGAATCTCCCGCTCCCGGCCCCATCAGTTCTTGAGGCCCAGCCGAGGCGCCGCCCGCTCGTATTTGGCGATGGCGTCGCGGATGCATTCCAGCGCGGCGCGCGAGGAGATCGTCGCGGCGGTTATGGCGTCCACCTCGCCGCCGTCCTTCTTGACGCGCCAGTCGCCCTTGAGCGGGCGTCCCAGCAGGGGCTTGCGGAAGCCGTCCGAATCCATCTTGGTGCCGAGGCCCGGCGTCTCGTTGGCCACGAGCTTCTGATAGTTCACGAGCGTCCCGTCCGCGGCGAGTCCCACCATCAGCACCACCAGACCGCCGTAACCGTTCTTGGAGGCGCCTTCGAGCGCCACCGCCGCCACCTGGTCGGCCTTCTTCGCGACGAAGAAGGTGACGCCGTCCACCTCTTTCTTCTCGGGAGCCGACAGGCCGGCGGGCAGCACCTTGCCGGCCGCATTGGCGGTGCGGAGTTCGAGCGACTGGGCGATCGGGTCTTTGGTCTTGCCGTAAACGGCCGCCAGCAGGGCCGAGCAGACCGCGCAGATGACCGTGAGCACCAGAATGAGTTTGAGCGTGTCTTTCATGGCGAATCCTTGTCGGCCCCCCTACTTCTTGGTCCCGAAGACGCGGTGGCGCGTGGCGCGGTTGATCAGCGGGGTAAAGGCATTCATGATCAGGATGGCGAAGCTGACGCCTTCGGGGTACGCGCCGGTCTTGACCGTGCGGATCAGCATGGTGATGACGCCGCAGCCCGCGCCGAAAAGCACCATGCCGGACTTGGTGACGGGCGAGGTGACCATGTCCGTGGCCATGAAGAACGCGCCGAGCAGCAGGCCGCCGGAGAGCAGGTGGAAGAGCGGCGGGATCGAGGTGCCGGGCGAGACCGCGTGCAGGACCGCCGCGTAGGCCAGCACCGTGGCCAGATAGGCCGCGGGGATGTGCCAGGTGATGACCTTGCGGTAGAGCAGGTAGGCCGCGCCGAGCAGCAGCGCCAGCGCCGAGGTCTCGCCGATGCAGCCGTTCATGTTGCCGAGGAAGAAGTCGGAGAGCAGGCTCGCGTCGAAGGTCGGCAGCGCCGCGCCGGACTTGAGCGCCTCTTTCGCGTAGCCGAGCGGCGTGGCCGTGGTCAGGGCGTCGGCGATCTGGGAGGCGCCCGTCGCGGAGGCGGCAGACGTGACTTTCCGGATCCAGGGGGACTGGCTCCAGGTGGTCATCGCGCCCGTGAAGGAGATCAGCATGAAGGCGCGGCCCGCGAGGGCTGGATTGAAGGGGTTGTAGCCGATGCCGCCGAAGACCTGCTTGGCGATGGCGACGGAGAAGACCGAGCCGGCCACGGCCATCCATGCGGGCAGCGCAGGCGGCAGGTTGAAGGCCAAGAGCAGGCCGGTCACCGCGGCGCTGAAGTCCGAAAGCGTGCTGGCGCGGCGCATCGCCTTGCGGCAGAGCCACTCGGTGAGCAGGCAGGTGCCGACGCAGACCGCCGTCAGGCGCAGGGCGTCCAGCCTGAAGAACCAGAGGGCGGCGGCCAGCGCGGGCATGAGCGCGATCACCACGTCCAGCATGATGCGTTCGACCGACTCGCCGGAGTGGGCGTGCGGGGAAGAACTGACGATGTAGAGGTCTTGGGAAGATTCAGGTTTCATAGAAAACGGCTTATTTCTTGGCGGCGGCGCGCTTGGCCATGACGACCGCCTTGCCGCGGCGCATGTGGTGGACCAGGGGTCGGTGGGCGGGGCAGACGTACGCGCAGGAGCCGCACTCGATGCAGTCCATCAGCGCGATCTGCTCGGCCCCTTCGATGTCGTCGGCCTCGATGCACTGGCTCAGCTCGGAGGGCGTCAGGCGCATCGGGCAGGCGTCGACGCAGCGGCCGCAGGAGATGCAGGCCTGCGAGGTGTAGCACGAGACGTTCTTGGCGGAGAGCAACAGCAGTCCGGAGGCGGTCTTGCCGGTCGGCACGTTCAGCGAGCTGACCGCGAAGCCCATCATCGGGCCGCCCGAGATGACCTTGGCCGCCTTGCCCTTGAGCCCGCCGCAGGCCGCCACGAGGTCCGCGTAGAGCGTGCCGCAGGGCGCCAGCAGGTTCGAGGGCTTCTCGACCGCGTCGCCGGTCACCGCGATCACGCGCCGCACCAGCGGACGGCCGTTGACCACGGCGTCGTAGACCGCGAAGGCGGTGCTGACGTTCTCGACCACGCACCCGACGTCCATGGGCAGGCCGCCGCGCGGCACTTCGCGCCCGGTGACCGCGTAGATCTGCTGTTTTTCAGAGCCTTGGGGGTAGCTGGTGTGGAGCACGGTCACGGCCACGTCGCCGTCGACGCCCTGGAACGCCTGCTCCATCGCGGCGATGGCGTCCGGCTTGTTGTCCTCGATCGCGACGCGTAGCGTCTTGGCGCCGAGAATGTGGCGGATGATCTCCGCGCCGAGGCGGATCTCGCCGGCGCGCTCGAGCATCATGCGGTGGTCGGAGGTCAGGTAGGGCTCGCACTCGGCGCCGTTGAGGATCACGGTGTCGATCGGCTTGTCCGCCGGCGGGGAGAGCTTGACGCGCGTGGGGAATCCCGCGCCGCCCATGCCGACGACCCCGGCCGCGCCAATCTGGGCGATGAGGTCTTTGCGGTCAGCCGTGCGCCACTGCGGCAGGGCCGGCAGCAGCGTCCACGCCTGCTCGGCGGAGGTCTCGATCACGATCGCGCCGCAGGCGCGCCCCGAAGCGGTCAGGGTCTCTTCGAGGGCCGCCACCTTGCCGGCCGCGGGCGCGTGGACCGGCGCCGAGATGAACCCGTTCTGTTCGGCGATGAGCTGGCCCGCTTTGACCTCGTCGCCGGGCTTGACCACAGGCTTGGCCGGCGCGCCCAGGTGCTGCGAAAGCGGCACGACCAGCCGCGCCGGCAGCGGCAGCTCGCGGATCGGCGCCCCGGACGACAGTCCCTTGTTGTAGGAGGGGTGGATGCCGCCGCGGAACGTGAAAGGGGAAGGAATGGTGTTCATGAAAGTGGCTCTTGTAGGGCTTCAGGCTTTGCGGATGCACTTCACGGGGCATTTCGCGATGGTCTCTTCGTTCGTCAGGGGCTTGGTGTAGTCCACCACGGCCAGGAACCCGTCCATGTTGATGGCGCCGTCCGCGAACTTGGTGCACATGCGGCAGCCGATGCAGCCCGTGCCGCAGACCTTCTTGACGGCGGGCCCTTTGTCCTTGGAGCTGCACAGCACGTGGATCTCGGCCGCGGCCGGCACAAGCTTGATGATCTTGCGGGGACAGGCCGCGACGCACTTGCCGCAGGCGATGCAGGCCGCCTTGTCGACCTTGGCGAGTCCGTTCTGGATCGAGATGGCGTCGACGGGGCAGATCCGCGCGCAGGACCCGTAGCCTAGGCAGCCGTAGGTGCAGCCCTTGTCGCCGCCGGCCGTGGCCTGGGCCGCGGCGCAGTCGGTGATGCCGTTGTAGGCGGCACGGCGGGTCGCTTCCGAATCATCGCCGCAGCAGAGCACCAGCGCGACCCGCTTCTCCAGGGCCACGGCCTCCATGCCGAGAAACGCGGCGACGGCGTGTGCGCAGGCGGCCCCGCCCGGCGCGCAGAGGGTGCACGGCGCGCCGTGCAGCACGATGGCGCGCGCGTAGTCCGCGCAGCCCGCATACCCGCAGCCGCCGCAGTTCACGCCCGGCAGCAGCTCAGCCACCTTGCCCACGCGGGGGTCTTCCTGCACACTGAAGAATTTTTCGGCAACAGCCAAAGCGGCCGCACTCGCGAGTCCGATGCCGCCGATGCACAGCGTTGAAGTGAGGATGGGGTCCATGGGGTTAGGAAGAAGGGCTGAGTTTAGAAGGATGAGTGGAGTGAAATAAGCTGAAAGCGGGGACCCCGAGCCGTCATTTGACGAGCCCGCTGAAGCCCATGAAGGCGAGGCTGAGCAACCCGGCGGTGACCAGCGAGATGGCGACGCCTTTGAAGCAGCGCGGCGGATCGGCCCGCTCGATCTTCTCGCGCAGGCCGGTGAAGATCAGCAGGGCGAAGGCGAAGCCGACGGCGGCCGAGGTCCCGAACAGGACCGACTTGAGAAAGCCGTAGCCTTCTTTCATGTTCAGCACCGCCACGCCCAGCACCGCGCAGTTGGTGGTGATCAGCGGCAGGAAGATGCCCAGCGCGGCGTGCAGCGGCGGCGCGAAGCGCTTCATCACGATGTCGATCAGCTGCACCAGCGCCGCGATCACCAAGATGAAGGAGAGGGTCTGCAGGAACTTTTCCAGCCCCAGCGGCTCGAGCAGATACTTCTGCAGGCACCACGTCACGGCCGAGGCGATCGCGATCACGAAGATCACCGCGCCGGACATGCCGAGCGCCGTGCCGATCTTCTTGGACACCCCGAGAAACGGGCAGATGCCGAGGAATCGGCTCAGCACGAAGTTGTTCACCAAAATGGCGCTGATGATCAGCAGCAGGTATTCCATAAACGGCCTCAATCCCTGGGAATCGATAAATAAAGACTTATATGGTACTAAAAGCGGGCCGCGGCATCAAGTCCTGCACGACAAAAATGAAGGCCCCGCGCGCGCCGCCCTACTCGGCCTGGATCCGCACGACCAGCGAGCGGGAGAAAGCGGGCAGCGCGACGACGCCCCGCTCCGCCGCGAGCGGCGTCGAACGGCCGCTCCAAGGGTCATACGCCGAGGCCGACACGCGCGCGCCGCCCTCCGCCGGCACGGGCAGGGTGAGCGTCACCGCCTCCAGGGTTTCCGGGGCGCGGCCCTCGGCCAGCGCGGTCTGCCAGGTGACCTCTTTGTCGCGGCACCACGCGAGCACCGTGCGCCGGCCGCGCAGCACGGCGACCCGCAGCCGGGGATGGTCGATCTGCCGGACCTCGAACGCCTCCGCCGCGGGGTCGAGCCCTTCGACGGCCCGGGAGAACCGGCCGAAGTGCCACCACAGGTCGTTCTTGGCCACATAGGCGTCCCAGTGCCAGATGTGGCCCGGGCCGGCCGCCCCCGCGAAGAAGGGCGCAAAGAGCACATCGTGCAGGATCAGTCCGTCGCGGTCTTTCTCGTAGAGCTTGAAGGGCCCGCTGTGGTTGGGCTCCACGCCGCCGCTCTCGGCCAGCAGGATCGGCTTCTTGACGCCGAACGCCTGCAGCTCGCGCACGGCGTCGGCCGCGAACAGGTCGACCGGGCCGCGGCAGACCGCCAGCTTGGCGCCGAGGTCGAGGTAGCGGTGCACCTGCGCCACGTCGTTCGCCGGCATCCGGCAGATGTCGCCGTAGATCGCGCGGGCGCCGTCGCTGTCGAAGCTGCCGAGGCTCTGCATGCAGAGGTTTTTCGGGAAGCGCCGGTGCAGCTCGGACAGCATCTCCGCGGTCCAGCCGCGCACGTCGCCGCCCATCACGGCGTTCATCTCGTTCCAGAGCTCCCAGCCGAAGATGACCGGATCGCTGCCGTAGCGGCCCGCGTAGAAATCGAATTTTCCTTTGTAGCGCTTCCGGCAGGCGGGGCTGTTCACCCAGTCAACCATGTTGGTCGCGAGCCCGCCGTTCTTGACGTGGTGGAGCGGCTTGGCCGCCCACGTCTGCGTGCCCTCGCCGAGGTGGCGGAAGCTGTCGATGCAGAGCTTGACGCGGATGCCGTGCCGGCGCGCCGAGACCAGCAGCGCATCGATGCGGCGCGCCCGCTCCTCGTCGTAGACGCCGCTCGCCGCATGCTCGACGTCGAAGAAGGGGTGCCCCAGCCAGATGCGCACGTAGTTGCCGCCCTGAGCCGCGAGCTTGCCGAACCACTCGTCCATCAGCGCAGGGTCGCCCTTGGGCGGCGCGATCAGATTCAGACCGATCGGGATATACGGCGCACCGTTGTCCAGCTCGAAGTAGCGGACATCGCGCGGGCTGACCCGCACGAAGTGCTGCAGGTCGCCAGACGGCGGCTGCGCGCAAAGAACAGAGGCGAGCAGGCTCGCGCTGGCGAAGGCAAAGACACGCATGGGAATACCTCAGAGGTTAACGGGCGGGCAGCTCGCGGATCTTGAGGGTGCGGTACCACGCCTCGTCGTTGTGGTCGGTCAGCATGATGTGGCCGCTGAGCTTCGTGCCGAAGTCGGGATACTTTTTGAACTTGCTGTCGGCCACGCCCGCCTTGACCGCTTCGCTGCCGAACGCGTACTCGAGCACCTTCTGGCCGTTCAGCCAGTGCTCGACGCGGTCGCCCTGCACGAGGATGCGCGAGACGTTCCACTCCCCCGCCGGCTTCAGCGGCTTGTCGGCCGCAGGCGCCAGCACTTCGTAGAAGGAGGCCGTCAGCGCTTTGGCGTGGAGCTTGTTCCACTTGGGCGACAGGTCGTCGATCATCTGGTACTCGTAGCCCGGCGCGCCCGGCCGCTGCTCGGTCACGCAGTACTTCAGGCCGTTGTTGGCGTCCTTGGCCAAGCGCCACGACCACACCAGCTCGAAGTCGGTGTAGCGCTTCTCGGTGATGAGGTCGCCGCCCTTGACGCCGGGCAGCTTGTGCAGCAGGCCGTCCTCCACCCGCCACCCCGCGCCGACGGGCGTTCCTGCAGGCTTGCCGTACGGCCGCCAGCCGTCGAGCGAGCGGCCGTCGAACAGCAGCGTCCAGGCGTTCGCCTTCTCCTCCGCGGTCAAGCCGTCGAAGAGCAGCGCCTGCCCGGCGTCCTTCACGGCAACGGGAACGGTCACGTCTTGCGCCAGCGCCGGCAGCGCCAGCGCGAGCAGCGTCATCAGCGTCTTCATGGGTCGGCCTCCTTTGTCAACCTTGTCGGGACGCGTGAATCATAGCCCAGAACAGACACAAAGGGAACAGCGCAGGCGAAACAATCCGCGCCTAGGCGTGACGCCTGACCGCGCGCACGATCGCCTCCATGGCGTCGGCCTGAGCCTCCATGCTGCGCACCATCTGGAACTGCGTGCGGCAGCGGTCGAGGTTCTGCCCCGGCCGGCGCGTGCGGAAATAGACGTCGCCGCTGAGGTAGTCGGTCAGGAAGCGGATGCCGATCGTGAGCGTGATCAGACGCCCCGAAAAAACCAACTCCTCGACCTCGGCCGGCTGCAGAAACGCCGCGCCGGAGAGGTAGCCGCGCGCCAGCGCCTCGAACATCGCGATGCGGCAGCCGACCTTCGACAAGTCGCGCTCGTCCTCCCTGGCCGCGGCCGTGGCGGAGCGCACCATGTCGCCGAAATCGTAGAGCGCGAGACCCGGCATCACGGTGTCGAGGTCGATCACGCAGACGCCCTCGCCCGTCGCGTCGTCGAGCATCACGTTGTTGATCTTGGTGTCGTTGTGCGTGATGCGCTCGGGGATCTCGCCTTTGGCGTGGCGCGCGAGCAGCCGCCCGCACTGGGACCGCCGCGCCTCGACAAACGCGATCTCCGCGGCCACCTCCGCCCTGCGGCCGCACGGGTCGGCCGCGATCGCCGCCTCCAGCGCCGCCAGCCGCGAGAGCGTGTTGTGGAAGGCGGGAATGGTCTCGTGCAGGCGCGGCGCCGGCAGGTCGGCCAGCTGATCTTGAAAGCGCGCGAAGGCCCGCGCCGCTTCAAAGGCCTGCCGCTCGCTCTCGATGAGGTCGTAGGTGCGCGCCCCCTCGATGAAGAGGTAGAGGCGCCACCAGTTGCCCTCGCCGTCGCGCACACACGGCTGGCCGTCGCGGGCCGGGATCACCGTGAGGGTCTGGCGCGACGCGTCGGCCGCGCCCGCGGCCTTGCCGCGCAGGTGCTCCGTCACGCGCAGGATGTTCTCCATGACCCGGTCCGGCTGCTTGAAGATCTCGTGGTTGATCCGCTGCAGCAGGTAGCTCACCGGCGTGCCCGCGAGGCTCGCGGCGACCCGGTACGTGTCGTTGATGTGGCCGGAGCCGTACGGCGACGCGTCGAGAAGGTCCCCCCACGCCTGAAACCCCGCGAAAACCCGCCTCAGGTGCTCCACGCTGTGCTTTGCCCGTTCCATTGTGCTCCCGTTCCGTCGTTTCCCGCCCGAACCGCCTGCGCGACTACTCCCCCAGCCGGCTCACGATGTCCGCCCTGAGGGCGTCGACCAGCGACGCGGTATAGGCGGACAGGGAGAGCGCGTCGTCCTGCACCAGCGGCGTGAGGTCCATCGCAAAGGTCAGCATCGTCGCCGCGTCCACCGCGTGCGACTCGAAAAAAGTCGCGTGCGCTTTGCGCCGCCCCAACACCGCGTCATCATAGCGTTTGCCGCCCGAGATCTGCGAGTCGAAAACGCCGGAGAGCGCGGCCGAGATGTTGGCGCGGTCGCTGACGTTGAGGACCACTTTGCGGTCGTCCGGCAGCCAGTCCAGATCGCGCCAGATCTCGCAGCCGTAGACCTGCGCGGGGCGCTCGCCGCGGGGCAGGCGGCGGACCGCCGCGATCAGCGCGCGGGTCACGCCCACGTGGGTGTCGTGCTTGTCCGACGGCGCATGCGTGTAGACCACCTGCGGCCGCGCGGCCTTGAGGATCGCGCACAGATCGTCCACGAGCGCCGAGTTGTCGCGCGCCTTCACCTGGCGGCTGGTGAAATCGAGCTGGAGCATCGCGCCGTAGCGGCCGACCATCGCGGCGGTGCGCTGTTCCGCGCGGCGCACGGCTTTCATCTGCTCGTCGGTGTGGGCCGCGTAGACGCCCGTGCGCGAGCTGCCCGCGCCGTCGGTGCAGGTCACGCCGCAGTAGGCTTTGTCGGTCTGGCCGAAGCAGGCCAGAATGCCGTGCACGGTCATGAACTCCAGGTCGTCCTGGTGGGCGCCGACCCCCAGGTGCGTGGTCCGGGCCAGCGCCTGCTCCACAGGCGCGCCGTCCGGGATGAACACATCCGCCGTCTGATTCGTCAGTTTCAAGTACATGTCTCACTCCACTCCAGTTGATCGCCGCCTTCAGATCAGCGGCAGGGACGCCGCGGCCACGGACTGCCCCACGCGGCGCGCCTTCTCGCTCGGCATGAACACCTCGACCTCTTCGGCCACGTCCGGGAACTGATCGGCCAGGATCAGCCGCGCGGTTTCGAGAATCATCACGCCGCCGGGCCCGGAGGTCACGCGGCCGAGCATCATCAGGCTGTCGAAGCCGTAGAACTCGCGGTACCAGGGAATCGTGTACCCCAGATAGAGCCCGATCTTCTGGAAAATGGTCAGCGCCGTCACGTCGCCGTCCAGCATGCGCTCCTGCACCACTTTCAGGCGCTCCGGCAGGGGCATCTTGGCGGGGAACCGGATGCCCTTCTTGAGGGCCAGATAGTTGACCGCCTGCTGCGAGAAATACATGGCGCCGACGCCCACGTCGCCCGACCACTCGTCAGCCGGCGCCGACGGGTGAAGATCGACGGGCGCGAAGGCCAGCTCCGAGAGCCGCCCGGTGAGGCACCCCTTGCGGTCGATGAAGCCCGCCGCCTCGCTGGAGCCCATCGCCACGCCGAGGATGCCCTTCTTGCCGAGCGACATCAGGCCCGCCAGCGCCGTGACGTCGCCGTCGTTGGCCACCTCGACCGGCACCTGCCACTCGCGGGCCAGCCGCTGGAACATGTTCTGCGCCTCGCCGTAGCGCTCGGGCGGGATGGCCCGGAAGAGCGAGGCGACCTGGATGCGGTTGTCGACCACCACGCCGGCGGTGCTGCCGCCGATCGCGTCCACGCGCGGCAGGCAGGAGGCCGCCTTCTTCAGCCCCTCGCTGAGCTTGCCGTAGTGGTACTCCGGGTCGGCCTGGTTGCGCGGGTCCCACGGGAACTCCTCGCTGAAGACGACCTTGCCGCGCTTGACCGCGCTGATCTTGAAATCGCTCGCCCCCAGGTCGAACCCCAGGCGGCAGCCGTTCGTGCGGTTGTCCATCAGAAGCGCGCGCTCGTAGGCCTGCGGCATTTCGGAGAGGCTCCGCAGCTCGACTTTCATCGGGCGTCCGTAGACGCCTTCCATGAAGGCCACGTCGAAGGCCCGCGCGCCGGCCGCCGTGTACTGCTGCTTGATCGCGAGGCAGAGCTTGCGCGGGCCCGCCAGCATCAGCCGCCAGCCGCCCGACGACCAGAGCAGGAATTTGACGATCCGCTCGGCGAGCTGCAGCACCTCCGCCAGATCCTCGGCGCGGGCCGGCAGCGGCAAGTCATAGCGCGAGACGTAGCCGTTCTCGCGCTCCCACGCGATCGCCAGCACCTTGTCCTTGGGCCGCGCCGCACGCTTCAGCACCTGCAGCACCGCGATCGGCGGCTTGAAATCCCGCTTCAGCGCCGCTTTTGCCTGAATGCACTTCTCGATCATCTCCGCCTCCTGTCCGTTTGCGATCCGCCCGGGGTCTCAACCCCACACGGCACCACTTTAACCGCTTGCGCGTTCCTCTTGCGTTCACAATCCTATTTTCTTAAGATTACGCACATGGGCAAACCGATCTCCAACCTGCGCTTCGACTACCTGAACACCTCCGAGCGCCGCGTGCTCAACCTGGAGGAGGTCGGTCTGCCGGCCGTGCCGATGCTCGGCTACTGCAACTACCGCAACCCGCGGCCGGACGTGCCGGAGCACTGGCACCCCGGCTGCATCGAGATCCACTGCTGCGTGCGCAACACCCTCTCGCTCGGCTTCGGCGGGCGCGCCTACCGCCTCGCGCCCGGCGAGCTCTTCGTGAACCTGCCGGACGAGCGGCACACGGTCAGCGAGCACCCGAAAGGCCTGATCCTCTACTGGCTGATCCTGCGCGTGGAGCCCGAGTCGGAGCCCTTCCTGCTGCAGCCGCCGCGCGAGGCCGAGGCGCTGCGCGAGGCGCTGCTGCACCTGCCCTACCGCCACTTCCGCGGCAACGAGCGCATCAAGCGCCTCTTCGCGCGGCTGCACATGCTGCACGACGAACCCGCCAGCCACCTGCGGCTCCTGCGCCTGCGCACCGCCCTGCTGGACCTGCTGCTGGAAGTCATCGCCGCGGCCCAGGCCCACACCGTGCCGCCCAGCCAAACCCGGCTGGAAGCGCTGCTGCACGAGATCCGGCGGAACCCCGAACGCGCCTATGCGCTGGACGACCTGGCCCGCCGCGCCGGCATGGCCCCCACCCATTTCATCGCCCGCTTCCGCGACCTGGCCGGCCTGCCGCCACGCCAGTTCCTGCTCGCCTGCCGCATGCAGCGCGCGCGCCACCTGCTGCTGGAGACCGACAGGCCGGTGACCGACATCGCCGTCGACCTCGGATTCTGCTCCTCGCAACACTTCGCGAACCTCTTCAAGCGCCACACCGGCGTCACCCCTCTGGCCTGCCGCCAAGGCGCCACCGGTCCCCGCCGCACCAGCGACCGCGACGACGGCCAGAGCGCTCTTTAGCGCTTTTTTGAGCATCTTAAACCATTTACCATCAATGTTTTATAAAGACAATATGATTTTTGTTGAAAGAATGTCTATCGATTCACTATAATACAGGCGTTGAGGCGAGAGGTGTCTCCTGCGAAAGGCCCGGTTTCCGACGGGAAACTCCCTGAGGGCGCACGCGGACCGCCCGCTCCTTGGCGGCACGCGCGGAGCCCATGGAAAAGATACAGGAGTGTGGCCTGAATACAAGAGCGACGCCCGTGCCGACGACCCCAAACAGGCGACGGCACGGGCACCTCGCTATAAGCCAGAGACTGCTTGACGGATTACGATTACGAGTAGGATTACGATTACGAAAGAGTCATAATCATAATCTTAATCTCAATCTTAATCTTAATCTTAATCCGCTTTTCCATCCCCAGTTCGACTCAACGTGTTAAATTTAAGATGCGTCGGGCCTGAGAGACTGGTCCCCTGCGGCTTGACACCCGCGCGCCCTTTCAGGCATGCTGTGGCGCATTCACGGCTTTGCGTTTCGGGGGGAACGGACACGCGTTCACGCAAAGCCCGCACCTTCGCCTTGAAAGTCTGATTATGCAACAGCTACGGTTCGGTTTGCTGGCGGGAGTCCTCACGTTAAACGGCTGGGTCTGCGCAGGCGCGGAGTGGCCGATGTTCCGCGGCCCGCAGGGCGACGGCTCGGTGGCCGGCTCGAACCTGCCCCTGCGCTGGAGCGAGACGGAAAACGTCCGCTGGAAAACGCCCCTTCCCCATCTGGGCTGGTCCACGCCCGCCGTGCAGGACGGCCGCATCTGGCTCACCAGCGCGACGACCAACGGGACCGATTTCTTCGTCTCCTGCGTGGACGCCGCCTCCGGCAAGATCCTCTTCGAAAAGCGCCTGTTCCACTGCGACAAGCCCGAGCCGCTGGGCAACGCCGTCAACGGCTACGCCTCGCCCTCCCCCGCCGTCGACGCCGAGCGGGCCTACCTGCACTTCGGCAGCTACGGCACCGCCTGCCTCGACGCCCAGAGCGGCGCGACGCTCTGGACGCGCGAGGACCTTCACTGCCGCCACTACCGCGGCCCCGGCTCCTCGGTCTACCTGTACCGGGACCTGGTCGTCCTGACCTTCGACGGCGTCGATGTGCAGTACGTGATCGCCCTGGACAAGCGCACCGGCAACACGGTCTGGAAAAGCGACCGCGTGGTCGCCTGGAACGATCTGGACGAGAAGGGCCAGCCCAAGCGCGAAGGCGATTTCCGCAAGGCCTTCTCCACGCCGCTCGTGATCCGCGCGGGCGGGAAAGAACAGCTGATCAGCCCGGGGTCCAGCGTGCTCTTCGCCTATGACCCCGCCACCGGCAAAGAGCTCTGGCGGGTCCGCAACACGGCCTACACGCCCTCGATCACGCCGGTGTTCGGCAGCGGGCTGGTGTTCGCCCAGACCGGGCGCGGGGCGCCGGATCTGCTGGGCATACGCCCAGACGGCGCGGCCGACGTGACCGACTCGCATGTCGCCTGGCGCGTGTCCGGCAAAGACGTGCCGCTCACGCCTTCGCCGGTCCTCGTGGACGGCCTGCTGTATATGCTGGCGGACCACGGCGTCATGACCTGCCTGGAGGCCGCGACCGGACAGGCCGTGTGGCGCGAGCGGCTCCCCGGGAACTTCATCGCCTCGCCCATCCAGGACGGAGCGCGGATCTACGCCTTCAGCCTTTCCGGCAAGACCACGGTGCTGCGCGCGGGGCGCGCGTTCGAAAAGCTGGCCGAGAACGCGCTCGACGCGGGCTTCATGGCGTCCCCTGCCGTCACCGGCGACGCCCTGATCCTGCGCACCAAGACGCATTTGTACCGGATCGAGGCGACGAAGTAAGGGCGGCCGGCGCCGAGGTCGCCCCTCCAAGTCCGCGCCTCAACCATGCAGCCGCGCGGCCTGATACATCCATGGGGCCACGTGCGCGCCCTCCCTCGGCCAGTATAGTTCAACCCTGGGTTTCACGGCGTGCTCACGCGTGAAACCCTCTCTCAATGGAAGGGTTCGTCACCAGCCAAAGAGCATTTGTTTAACAAACAGCCATAGTCCTTGTTTGAATCCTTGGCTCCGTCCAACTGCAACAGCAACAACAGTTGTAAGCAGAATAAACAACAAAGCCGCAAGCCACGGGGCGTAACAAATCAGCAGCCCTGCCGCCGCGAAAAAGAGAACCGTGCCTGCTAAACCGACCCGCCTCTTGTTTTTCTCTTTCATGTTGTGCCTGCCAAAGTCAGCGTCCTCTATGGCTCCTGTTCTCATCTGGCTCCGCAACCAATTGCCCTCCCTTGTATTCGATCTTCGATTCGGGAGGCGGCTCCATTCTTAAGCGAACTGATGGGACTTGCGGGGGAAAAGCTTCGCTCTCACATTTGATCACTACATTCGTCAGCCCTGCTTTGTACATCATCCCGAGTGTTGACCAAACGTCTTTCATTTCAACACTTGGCCAAACATAGATTGGAATAGGGACTGACTTTGAATACGAGGCAAGCCTTTCAAAGTGTGCGCCCATCTCCTCCTGAGATTTGCGCTGTCCGTTCACGCAAAGGACAGCATTTGTTCCATCATGATATAGGTAGAAGCGTAGGTCAGAGCCCAGACACCGTGCAGGCATGCAGGATACAACAAGGGTGGTAAGCAGAACCAAGAAGGTCGATGATATGGCGCAAGTTGTCCTCATACTTTGTCTCTTCTGCCAAAGTCAGCGATCATCGGTCCCCTGAATGGAGGACTTCGCCAGTCACGTGCCCGCTGGTCCCGAGCGTGCCACACCTCGTATCCGGTTCTTGTTTATCGCCCCGTGCATTCGCGTTGGACTTCCTCCCCTCCCCGCCTCGCGGCGACGCAGTTGCCCTTCCGCTTGCCTTCGGCTTCTCCTTTACCTGGCGAGGGGACTTGCACCCCACAAGTTACGTGCCATGCCCGGCACACACGTCAGCGGTGAGGCGGCGGTATCCCGTCGCCTCCACCGCTTTGTTCGGCCGTCGCTTTGAACTCATGCAATACGATAGGGAGGCACTTGGCGAAGTGCGAGAAATCCCGATCGCTTGTAAAAATGGATATGTCGCGTCGTACGGCTGCGGCGCAAATCAAAAAATCAGTGTTGGACCCCTGAATTCCCTTTGACCTGCATAGGTTAAAGAACTTGGCGGCAGTGACATAATCGTCGGACACTAAGACAATATCGGGGAAAGCAGCGAGCGCCGCCTCAAGCCTATTAAACTGAGCTGTGTTGCGTATTCCGGAGAGCACTTCTTGCCGAATGGGACCGATGATCTCGACAAGATGAGCGGTAATCAGCTTGCGCAACTCTAAGGTTGTTGGAGTTGGGCCGGCTCCTGTACGACGTAAAGCAAGTGACCAAACGCTCGTATCGACAAGCGCTCTCACGCTCTTGCCCTCTGTCGCTTAGGGTCATAGTCGGCTTCGAAGTCCACCTTGCCAAACAGATCCAGGATGCCTTCCTGTTTCAGATGGGAGACATATTCCGACAGCGCCTGTGTAACGGCCGCTTTTTTTGTCCGATGCCCCCCCAGCTTGACTGCTTGCCGGATGAGTCGGTCGTCGAGTTCGAGATTGGTAGCCATAACGTCACCTCCACACATAGTTTCACACACCATTGTGTGCGTCGTCAACCCCCTTTTTCTGCGTTGCCTTTCCGTTTGGAATTACGCCGAACGTCGACCACCATGCACGGCGCGGCAGCGCCGTTACATGGGAGGGCTGGTTCGGCTTGGTTTCCTACTCATCCGACATTTTAACAAGCTGGATCATTGCGACACCTGTTTCTCGCAAAAACAACTCAATGTCGCCCTGCACAGTAATTTCTGCGTCAAGTGGTTCTCTCACGGGGAGATCTGAGGGGACGGTATATCGGACGAATCCAAAGCCATGCGAATTAATTCCCCAGAAGGGCCAGCAGTCCTTCCCGTCGGATTGGAAGACAATTTTATTCGCATGAAAGAACTTGGCGGAAATACTTAGTTGAATCTGCCCTTGTGTGCCAACGGGTGCTGCCGCTGGCATGACGATTTCAATCCCATGGTTGCCAACATATTTGTGTGCAAAGTGCATGAAGTATGTTCTTTTGGCCGACACAAGTTGTTCTTCTGCAAGTGGGGTGTAAAGATCATCAGGTGGCCATACAAGACTCAGTAACGGTCCAAGACGAGAAAGAAGATGGCCTTGTTGAATGGGTTCCCGAGCCAAATAGATTCCAGAACCCAGAAGGAGCGGTAGGCAGAAAAAAAGCGCATAAAATGCAGCCAGAAGTCTTTTTGAACGCACATCCAAAAAAACCAGGCCGATCACAACTACGACTGAAAGAACAAAAAGGATTATGAGAAGAGTTGTCATGTTTCAAACATCGCCGAACGTCAGCGAAGGCGATGGTTCGAGGTCGGGATTGCCAAAATCCATTGCATCGTCTGGGGACACAATGAAGTATACGCGCTGGGCTACAGGTGTGATCTCAAACACGCGACGCCCCCGGTCATTTTCACTTCGTGACACCAGATCGCGTTCAGCCAAGGACCTTCCACGCTTGCCAACAAGTTGATACGAACAGTCGAGTTGCGCCGCGATCTCTTTCGCGAACATCTGCTTCCGCTCGTCATGAAGCGTCTTCAAGATGCCCAGTTCGGTATCGGGGAGTAATGCGTCTTCCGACACTGACCTTATCAACTGCTCATACTTACGCGACAGATTGACGACGACACAACTGCCCTTTTTGCATTGGGGACACAGCATGTCAAAAGCCTGGATAGCAGGCAGCTTCTCGTGACTGTGTTTCGTGCCGCATGCGTTACAGACGATTTCCTGGTTCACTTTAATGTACGACATGACTATAGGACTATAGTCAAATACGCGCTCAACGAAGTACAGCCGGTGCTCCCTCTTCTCGCGCGGTCGGCCAAATGCGATCGCCTGCTGCTGGCAAAGGCCATAGTTGATCGCATACACTGACACTTCGCGACCGTCGCGATCTTTCATCTCGTAATACTTGGTAAGGAAGAAGTTCAACTCGAGGGTAGACAAGATCGCATCATAGTCCGCCTTTACGTGGAAGTGGCTCGTGGGCGGGCGGCCAGGCAACTCACTCATGACCTTGGACTCACGGTATGTACGCAACTCCTTAGCCCTCTTCACTATCTCTTCCAAGAGTTCTTTCAAACTGTAGATGGAGGATCGCTCTGCAAATGTCTCGTGTAAGAACTTATATATCCGGAAGTAGTGATCAATCTTCTCCTCATAGTAACGACGTGCGGCGTCCTGAATCGTGCGAACGTTGATTCGCTTGTCGTAGATCAGTGTTGTCTCGTAGCAGAAGAATAGAACGTACCCGAGGATTCGCGGGTTCCCGAGGCACGAGTAAAATAGTGTCTGCCATAGTTCTGATGATGAAGTATCGAAGTACTCATCCGGCGTTTCCTTGCAGAAGTACTGAAGCCGCGTGGTGACCAGTCGTTTTGTGAAATCAATGGCACGTTCTTCCATATTTGCCACATCATTGCGGCCATAGGCGCGATAGATATCCAAGTACACTTCGTCTACCTTCGACAAATCAATTGCACCTGCATACAGACGACCCGGATAGACAGCCACCTTCAATTTTATGAACTCGTCCGACCAGTTGTTAAACGGAGCAAGTATTGTATCGACGACCTGCTCCATATCGCCGCGCGGCAACTCAGAAAAGTCATCAATAAATATGTACAAGTGCCGCAGGTTGAGTTCTGTAAGGATTTCCCGCAACCGCGAGATCAGCCCGCGAATGTTGAAGACTCGGATGAAGACCTGGGAGTAGTTCTGGCTTCGCGTCCTCTCCAGTTCGGAGATGACTTCAGCAAGTACCTTGGCTTGTGCTGAAGGGGACGCAACAAGCTTGCCGGACACTTCTGCGGCCGCCTTGAGTTTTTCCTTCTGCGTATCCTCGTCGTGTTTGGCCGCCCGTATGCTACCGGTGACATCGAGATACTCGTTCCGCTTCAATTCATCGATGAACTCATCGAGCTTCTCAAATACCTCGGAGGCGGATCCAGTGAAGGCCTCCTTCACTTGGCTCCAGATGGAGGACGTGATGCGCTCGTGTATTTGGTTCTTTATCTCTGTGATAAGTTCTATTACGAAGCTGCGAAATATGTTCAATCTGCGGACGGCATCAGGTGGGAGCGCAGTTTCGAATTCTGTAGGAATGCCGGAAATTATCTCGGCGGTCGATGACTCGTACAGGGTCTTGATGTCGATATAGGCCCAGGTGGCTGTCTTGCCTGAATTCAACGATTCCTGAGCACGCTGGAAGATGGTCGACTTTCCAGTTCCCTTCCGGCCAATCAAGAATGTGGTATTTGGCTTTAGGACGGTTGTGAGGACATGATCGTCAGGGAGAGGATCAACATAGAGGTCAGAGATGAGTTCATGCCCCATCTCGTCGATGAGTTCTGCGCGGCGATAGAGTTTCAGGGTGTCAACCGCCTTCAGAAAGTTGCTTTTCTTCATCGTGTATTCCTTCCTCGAAAGTCAGTGGTGAGGATCGGCGAGCTTGCGAGCCGTATCCTCCGGCACTTTGTTCGGAATCCTTATTGGCGCTTTCTCACTGTGAACTGAATCACTTGCGCATGGCGATGAAGGTGCGTTGCACCAGAGCGTAGTGCGAGGTATCCATTTCCCGTTCTCCCTTCTGTCGATCACGAGTTCATATCGGAGAGGCTTATCGTACTGCCAATCGGCCGGTTGCTGTTCGGGTTCCAGTACGATGCGTGCAGCGAGGATTCCGAAGTCGGTGACAGCGTACTTCAGTTCCACAGGTTTAAGCGTTAGGTACCAGTCCAAGGTTTGCGGAGTCGTCCATCCAAACCCTTCGACATAGATCTCGATTGGGGCCGGCGGTTCCGTCTTCGGCTGTTTGAGCGTGCCTGATTTGTACTCGCTCTTCACTGTGGCAACGTACGAAGTGAATGCAGTGTAGACCTCTTGCAGGCTTGCGTCGTGCTTCCTTGCTCCGGTCGCGGGCTCTGCCGCAAGACATCTGGAACTGAACAAGATCAAAGCTAAGATTTCGGCGGTCGTGTACCGCTTGCGCTTGAGGGCGTCGTACCGGTAACGGACGCGCAGGAGCCGCTCGCCGTACTCCTGCACGAGCTTCCGGGTTCCCGGCTGCCCGGGTCTAAGGGTTGATCTCGCCCGCATACGTTTGAACGCCTCCACGTTTATGTGGCCAGTGTAGATCTTCCCGCATAAACGTGTCAAGGCGTCCCCTCCCGCGCCCATCCCCAGCTATCCACTCATGAACGCACGCACTTCCGCACGAACGAACTTCTCGCCGCCCCAACTTTACCACTTTAGCCAATGATCTCGTTCAATCCATCGACGACCTGTTGTAGTTCCTGTTCGGAAACCCTTCCGAGTTTCTTCCCGATCCGCTCAACCGACATGGTTCTTATCTGACTGATTTTTGCCCACGTCTGTTTGGGCAGTCGAGGACTAGACAGTTCAAGCGTTAACGGAAAAGAGGCTCGTTGAGGTTGGCTTGTTAGAGCAATCGCAATCACGGTTCCCGATTTCTCGTTGAAGACATCTTGGCTTAGGATGAGAACTGGCCGCATGCCGGCCTGCTGATGGCCCTTAGTCGGATTGAGGTCGGCCCAGAAGATATCGCCTCTTAATATGCGGGCCATGAGTCCATCTCCTCTCCCATTCCTTCTTCCGCCATGGCTTGCTCGAAACGAGAGTCGAGTTTATCGCACTCTCGCGCCAGTCGGTTGGATTCAATTCTGGCCACCTTCTCTTCAACGGCTTGCTGTATAATCCGGCTGCGGCTCGGAAAACCATGCTGCCGAACAAGCCGGTCAAGGACCAGCAGCAGATTCTGATCCAAGGTAATTGCCACTTTTGCGACGCTCATAAGCACCTCCTGATTTCGGTATTACTATATATCATACCGCATTTTCCCGGGAATCCGATTCTTCTGGCCAACGCTTCACTGGATCTCCGGCATCGGCACGGGCTTGCCTTCGCGCTGCAGCGCGAGCTGCTCGGCGGGCTCGTAAACGCCGTAGAAGACAGCGTTGAGGTCGATCCACGTGGCGATGCGCGCCAGTTCCCCTGCCGTGAGGCTGACCTCGCCGTGGCCGGCCTTGAGCATCTGGACCAGCCCGCTTCCGCGCGCGCCGTCAGCCCCGCCCTCGGGCGTCACCTGAATCTGGTTGCGCATCGGGAAACAGGTCACCAGCGGACGGCCGGTCTTTTTTGCGAGGCGCCGCGCCGGCTTGCCGTTGGGTCCCTTCACCGTGCACAGGGTCTCGTACGACGCGGTATAGCCGTTGGCGCCCACCAGCGTGCGCGAGAGGTTGACCCCGCCCTTCGCCTCCCGGTCGTTGTGGCACGCCGCGCACTTGGCGTCGAAGAGCGGCTGGACGTTTTCGACAAAGCCGTACGGCCGCCCCGACTCGGGCGTGGGCGTCAGCTCGGCCGCCGGACGCTTCATCGCGGCCACCGCCTTCAGCGCGGCGGCCGAGACGGTCATCTTGTTCTCGTGGCAGCCGACGCACGAGACGCGCTCGCCCGGCATCAGCGAGGTGCTGGAGCGCATGGTCTGATACGCGAAGCCCTCCTCGTCGAGCACCTGGAAGAGGATCGGCTTGCCGGCCGGAACGAGGAAGCGCGCCGAGCCGTCCGCTTCGACCGGCGTCACGCCCAGCACCGCGCGCGTGTTCTCTTCGCCGGCGACGCCGATGCGCGGCACGTTGGAGTCGCGCGTCGTCTTGGGGAAGACCTGCACCACGCGGATCTGCTTGAGCGTGCCGCGCTTCGCCTGGGGCAGACCCTCGTAGACGTCCGAGAGAAAGACCTCGCCCAGCCCGCGCTTCGCCAGCAGCGGATTGGCGACCGAGGGCAGCTCCGGCGGCACGGCCCGCGGCGCGAGCGGCGTGGGACACGTCGCGCCGATCGTGCCGTCGCGGTAGAGCACCTCGCGGTTACCCTGGTCGTCCAGCACATACAGGCCGAGCGCGGGGTCGGGGTTGTGGCGCGCCGGCTCGTACTTCAGAGGCTCGCGGCTGTAGGCCACCAGAAAGAGCCGTTCGGAGAGCGGCCACGGCGCGTTGTACCACTCCCCGTTCGGGCCCTGCTCGGCCTCGGGATAATGGCCGGGCGTCAGCCGCGTCAAGGCGCGCTCGCTGTTGTTGTGCACCGTCGGGTCGATCAGCACCACCGGGCCGCCGGTGACCGCGTGATGCGCCGAGGCCACGCAGACGATCTTGCTGCTGCCGGGGATCGCCTTGGCCTGGAACGTGCAATGCGGCTTGGGCGTCTCGTTGCCCCACACGGCCATGGGATTCGTGCCGTCCGGCCGCATGGACCAGAGGTTCTGGTGCGTGACCGCATCGCGGTCGATATAGTCCCAGCGCGCGAAGAGCAGGTGGCCGCTGTTCGCGACCGCAGGGAACCACTCGTTCACGTCGTTCCACGAGAGCTGCAGGAGGTCCGTGCCGTCGGCGGCCATGCGGAACAGCGTGTATGAGTGCCAGCGGTCGCTGTAGCCCCACCAGAAGCAGCGCGAGGAGGCGCGGCGGCGCGTGGAGACAAAGGCGATCCCGCCGTCGGGCAGCCACTCCGGCATGAGGTCGTCGTAGACCTCCTTCGTGAGCTGCCGCAGCCCCGTGCCGTCCGCGCCGATCTCGTAGAGGTGATAGTAATGGTGATTCGCATCGGTCTCGTTGCGCGGCAGCGTGTTCGGATCGAGCGCGCCGTCGGTCGCCACAAACGAGAAGAGGATCTTCTTGGCGTCATACGACAAGCGCGGCTCCAGATAGCTTCCGCGCGGCAGCTGCCCCTGCACCAAGTCGCGGCACGACAGCGAGAGGCCCGGACGCTCCAGCACGTAGAGGCTGCCGCCCGGCCGCTGCCGCCAGCCGAAATACTGCGCCACCTCGTGGTTCCAAGACGGATTCATGCGCGTCGCGAAGAGCATCTTGCCGAAGGCCAGTTTCGGATCGGACAACAGCGCGCCTCGCTTCATCAGGCGTGCGTGCAGATAACCCTCCCAGTTCGCCACCACCTTCTCGGCCGCTTTTCCTGTCAGCCGTTCCGTCCGTTCTGCCTGATCTTTGATGCACGCCGCCAGCCGCCGCTCGTCCCCGCCGCCGAAAAGCCCGTCGTCCTGCACCCACTCCGAAACCGCCAGCAGAAACAGATCCGGCTCCGGCGCACACGGCACGCCCGTCACGGCCTTCTCATACGCCGCCTGCACGGCGTCGCCCAGTCTGGGCAGAGCGGTTTCTCCGAAACCGCCGCCACGGCGAGGCGTCCCCACGCCCGCCATCCCGGCCAGCAGCTTCAGCCCTTCGATCCACGTGCCGTCGTAGCGGATGATCGCCGCCGGGCCCTCGCCCGCGAGCCGCACGCCGCGCGCCCCGCTCTCCAAGGTCCACGCGCCGGCCGTATCGAGCGCCAGCACATATCCGCCGAACCCGTCCTCCTGGTTGCCGTCCGAAACGATCACGAACGGAAAGGCCGCCGCGGTGTCGACCGCGCCTTTGAACAGTCTGAAGTCGCGGCCCACGCCGTATATCTCGGGACGTCCCGACGGCGCCGCGGCCGCGCCATCGCACGCGTAGCGCCACGGGTTTGAGCCCTGCTTGTCGGAGAAGCCCTCCGACGCCCGATAGCGCGCGCCGCCCTCATAGGCGATGACCGGATCCCAGCCCGTGGTGTCGCAGGCGTACCCTCCGCGGCGGTTGACCGTGAACCGCAGCGTGTCCCCCGCCTTCACCGGACGCGACAGCTGAACCTCCTTGCCCGCCGCATCCTTGCCGTCCAACTCAGCCGCCCAGATCTCCGCCGCGTTGTGCCAGACCGCCACGCGCACGCCGTCGCCGTCGAGGTGCAGCTTCTTGACCGCGCCGGAAACCGAGACTTGACCATCGGAGGGCGCGACGAACACGCGCGCCACGTCGCACGCATTGCCGGGATGCATCCAGTCCTTGCCGATGCGCGCCCACGTCTCGCCGCCGGCCCAGAAGGTCGAGCCGTACCACTCCGCACCGGCCGCAGGCGGCGTCCGCATCGAGCGGAGCGCGCCGGCGTCCGGCGTCTCGGGATAAACCAGCTCGACGACGCCGGCCGCGACCCTGACGCCCGACACGCCTTTCAGCTCCGACACGGCCGCCCCGTCGGCCACGCGCACCGCCGCGGCCGCGAGCGTCGACGCCAGGCCCGAACACCCGCGCGGCACGGCCGCGGGCACGGCCGCCGCAGCGGGGTCTGCATCGCGCCTGAGCGAGGCCCACTGCCCCGGCACCTGCACGACCTCGGCCAGACACGCGAACGGCGCCATCCACAGCATGATCCTTGTCAGCTTCATCATCGCCCCCCATTCTCAAAAAAAGCGATCGTCCGGTCACTCGCGCTTCGCGGTGTCCCCCGTTGCCGCAACCGGCCGCTCCGGCCGATACCGGTAGTCCGGCCACAACGGACAGTTCAGATCGATCCAAGCGGTCAGCGCGCGCCGCTCTTCAGCGCTCAGCCGGACCTCCCGATGCTGAGGCTTAGCCAAGACCTCGAAGAGGCGGCTGCGCAACGTGCCAAACGTCAGCGGCTCGGCCCTGAAAGGCCGCGCGCCGTATATCCAATCGAAGTAGTGGACCCAGCCCCCGGAGACAAGCGCGCGATAAGAGGCCGGCACGCGCTCGGCGTCGAGAACGCCGCGCAAGTCCGGCCGCGCGCGCTCCGCTCCGTCGTGGCACGAGACGCACGCCCTGTTCAGCACAGGCTGGACCACGCCCGAGAAATCGAACGGCACCGCGCCCCAGGGCGGCGCGTCGAGCGGCCGCGCCGCCTGAGCGAGCGCGAGGGTTGTCGGCCGCGTCGCCGGCAGCTGCAGCCGGTCTTCATGGCAGCCGACGCAGCTGCGGCGCTCGCCGGGGTGCAGCTGCACGACGCTGCGCATGCGCTGGAGCTCATTGAAATTCTCATCGAGCAGATGGAAGTAGAGCACCCGGCCCGACGGCGCGGTAAAGTTGACGGAGCCGTCCGAAGCCACCGGCACCGTGCCGAGCACAGCCTTCGCCACGTAGCTCGGCCAGCCGCCCCGCTCCGTGACGCGGATCGTGCCGTCCTCTTGCCGCGCGGCGCTCCCCTGGCGGAACGCATGCGCGCCCAAAGCATTCTCCGTGCGCGTCACAACCTCGTGCGGAGGCCCCCTGACCTTGTGCACGGGCGTCGCGTAAAAATCTTGGAACGGCGGGTGTGTGCTGCGGTATTCGCCGCACTCCAGGCGCTCCAGCAGCGGCGGGACCTCCTGCGAGACCTGCAGGTACTTCACGCGCCCACGCGCGACCGCCGGCCCCAAGCCCTCGTAGACGTCCTGAACCGTGAACTGCCCCAAGCCCTGCGCCGCAAGCGACGCGTCCGGTGAAGAAGGAAGGACCGGCGGCCGCGCGCGCACTCTCAGCAGGGAGGGCTTTTTGCTGCTGATCGACGGATCGAGGTAGAGCAACTCGCGGTTGCCATAGCGGTCGATCACGTAGAGGCCCCAGTGCGAACGCGGGCCAGGACTGTGGCTGACGAGGTACAGGTCGCGGGAGAGCGGCTCGGGATAGCGGAACGTTTCGCGGTGCGAGCGGTCCATCTGGTACTGCGGCCGCGTGTCAGGCGTGATGCTGGTGATCGCAGCCGTCTCGTACAGCCCCTTCGAACGGTCGATCAGCGCGACGGGGCCTTGATGGTCTCCGTGAGAGATCAGGGTGCAGAGAATCTCAGAGCTGTCGGGCACTTCGCGCGCATGGCCGTAACCATAGGGCGTGTTGTTTCCAAACACCAGTTCCGGATGCGTGCCGTCCGGCCGGATGGACCAGAGCGTATGCCCGAAGTCGGCGCCTTTGTCCTGATACTCCGAGCGGGTCCAAAGGATTCGGCCGTCGCGCATCACGGCGGGGTCCCACTCGCTCAGGTTGGCGAACGACAGGCGTTTCTTTTCTGCGCCGTCCCGCCTCATGCGATAGAGCACATACGCCTGCGGCTGCCAGCACAAGAAGCGGGTCACGCACCGCGTGGAGACGAAGCCCAAGTCGCCGTCTGGTAACGCCACCGGGTCGAGGTCGTGATAAGGCCCCTCCGTCAGCCGGCGCGCGCCCGTGCCGTCAGCGCGGACAGACCACAGGTGCCAGTAAGACTGCCACCCCTCGACCTCCGGCTTATCGGGCCGATACGCGAAAAAGACCGTCTTCCCGTCGAAGTCCGCCACCGGCTGCCGCGCGATGCCGGCGCTCCCGTCGAAAAGCGTCTCCACCTCAGCCTGTGCAGGATCGAGCCGGCCGTCACCGTCGCGCGGCACGTGCAGCACATAGATGCCGCCGCCTGAGGTGTATTTAGCGTCCATGACGTCGCTGTAGTTGTGCGACGGCTCAAGCGGATGGTGCTTGACGAAGAGCACGCGTTCGATGGCCGCCAGAGCGGGATCGCGAAAAAAGAGCCGCCGCTTGGCTTGGCGGGCCACAAGGTAAAACGCGTCCGAATCGCCCTCCGAGGCCACGCGTCCCTGCAGCGACACCAACTCGGACCGCTCTGCAGCGACATCGAGCCCCTTGGCAGCCAGGCGCGCAATCAGCTCGTCAAACTGCAGCAGCGTCCGCTCGACTGCTGACAGGCGCGCCAGCCGGCCCCAGTACGGCGCGCCTCCAGGCGCTGCAGGACGGTCCTTGCGCAGCGGCGAGAGCTCGTCTTTGTCGTCCAGCCGCCGCCAGGTGTCGCGCTCGCAGAGAAAGGCGTACTCGACGACGCCCGGCCACGTCGGCTCGCACACGGCCGATGCGGGCAGCATCAACGAGAGCTGTGCCCGCGGCGGGCGCGAGTGATGCGCCACCGTGGTCCAGGCCTTTCCGTCCGCAGACACGCGCACGTCGACGTCTTGCGGCTGCCGGTCCCTGAACCGGCCGGTCCGATCTCGCGAATAGACGAGCCGGCACACGGCGGCCTCGCAGGGAAGCTCGATTTGGGCCCACTCTTCTCCCGTCCCAGCCGCAATCCAGCTGTGGCTGTTGCCGAACCGTCCGTCGTTGAGATGCGCCACCGCGTGGATCGCGTATCCCGAGATGACGGACGAGGCCGCGGCCTTTGCGCCGCGCGACGCCAGCGCGAGGTTCTCGCGCGCGTCCGGCCCGAAGACTTCCAGCTCGTCGAGGCAGGCCGCTCCGCCTTGCGTCGCGCGGATCTCGAGCCGGATGAACCGCGCGGGTTGCGGCGGAAAACTGATCGAGGTGACGTTCGACTCGACGCCGGCCGATTCCGCCACCGACGCAAACGCAGCGCGCACCTCTTCAGCCACACGCGCGCGCGGGCCGGCGAACGCCACGCCTGTCAGTGCGCAGGCGAAAAACGCTGACAACACCGAGCCGTTCATCAAACCCCTCCCCGTTTTCGCCGCAACACCGCGGACCTATTCCGCCTTCTCGCCGAACGTCCATGCGCGGACCGCTTTCCCGCCCGCGCCGAGATACCGGATCGAGGCGATCTCGACGGCGCCCCGATCGGCCGGCACGTAGAGCCGCACAATGCGCGGCGCCCCCTGGACCGGCAGCGCCACCGTCACGTCCTGCCAAGCCGCGTCCGCTTTCAGCGCAAACTCGGCCGACTGACCAGGCGCGTTGAAATCGGTCTGATCGCCCGTGACCCAGCGCACCCGCCCCGGCCCGCCGGCCGGGGCGGGTGCGCTGGGTCACGGGC